>Ga0209404_10000041_pt1 | contig 125490 bp, 110 predicted proteins | sample TroAtlMetagenome_2_FD_187447 | JGI IMG/M metagenome (GOLD analysis project Ga0209404, IMG submission 187447) | Marine eukaryotic phytoplankton communities from Atlantic Ocean - Tropical Atlantic ANT8 Metagenome (SPAdes) (version 2) | ecosystem: Environmental > Aquatic > Marine > Oceanic...
TCGTGCGCGCCTGGATCGGGCTCGGTGTTTCGTAGCCGATGGCGGCAAGACCTGCGATCAAGGATTCGGCCAGTGCCAGATCGGAGAATCGAAGGGCCGGCTCGGCTGCCGCGTCGGACGGTGGGGGCGGCGTAGGGGACATGGGCGTTCCTGGCGGTCCGCGTTGCGGACGTAGAGCGATGCCCGGTCCGGTCGGGACGTGGGCGGCTCCCATTGTACGACTTGCGCGGTGCTGCTTGCAGTGGCGACCGGACCGGCGCGGTCTGCGCTCAGATGGGCGCGAACAGCTCTTCCAGATCGTCGGGCGCAAAGCTGACCGCGCGGCTGCTGCCTCCGCCTTCGAGCACGGCTTGCGCCAGTGCTGCCTTGTGCTGCTGCATCGCCTGGATTTTCTCCTCCACGGTGCCGGCGCAGATCAGCTTGTAGACGAACACCGGCCTGGTCTGGCCGATGCGGTGTGCACGGTCGCTGGCCTGCTGCTCGACCGCCGGATTCCACCAGGGGTCGTAGTGGATCACGGTGTCGGCGGCCGTCAGGTTGAGGCCGACACCGCCGGCCTTGAGGCTGATCAGGAACACCGGCGTGTCGCCGTTCTGGAAGCGGTCGACCAGCGCACCGCGGTTCTGGCTGCCACCGGTGAGCATCAGATAGGCGATGCCGCGTGCACGCAGCGCGGCCGCGATCAGATCGAGCATGCCGGTGAACTGCGAGAACACCAGCACGCGGCGGTCCTCCGCGATCAGTTCGTCGAGCAGTTCCAGCAACAGCTCGAGTTTGGCCGAAGCGGTGATGCCGCGCGCGCCGTCGAGCTTGAGCAGGCGCGGGTCGCAGCAGACCTGGCGCAGCTTGAGCAGGGCATCGATCACCACGATGCCGGACTGCGACAGGCCGCGCTGCGCCAAGGCCGCCTGCACGCGGCTGTGCTGGGCCAGGCGCAGCGATTCGTAGAGTTCGCGCTGGCGGCCTTCGAGTTCGACGCTGCGCAGGATTTCAGTGCGCGGCGGTAATTCCGGCGCCACGTCTTCCTTGCGGCGACGCAGGATCAGGGGGGCGATGCGCCGGTTCAGGCGCTGCTGTCGCGCCACGTCGCCCTGCTTTTCGATCGGCGTGCGATACAGGGTGGTGAACAGGCGCTCGTCGCCGAGCAGGCCGGGTTCGACGGCGTCGATCTGCGCCCACAGTTCACCCAGGTGATTTTCCAGCGGCGTGCCGGTCACCGCGAGGCGTCGCGTCGCGCGCAGTTCACGTACGGTCTGTGCGGCTTGGGTGCGCGCGTTCTTGATCGACTGCGCCTCGTCGAGCACCAGCAGCCCGAAGTCGTGCTCGGCAAGGCGGCGCCGGTCGCGTGCCAGCAGCGGATAGGTGGTGATCACCAGATCGTGCGTCGCAATCCGGCGGAACAGCCGCGCGCGCTGCGTGCCGTGCAGGATCAGCAGCTTGAGCAGCGGCGCGAAGCGTCGCGCCTCGCGATACCAGTTGCTGATCAGGCTGGTCGGCACCACCACCAGCACCGGTTTGCGCAGACGGCCGCTGGCGCGTTCGGTCCAGATGTGGGCGAGCACCTGCACGGTCTTGCCGAGGCCCATGTCGTCGGCGAGGATGCCGCCGAGTCCGGCATCGGCGAGAAAGCCGAGCCAGGCGAGCCCTTGCTGCTGGTAGGGGCGAAGTTCGGCTTCGAAGCCCGGCGCGGGCTGCATCGGCTCGCGCCGCGTTTCGAGCCCGTGCAGACGCTGTCTCAGGGTTTCCCCACCGCTCCAGTTCAGTGGCAGCTCGTCGAGGATCGCGGCCTGCGGTAACCGCAGTTGCAGCCGCTCCTGTCCGTCGTCCGGATCGCGGCCGCCGACGTGTACAGGCCGCGCCAGCCATTCGAGCAGGGGTTCGATCAGGCCACGCAGCCGCACCAACGGCAACGGCACGTGGCGGCGCCCGTCGATGGTGGCCAGCCACACCGCGTCCGGCGCCTCGTTCGGCAGCGGTTCATGCGGAAAGTCCGGATCGGCGAGTACCTGACGCAGGATCGGCAGCAGATCCAGGCGCTGATCGCCCACGTCGATGCCGAGCGAGACATCGAACCAGGTGTCGTCGCGGTCACGCACCTCGACGTGCCACTGATCCGGCGCCTGCAGCAACTCGACCGGGAAGTCGTCTTCGAATTCGAGCGTAAAGGCGGCGGCCAGGCGCGGCAGCAGATTGGCGAGATGCGATGGCGAGGCCGGGCGGCCTTCGCCGCGTTCGAGGACGTAGTCGGCGGCCAGAAAGCGTGCGGCCTCAGCATCGTCGAGGTACAGGCCGACCACTTGATCGGCCGGCACCAGCCCGAAGGTCAGCAGGCGATCGCGGGCATCACCTTCCAGCGCACGCATACGTTCGATCCGCAGCGGCCGGTCCTCATGTGTGAATCGGGTCCAGGCGCGGCCGTCCGGGGGCACACGATGACCGTCATAGTCGAAAGCCAGCCTGGCGACGCCGATGGTTCGTTCGGCACCGCGCCGAGCCCGCGAGCGAAACGGCGCGCCGCGCAAGCTCAGCACCGGTTTGGGCGTGACGCTCACAGTGACAACCGAATCGCTGTTGGCGAGGACCGGTTCGCCGAGCATCAACGGCACCGGCCCGGTGTGGCGCTGGGTCGCCTCCAACAGGGCGGCCACGCAATGTGCGCATTGCGTGCCGTCCGGGCAGCTGCAACGCATGCTGATTTCGAAGGCCGCCTGGGGATTGGGCCGCAGCTCGATGGAGCATTGATAGGACTGTGGTGCGCCATCGAGCACATTCGCCCGGATGCGGGTCTGACGGGGATGCGACTGGTCCATGTCGAAGTCGCTGACGCAGCGTCGCTGCGCGTACTCGCGGCCCTGCCGCAGGGTTTTGCGGTCAAACAGCTGTGGCCAGTTGGACCCGGCCAGCAAGGCGATCAGACGTTCGTCCTCCATCAGGCAAAACAGGCTCGTTCGGGTTGACAGCCGACCAGCGTAGCAAAGCTTTTTCGCTAAACGTAGATCATCTTGCGTGTCATGCCACCGTCGACCACGAGGTTCTGGCCGGTGATGAAGGCCGCATCCGCCGAAATCAGGTATTGCACCATCGCGGCGATATCCTCGGGCTTGCCGACACGACCGGCGGGGTGCTGCGCGTGGTCCTGGGCGCTGAGTTCCGGCGCGTGGCGCTTGTCGGCGCGCTGCCAGTCGTCGGTCGCGATCCAGCCGGGACTGACGCAGTTGACGCGGACCCCGGGGCCCAGACTGATCGCCAGCGAATGCGTGAGCGCGACGATACCGCCCTTGCTCGCCGAATAGGCTTCGGTATCGGCTTCGGACATCAGGGCGCGCGATGAGGCCATCAGCACGATGGCGCCGGGTTTGTTCGTGTCATCCAGATAAGGCGCGGCAGCGCGCGCCAATAGAAAAGCGCCGGTCAGGTTGACCCGCAGCACGGCTTCCCATTCGTCGAGCTGCAAGTCGTGCAGGGGCTTGAAGCGCGACACTCCGGCATTGCCGACCACGGCGTGCAGGCCGTCACCGAGCTCGCTTGCCAAGGCGACCGCCTGTTCGACCACCGCCGGATCGCCCGCGCTGCCGTGAACGAAGCGGATTTCGCTTTGGCCGGCCCAGTGCCCGAGCAGTTCCGAGCCGGCCCGTTCATCGACATCGATCACCACGACATGCATGCCCGCGTGCGCCAGACGCAGGCTGATCGCCTTGCCGATGCCCTGGGCGCCGCCGGTGACCACGACCGATCGGTTGTTCATCTGTCTCTCCGTCGAAGCTGCGGACGCGATCGCCTGCAGCGCGCTAAGGTGGCTGAAAGTCTCTTCGATCCTAAATTCGCGAGCTTGTCCTTGGCATGAACAGCTATCTCAGCGGCGTTCTGGCCATCATGCATTGCGTGCTGCTGCTGGCGGCGGCATCGGCGGCGCCGTGGCGGGCGCTGCTGACGGTTCCGGTGCGTTTGCACCTGTTGTTTGCCAGCGTGCTGGCTTTGGCCCTGAGCTGGGCCCTGACGGGCAGCGAATGGTCGGTATTGGGCCTGGCCAGCGTCACCCTGCTGCTGGGCGCACCGCTGGCCTTGATCGTGGGCACGGCGGCCGAGTGCGTGGTGGCGATGCTCGGTGATGTGCCGGTCCGCATGCTGTTGACCGCCGCCTGGGTCGATGTCGCAATCCCGGTTACGGTGACCGTGCTGCTGTTGCGGGCCGCCACGCTGTGGCGACCCGGCCATCGCCGCGTCTACACGCTGCTCGCGGCCGGTGTCGGCGGGATGCTGTCGCGACTCGCGCAATTGCTGGCGTTCAGCGTGATCGCGACACTGCAATTGTCGCCGGAGACGATGTTGCTGATGGTGCTGGCCGAAGGCCTCGTCAATGCGGCGATCATCGCGATTCTGTCGGCCTGTCGACCGCAATGGCTGCAAACCCTGAGCGAGCCTTGATCGGTGCTCACCTGTTTGGGGTATCGCAAAGCACGGCCGGGGCGCCGGTATAATCCCGACGGCGGTGCCGTCCGGTGCCGGCTATGACCACCTATGGATCGACATGAAAGCGATCGTCTGCAAGGAATTCGGCCCGCCCGAGAAGCTCGTGTTCGAAGATTTCGAACTGCCGGCGCTCAAGCCCAATGAAGTGCGTATCGCGGTCAAGGCGGCCGGCGTCAATTTCCCCGACACGCTGATCATCGAGAACCGCTACCAGTTCAAGGGCACTCCGCCATTCGTACCGGGAGCGGAGGCGGCCGGCAAGGTCATCGAATGCGGCGAGAAGATCCGCCACCTGCGGCCGGGTGACATGGTGGCCGCACTGTTGACCACCGGCGCCTTCGCCGAGGAAGCCATCACCTCGGGCGAGAACGTGCTGCCGATTCCGCAGACGATGTCGCCGGTGGATGCGGCCGTGTTTCCGCTGATGTATGGCACCACCTTGTACGCGCTCAAGCAGCGCGGTCAGCTCAAGCCCGGCGAAACCCTGCTGGTGCTGGGCGCTGCCGGTGGGGTCGGTCTGGCCGCGGTGCAGATCGGCAAGCTGATGGGTGCGCGCGTGATCGCGGCGGCGAGCAGCGACGAGAAGCTGGCGGTGTGCGCGGCGCACGGCGCGGACGAACTCGTGAACTACGCCGATACCAGCCTCAAGGACGCCGTCAAGCAACTCACGGGCGGCGCCGGCGCAGACGTGATCTACGATCCGGTGGGCGGCCCGCTGGCGCAGGATTGTCTGTCGTGCATCAATTGGAACGGTCGTTACCTGGTGATCGGCTTCGCCGCCGGCTCGATCCCGGAAATCGCTGCGAATCGCCTGCTGCTCAAGGGCGCGTCGGCCGTCGGCGTGTTCTGGGGCGCCTTCGTGAGCCGCGAACCGCAGGCCAGCTTCGACAATTTCCAGCAGCTGTTCGAGTGGTACGCCGAGGACCGGCTCAAGCCGATGGTGTCGAAAACCTATCCTTTGGCGGAAGCCGCCCAGGCGCTGCAGGACATGCTGGAGCGCAAGGTCACCGGCAAGCTCGCGCTCACGACCTGAGGCGAGGTTCCCGACCTCAGGCGCTCAGCGCTTCGAGTGGCGCGGCGTCGATCAGGCTCCGTCTGTAGTCCGCCAGTTCGGCGATGCTCAGCGTCACCAGTTGGTGGCGATGCGCATAGCGCTCGATGTCCGTTCCCCGTGCCATGCTGCCGTCCGGGTTCATCAACTCGCACAGCACGGCCGCCGGCTTGAGCCCGGCCAGCACCGCCAGATCCACTGAGCCCTCGGTGTGTCCGCGGCGTTCCAGTACGCCGCCGGGTACCGCGCGCAGCGGAAAGACGTGGCCCGGTCGCGCAAGATCCTCCGCTTGTGCGCCGTCGGCGATCGCGGTGCGAATCGTGGTCACGCGGTCGGCAGCCGATACGCCGGTGGTGACACCTTGTCGCGCCTCGATGCTCACGGTGAAACCGGTGCCGTAGCGGCTGTTGTTGACCGGAACCATCGGCGGCAGTTGCAGGCGCTGGATCGTCGCATCATCCAGACACAGGCAGACAATGCCGCTGCAATCACGGATCAGCATCGTCATGCTCGCAGTGTCGATGCGCTCGGCGGCGACGATCAGGTCGGCCTCGTTCTCGCGATCGAAATCATCCATCAGGATGACCGGCCGGCCCTGACGCAAATCGGCCAGTGCCTGTTCCAGACGTTGATCGAACGCCGGTTGCTGGGTGGGAAACACTTCGAATTGGGTCATTGAAACGCGCTCATGCAATCAGAAATGGGCGTTTCAGGGCATACGGCAACCGTTCGCCGTCGGCACCGGCTTCCGGTGCTGATGGCAAGGGCCGCACATCTTCTTTCATCCGGACTGTGACCGTCGGCTCTGGAGTCTCACCAGATCTGCTGACCCCGCAATGTGATTGCGGGCGCTCGCGGGCTTGCCACTAGGCTTTACCGCCGGTGGGGAATTTCGCCCCGCCCTGAAGACATACGTGCCGCCGTCGTTGGTGGCGCGGCGATTCTAACGGTTCTTTCGACGGCGGGTATCGTTCCGGATTCGACGGAAGACAGCCCGCGGTGCGGGCACGGTTATAATCGCGGCCCTTCGTTCACCGGACCGGGCCCCGCGAACATTGCCGTGGCCCGTCCCGATCACCAGCTCTTGAAACGGATGTTCAAACGCATACTCGTCGTCTGCACCGGCAATATCTGCCGTAGCCCCATCGGCGAAGGTCTACTCAAAGCACGGCTGGACGGTCGTGGAATCGAGGTGTTTTCGGCCGGCGTCGGCGCGCTGGTCGGGCACCCTGCCGATGCGCATGCCAGCGCGGTGATGCGCGAGCATGGCTACGATATCGACGCGCACCGCGCGCAACAGGCCACCCAGCCGATCCTGGCCCATTCCGACCTGATCCTGACGATGGACCAGACGCATTCGGATTGGCTGAACCAGCGCTATCCGCAGTTTCGCGGGCGGGTGCACAAGATGCTCAAGTGGCAGGCCAATGCCGATGTGGACGATCCGTATCGACGCCCGCGCGAAGCCTTTGAGCGCTCATTCAGCGAAATCGAATCGGGTGTGGACGACTGGGTCAAGCGCTTGGGGTAAGGACCACGGCGCGATATTCGATCACTGAATTTGCTTAGATCGAAGGCGCCGCAAGGGCTGGAGCGGTGCGCGGATACGTTAGACTCGCGCCCGCTGCGGAACCGGTAGCCGGTCGATACGGTCGATCTACTCCGTCCGCACGAAGCATGACGCGTCCGCTTTGCTTGAAATGCTTCAGGGCGGATGATGCTCCGTTTCGCCGCAAATCGACGCACCTCATTTTCTTCAGACGATACGAACAGGTACTTGAGCGATGGCTGCCCTTGGAACCGAACGCGTCCTCAGCGTTCGCCATTGGAATGACACTCTTTTCAGTTTCACCACGACGCGCGACCCGAGTCTGCGCTTCGAGAACGGTCAGTTCGTGATGATCGGCCTGCAGGTGGAACAGCGGCCGCTGCTGCGCGCCTACAGCATTGCCAGCGCGAACTATGAAGAGCATCTGGAATTCTTCAGCATCAAGGTGGCGAACGGTCCGCTGACCTCGCGGCTGCAACATCTCAAGGAGGGCGACGAAATCTTCGTCAGCAAGAAGCCCACCGGAACGTTGCTGTTGCATGATCTGCTGCCTGGCAAGCATCTGTACCTGCTGTCCACCGGGACCGGACTTGCGCCGTTCATGAGCCTGGTCAAGGACCCGGAGATGTACGAGCGTTTCGAGAAGATCGTGCTGGTGCACGGTGTGCGCCAGGTCAACGAACTGGCGTACGAGGAATATCTGTCCGAAACCCTGCCCAACGATGAGATTCTCGGCGAGTATGTGCGTGACAAGCTGATCTACTATCCGACCGTGACGCGCGAGGTGTTTCGCAACACCGGTCGCCTGACCCAGCTGATCGAAAGCGGCAAGCTGTTCGACGATATCGGCCTGCCTCGCCTCAACCCGGAAACCGACCGCGCGATGCTGTGCGGCAGTCCGGCGATGCTGACCGATACCGCGGCCCTGCTCGATGCCCACGGCCTCGCGATTTCTCCGCATATCGGGGCGCCCGGTGACTACGTGATCGAGCGAGCCTTCGTCGAAAAGTAGGCCGGGCGCCCCTGTCGCCTGGCCTGCCGGTACGGTGCTGCCCCGCTGGGTGTAGCATTTGCAGTCGGCTTTGCGACGATCCGCGCGTCTGTACGGCAGTTCCCGCCGTGGCATGCGGCGTTGCCCGCACCATTGCACGCATGCTGCCCCCCAAGTCTTCAAGCGCCCGAATCATTGTCATTGGCGACCGCCTGGGATCGCGCCAATCCACGGTGAGAACGCTGAGTGCCTCTGGGCTCTCGGACACCATCGAGGCGGCCGGAGTCGACGAAGCGATCTCGCAGCTGGCCGGTATCGATCTGATTGTTCTGGATGCCAGTGCGTCCGAAGACGCCGCGCTGGCTCAATGTCGCCAGCTCCGCGAGCACTGCGAACCCGAACTACCGATACTCAGCCTGGCCCCGGCCGGTTTGCGCGAGGCGTTGGACGCGGTTGCCGACGTCTGTCTTGCGCAGCCGGTGGAGCCCGCCGTGCTGATAGCCGTCATCAGCACGCTGCTGCGCGCGCGGGCCGCGGAAACGGCCTTGAAGCCTTCGAAAAAAAATACGCAAGCGCCCCCGCAGCGGGAGGAAGCCGTCCGCGCCGATGCCGAGAACGGACTGAAGGACGACATGCTGTCGGTGCTGTCACACGAGTTGCGTAACCCGCTGAATGCGATTTCGGGTTGGGTGCAGGTCCTTGGTCAGGATCGTTCGCCTGAGACGCTGCGCGAAGGGATCGCCGCGATCGGACGCAATACCCAGATCCAGATCGAACTGATTTCCGATCTGGTGGATGCCTCGCGGGCCCTGACCGGCAAGCTGGAACTCGATCTTCAATCCGTCGACCTGGGCTTCATCACCGAGCAGGCGGTCACGGCCCTGTATGCCGACGCCTCCGGACGACGGGTGAGGTTGCGCAGCGCCGAGCTCTACACCTGCACGGTTCGTGGCGATCAGTTGCGTTTGCAACAGCTCGTACGCTCCTTGATCGGTCTCGGTATCCGGCATACGGCCGAAGGCGGCACGATTGGCCTCACGCTCTCGCAGGACGGCGATCTGGCGACGCTCTCGATCAGCATCGACCGCTGCGATATCGAACAGGCGGTGCTGGACGGTATTTTCAACGTGAGTGCTTCGAAACCGCGCCGGCGTCTCGACGGACTTGCCCTCAAGCTGTTGATGGCGAAGCGCCTGGCGGAGCTGCATGGTGGCGCGCTCAGTGCGACAACGGATGCCAGCGGGGCGCTTCGATTCTCCTTGAGCATGCCCAGTGAAGCGGATGCTGCGCCGATCGATATCGATGCGCTCACGGCGCAGGCGATGCAGGCTGAAGTCAGCCGCCTGGCCGGTATCGATGTGATGGTGGTCGATCCGGACACCGAATCGCGTCAGGCATTGCGCGACCTGTTGCGTTCGCTCGGCGCCAACATGATCGAATGTGCCAGTTCCGAGCGCGCGCTCAAGCTGCTGCGCGGTATGCACCCGTCCGTGATCATTGTCGCAGCAGGACTTGCGGGTGATGATCTCGGCCGCTTCACGGCCGAGGCGCGCCGCTACGGCGGTGTCGAACAGCCCATGATTGTCCTGCTGCCGAGCGATGCGGCGGCGATGTCGGCATCAGCCTTGGACGGATTCCAGGCGCAGCTGCACCGGCCGGTCACGCGCGAGGCCTTGTGCGCAGCGGTCGAGTCGGTGGTGTCGGCGCGCCACTGAGCGCATGAACCGCGGCTCACGAAAAAGCCCACCGTATGAAGGTGGGCTCGGGGGCTGACACGGGTAATCGCCTATTCGACCACGTCGCCTTCGCTCACGGTGATCGTGATCGTGTCGGATTTGACCACCGGATCGGTCGGCTGATGTTTCCAGTCACCGAGGATCAGTTGCAGGGTGTGTTCGCCGGGCGTGAGTTCGATCTCGGTTTCGGTCTGTGCCTTGCCGAAGTGAACGACTTGATCGGTAGCCGGCAAGGGCCGGTCGGTATCAATCTCCGGATCATCGATCAGCAGATGATGGTGGCCGGAATCCGGCAACGGGTCGCCAGCGGGCACGATCTTCACGTGTTCGGCGCCAAACACGATTTTCACCGGACTGCTCACGGTAGCGCCATCGGTGGGTTCCACGAAGTAGACCCGCGCATCGTCCGGAACCGGGGCGGCGGTGCTCATGGCCGGTTCGGTCGTCATCTCATGAGCGGCCGGCTCGGAGGGGGTCATTGCCTTCATGTCCTCTGAACTGTCAGCGGGTTCCTGATTGCAGCCGGTGGCCAGAGTCAGAACGAACAAGGGGACGGCGGCGTAGGCGAGACGCATGGCATGCTCCTGCTGCGTTGGGGGAGGCCGATTCTTCCACATGGCGAGCGCCGCGACCAACTCGCACAAAACCGCCGCGCATTGTGGCCGGACCGCAAAACGTGTACCGTGCGCGCCAGTTTGTCGCGGCGCGGTCCGGTTCGCGCCCGAGGTCCACCGGCCTTAGCCGCTTTTCCTCTTTCGCAAACCTGTCCGGCCTTCGCCGGATAATCCGAATCTCATGCGCCTGAACCGGTGCTTCCAGCGGAAGCCAGGCCGAACAGGATGCATACCAGATGAATTTTTCTGAACTCGGCGTAGACGCCGCCCTTGCGCGTGCGGTCGCCGATCTTGGCTTTACCGTTCCCACGCCGATCCAGGCCCAGGCCATCCCGGTGGTGCTGAAAGGCGGTGATCTGCTCGCCGCCGCACAAACCGGCACCGGCAAGACCGCTGCCTTCATGCTGCCGCTGATGAGCCGGCTGATGCAGGGCAATTCGCGGCGCGAGCCGCGCGCGCTGGTGTTGACGCCGACGCGCGAGCTGGCCTCGCAGATCGCCGACGATGCCTCGGCCTACGGCCGCCATGCGCGTCTGCGCAACACCCTGATCTTTGGCGGCGTCAGTGCGCGTCCCCAGGAAGCAGCGCTGCGTCGTGGCGTCGATATCGTCATCGCCACGCCGGGCCGTCTGCTGGATCACGCCTCCACGCGCACCATCGATCTGTCGCATGTCGAGATTCTGGTGCTGGACGAGGCCGACCGCATGCTCGACATGGGCTTCATCCGCGACATTCGGCGCATCCTCGCGCTGCTGCCGGCGAAGCGTCAGAACCTGCTGTTCTCGGCGACGTTCTCGCCGGAGATCCGCGGCCTCGCCGGCAGTCTGCTGCATGCCCCGGCGACGGTCGACGTGGCGCCGCGCAACTCCACCGCCGAGCGTGTCGAACAGCGCATCTATCATTGCGACAAGTCGCGCAAGCAGCCGCTGCTGTCCTACCTGATCGGCAACGGCAACTGGCGTCAGGTGCTGGTCTTCACCCGCACCAAGCATGGTGCGGACCGTCTTGCCAAGCAGCTCGAGCGTGACGGGCTGACGTCCGCCGCGATTCACGGCAACAAGTCCCAGAACGCCCGCACACGGGCGCTGGCCGACTTCAAGGCGAACCGCGTACGGGTGCTGGTGGCCACCGACATTGCCGCGCGCGGCATCGACATCGTCGAGCTGCCGCATGTGGTCAACTACGAGCTGCCGCATGTGCCGGAAGACTACGTGCATCGCATTGGCCGCACCGGTCGCAACGGCTGCGAGGGCGAAGCGATCTCGCTGGTGTCCGAGGACGAACGCGGGCAGCTGCGCGACATCGAGCGGCTGCTCAAGCGCAGTCTGCCGGTGACCGAGCAGGCCGGCTTTACCTTGAGCCGTCCGCCTTCCGGCGAGGTTCGTCGCCCCGCAAAGACCCCTACCAAACCCAATAATGCCCGCGCCGAGGACGGTAACAAGTCCGGCGCGCCGGGCCAGAAGCGCCGTCGGCGCCCCCGTCGTGACGGGCAGGCGCCGCACAGCGGCCACGCTCACCCTTCCAAGACCAAGGATCGCGCATGATTCGTATCTACGCAGGCGGCCTGCCGCCCGATATGACCGAGCAGGAACTTTCAGAACTGTTTTCCGAACACGGCCGGGTGCGCGAGCTGTCGCTGGCGCATGACGTTTTCACCGGACGCTGCCGTGGCTTCGGCTTCGTGGCGATGGAAGGCCACCATGCGCGGGCCGCGATCACGGGCCTCAACGGGCGCGAAGTGCGCGGACACATCCTTCGCGTCAACCAGGAAAAGACCAAGCCGGGCGCGCGCCGCGGCGGTCGTCGCTAGTTGAGCTAGTCGTCCCACTGCCCGACCGCTACGGGTATTGTCAAAGAGTGTTTTTCTCCCTCTTCCTCTGGGAGAGGGCCGGGGTGGGGGCGCTTTCATGGCTCCGCACTGGACTCCAAGGCGAAAAGCGCCCTCATCCCCAGTCTTTCTCCCGGAGGGAGAAGGGCGCCATTTAAGCCCCTCGGTTCCTACCGCCGACGCTCCTAGGCCCTTTCGATTCGTTCCACGCCGCCGGCGTGCCCAAGCAGGAGCACGTCGGCTCCGCGGTGGGCGAACAATCCCACGGTGACCACGCCGGCGATTTGGTTGATCGTGCATTCCAGCGCGGGCGGGTCGGAAATCTGCAGACCGTGAACGTCCAGAATGTCGTTGCCGTTGTCGGTGACCACGCCCTCGCGCCATACCGGACGGCCGCCGATTGCCGCCAGCTTCCGGGCCACCAGACGGCGGGCCATCGGGATCACTTCTACCGGCAGGGGAAAGGCGCCGAGCACCTCGACGCGCTTCGAACGGTCCGCAATGCAGATGAAGCGTCGGCTCGCGGCGGCCACGATCTTTTCGCGCGTCAGCGCGGCGCCGCCGCCCTTGATCAGGTTCAGCCGTGCGTCGGATTCGTCGGCGCCGTCCACGTAGATCGAAATGCCGTCGACCTCGTTGAGGTCGACCACCGGAATCCCGATCGCGCGGAGCCTTTCCGTACTGGCGAGCGAGGATGACACCGCCGCCGGAATTCGCGACTTGTGCGCCACCAGCGCGTCGATGAACAGATTGACGGTGGAACCGGTGCCGACGCCCAGCACCTCACCCGGCACCAGATACTGCAGGGCCGACTCGGCGGCGAGGCGTTTTGCGGAATCCTGGGACATGGGCGGGCGTGGCGGAAAGGGTCGCTGAATCTACCGTGTTTCGCGGTGTTTCTCACCCGGAAACCGGTTTGTCCGGCCGCGCTCCGAACAGCGCGCTGCCGATACGCACCAGGGTCGAACCCTCGGCGATCGCCGCTTCGAAGTCGCCGGACATGCCGGCGGACAGGGTGTCCAGGGGCAAACCGCGTTCGATCAACGATTCGTACAGCTTTCGCAAGGCTTGATAGGCGTGCCGGGGATCGCGTCCTGGAGACGCCGGTGCCGGAATCGTCATCAGGCCACGCAGACGCAGCCCGGGCTGCACGGCGACGAATTCGCACAGCGCTGCGGCGTCCCCGGGCGCCACGCCGGATTTGCTGATCTCAGCATCGATATTGATCTGCACACATACATTCAGTGGCGCCAGCGATCCCGGCCGCTGCTCGCCGAGGCGACGCGCAACCCGGTCGCGGTCCACGCCGTGAACCCAGTCGAAGCGGGACGCGATCTCGCGCGTCTTGTTGGACTGAACCGGCCCGGTGAAATGCCATTCCAGCCCGCAATCGGCGAGCGCGTCCATTTTCCTCACGGCCTCGGACAGATAGTTCTCACCGAAGGCGCGTTGGCCGTTGCGCACGGCATCACGAATCGTTTCAACATCGAAGGTCTTGCTCATTGCGAGCAGCCGAACGGTTCCCGGTGCGCGCCCGGCGGCGGCGCTCGCCTGCGCGATCCGGGCCCGGATTTGCGTAAGGTTTTCAGCGATGTGCGTTTTCTTGCCTGTCATCGGGTTTGCCGATAGTGTTCGAGCGTTCGGGGAGCCGCAATCAAACTGGGGAGTGTTCATGGATATCGCGCAGCTCTTGACCTTTGCCGTCAAGCAAGGCGCATCCGATTTGCATCTGTCGGCCGGGGTCGAGCCGATGATTCGTGTCGACGGCGACGTCAAGCGCATCAACCTGCCGCCGATGGAGCACAAGCAGGTGCACGGCATGATCTACGACATCATGAACGACAAGCAGCGCAAGGACTACGACGAGTTCTTCGAGACCGACTTTTCGTTCGAGATTCCGGGGCTTGCCCGTTTCCGCGTCAATGCCTTCACCCAGGCGCGCGGCGCCGGCGCGGTGTTTCGCACGATCCCCAGCAAGATCATGTCGCTGGAGGATCTCAAATGTCCGCCGATCTTCAAGGACATCGCCAAGTTCCCGCGTGGCGTGGTGCTGGTGACCGGCCCGACCGGCTCGGGCAAGTCGACCACGCTGGCGGCGATCGTCAACCACATCAACGAAAACGACTACGGGCACATCCTCACGATCGAGGACCCGATCGAATTCGTGCACCAGTCCAAGAAGTGCCTGATCAACCAGCGGGAGGTGCATCGCGATACGCTCGGCTTCAATGAAGCACTGCGCTCGGCACTGCGTGAGGATCCGGATGTCGTCCTGGTCGGCGAAATGCGCGATCTGGAGACGATCCGTTTGGCGCTGACCGCCGCCGAAACCGGGCATCTGGTGTTCGGCACCCTGCACACCAGTTCCGCCGCCAAGACCGTCGATCGCGTGGTCGATGTGTTTCCGGCGGCCGAGAAGGACATGGTTCGCGCGATGCTGTCCGAATCGCTGCGCGCGGTGATCTCGCAGACCCTGCTCAAGAAGACCGGCGGCGGCCGCGTGGCGGCCCACGAGATCATGCTGGGCACCCCGGCGATCCGGAACCTGATCCGCGAAAACAAGATCGCGCAGATGTACTCGGCGATCCAAACCGGCGGCAAGGACGGCATGCAGACGCTCGACCAATGCCTCAAGGACATGGTCAAGCGCGGCCAGGTGTCCACCGCCGAGGCACGCCTGCGCGCCATGAACAAGCACGACTTCTGATGTCCGCCCGTCGCGAAACTTGCCTCGCGGGGCGCCGCAGTTCGGCGATAGTGCTGGGGGCGCTGATGCTATGGACCAGTGTCGCCGTGTCGGCGGAACTCCCGAAAGTCGGAGATGTCCCGCCGAATGTCTTCGGCAAGGACCAGCGCCGTGAACGCGTGGATCTCGAAGCCTTGAAAGGCGAGGTCGTGGTCCTGACGTTCTGGGCCTCCTGGTGCGGCCCCTGCATGAAGGAAATGCAGATGCTGTCGCAGCTCAAGGCACTGGCTGACAAGCAGAATGCCAGCCTGGAGATCATCGCCGTCAATTTCCACGAATCGCATGAACGCTATCGGCAGATACAGAAGCTGCTCAAGGACCTGCCGATTCGAGTCGTCGAAGACCGATACGCGCGCGCATCGCAGACCTACGGTATCAAGGGGATTCCCAACATGTGGCTGATCGGCCGTGATGGCGTGATTGCGGGCCACCATGTCGGCTACTCGGAAGCGCAGCTCAATGATCTGCTGGCGGAGATCAGCGCGCTGATGTCGGCGCCGGCGCAAGTCGCCACGCTGGCCAACCCGCGCTGAGCGGCGCATCGCACTGACGAGGCACCAATGGAACGAGATCAGGCAATCAAACTCGTCAGCCAGTTGCTGGGCTTGATGAAGCAGAAAGGGGGCTCGGACCTGTTCATCTCCTCCGGCTTTCCACCGGCGATGAAGATCGACGGGAAACTGACGCCGGTGATGGACAAGCCGCTGACCGCGGAAGCCGCCGCGGTGATCATGCGGGCCTTGATGAATGATCGGCAGATCAAGGAGTTCGAAGCCAACAACGAAATCAACTTTGCGATTTCCCCACCGAACATCGGGCGCTTTCGCGTCAATGCCTTTGTTCAGCAGGGCCGCGTCGGCGGCGTGATGCGCACGATCAACACCACCATCCCCAGTTTCGAAGACCTGGGACTGCCGCCGCAGTTGCGCGACGTGGTGATGGCCAAGCGTGGTCTGGTGCTGATGGTCGGCGCCACCGGCTCCGGCAAGAGCACCTCGCTGGCGGCGATGCTCGGTTATCGGAACACCAACTCACACGGCCACATCATCACCATCGAAGACCCGATCGAATACGTGCATCCGCATGTCGGTTGCCTGGTCACCCAGCGCGAAGTCGGTGTGGATACCTATTCCTGGGAAAACGCACTCAAGAACACGCTGCGTCAGGCGCCGGATGTGATCCTGATCGGCGAAATCCGTACGCGCGAAACCATGGAGTACGCGATCAACTTCGCGGAAACGGGGCATCTGGTGCTATCCACACTGCACGCCAACAGCGCCAACCAGGCTCTCGATCGTGTCATCAACTTCTTCCCGGAAGAAAAGCGCGAGCAGTTGCTGATGGACCTTTCGCTGAACCTGCGTGCCATCATTTCGCAACGGCTGGTGCGCAGCGAAGCCGGCGGGCGTGCCGCCGCGATGGAGATTCTGATCAACTCGCCGCTGATTTCCGACCTGATCTTCAAGGGCGAAGTGGCGATGATCAAGGAGGTCATGGGCCGTTCGCGCGAGCAGGGCATGATCACCTTCGACCAGTTCCTGTTCGACCTGTTCGAGGCCGGCACCATCAGCTACGAGGAAGCCCTGCGCAATGCGGACAGCCAGAACGAGCTGCGTCTGCGCGTCAAGCTCGAATCCACGCGCGCCCGACAAAGCCTGCTGGATGACCCCGGCGTCCGCGCCATGCAGATGAAGGATGAGGACGACGGCCAGCTGTTGCGCCGATGACACCGATGAGCACCCCGCCGAATTCCCTGCAGGCGTTTCAGAAGCTGCTGGCCTACCTCAAGCTGGCTGTCGAGAAAGACGCCTCCGATCTGTTCTTCACGCCGGATGCGCCGGCGATGCTCAAGATCGAGGGCCAGATGCTGGCCGTGGGCAAGACCCGGCTCAGCAGCGACTTCATCAAGGAACTCGCCTGCAGCATTCTCTCGCCGGAGCAGCTGCAGGTGTTGCGCACGCGGCTGGAAATCGACGTGGCGACGGAAGCCGGTGGATTGGGCCGCTTTCGCGTCAACATCTTCCATCAGCGCTCCACCGTAGCGATGGTGCTGCGCCATGTGAAGGCCGAGGTGCCGCGACTCGAGCAGCTCGACATGCCCGAAATCATCAAGGATCTGGTGATGCTCAAACGCGGCATGGTGCTGATGGTCGGCGCCACCGGCTCCGGCAAGAGCACCACGCTGGCGGCGATGATCAACCATCGCAACGAACACGCGGCCGGCCACATCCTCACGATCGAAGACCCGATCGAATACGTGCATCCGAATCGCCGCAGCATCGTCAACCAGCGCGAGATCGGCGAGGACACCGAATCCTACGAACGCGCGCTGGTCAGCTCCCTGCGCGAAGCGCCGGACGTGATCCTGATTGGCGAAATCCGCAAGCGCGACACCATGGAGGCGGCGATCCAGCTGGCCAACACCGGCCATCTGGCCCTGTCGACGCTGCACGCCAACAATGCTTATCAGGCCCTGCAACGCGTGGTGAACCTATATCCGCCGGACCTGCGCGACCAGCTCTACATGGACCTCTCGATGACCCTGCGCGCGATCGTGTCGCAGCGACTCGTGCGTCGCAAGGACGGCCGGCGTTGCGCCGCGGTGGAGGTCATGATCAACACCCCGTACATTCAGGAACTGATACTCAACAAGCGGATCGACGAGGTGCGTGAAGCCATGGCGCAGTCTTCGGACCGTGGCATGCAGAGTTTCGACCAGTCGCTGTATGCCTTGTATCAAAGCGGCGCGATCGAACTCGAAGAAGCGCTGGAGAATGCCGATTCGCGCGCCAATCTCGAAGCCAAGATCAACTTCGGAGGCTGAATGAGCAGGATTGTCGCGTTTCCGAGCTTGGCGGCAAAGCGGATCGTCATGATGCCCTCGCCGGACATTCCGGCCGGTGAAACGCGCACGACGCGCAAGCTCTACCAATTCCGCATCGCGCGGTAGATCGTGCTGAGATTCGCGCTCCAGCGCCTGATCTACGCGATTCCCACCGTGCTGGTGCTGGCGACGCTGACCTTCTTCCTGATGCACGCCGCGCCGGGTGGGCCGTTCGATCGCGAACGGGCCTTGGCGCCGCAGGTGCGCCAGCAGGTCGAAGCGGCCTATGACCTCGACAAGCCAGTGTGGCGGCAGTATCTGATCTATCTGGGGCGCCTGTGTCACGGTGATCTCGGGCCGTCTTTCCAATACCCGGGATTCACGGTCAACGAACTGATCGCGAGCGGCTTCCCGGTCTCGCTGAAGCTGGGCGGGCTGGCGATGTTGCTGGCGCTGGCGGGCGGCGTCACGGTCGGGGCGTATGCCGCCCTGCGACAGAAGCGATTCGGCGACTATGCGTCGATGAGCCTAGCGATGACCGGGATCGCCCTGCCGAATTTCGTCATCGCCCCGTTGTTGGTGCTCTTTTTTGCGCTCGGTCTGGGCTGGCTGCCGGCCGGGGGGTGGGAAGCGGGTCAATGGCAGGACATGGTGCTGCCGGTGGTGGCGCTGGCACTGCCGCAGCTCGCCTACCTGGCGCGGCTGACGCGTGGCAGCATGGTCGAGGTGCTGCGCTCGGACTTCATCCGTACGGCCCGCGCCAAGGGCTTGCCGGAACGAACCGTGATCGCCCGGCATGCCTTGCGTCCGGCACTGATGCCGGTAGTGTCATATCTCGGGCCTGCCACCGCCGCGCTGATCACCGGCTCGGTGGTGATCGAACAGATTTTTTCGATACCGGGCCTGGGACGACATTTCATTCAGGGTGCGCTGAATCGCGACTACACCGTCGTCATGGGCGTGGTGATCTTCTATGGCGTGCTGATCGTGGCGCTGAATTTCATTGTGGACCTGAGCTATGGCGCGCTCGATCCGCGAGTGCGGCAGCGCTGATGGCAGCGCCAGCCACTCCTTTGGCACCCGCATCCGCGATCGGAAGTTCCGGGCCTTTGGCGTGGCGGCGTTTGAGTGAGCATCGCGCGGCGCTGGTGTCCCTGGTGTTGCTCGTGCTGATCGCCCTGAGCTGCATGATCGGGCCGTGGTTGCTGGAGTGGAGCTATGACGAACTCGACTTCGAGCACGTCAACACCGCCCCGGCGCCGGAGACCGGTCACTGGTTCGGCACCGACAGTGTCGGCCGCGACCTGCTGGCGCGCACGCTGCACGGTGGACGCATATCCTTGCTGGTCGGCATCGTCGCCACACTGGTTTCCCTGAGCGTGGGCGTGGTCTATGGCGCGGTGGCCGGTTATGCCGGTGGCCGCGTCGACAACCTGATGATGCGCGCCGTGGACATTCTCTACGCGCTGCCGTTCATGTTTCTGGTGATCTTGCTGATGGTGCTGTTCGGTCGTCACCTCGTGTTGATCTTCATCGCCATCGGCGCGATCAACTGGCTGGACATGGCGCGCATCGTCCGCGGTCAGACGCTGTCGCTGAAACACAAGGAATTCGTTGACGCGGCGCGCGTGGGCGGTGTCGGCCCGTACGGCATTCTGCGTCGTCATATCGTGCCGAATCTGATGGGCGTGGTCGTGGTGTACGTCACGCTCACGATCCCGCAGGTGATCCTGGTGGAATCGTTCCTCAGCTTTCTGGGGCTGGGTGTGCAGGAGCCCTCCACCAGTTGGGGCGCCCTGGTCAATGATGGTGCTGCCGACATGGAAACCGCGCCGTGGGCGCTGGCGTTTCCGGCCAGCTTTCTCGCGGTGACGCTGCTGTGCTTCAACTTTCTCGGCGACGGCCTGCGCGATGCGCTGGATCCCAAGGACCGGTAGCCGTGATGAATGGATCAAAAGCGGGATCTCGCGCAAAGATGCAAAGACACAAAGAACAGCGATCTTTAGAGACGGAAAAGGCTTTTGAAGCTTTTCCCTTGCGTCTTTGCGCCTTTGCGCGAGACCTGACGCTTCTCGAATGACCCTCCTCCAGGTCCACGATCTCGGCGTGAGCTACTCGGCGCATGGCCACGAGGTCTGCGCGGTCGATCGTGTCAGTTTCGAACTGGCGGCCGGCGAGGCGCTCGGCATCGTCGGTGAATCCGGGTCCGGCAAGTCGCAGACCGCGCTGGCGGTCATCGGCCTGCTGGGTACCGGCGCTCGCTGCACGGGACGCATCGAATTCGATGGGCAGTCCCTGCTCAATGCACGGCCGCGTCAGCTGGCGCGGATTCGCGGCGCCGAGATCGGCATGGTGTTCCAGGACCCGATGACCTCGCTCAACCCCTACCTGCGCATCGGGGCCCAGATTCAGGAGGTTCTGGGCCTGCACCGCGGCCTGCGTGGTCGCGCGGCGCGGGCCGAGGCCGAGCGCTGGCTGTCCACGGTGCAGATCACCGATGCGCGCCGCCGTCTGACGCAATATCCGCATGAACTCTCGGGCGGCATGCGTCAGCGCGTGATGATCGCAATGGCGCTGTGCTGCGGCCCACGCCTGCTGATCGCGGACGAGCCCACCACGGCGCTGGATGTCACGGTGCAGGCGCAAGTGCTGCGCCTGCTCGCCGAGCTGCAACGCGATCTGGGCTTGGCAACATTGCTGATTACGCACAACTTCGGCGTGGTGTCGGAGCTGTGCCAGCACGTTCTGGTGATGAACCACGGGATGGGGGTGGAGAGCGGCACCACCGAGCGCGTGCTGCACGCCCCGCAGGCCGAGTACACGCAGCGCCTGATCGCGGCGGTGCCGCGCTTGAGCGGGCCGGTGGTGGTTGGGTGAGGGTTGGAAAATCGAGTCTCGCGCCTTTGCGCGACACAAAAGCCCCTACCAGCCCCGCTTGAGAATCGGCTTGAGGAAGTGCCCGGTATACGAGCGCTTGAGCTTGGCCACGGTCTCGGGCGTGCCGGTGGCGACGATTTCGCCGCCGCCGTTGCCGCCTTCGGGGCCGAGATCGATCAGCCAGTCGGCACGTTTGATCACGTCGAGATTGTGTTCGATCACGATCACGGTATTGCCATGCTCGCGCAGGCGTTCCAATACTTTGAGCAGTTGCGCCACGTCATGAAAGTGCAGGCCGGTGGTCGGCTCGTCAAGGATGTAGAGCGTCTGCCCGGTGTCGCGGCGTGACAGTTCCTTGGCCAGCTTGACGCGCTGCGCTTCGCCGCCGGACAGGGTGGTCGCGTTCTGTCCCAGGGTGATGTACGAGAGACCGACTTCCATCAGGGTGTCGAGCTTGCGCTTGAGCACCGGCACGGCATTGAAGAACTCCAGCGCGTCCTCGACCGTCATATCCAGGGCTTCGTTGATCGCCTTGCCCTTGTACTTGATTTCCAGGGTTTCGCGGTTGTAGCGGCGTCCGTGGCAGGTGTCGCAGGTGACGTAGACGTCCGGCAGGAAGTGCATTTCCACCTTGATCACGCCGTCGCCCTGACAGGTTTCGCAGCGGCCGCCCTTGACGTTGAAGCTGAAGCGGCCAGGTGTGTAGCCGCGCGCGCGTGATTCCGGAACCGCCGCGTAGAGCTCGCGGATCGGCGTGAACAAACCGGTGTAGGTCGCCGGATTGGAGCGCGGCGTGCGCCCGATCGGCGCCTGGTTGATGTCGATCACCTTGTCCAGCGAATCCAGGCCGGCGATCTCCCTGAGCGGCGAGTGCTGGATGCCGGCGCCATTGAGTTCGCGCGCAGCGTAGGCGTAGAGCGTGTCGTTGACCAGCGTGGACTTGCCGGAACCGGAGACGCCGGTGACGCAGGTGAACAGACCCAGTGGAAATTCCGCATCGACATTCTTGAGGTTGTTGCCGGTCGCGCCCTTGAGGTGCAGCCAGCGTTCGTCCTGTGGCTTCACGCGTTGCTTGGGGACTTCGATGCGGACTTCGCCGGACAAGTATTTTCCGGTCCAGGACCGTTCCGCCTTTTCGAGATCGGCCGGGGAGCCGTGGGCGACGATCTCGCCGCCGTGCACGCCGGCACCGGGGCCGATGTCGACCACGTAGTCGGCCTGGCGGATCGCATCCTCGTCGTGTTCGACCACGATCACGGTGTTGCCGAGATCGCGCAGGCGCGTCAGCGTCTGCAGCAGGCGTTCGTTGTCGCGCTGGTGCAGGCCGATGCTGGGTTCGTCGAGCACGTACATCACGCCGACCAGGCCGGCGCCGATCTGCGAGGCCAGGCGGATGCGCTGCGCCTCGCCACCGGACAGGGTCTCGGCCGAGCGTGACAGCATCAGGTAATCCAGACCCACGTTGTTGAGAAAGCCCAGGCGCGCCGAAATCTCCTTGATGATCTTGTCGGCGATCTGGCCCTTGTGACCGGGCAGGTCCAGCGCGCGGAACCAGTCCTCGGCCTCGCGGATCGACAGCCGCGTCAGCGCCGGCAAGGGCTGTTCGGCGACGAACACATTGCGCGCGGCGCGGTTCAGACGGTCGCCGTCGCAGGCCGGGCAGGGCTTGTCCGAGCGGTACTTGGCCAGCTCCTCGCGCACGGCGTCGGATTCGGTTTCACGGTAGCGCCGTTCCAGATTGGGAATGATGCCTTCGAAACGGTGCGTGCGCGTGGCCTTGCGGCCGCGTTCGTCCGGGTAGCGGAAGGCGATCTTGTCGGTGCCGCTGCCGTACAGAACGATGTCGCGCGCCTTTTGCGGCATACGCACGAACGGCACTTCCAGATCGAAGTCGTAGTGTTCGGCCAGCGACTGCAGGATCGCCCAGTAGTAGGGATTGCGGCGGTCCCAGCTGCGGATCGCGCCGGCCGCCAGCGACAGCTCCGGATGCGCGACCACGCGATCCGGGTCGCACACCTGCATCTGGCCGAGACCGTCGCAGCTCGGGCAGGCGCCGTGCGGCGCGTTGAACGAAAACAGCCGCGGTTCCAGTTCCGGCAGCGAATAGCCGCAGACCGGGCAGGACATCTTGGAGCTGAAGGTGATGTGCTCGCCTTCGCCGGAATGCGGTGCGATATAGGCCAGACCGTCGGCCAGCTTGAGTGCGGTTTCGAAGGATTCCGCCAGGCGCTGCTTCAATCCGCCGCCCGCATCGCCGCCATCCGCGGCGGGAGCGCGCACCTTGAAGCGGTCGACCACCACCTCCACGTCATGCTTGAGCTTGCGGTTGAGGCTGGGGATCTCCTCCAGTTCGTAGACGCGCCCGTCGACGCGCGCACGCACGAAGCCCTGCGCGCGCATCTGTTCGAACACGTCCGCGTGCTCGCCCTTGCGGCCGCGGATCACCGGCGCCAGCAGCAACCAGGCCGAGCCTTCGGGCTGCGCCAGCACGCTGTCGACCATTTGCGACACTTCCTGCGCTTCGAGCACGGTGCCGTGATCGGGGCAGCGCGGTTGGCCGACGCGCGCGAACAGCAGGCGCAGGTAATCGTAGATTTCGGTGACGGTGCCGACGGTCGAGCGCGGGTTGTGCGAGGTCGACTTCTGCTCGATCGAAATCGCCGGCGACAGGCCCTCAATGGTGTCCACGTCCGGCTTCTGCATCATCGACAGGAACTGCCGAGCATAGGCCGACAGCGATTCGACATAGCGGCGCTGGCCCTCGGCATAGAGCGTGTCGAAGGCGAGCGAGGACTTGCCGGAACCGGACAGGCCGGTGAACACGATCAGTTGATCGCGCGGCAGGTCCAGCGAAACATTCTTGAGATTGTGCGTGCGCGCGCCGCGGATGCGGATGGCGTCCATGGACATGGGGGGCGTCAGGGTCAGGGAGCGAATCGCGTACTATACGCAGAGAGTTTTTCACGCCGCAAAGCGCCGCTTGCGTCTCCGGCACGGTCGATGCTTGAAGAAGGATGCAGTCCTCCGTGCCAGCTGGCACATTGGGGTGCGAGGGTCGTCGCAAGGCAGCGGCGAAGCGGGGCAACGGCGCTCCACGCAGACGGTCCGCTACGGGTGGACAGCAGACCGAACCGATTCCGCTTACGAGGGTCTACCGACCCGAGCCCCCAGTTTTGAACAGCCGAATTCAGCCGAATCCATGAACTCGATCGAATGGCGCGCCACAGCCGGTCTGGCCCTTGTCTATGCCTTGCGGATGATGGGCCTGTTCATGGTGCTGCCAGTGTTTGCGCCTTATGCGGGGCAGCTCAGCGGCGGCGCCACGCCCCAGCAGGTCGGGCTTGCGCTTGGTGTCTACGGGCTCACCCAGGCGGTGCTGCAGCTTCCGCTGGGCTGGCTGTCGGATCGCGTTGGCCGCAAGCCGATCATTCTGGTGGGGATGGCCGTCTTCGCTACCGGCAGCTGGCTGTCGTCCAGTGCCGACACCATCGAATGGCTGATCATTGGGCGTGCGTTGCAGGGTGCCGGCGCCATTTCCTCGGCCGTCAGCGCCCTGCTGGCAGACGTGACACGCGCCCAGGTGCGTACTCAGGCGATGACCCTCATGGGTGCCGGCATGGGCGGCGCCTTCGTACTGGCGCTGATCATCGGGCCGCCGGTGGCGGGCGTGATCGGGGTCGATGGAATCTTCGAGGGTGCGGGTTGGCTGGCGCTGCTGACGCTGCCGATCCTGATCTTCATGGTGCCCAAGGCGCCGCGTCTCAGCGGAACCCGGGGGCGCGTGCGGGATGTGATCCGCGACGGTCGCCTGCTGCGCATCGACGCGGGCATCTTCCTGCTGCACGCGGCGATGACGGCCACCTTCCTGATGTTGCCCTCGGCGATTGGCGAGGCCATGCATCTCGACCAAGCGGCGCAATGGGAGGTCTACCTGCCGGTGATGCTGGTGTCTCTGTTCCTGGTCTTCCCGATCATCCGCATGGCTGAGAAGCGCGGATTGCAGCGCAGCGCCATGGTCGGCGCGATTCTGGCGCTGGCCTCGGCTTTGCTGATTCTCGGGTTCGCCGAGCATCACCCGGCCGTCCTGGTGGGTGCACTGGGCCTGTTCTTCATCGGCTTCAACTATCTGGAAGGTGCGCTGCCGTCGCTGATCTCGCGGATCGCGCCGGCCGACAACAAGGGCGCGGCGCTGGGGGTCTATGCCACCTCCCAGTTTCTGGGCGCCTTCGTCGGTGGCGCGGTGATCGGCGGCAATGCCATGGACTGGTTGGGAATGCACGGCTTTGCCGTGGTCGCGCTGCTGCCGCTGATCTGGCTGAGCTTCGTGTCCGGCATTCCGGTGGTGCCGCGTCACGAGGCGCCGGTCGAGGCCGAGCCGGCAGCGTCGCAGCGCTGACCGGGCGAGGTCCGGCACAGCGGGCCGGGTCCGGTATGATGCGCGCCCCCGGCCGTCCCTGGGATTGCCCCGGCATCACCCGTGCACGCATGCGGCGACGGCGTTATCGTAGCGTTCTGCGGCCCGCTGCCGGTATCAACGGCACCGCGGCGTACGGAATCTGTCCCCGGGGACACTCAGACCAGACACAGCGAGGAAGGCCATGGCCCGCGGCATCAACAAAGTCATCTTGATCGGCAATCTCGGCCAGGATCCGGAAGTGCGCTACACGGCATCCGGTACGGCCATCGCCAATCTGCGCATCGCCACGTCCGAGCAATGGCGCGACAAGCAGACCGGCGAGAACAAGGAAAACACCGAGTGGCACACCGTCGTGCTGTTCGGCAAGACCGCGGAAATCGCCGGTCAATACCTCAAGAAGGGCCGTCAGGTCTATCTGGAAGGTCGCCTGCAGACGCGCAAGTGGCAGGACAAGTCCGGAAACGAACGCTACAGCACCGAAGTCGTTGCCAATGAAATGCAGATGCTCGGCGGCACCACGGGCGGTGGCGGTGGCGGTACGGCCAGTTATGATCGAGGCGACAGCAGTCCGCCACCGTCTCGAAGCGCCTCGCCCGAACCGGCGATGGACCGCGACTTCGAGGACGACGATATTCCGTTCTAGTCGCTCCAAAAGCGGGTCTCGCGCCAAGACGCAAAGGCGCTGGGAATGGCAAGAAATTGATTGCGCTCAGGCTTTTTTTGGCACCGAGCTAAAAAAAAAGCCTTTCAGAATGAAAGCGCCTTTCTTTGCGCGTTGATGTCTCTGCGCGAGACCCACTCTTCAATATTTGGAACCCTCATGGATCGTCGGCGTATTGCCGCCTTTCTGGCTGGCGCCGCGGCCTTCGTGCCGCTTTATTCGCCGCAATCATTGCTGCCGCTGTTGCGCAGCTGGGTGGGCCACGACGCTTTTCTGGCCGGCCTGATCATTTCGGCGGGCACGTTCGGTGTGGCGGTTGCCGCGCCGTTCATCGGCCTGTTCGCAGATCGTTTGGGTCGTCGACGCGTCATCGTCCTTGCGAGTTTTTCGGCGGTCGTTCCGACCCTGCTGGCGGCGCTGTCCCCCAGCGTCCACTGGCTGATTGCCTTTCGGTTTCTCGAAGGCCTTACGCTACCGGCGATCTTTGCCGTCACCGTGGCCTATGTGAACGAGGAATGGCAAGCGCATGAGGCGCGTGCGGTCACCGGACTGTATGTGGCCGGCACGATCATGGGTGGTTTTTCGGGACGCTTCCTGTCCGGTGTGGTCGCCGAATTTCTGGGCTGGCGCTTCGGTTTTGTCGCGCTGGCGCTGACGCAGCTGCTGCTGGCGGTGCTGATCTCCCGCTGGTTGGCGCCAGACAGGCCTCGCCTGCCGCGCCCCGCCGGCACGCAGCCGAAACTGTGGACGCTGTTGCGCATGCCGCAGTTGCGCAGCGCTTATGCCGCGGGCTTCAGTCTGTTGTTTGCCCTGGTCGCGGGTTTTACCTACATCTCGCTGCGCTTGGCGGAGCCGCCGTTCGATTTGGGACCGGGGGGGCTGTCGATGATTTTTACGGTCTATCTGGTTGGCGTGATGATCACGCCGGTGTCCGGTCGGCTGCTCAATGCCTTCGGTCATGCTCGGGTGCTGTCGGGCGCCTGGACCGTCGCCGTGGCCGGACTGGTTCTTACGACCCTGCCTTGGCTGGCGGCTGTGGTGCTGGGTCTGACTCTCTTTTCCGCAGGTCTGTTCGTGGCGCAGACCACGGTGACCAGTTTTGTCGGAGAAGCCGTGCCGCAGGCACGCGGTGCAGCGATCGGGCTCTACGTGACCTGCTATTACCTCGGCGGTAGTGTTGGTGGCATTCTGCCGGCGCCGCTGTGGACACACTTCGGCTGGCCGGGCGTTGTCGTCCTGATTGCCATGACCGCCGCCTTGTCGGTCCAGCTCGGTCGGCGCGCATTCCGTGTTCCGCAACCCGCCCGTGTCGCAGGAGAAACACAATGACTCGCTTGCAGGTCGAAATCCTTCCGGTCACCGCGTTTCAGCAGAACTGCTCCCTGGTCTGGGATGCGCAAACCATGCAGGGAACGCTGGTCGATGCCGGCGGCGATCCGGACCGACTGCTGGCTGCAGTGGCCGCGCGCGGCGTGAAACTGGAGAAGCTGCTGGTCACGCACGGCCATCTCGACCACTGCGGTGTCGTCGCGGAACTCGCGGAGCGGCTCGGTCTGCCGATCGAAGGCCCGCATCGTGATGATGCGTTCTGGATCGAGTCGATGCCGCAGCTGGCGCAGCAATACGGCTTTCCGCCCAGCCGCAGCTTCGTGCCGGATCGCTGGCTCGAAGACGGTGACCGTGTTCAGGTGGGCGGGCTCGACTTCGACGTGATCCACTGTCCCGGCCATACGCCGGGACATGTGGTGTTCCATCACGCGCCGTCGCAGCTCGCCTTCGTCGGTGATGTGCTGTTCCAGGGTTCGATCGGCCGCACCGATTTCCCGCGCGGAAACCATCAGGACCTGATCGACTCGATCCGCAACAAGCTGTTCCCGCGTGGCGACGAGATCCGGTTCGTGCCGGGACATGGACCGATTTCCACATTCGGCCAGGAGCGACGCAGCAATCCCTATGTGGCGGATTCGGTTGTCGGCGCGTAGGCGCTGACTGTGAAGCGGGAATGCCGGCACCCAGCGGCCGCGCGCTGACGCCTGCGGTAGTGGCGAGTGCTCCGGGATCGTGCTAACACCTCCGGCATAACAAAAGACGGCATCGGAGGAGTGAGACATGCGTCTGCCGCAGTGGGTCAGCCAGTTGTATCGGGCCGGTCTGGACGTGTCGCCGGAGGATCATCAGCGATGGAGTCTGGAGCGCCTGTGTGAGCTTGTGCACTTCGATGCAGCGCTATGGGGCATGGGCAATCGCGAACGGGGACGGTTCCACAATGTGAAGGTGTTCGGCCTGCCGGTCGAGTACGCGCAGGCGCTGGAGCTCACGCGTGAACTGAATCCGGTGTTTCCATCGCTGGTATCCAGTGGCGGTCGCGCCATCGACATGGCCGAGTTTCTGCCTGGCGACGCCTTCCACGCTTCGGCCGTCTACCGTCAATGTTTCTCGCGTTATGGCATCGAGGCGATTCTGACGACCTGCCATGCCGATCCGCGTTCGGGCCTGTTCACCCTGTTGAGCCTGTACCGGTGTCAGCCGGGCGCCTGTTTCAGCGCCGAAGATCGCCAGCGCTTCGAGACTGCGGCCTACCACATGGTGGCGGCGTACTCGCACGCTTTCTTCCTGCACATCACGCGGCCACGCACGCCGCAGGCCGAGCAATGCTCGGCGATTGTCGACCGGGAAGGCGTGCTGCACGAGGTGCAGCCGGAATTTCTGGATTTGCTGGAACGACGCTTCATGCCCTATGGCGGGCATCAGCTGCCGTTTCGCTTCGAGCCGGATCGGTACGAGCAGCGCATCGAAGGCTTGTTGTTGCAGGTGCGGCCATTCGCAGACCTGTACCTCGTGCAGCTACGCGAACTCACGCCGCTGGATGGACTGACCGATCGCGAGCGTCAGGTCGTGCTGGGGGTATGTCAGGGGCTGTCGCACAAGGCGCTCGGACGCGAGCTGGGGCTCGCGCCGACCACCGTATCCAGCCATCTGTATCGTGCTTACGGCAAGCTTGGCGTGGAATCACGCAGTGCGTTGGCGCGGCTGGTGCACGGCTGAGCGCCAGCGTGGCCGGTACGTGGATCGCTTTGGCAATGCGCCACGATGCCTTACACGGCGCCCATCGCAACGCGTCGCCGCGACCTGTTCTGTGTATGGAGCCAAGCCACCAAAGCTTCAGGCGCCATGGGGCGGCCGAACAGATAGCCTTGGGCCTGGTCGCAGCCCCATCGGCCGACCATGTCCCGGATTGCATCGTTTTCGACGCCTTCGGCGACGACCCGGTAGCCGAGCTGGTGCGCCAAGTCGATCATCGTGTGCGTGATGGCCTGATCCCGCTTTTCGGAAAGTAGCGAACGCACGAAACTCTGGTCGAGCTTGACCATGCTCGCCGGGATGCGTTTGAGGTAGACGAGGTTGCTGGCTCCGGTGCCGAAGTCGTCGATCGATATCTCGACACCCATATCACGCAGCGTCAGCAGCTGGTTGATGATGTTGTCGAGGTCGCTCGACACGACGCTCTCCGTCAACTCGATACCGAATCGACTCGGGTCGGCACCCTGGGCCGTCAGGATGTTGTTGACGCGGTCGCAGAAGTTGGTATCGACCAGGTCGGTCGACGAGACGTTGACGCTCACCTTCATGTCGAGGCCGATGCGGTTCCAGGCAACCATTTGTCGCGCGGCTTCGGAGATCACCCAATTGGTCAGGCGCGGCATCAGTGCAGTCTGTTCGGCGATCCCGATGAATTCGGTGGGCGGCACCAGGCCGAACTGCGGATGGTGCCAGCGGAGCAATGCTTCGACGCCAACGCAGTGGCCGCTGTTGAGGTCGATCTGCGGCTGGTACTCGAGAAACAGCTGAGCGCTCTGGTCGAAGGTGCGCGGCAAATCAGCCAGCAGCAGGAAGCTGCGGCGCGTTTTGGCATAGCGCTCCGCGTCGAATTGCGACCAGTGGCGATGAGTCTTCGCGGCGTCCAGTGCTGCGGCCTGAGCCTGGTCCAAAGTGATCCTGCCCGCTTCGGGGCCGCGTTCGAGTCGTGCTATCCCCATGCGCGGCTGCGCCTGGATCGGCACGCCGTGGCAGTCGACAGGTTCCCGCGCCGCATCGACAAGCGCCCATAGCCATTCATTGCCCCGCGGCTTGTCGAGGTCGGTGACGATGAAGCCCAAACCGTACAGTCCGACGTGGTAGACGCGGCAATGAGGCAGCAGGTGCTCGATCCGTTCGATGAAGCCCTGGATGAATGTCGCCACGCCGCCATAACCTAGCGCATGCACCTTGGCCGCAAAATATTCGGGGCGCAGGGTGTCGAGTACCACCGCGTACACGGCGTCGTCGGCCTGTTCCGGATCGTCCGCGATGATCTGCAGGTCATCGATCATGCGGTCGTAGTTGTAAAGCCCGGTGCCGCGGTGAAGCATGCTCTTGCTGCGTCGCGCCTCGAGTTGAGCCATCGTCAGCGTCGCGAGATTTTCCAGGCTACGCAGCTGCGTCTCACTGACGCCGGCTCGCGGCTGCGTATCGATCACGCACAAAGTCCCGAGCTTGAAGCCTTCGCGCGTGACCAGCGGCACGCCCGCATAGAAGCGGATCCCGGGTTGGCCGGTGACCAGCGGATTGCGTGCGAACCGTTCGTCCTGATGTGTATCGGGCACCAGCAGTATCCCGTCCTCCAGGATGGCATGAGCGCAGAACGACACATCCCTGGACGTCTCTGCGGAGTCCAGGCCATGGTTCGACTTGAACCACTGCCGGTCGTCATCGATCAGCGAGATCAGCGCGATCGGTGCCCCGAGCAAGTCGCGGGCCAGGCTGGTGATGCAGTCGAAGGCTTGCTCCGGTGCCGTGTCGAGTATGTTCAGGCGCCGTAACGCATTGAGACGGGAGCGCTCGTTGTGCGGCTTGTCCGCTGCGTAGCCGGGCCGATCGGACACTGGGTGCGCGGTGCCTTCGGCGGTGTTCCTGTCATTGGTGACTAGATCCTGCATCTCCTGACCTCCCTATCGGACCCAGGCGACGCGCATACACGCATCGCCCTTAAAGCATTGAGTGTCGTTCCGACGCAGATTCCGGACTAGTCGTCAAAACAGACCAAGGCGCTGTTTCGTTCGACCTTGATAGCGTGAATCTCGCGCAGCGAGTCCGCTGCCCCTCGCCCACGACGTGGGAGAGGGGAGGACCGCCCGCGGAGCGGGTGGTGGGGAGAGGGCGGCCTGCCTGGCACAGGATTCATTTTCCGGGGTGCCTCTGCCGACATGGCCGTTAATGTGAATCACGCGTTGCGTGATGCCGACCGACCCTCGCCCGCATGCGGGCGAGGGGAACGGCCATGCCGCAGCCGATTCATTCTGCGGGCGGCGCTTGCGGCATGTCCGTTAGACACGCCGAGACGTCTCAGCCGCCGTTGCGGCGCTTCTCCAGCATTTCGCGCAAGTCCTCTTTCTTCTGCTCACAGGCTTCGGGGTCGGCTTCGCAATCGGCACGGGCCTGCTCGGCGCGATCACGCAGCTTGGCCTTGCGTTCCTCGCAGTCCTGCGGGTTTTCCTCGCACCAGGACTGAAGCTTTTCGCGGCGCGCTTCGAATTTTTCCTTTTTGGCCTCGCAGGCTTCGGGGTCGGCTTCGCAGTCGGCCTTGATCTGCTCGGCGCGTTCCATGAATTTCTCGCATTTTTCAGGGTTTGCAGCACACATCGCCTCGATATCCCCGCGCGAGGGCTTCTCGGCGGCCTGAATCTGGCTGGAAAACAGCAGGGTAACGGCCAGCAGCAGGGTCTTTTTCATGTTCGTGAACTCCAGGATTGTGGGGGGAGGATGAGCCTACCGGGAAAACGCTGCGCGGCGCTCGCGGTTGACGTCCCTTGCCCGCAGGGCGCTGGCACAGGACAATATGCGGCCATTTTTGTCGCTGCCGCTCGCTGCGGCGACCGTTGCCCACCCGGACCCGCGTCTTGAAATCCAGCCGTCTCGAACTCGCCAATGCCATCCGCATGCTGTCCGTGGATGCCGTCCAGAAAGCCAATTCCGGGCATCCGGGCATGCCGATGGGCATGGCCGACATCGCGGAAGTTCTGTGGAACGATTTCCTGAAGCACAACCCGGCGGACCCGAAATGGCCGGACCGTGATCGCTTCGTCGTTTCCAACGGCCACGGCTCGATGCTGCTGTACAGCCTGCTCCATCTGAGCGGCTATGCGCTGAGCATGGAAGACCTCAAGGCCTTCCGGCAGTTCAAGTCCAAGACGCCGGGGCATCCCGAAGCGCATATCACGCCGGGCGTGGAAACCACCACCGGCCCGCTGGGGCAGGGTCTGGCCAATGCCGTGGGCATGGCGATCGCCGAATCGGCGCTGGCGGCGCGGTTCAATCGTGAAGATTTCACGATCGTGGACCACTACACCTACACCTTCGTCGGCGACGGCTGCCTCATGGAAGGCATCTCGCACGAGGCCTGTTCGCTGGCCGGCACGCTGGGCCTGAAGAAGCTGGTGGTGTTCTACGACGACAACGGCATTTCGATCGACGGCGAGGTCGAAGGCTGGTTCGGCGACGACACCCCGGCGCGTTTCGAGGCCTACGGCTGGCAGGTGGTGCGCAACGTCGATGGCCACAACCCGGACGAAATCCGCAAGGCAGTGGATACCGCGCGCAAGTCCGATGTGCCGACGCTGATCTGCTGCAAGACCGTGATCGGCTGGGGCAGCCCGGGCAAGCAGGGAACCTCCAAGGCTCACGGTGCCGCGCTGGGCACGGACGAAGTTGCCCGGGTTCGCGAAACCCTGAAGTGGACGCACGAGCCCTTCGAGATTCCACAGCCGGTCTACGAGGGCTGGGACGCCAAGGCGCGCGGCGCAGCGTCGCAGGAATCCTGGACGCAGTTGTTCGAGGCCTATTCCCGGGAGTTCCCCGATCTGGCAGCAGAGTTCTCGCGTCGCATGAGTGGCGCGCTGCCGCCGGACTGGTCAGAGACCGTGCTCCAGCTGCTGAAGACGGCGCGTGCGCAGGACAAGCCGATCGCTTCGCGCAAGGCGTCCAATCTCTCGATCGGCATCATCGCGCCGCGCCTGCCGGAGATCATCGGCGGCTCGGCGGACCTGGCGGAATCCAACCTCACGCACTGGGACGGTGCGGTGACGCTGCAGCCGCAGCGCGTGGTCGGCAACTACATCAACTACGGCGTGCGCGAGTTCGGCATGGCGGCGGCGATGAACGGCCTGGCGCTGCACGGCGGCTTCATTCCGTTCGGTGGCACCTTCCTGACATTCTCCGATTACGCGCGCAATGCGATCCGCATGGCGGCGCTGACCAAGACCCGCGCGATCTACGTGTTCACGCACGATTCGATCGGGCTGGGCGAAGATGGTCCTACGCATCAAGCGGTCGAGCACGCGATGAGCCTGCGCATCATCCCGAATCTGGAAGTGTGGCGCCCCGGCGACACCTTCGAAACGGCGGTGGCCTGGAAGCTCGCGGTGGAACGCAGTGACGGCCCCAGTGCATTGTTGCTGTCACGCCAGAATCTGGACGTGCAGGCGCATGACGAGGATGGCGAAGATTTTGTGGCGCGCGGCGCTTATGTGCTGCGCGATGCCGAGGCGCCGGCGGCAGTACTGATCGCCACCGGTTCGGAAGTGGCCTTGGCGATCAAGGCCGCCGACGCGCTGGCAGAAAGCGGTGTGGCGGTGCGTGTGGTGTCCATGCCCTGCGTGGAGCGCTTCCTGCGGCAGCCGCGGACCTACCGCGAAACCGTGCTGCCGCCGACGCTGCGCAAGCGGCTGGCACTGGAAGCGGGCGTCAGCGTGTTCTGGCGCGGCATGGTCGGTGACGAGGGCGATGTGATCGGGGTGGACAGCTACGGTGAGTCGGCACCGGCGGCGGATGTGTTCCGCCACTTCGGCTTCACCGTCGAGAACGTCGTGTCTCGCGTGCAGGGCCTGCTGAATTGAGTGCGACGCACCCGCCGGGTGCGTGTGCAAACCCAGTAACAAAGACCAAACGCAATAGACGAGGAATCTGAAGATGACAGTGAAAGTAGGTATCAATGGCTTCGGCCGTATCGGCCGCAACGTGCTTCGTGCCGCGGTCCAGAACTTCAGCGGCGACATCGAAGTGGTCGGCATCAACGACCTGCTGGAGCCGGACTACCTCGCCTACATGCTGTCCTACGACTCCGTGCACGGTCGCTTCAAGGGCGAGGTCTCGGTGGAGGGCGGCGTCCTGATCGTCAACGGCAAGAAGATCCGCCTGACTGCGGAGCGTGACCCGGCCGCGCTGAAGTGGGGCGAGGTCGGTGCCGACGTGGTGATCGAGTCCACCGGCATTTTCCTGACCAAGGAAGGCGCGCAGAAGCATATCGACGCCGGCGCCAAGAAGGTGATCCTGTCCGCGCCGTCCAAGGACGACACCCCGATGTTCGTCTACGGCGTGAACGACAAGACCTACGCCGGCCAGGCGATCATCTCCAACGCCTCCTGCACCACCAACTGCCTGGCGCCGCTGGCCAAGGTCATCCACGACAAATGGGGCATCAAGCGCGGCTTGATGACCACCGTGCATGCGACCACCGCCACGCAGCGGACCGTGGATGGTCCGAGTCACAAGGACTGGCGCGGCGGTCGCGGCATTCTCGAGAACATCATTCCGTCCAGCACCGGTGCGGCCAAGGCCGTGGGTGTGGTGATTCCCGAGCTGAACAAGAAGCTCACCGGCATGTCGTTCCGCGTACCGACCTCCGATGTCTCCGTGGTCGACCTGACCGTCGAGCTTGACAAGGAAGCCAGCTACGACGAAATCAAGGCCGAGATGAAGGCCCAGAGCGAAGGCGCCCTGAAGGGCATCCTCGGCTATACCGAGGACAAGGTCGTGGCCACCGATTTCCGTGGCGACGCCCGCACCTCCATCTTCGACGCCGAGGCCGGCATCGCGCTGGACAAGACCTTCGTCAAGCTCGTGAGCTGGTACGACAACGAATGGGGCTACTCCAACAAGTGTCTGGAAATGGTACGCGTCGTGGCCGCCCAATAATCGGCCGAGCCGAACCGGACCCCTCCCATGCGGAGGGGTCTTTTGCTTCAAGGGAAAACCTCATGAAATTTCTCCGTCTCGCAGACCTCGATCTTCAGGGCAAGCGCGTCTTCATTCGCGCCGATCTCAACGTGCCGCAGGATGACAGCGGCGCGATCACCGATGACACCCGCATCCGCGCCTCGGTACCGGGCATCAAGCTGGCGCTGGAAAAGGGCGCGGCGGTGATGGTTACCAGCCATCTCGGCCGTCCCACCGAAGGCGCGCTGAGCGACAAGGATTCGCTGGCGCCGATCGCAGAGCGCCTGTCAGAGCTCCTGGACCAGAAGGTCAGCCTGATCAAGGATTGGGTAGACGGCGGCTTCTCGGTCGAACCCGGGCAGGTGGTGCTGCTGGAGAACTGCCGCGGCAACAAGGGCGAGAAGAAGAATGACGAAGCGCTGGCGAGCAAAATGGCCAAGCTGTGCGACGTTTACGCCAATGACGCCTTCGGTACCGCGCATCGTGCCGAGGCGACCACCCAGGGTCTGGCGCTGAAGGCGCCGGTCGCCTGTGCCGGTCCTCTGTTGGCGAGTGAACTCGAAGCACTGGGCGCCGCCTTGCACGATCCCCGGCGGCCGATGGTTGCGATCGTCGGCGGCTCCAAGGTCTCGACCAAGCTGACGATTCTCGATGCGCTGTCCGAGAAGGTCGACAATCTGGTGGTGGGCGGCGGCATCGCCAACACCTTCATGGCCGCCGCCGGCCTGCCGATCGGCAAATCCCTGGCGGAGAAGGACCTGGTCGACGAGGCCAAGCGCATCATGGCCAAGATGAGCGAGCGTGGAGCGACCGTGCCGATTCCGGTCGACGTGGTCGTTGCCAAGGAATTCTCGGCCACCGCCGAGGCGAGCGTGAAGAAGGCCGCCGACGTGGCCGAGGACGACATGATTCTCGACATCGGCCCGGAAACGGCGCAGCAGATCGCCGACATCATGGTCTCGGCCGGCACTATCGTCTGGAACGGTCCGCTCGGTGTGTTCGAGTTCGAGGCCTTCGCCAATGGTACGAAAGTGCTGTCCGAAGCCATTGCCGAGTCCGATGCAATGTCGATTGCCGGCGGCGGTGACACCGTGGCCGCCATTGCCAAGTTCGGCATTACCGACCGCGTCGGCTACATCTCCACGGCCGGTGGCGCGTTCCTTGAATTCCTCGAAGGCAAGGAACTGCCCGCCGTCGCGGCGCTGGAGCAGCGTGCGAGCTGAGCACATCATGGATGAACTGTGCATCGTCACCACCGGCGGCACGATCGACAAGCTGTATTTCGACGACAAGTCGGACTACCAGATCGGTGAGCCGCTGGTGGATCGCATGTTGCAGAAGCTCGGTGTCGGGTTTCGCTACACCGTGATTCCGCTGTTGCGCAAGGACAGCCTGCATCTGACTGACGACGACCGTGTGGCGATTCGCGAGGCGATCGCCGCGCAGCCGGCGCGGCACGTCCTGGTGACGCATGGCACCGATACCATGGTGGAGACCGCGCAGGCGCTGATGTCGCTCGATGATCGAACCATCGTCTTGACCGGCGCCCTGAGTCCGGCACGGTTTCGCGAATCGGATGCCGAATTCAATATCGGTACCGCGGTGGGCGCAGTGCAGAGCCTGCCGCCCGGCGTCTACATCGCCATGAACGGGCGCGTCTGGGACCCGACGAAGGTGCGCAAGAACGTGGCCGAAAACCGTTTCGAAGCGCTGTAGCGAGCCCCAAGAGGGACGCGTCGCCGCGTCTGCGGCGACGCGTCCCGCTCACCTCAGAGCTTCATGCAGTTGGCGTAGTAGCTGACGCTCGCCGGCCAGTCCGAGAACACGCCGAGCACGCCGATGTCGCGACCCAGCACGTCCAGCACTTCGTACATGTCGCCGTCCGTGTCCATCGCCTCGCTGACGCTTTGGTAATAGTACTGGCGGCCCTCTTCGACCAGATTCTTGATCGGTCCGGCGCGTTCAAAGCTCCAGGCAATGATGTCGAGTCCGGCCAGCTTGGCGAAGATCGCATAGTCGGACGGCACGATCTTGCCACTCTCGTTGACCGTCACCAGCGCAAAGATCGGCGGAGCGACGATACGTACGCCCTGTGCGGCGAGGTTCTGGAAATCTTCCAGGCTCGGTTCGAAGGCGGGATCGTCAACGCGGCCGTCCAGATACACCGCCTGCCGGCCGTACAACGGATCGGCCTGCTGCCAGAACAGCACGTCATCCAGCTTGAAGGACTGCGGGAAGACCTGCCGCGGCCCCACGCCGGCGGCCTTGTACTCGTCGATCATCTGCTGCGCGTAGGCCTGCTGCGTGTAGTCGCCCTGGTACGGCATCGGGACCGCCGGCGCCTTCAGCTCGGGCGTCATCTTCACACCGAGCTGCTTGAACAGGGTGATGCTCTCGGCATGCGTCATCAGGGTGCCGCTGCCGCTGTAGAGGTCGGTGCGCCAATCGGGCGTGCCGCCCAGGTACTGCGCCACGGTGGTCGCATCGGGGTCGCTGGCGTCCATCTTGCCGCGCAGGGTCCTGAATTCCTCCAGCGTGATGTCGCTGGTGCAGCACTGCGCGGATGCGGCCTTGATGCGCTCGCCGCTCACGGGATCGAATTCGGCCGGCGAGAACGGCTGGCTGCAATGGGCGGCGAGCTCGGGTTTGGCGAGGATGTCGGTGGTGGTGTGCAGGTCACACTGCGAGTGACGGCACACCAGCTCGCGGTCGGCGGTGAAGCTCACATCGCATTCGAGTATGCCCGCGCCCATGCGCGCCGCGGCCTCGTATCCTTCGCGCGTGTGCTCCGGAAACTGCATGGGCGCGCCACGATGGCTGATCGAAAAATCAGACTTGTAGAACGGGCCGCTTTCGCACTGTTCGAGCGCGTCCTTGAGTTCGCCCTCGTCCATGTCATGGACCAGATAGAACGGCCGCGGCCCCAGCTGTACCGCATCGTGCGCCTGGCTGTGGCTTTTGCCTTGGGCGCCGCGTTCGCCGGCGCTCGCCGCGCAGGCCATCAGGGAACACAGGCCCGCCAGGGCCGCCATCTTGGCACTCGCTCTCATTGCTCTCTCCATCGTGTCAGGCCTTGCGGCCTCGGGGGGAGCCAAAGTGTGCGCGGCGCGCTTTAGAGCAATATGACGATGCATCGCGGTCTGCCGGGACCGGGCAGCGACCGGCACTCAGGTGCCCAGCGCGGCTTCGATGGCTTGGACGAGCTTGGGATCATCCGGAGTCGTATCCGGCGCGAAGCGGCCGATCACCGTGCCGTCACGGCTGATCAGAAACTTCTCGAAATTCCACATCACGTCGCTGTCTTCCTTGGGCAACAAGTTGTGCTGCGCAAGCTTGTCGCGCAGTCCACCGTTGCTGGAGGGCTCGGCGGCCGGCTGTGCGTCGATCAGCGCCGCGTAAAGCGGATGCCGCGGCTGGCTGTTGACGTTGAGCTTGCCGAACATCGGGAATTTGACGCCGTAGTTGAGGCTGCAGAACTCCTGAATCTCCGACTCGGTGCCCGGCTCCTGCGCACCGAAATCGTTACAGGGAAAGCCCAGCACGACGAAGTCGCGGTCTTGGTACTGCGCGTAGGCCTTCTCCAGGCCTTCGTACTGCGGTGTCAGGCCGCACTTGGAGGCAACGTTGACGATCAGGGCGACCTTGCCCTGAAACGCGCTGAGGCTGGTGTCGCTGCCATCGATTGTCTTCAGCGGAATGTCATAGAGCGAATGGCTCATCTCGAAGTCTCCTTAGATCGTTAGGGGGATGCGGTACGCGTTGTCGGTGTCCTCAGTTTAGTCGCGGGTGACCGGTACCTGCAGAATGGACCGCACGACCAGCCTATCGTGATCCGCCGGCACGATGACTTCGCCGGCCAGTCCCATCTTCGGATTGAAGCCCGGCGTCCAAACGAGCCCAAGGTCGGGAAGATTTCCCATAGTCGAATGCCCCGGTTCACGCAATCGTAGCTGTTCGATACGGATGCGAGCGGGGAGGCGGGAATGTGGGCCGGGACGATCCTGATGATGGCGTGCTGCGTCGCGGCGGACGCGGCCGTCGAACTGCCACCGCAACTGGTCATCGGCACGACGCCGTATGGCGACGCCGTCGGGGTTCGCGACTATCCAGGGAATGCACAAGTGCTGGACGCTTCCACGATCGCTGAAGCGCAGGCCAGCGGCCTCAACGAGCTGCTGTCACGCAGCCTGTCCGGCGTCTATGCGGTGGACGCCGCAGGCAATCCATTCCAGTCGGACATTTACTATCGTGGCTACTCGACCTCGCCGCTGCTGGGCCTGCCGCAGGGCCTCGCCGTCTTTCAGGACGGTGTGCGCGTCAACGAAGCCTTCGGCGATACCGTGAACTGGGATCTGTTGCCGCAGGCCGCGGTCCAGCGTCTGGAGCTGGTTCCGGGTTCCAACCCCCTGTTCGGTCTCAACGCACTTGGAGGTGCCGTCAGCCTGCGCACCCGGAATGGATTCGACGATCCCGGCGGCGAGTTCGAACTGGGACTGGGTTCGAACCAGCGCCTGAGCTTGTCGCTCACGCATGGCACCTCCAGCGACAACACTGCGCTGTTCCTCGCGGCCGAATCCTTTGACGAGAATGGCTGGCGTGAGCACTCGGAATCCGCGGTTCGGCAAGTCTTTGCACGTGTGTCCACGCGGTTCGACGAGGGTTCGCTTGATGCGACCCTGACCGTCGCCGACAATCGTCTGCGCGGCAACGGTGCCGTACCCGAGGCACTCGTGGCCGCCGAGGGTCGCGACGCCGTGTTCACGCATCCCGATCAGACCTCGCCACAGATGCTGTTCCTCAATCTGTTCGGTCGCCACGCGCTCGGCGCCGAGTGGACCCTGGATGCTGGCAGCTACTACCGTCGCAACCGCATCGACACCTTCAATGGCGACGGCACCGAATTCTCGGCCTGCGAGGATCCGACGCTGAGCGACCCGGACGGCGACGCCTACCTGTGCGAGGAAGATGATGAAGCGGTGGTAGAGACGCCGGCTGGCGAGCCAGTCGTGGCTGACGGCGACAACAGCAGTGCGACCCGGAACAGCAGTCGCACCACCACCGATGGCTACGGCGCGCATCTGTCGTTCGGCACCCAGCGCCGTTTCGGCGAGAGCCGCCACGCGCTTTCGCTGGGTGCCGGCTACGGCGGTGGTTACACCCACTTCGCGTCTGACAGCGAGCTGGCGCGTCTGACGGATACACGCGGCACCGTGGGGAGCGAGCAGTATGTGGCCGAATCACGGGTCCGGCTGCGCGCCCGCAATGACAATGTTGGCGTTTGGATCGCCGACGGTATCCGTTTCGGCGAGCGCTGGGGCGTTCAACTCGGTATGCGCTGGAATCGCACGCACATCGTCCTGAGCGACCGCGGTCCGGACGATGATCTCGACGGCGATCACATCTTTCATCGCATCAACCTGCTGGCCGGGGGGCACTATCGTCCCGGCGGCGGTTGGACCGTGTTCGGCTCGCTGTCGGAAGGATCCCGTGCGCCCACGCCCGTGGAACTGAGCTGCGCCAACCCGGACGCGCCATGCAAGTTGCCCAACGGCTTCGTCGACGACCCGCCGCTGGATGCGGTGGTGACGCGCACGGCGGAGTTCGGCGCGCGCTTCGATCGCGCGCGGCTGCGCGGCAGCATCAGTCTGTTCGCCGCCGACAGTGACGACGACATTCTGTTCATCACCGACGGCACGCTGAGCAACGAAGGCTATTTCGACAATGTGGGCAAGACCCGGCGCGTCGGTATCGAGTGGGCGCTGCGCGCGCAACTGAGTGAACACGTGGAAGCGACGCTGGACTACACCTGGCTGCGCGCCAGCTTCCGTGAGCGCTTCCTCGTCAACACGCCCAATCATCCACTTCGCGACGCTGCCGACGACGAGGAGCCGGCCGCTGCCACGGGCGCGGTGGAACGCGGTGATCGCCTGCCGCTGACGCCGTCGCAGCTGTTGCGCGCCGAACTGGCCTGGCGTGGTGCACGCTGGCGCTTGGCGGCCGAGGTATTGGCGCGTGGCGACATGATCTTTCGGGGCGACGAGGCCAATGTCGACGATCAGCGCGTGCCTGGGTTCGCGCTGTTCAATCTACGGGGACAATGGCAGTTCACGCCGCGCTGGACGGCGCTGGCAGGGCTCAGCAACGTGTTCGATACCGACTATGCCAGCTTTGGTGTTTACGGCGAGGCCGACGAAGTGCTCGGCGAGGACTACGAGGATGCGCGTCGTTTCATCGGGCCGGGCGCGCCGCGGCAGTACTCGCTGGGCGTGCGTCTGGCGTTCTGAGGGGTAGTCGCTCGAAGGACCGGTATCAGCGCTGGGACACATCGTCTCGCCGGGCCGCGCTCACGGCGATGCCGTGATTGCGCAGCTTGCGATACAGCGTGTTGCGACTCATGTCGAGCTGCTGCGCGGTCTGTGTCATGTTCCAGCGATTGGCTTCGATGGCGGTCAGCAGGGCGTGCCGTTCGGCCGTTTCAAGGGGATTGCCGGCTTCGACCGCCGATGCCGGATTCATGGCTGTCGCTCCCGGCAGCGACGTGGCCCGGAAGCGCACCTCGGTGGGCAGATCGGCGAGGCGCACGATGTCGCCCTCGCAGATCGCCAGCGCGGTTCGCAGCACATTACGCAGTTCGCGGATATTGCCCGGCCAGCCGTAGTCCAGCAGGCGTTCGAAGGCTTCCATCTCGATGGCGGCAGGGCGCGAATCCGGGGTTTCGGAGGCCAGGAATTCGCGAATCAGGCGTTCGCGGTCCTGACGTTCACACAAGGCCGGCAGATGCAGCGTGATGCCATTGAGGCGGTAGTAGAGATCCTCACGAAACTCGCTGTGGGAGATCATGTCGCGCAGGTTTCTGTGCGAGGCGCTCACTACGCGCAGATCGACCTTGATTGGTGTCTCCGAGCCTAGCGGTGTGACCTCCTGTTCCTCGAGTACGCGAAGCAGCCGGGTCTGCAAGGCCAACGGCATGTCGCCGATTTCGTCGAGGAACAGTGTGCCGCCGCTGGCCTGCAGTACGCGACCGCGCATGCCTTCGCGACGCGCGCCGGTGAAGGCGCCCGGCCTGTAGCCGAACAGTTCGCTTTCGATCAGCGTTTCCGGGATCGCCGCGCAGTTGACCGCCACGAACGCCTGCTGCGCGCGCGTGCTGGCCAGATGCAGGGCCCGTGCGAAGGCCTCCTTGCCGGAGCCGGTCGGGCCCTGGACCAGCACCGGCACCGAGGACGCCGCGATACGACGCGCGCAGCGGGCGTTGCGCAGCATTTGGGAATCGTCGCCGGCGAGGTCTTCGAGAGACAGGATGGCTTTGGAGCCAGTTCGTGGCGTGACGTGCAGCAGCTCGTCCGCACGGTGCGCACTGCGGGGCTCTGACGAGCGCGGCGCAAACGTTAGCGGTGCGTGCAGACTCACGTAGTAACGCCGTCCCAGGCGCAAGTCACGCAAGGGCCACAGTGCCTGTGGCGCGGATGTAGCTTGGCTGTCGAGTTCGTCGTCACGCACGTCGAACAGGTCGCCCAGGCGGCGACCGATCAAATCCTCGCGCGAATTGGCGGCCAGCAGGGCCACCGCCATGTTGTCGACGGCGACAATAACGCCGTCCTCGCGGATCGCGATTGCGCCGTCATGCAGCAGGTTCACGAATTCCGGCCGGCTATGGAAGCGAAGTACGCGATGGGTACGGAAGCGGCGCAGGAAGAGACACTTTTCGATCACGCGCGCCGACATGTTGACCAGCGCCATGGTGTGCATCTGGCTGGCGCGGGTATCGTGCGAACCGACGCAGGATGCATCCAGCACAGCCATCAACTCGCCGCTGACGTCGCGGATCGGTGACCCCGAACAGGTCAGGCCGATGTGGCGCGCGCGGAAATGCTCGGTTCGGTGGATCGTGACCGGCCGGCGCTCGGCGATGCAGGTGCCGATTCCATTGGTACCCTCGTACTGCTCGCTCCAGTCAGCGCCGATGATCAGGCCGGCGCCACGGAACTGGGTACGGATCGCCGGATCGACCTTTTCTCTGAGGATGACGCCGTTGGCATCGGTCAGTAGCAGGGCATAGCCGGAACCCGAGATCTGTTCGTAGAGCGAATCCATTTCGGCACGCGCGATGTCGATGAGTTCGTCGTGTTGCGCGTGCCGTTCCTTGACGCCGTTGTGGTCGAGCACCACCGGCGCATGCAACTGCGACGGGTCGAGCCGGTAGTCGGTCGCGCAGCGCACCCAGGACGAGCTGACGGCCTTGGGCAGCTTGTCCGGGCTGGACGGGTCCAGGTTATCGACTCGGCTGAGCACTTGATGTGCGTGATGCCGCGCGGTGGGTTCGTTCATTGTGTGTGGTCTCCTCGCATGACCCGCCTCACCGGACGTGCCTTAATTTTTTGCTTTCCCGGCTACTGTCCCGATGGACTGCGGATTCCTTGCATGCCGCGCGTCGCAGGCCTGTTTTCCCGTGTTGTGATGTGCACGCTAGAGCCAAGTCCGGTGCTCGTCAATGCGCGTTCGACGATGGTCCGGTGAATGTTCCATCCATGGGACGGAAACTGTCACGAATCCGTGACAGTTGGGCTCGCACCAGCATGCTGATGGCGTGGACGCCCCGTCGCAAGCTGGTTTCCGGGTGCCCCTCGGCGTGGCCTGGAACTTGCGCTCGGCACCGTCGAGAAATCGCGTCCAGCGATCGAAAGCGGAGGAGAACCGTGATCAGAACCCTGTTGGTCGATGACCACCCGGTGGTGCGCGCGGGTTATCGCCGGCTGCTCGAATGTCAGCCGCAGATCGAGGTTGTCGGTGAGGCCGATCATTGCCGGCCGGCCTATCGTCTTGCACTGCGAGAGGCCGTGGACGTGATGGTCACGGATATCTCGCTGCCGGGCATGGGCGGCTTGGAACTGGTGCGACGTTTGCAACGCCGGCGGCCGGCGCTACGCTGCGTGGTGTTCAGCATGCATGAGGAGCGGGCGTTCGTTCGCCGTGCCTTTGCCGCCGGTGCGCAGGCCTACGTCGCCAAACGCTGTGCGCCGGAACAGCTGATCCAGGCCGTGCTCGAAGTCGCCTGTGGACGCCGTTACCTGGCACCAGAGTTGCGCGAGGCGATGGTGGCGGCCGGGACCGACGGCGTCGGCGGGCTGTCCACGCGCGAGTTCGAGGTTCTGCGCCAGATCGTGGATGGGCGCTCGACGCTGGAGATCGCGCAGGCCCTGTCGCTGAGCAGCAAGACGGTTGCCAACTACGGCACGCGCATACGCGCCAAACTCGGGACGCAAACCTCCGCCGACCTGGTCCGTGTGGCGCTGGCCGCAGGCGTGCTCTGCGCTTGAATCCCATGCGCTTGAGCACGCGCCTGTCGTTGGCAATTGCTGCGCTGTTGCTGCTGACGACGGGGCTGGCCGCCCTTCACGTGCTGAGCCAGGCGCGGCGCGCCACGGCCGACGAGGTCGCGGGAATGCTGTCGCTCGGGGTTCTGACTCTGACGCAGTTGCAGACGGGCAAGGCGCCCACGGCAGCGCACGCCGAAGCGGTTTTGCGGCAGCTCGACGCGGCGCGCCACCTGTGTGTGCGCTGGGACGGTTCGGCCGCCTGTTCTCGGCAGCAGGCGGTGGGCGCGCCCGCCTGGTTTGCGAGACGGGTTCGCAGTGCGCCTGGCATTCAGTCGTACCGAATCACCCTGGACGACGGCCGTCGGATCATCGCCGAGTTGCGGACCGATCCGGCCGACGAGATCAGTGAGGCTTGGCGCGATGCGCGCGGCCTGCTGGCGATGCTTGCGGGAATGGTCTTCGCCAGCAATCTCGCGGTGTTTTTTATGGTGCGGCGGCAACTGCGTCCGGTGGGTGCTTTGGTGGAGGCGCTCAATGCGCTACGCCAAGGTCGCGGGCCGCGTCCGCTACCGCTGCCACTTGGCGATGAACTCGTCGCGATCGCCGCCGGGATCGACGCGTTGGGCGTGCAGCTGCGGCGCAGCGAAGCCGACAAGCGCCGCCTCAGCCGTGAGTACCAGACCGCCGAGGAAGTCCAGCGGCGGAAACTTGCCTGCGAATTGCACGATGGCCTTGGCCAGTCGCTGACCGCCTTGCAGGCGGATGTGGCGACCTTGAGCTGTCGCATTCCGGTCGACGATGCGCCCGGCGCCGCGGCGCTGGAATCCCTGCGTGGCACGCTCGGCGAGCTTGGCATCTCGCTGCGCGACCGCCTGCGCCAACTGCGTCCGCGACGCCTGGAAGGGGGCGATCTGTGTGGTGCCTTGAGCGAATTGGTCGCCGGCTTCCGGCGCGCGCAGCCGCAGCCGCGTATCCGCCTGCGTCACGGTGCACCGCAGCCGCTCGATGCATCCACTTGTCTGCACGTCTATCGCTTCGTGCAGGAGGCGGTGAACAACACGCAGCGCCATGCGCGTGCGCGGCACCTGCGTATCTGCCTGGGGCGAGATCGGTCTGGCGCGTTTTGGCTGATGGTTGCCGACGATGGTTGCGGAATGGCAGCCGTGCACGACGACCGCGGCTACGGTCTGCTGCACCTGCGCGAGCGCGCCGAGGCTCTGTCCGGTTACGTCGACATTGGGCCGCGCCGTGGTGGTGGCACGCGCGTGCTATTGCGCTGGCCCGAAGTGTCGCGAGCCTGAGGTGACACTGTCACCCCGATTGTCCCGGTGGCAGAGCAGATTCTCGCGTCTTTGCCGCATTCTGGAAATTACATCAATAAAAATCAATAGCTTGACTTGATTTTGCATGTGGCGCGGGGCTTGCGAAGGGCGGCGCCGCGCTGGCGCACGTGTCGCGCCGGAGGTCCGCAACAAGCGGGTGTCCGGTCGGCAGGAGGAGAGCCTGCGCACCGGTCGGGACGACCGGAATACCAACCAGAAACCAAGAGGCTCCAACATGTCCAACATGCGTATCGTCGCCGCACGCGCGGCTATCCTGGCCTGCGTCATGGGCGCGGGCTCCGCCTATGCCATCGAATTGCCAGCCGGCGACTGGACGTTCACCGTCAACGGAAACGTCAACGTCCATTACATTTACTCGCGGTGCGAGGCGGCCGATCGCGCCGTCCCCATCGTGACCGTCGGCGGCGCCTGCGTGCAGGGCGCCGGCGATCAGGACAACTCGTCGATCAGCAATGGGCTGCTCCCGGCGGCACTAGTGTTCGGTGCCAGCACGACGCAGCAGGGTTATGAGCTGTCGGTGAATTTCGGGCTCTATCCCGGCATCAGTACCAACGACGGCGGTAGCCCCAACCTGCAGAACGGTGCCAGCAATACCGCGCTCGGCACTACAGGGCTCGACGTGCGTCAGGTGTTCGTGACGATCGGCAACGAACGCATCGGTCAGCTTATGTTGGGACGCAACTTCGGCCTGTTCGGCTTCGACGCGATCATCAATGACATGAGCTTGCCGGGTGTGGGCGTTGGCGGTGCGATGTCCTCCGGGGCACCGGCCAACACGTCCCTGGGCGGGATCGGGTTTGGCTATATCTACACCGACACGCTCGCGCAGATGAACTACACCACGCCGGTTTGGGCGGGACTGAGTCTCACCGCCGGAATATTTGATCCGATCGAACCGATCCTCGCCGATACGCCATCCAGCAAGGCGACGCCCGGACTGCACGCCAAGCTTGCGTACGACCATGCGTTTGGTGACAACAAGCTGTTTGTGTGGTCCTCCGTGCTGCACCAGCAGCAGCGTGACGTGGGTGGTAGCGGCAACGACTATGACAGCACAGGCGTCGACCTCGGCGCGCGATTCGACATCGCGCGGTTGCAGCTGATGGTCTACTACTACAGTGCCAGCGGGGTCGGCACCACCGGCTTGTTCGTACTGTCCGATGACGGCGCCGGCCATGCCCGCGATTCGGACGGCTGGTTGATGCAGGGGACCGTCCAGGTCGGCGATACCAAGTTCGGCGCGAACTATGGTGTGAGCCGCCTTGACCATGCCAATGCCGCCGATGCGAGCGCTGTGCCCAATCTGCTCGAATCCAACCGCAAGTTCACGCTGGGCATCTATCACGCGCTGACGGCCAACCTCACGCTGCTGACCGAGTACAGCGATGTGCGCACCGAGGCGCACAACGGCGGCGACAACCGCAGCGCCAATTTCAACATCGGGGCCTATGTTTCCTTCTGACGGCCGGTCTCCTCCATCGTCAGAACCTTCGGGCCCGTTACAGGGCCCGTTTTCTTTGGCGGGGTTGGGAAGAATCCGACCGTTCTGGCGCAGGCGAATGTGAGCCGGGAGGGTTGCCTGCGGCGATCCCCTCACGAGTCGCGCCATGCCTGATCGGCGGTACGCCGGATTCTGCCCATGCCCGCTGTCCCGTCTGCGTGACACTGTGTTCGACCGGTGTCGCGTCTCGAGGTGGATACCGCGCTCGAATACCATGAAAACACGGTCGGAAAGCCCGCGACCGGTATCGCTGATGCCGAATAATATCCTTGTATTTCATGTAGATGAGAAGAACCCCCGGACTCTGATCGGTAGCTGGCACGTCTGCTGCTCAAGGCCGCCGCACTTCGTGCACATAAACCCGTTTGGAGGAGATCGAATGAACAAGCCCGAACCCGTATCCCTTGTCGGTAGTTCGCCGTTCAAGAGCCGTTACGGCAACTACATTGGAGGCCGCTGGCTGGAGCCGGCCGCTGGTCGCTATTTCGAGAACATTTCGCCGGTGACCGGATTGCCAGTCTGCGAAGTCGCGCGTTCGGACCGGGACGATGTTGAGCGTGCGCTCGACGCGGCCCACGCCGCCAAGGACGCCTGGGGCAAGACCAGCACTACCGATCGCGCCAACTGCCTCAACGCTATGGCCCAACGCATGGAGGACAACCTGGCCCTGCTGGCGCAGGCCGAGACCTGGGACAACGGCAAGCCGATCCGCGAGACCATGGCCGCCGACATCCCGCTGGCCATCGACCATTTCCGTTACTTCGCGGGTTGCATACGCGCGCAGGAAGGTTCGATCGGCGAGATCGATCAGGACACCATGGCCTACCACTTTCACGAGCCCTTGGGCGTGGTCGGTCAGATTATCCCCTGGAACTTCCCGATCCTGATGGCTGCGTGGAAGTTGGCACCGGCGCTTGCGGCCGGCAACTGCGTGGTGCTCAAACCGGCCGAGCAGACCCCGGCGAGCATTCTGGTGTTGATGGAGCTGGTCGGTGATCTGTTGCCGCCGGGCGTGCTCAACGTGGTCAACGGCTTCGGACTGGAGGCGGGCAAGCCTCTGGCGTCCAGTAACCGCATCGCCAAGATCGCATTTACCGGGGAGACCACCACCGGGCGGCTGATCATGCAGTACGCCAGCCAGAATCTGATTCCGGTCACGCTCGAGCTTGGCGGCAAGTCACCGAACATCTTCTTCAAGGATGTCTGTGCCGAGGACGACGATTTTCTGGACAAGGCGATCGAGGGCTTCGTGATGTTTGCGCTCAACCAGGGCGAGGTCTGCACCTGCCCGAGCCGCGCGTTGATCCACGAATCGATTTACGAGCGCTTCATGGAACGGGCGATCGAGAGAGTCGAGGCGATCGTGCAGGGCAGCCCGCTCGATCCGGCGACGATGATCGGCGCCCAGGCCTCGAGCGAGCAGCTCGAGAAGATCCTGTCCTACATCGACATTGGCAAGCAGGAAGGCGCGGAGGTCCTCACCGGCGGTGAACGCAGCCGTCTCGGCGGCGAGCTGGAGAACGGTTACTACGTGAAGCCGACCGTGTTCCGGGGTCACAACAAGATGCGCATCTTCCAGGAAGAGATCTTCGGTCCGGTGGTGTCGGTAACCACCTTCAAGGACGAGGCCGAGGCGCTGGATATCGCCAACGACACCTTGTACGGACTCGGTGCCGGTGTATGGAGCCGCGACGCCAACATTTGCTACCGATTTGGCCGTGCGATCAAGGCGGGCCGCGTGTGGACCAATTGCTACCACGCCTATCCGGCGCATGCCGCATTCGGTGGCTACAAGCAATCCGGGATTGGCCGCGAGAACCACAAGATGATGCTCGACCACTACCAGCAGACCAAGAACATGTTGGTCAGCTACAGCCCGAAAAAACTCGGGTTCTTCTGAAAGTTGTCGGGCGGCCCGCAAACGGACGGGTCGCCGCGGGAGTCGCGGGGCCCGATCGGGCAATCAATACAAGAGAGGAGCATAACGATGCAGAAGGCAAGGAGTTCGTGCCAACAAACGAACGGGATGATGCGGGCGCGGCTGTGGCGCGTGGTGGCGGGTGCGTTGGTGGTAGGCGTGGCGACCACGGCGAGCCTGACGGCGACGGCCGCCTCGTATCCGATCGTCACCGATGCACGCCTGGACAATGCCGCGGGCGACGACGGCTGGTTGATGTACCGGCGTGACTACAGCAGCACCGGTCACGCGCCGTTCGACGCCATCGATACCGACAACGTCACCGAGCTCGAACCGGTCTGGGATTACGAGACTGGCTTTGACATGGGTCATGAAGCGCCGCCGATCGTCAACGGCGACTACATGTTCATCACCACCCCCAAGAACAAGCTGATCGCCTTCCAGGCGAGTACCGGCAAGCAGCTCTGGGTGTACCAGCACGACCTGTCCGAAACCGGCCTCAAGACGATCTGCTGCGATGTGGTCAATCGCGGCGTTGCGCTGTATCAGGACAAGGTCTACATGGCCACGCTGGACAATCACGTGGTCGCGCTGGATGCCGTGAGCGGCAAAGTGGTCTGGAACAAGAACGTGCACGCGGCCGATGTCGGCTATGCGATGACGCTCGCGCCGCTGGTGCTTCACGGCAAGATCATCGTCGGCGTTTCTGGCGGCGAATACGGCGCGCGCGGCTACATCGCGGCGTTGGATGCCAAGACCGGCGCATCGATCTGGAAGCAGTACACGGTACCGGCGCCGGACGAACCGGGCGGTGACACCTGGCCCAAGGGCGCCTACAAGACAGGCGGCGGCGCGGCTTGGCTGACCGGCAGCTATGACGCGGTAACCGACACCTTGTTCTGGGGTGTCGGCAACCCTGGCCCGTGGTTGGCGACGCTGCGTCCCGGTGACAACCTCTACACCGATTCGGTGATCGCCATGGATCCGGCCAGCGGCAAGATCAAGTGGCACTACCAGTACACGCCCAACGACACCTGGGACTACGACGGTACCAACGAGACGGTGCTGACCGACATCACCTACAAGGGCGTCAAGCACAAGGCCATCGTCAGTGCCAGTCGCAATGGCTGGTTCTATGCGATTGATCGCATCAGCGGCAAGCTGATCTACGCCGAAAAATTCACTAGCGCGACTTCGGTGAAAGGTTTCGTCGACGGTAAGGCGGTGACCGACGACGACATGCGGCCGACCCTGGACAAGGAAGTGTTCACCTGCCCGAGCTTCCTGGGTGGCAAGAACTGGTGGCCGATCGCCGTCAGCCCCGACACCCACTATGCCTACGTTCCCACGCTGCACACCTGCATGACGATGAAGGGCGCTGCGGTCAGCTACAAAGCCGGTCTGCCGTTCCTGGGCGAGACCTTCTTGGTCAAGCGTGACCCGGACTACCCCGACCATTGGGGCTCGGTGCAGGCGATCGACCTCGACACCGGCAAGCAGGCCTGGAGCTTCCCCTCCGAGCTTCCGTGGAACGGCGGCATGTTGACGACCGCCGGTGGCCTGTTGTTCAGCGGTAGCGCCGACGGCTATCTGTATGCCTTCGACGCGAAGAGCGGCAAGGTGTTGTGGAAGAGCCCGCAGATGAGCTCTGGTGTGCTGGGTGTTCCGAGCACCTGGAAAGTGGACAAGCGCCAGTTCGTCGGGGTCTATGCCGGGTGGGGCGGCGGTGTGCCGATCTGGGGGGGCGAGATGGCCAAGGACCCCAAGGTCCGCAATATTCCGCTTGGCGGCCACCTCTACGTCTTTGCCCTGCCCGAGGAATGAACGCCATGCCGAACCGAGCGAACGATATTCTGGCGCGTATGGGTTCGGGTCTCGCGATGGTCGCCGCCGTGCTTTGGCACGGCGGCGCCCTCGCGGCACCGATCACCGCCTGTGTCGATCAGGCCAGCCCGGCCGCCGGTATGGACCGTAGCCTCGCGCAGGCCGTCGGTCAGCAGGCGCGCCGCGAAATCCGTGTGCAGACCTTCGATGGCAGCGGCGACGAGGAGTCCGGTTTTGGGCTCGACAATTTCGCGACGCTGTTGGCGGGGGGGTGCGATCTGGTGCTCGGCTTCCCGATCGATGCCAGCACCGATCATGACGCGCTGCCGGCCTCGATTCACAAGACCGAACCCTACGCCCGGACCGGCTTCGTTTTGGTACTGCCCAAGGCACATGGTGCGTCCACGCTGGACACGATGCCCGACGGTACCAGTGTCGCGGTGACCTACCAGACCATGCCGAATCTCTATTTCGCACAGCACCCGAATCTGCGTGCCGACGTGCGAGCGAACGACGCCGAGTCTGTAAGCGCACTGGAAGACGGCAGCGTCGCCGCGGCGATGTTGTGGCGACCGACGGTGGCGCACTACCTCGCCGCGCACGACGATGCCGACAACTTCGTCTATTTCGAACTCGACGATCCACACGCGCGTTGGAATCTGGTGGCCTTGTACACCGCTGACGAGGTCGGACGGGGCTTCAATTCTGCGATCCGCGGCCTGCGCGAATCCGGGGCCCTGGCTGCGGTGCTCGAACCCTATGCCACTGTGTTGGCGTCGCCGCGTGCGGCGCAGGCCGACCTCAATCTGGCCACGCCACGCCAAGACAAGGGCCGTCTGATCAAGACCGGCATGGCCTCCGAATCCGGTGCCCGCACCGAAGTCGCGGCCGGTGGCATGGTCGCTGCCGCTTCGGCGCCAACCCCGGCCTTGTACACCAATGCGCAGGCGCGGGCCGGCGAGGAAAAGTTTGCGGAGAATTGCTCGTACTGTCACGGCAACAACATGGAGGGCCGAGCTGGGCCGGCGCTCAAGGGCAGGCTGTTTGCGCCGGCGAGTGGTCAGTACCACCTTGGCGACATCTTCACAGTGGTATCGCAGAACATGCCCGCGACGCAGCCGGCGAGTCTGCCGGCCGGGGACTATGTGGAGATCATGGCCTTCATCCTCGAGAACAACGGCTATCCCGCAGGCGACACCGCTCTGACTTTCGATGGGGCACGCAACTCGACAATGCCGTTGATCTACCGCGGCCCCTGATCATGGACACGGGATTGGCTGCACCGCTTCGCGTCGTCGCCACCGACGTCGCGCTCGATCTGATCGGGCAGCTGCAGGCCGAACATGGACCGCTGCTGTTTCATCAGTCCGGTGGCTGTTGCGACGGTTCTGCGCCGATGTGCTATCCGCAGGCCGACTACCTGACCGGCGACGGCGATGTGCGTCTCGGCGAGATCGGCGGGACCCCGTTCTACATGAGCCGTTCGCAGTTCGAATACTGGAAGCACACCCAACTGATCATTGACGTGGTCGATGGGCAGGGCGGCATGTTCTCGCTGGAGAACGGGTCAGGGAGGCGTTTTCTGACGCGCTCGCGCCTGTTCGGTGATGCCGAGTTCGGCGCCTTGGCGCCGGTCTAGCAGGCTTTCGGGCTTCAGCCGCTGACGAAGCGGAATCTCCCTGAACGCTCAGCACACGGAAGGTGCGATTTTCAAGTGGCGCATGGTTGATAATCGGAAGCCATTCCGTCGCAATGGCCGTACTGCAGCCATGTTTCGCCGCCGCCTCAAACAAGGCTGGTCGGACGCGCCGTTTCGCGCCCGTGGAACCGAGTCCACCCGTATCGAGGGGTTCAGCGACGGCGTTTTCGCCTTGGCCGTCACCTTCCTGGTCTTGTCGTCCTCGGTGCCCGAGACTTATGCCGAACTGCTGGCCTCGCTGGCGGACCTGCCGGCGTTCGCGATCTGCATCACCCTGCTGATCCGGCTCTGGTACGCGCATTTCCGGTTCTTCGACCGTTTCGGCCTGCGCGATCCGACGATCGTGGTGATGAACACCGTGTTGATGTTCCTGATCCTGTTTTATGTGTACCCGCTGAAGTTCCTGTTCCGGCTGGTCGTCGAAATCACCCGCAGCAGCGTGACCGCCACCGGCCTTTCCTGGGACTACCTGTTCAATACGGTGCTCAGCGGCACGGACGGTACCGGATTGATGATGATCTTCGGGGCCGGTCTGTCGGCGATTTTCGTCACATTCATGGCGATGCATGTACACGTTCTGGCCTTGCGTGCGGAACTGGAGCTAAGTGACGCGGAAGTGTCCGAGGTTCGCGCGATACTCTGGGGATACGCAGTGCGTCTGTGTGTGCCCGCCTTGTCGATCGGCGCGGCATCATTGATATCACCCGGCACGCAGGGTTTTCTGCTTTCCGGGATGATTTATCTGCTGCTGATTCCGATGGGGATCATCGGTCGCCGTCTGCGCAAACGGCGTCTGGCGCGCCCGCAGCCTGCGGTCGACGCCTGAACGCGATCCCGCATCAGGACGGTGCCGGTCGCGGTCCGGTCCGGGGGGCGGACTTGTGTCCTCCAGGCTGCGGCCCCATCTTGAACGGAATGCGCGGTGGCTGTTCCATCGTTACCAGAGGATCAAACAATGAGAAGCTTGGCGAAGCTGTGGCCCCAATCGGCGTCCTGGATCGTGCTCGCGTTCCTGAGCCTCTCTCTGTCGGGCTGCGGCTACAACGCGATCCAACGGCAGGAAGAAGGGGTGACTGCGGCCTGGTCCGAGGTGCTCAACCAATACCAGCGGCGCGCGGATCTGGTGCCCAATCTCGTCAACACCGTGAAGGGCTACGCCAAGCAGGAAAAGGACGTGTTCACCGAGGTCACCGAGGCGCGCTCGCGTGTCGGCAGCATTCAGGCCACCCCTGAACTGGTCAACGACCCTGAGGCCTTCAACCGCTTTCAGCAGGCGCAGGGGCAGTTGAGTTCGGCGCTGTCGCGGTTGCTGGTGGTGTCCGAGAACTATCCGCAACTCAAGTCGGACACGGTGTTCCGCGATCTGCAGGCGCAGCTCGAAGGCACCGAGAATCGCATCACCGTGGCGCGCAAGCGGTATATCGACGCAGTGCAGGAATACAACGTCACGATTCGTTCGTTTCCGACCAACCTGACGGCGAAGATGTTCGACTACAGCACCAAGTCCAATTTCAGCGTTGAGAACGAGGCCGAGATTTCGCGTCCGCCGGCCGTCGATTTCGGCGCGGGCGAATAATGCAGCTGATGCGCCTGCTGTCGGCCGCCCTGTTGTCGGCAAGCTGTTCGGTGGCGTTCGCGCAGACGGTCGAAGTGCCGCCGCTGAAGGCGCATGTCACGGATCGCACGGGCACGCTCTCGGCCAGCGAAAAATCCGCACTGGAAAGCAAGCTGGTGGCCTTCGAAGCTGAGAAGGGCAGCCAGATTGCCGTACTGATGGTGCCGACCACCGGTGATGACAGCATCGAGCAGTACGGCATCCGTGTGGCCGAGCAGTGGAAGCTCGGGCGCGAGGGTGTGGACGACGGCGCGATCCTGATTGTCGCCAAGGATGATCGGAAATTGCGCATCGAGCTTGGCTACGGGCTCGAAGGCGCACTGCCGGATGTGACCGCCAAGCGCATCGTCAGTGATGTGGTGACGCCGTATTTCCGTGATGGGGACTTCTATACCGGCATCTCGTCCGGCGTGGACGCGATGATCGCCGTAGTGCAGGGCGAATCCTTGCCGGAGCCCAAGGCACGCGCGCAGCGGCATGGCGATCCCGCGATCATGGCGCTGGGCACCATGCTGATCTTCGGCACCGTGATCGGCTCGATGGTCGCCGCCGGGTCGACCAAGCGGCGTGGCAGTGTGGTCGGCGCGCTGGTGGCCGGCGGACCGGCCGCGCTGCTGATTTCCCCGGTGGCCGGCGTCATAGTGGCCGTGGTCGCGATTCTGCTGGTGCTGTTCCTGGGTGGCGGCGGGGGCGGCGGGCGTGGACTCGGTGGGCGGCGCGGCGCGCTCTACTACGGCGGCCTCGGTGCGCTGGGTGGTTTCGGCGGCGGAGGTGGTGGCGGCTTTGGCGGCGGCGGGTTCTCCGGCGGCGGTGGGGGTTTTGGTGGCGGTGGTGCATCGGGAGGCTGGTGAGGTGAATACCCTGAAACGTGCCTGGCGACATGGCTTTACGGCCCGGATGAGTCAGCGGCGACATTTCACGCCGGCCGTGCTCGAAACCATCGAGGCCACGGTGCGTGCCTGTGAGACCCGTCATCCCGGCGAGATCCGCTTTGCGGTCGAAGCGGGACTGAGTCTGGCCGATGTGTTTGCCGGTCTCAGTCCGCGCGAGCGCGCCGAGGATCTGTTCTCGGCACTGCATGTCTGGGATACCGAGCACAACAACGGCGTGCTGATCTACGTGCTGATGGCCGACCGCACGATCGAGATCGTGGTCGATCGCGGTGTCGCCGGCGGACATGTACCGCAAAGCGAGTGGGACGCCTGCGCCGAGGCCGCTTCACGGGGATTTCGCGCCGGCCAGTTCGAGCAGGGTGCGGTGGCGGTGATCGAGTCGGTGGCTGCGGTTCTGGCGAAGTACCCGCCGGGCAGTCCCGGCGTGCGTGCCGATGTCGGCAATGAGCTGCCGGACAAGCCGCTCGTGCTTTAGGTCGCGCACGAGTCGGATTCGGAGCTGAGCAGGGGGCGCGCCGTCTTGCAAGCGTTCGCGTCGCGGAGGCATGGAACTGCGCGCCGCTGGTCCGAATTTTGATGCCCTGCGGGCTGCACTTTGCCTAGAATCAACCGTCTCGTGGCCCCGGGGGCGGGCCGCGGCTCTTGAGCGTTCGGTCATGCCGCTGGTGCAGGCTCTACCCTTGACGAAGTTCCGCGTGCCGAGAGCACGGCGCGAACTACTGGCGCGTCCCGGATTGTTGGCGACGCTGCACGCCAGCGTCGAGTCTCATCCTGTGACCTTGATCTGCGCGCCGGCCGGCTTCGGCAAGACCACGCTGATGGCTCAGCTGGCTGATGACTGTGCGGGCCCTGAACGTGCGGTCTGGGTTGCGCTCGACGAGAGTGACGACGATCCCGCCCATCTGCTCGCGACCCTGGTGCAGTCGCTGTCGTCCCTGAACCTGCAGTGGGACCGCGATCCCGCAGCGCTGGTGGCCAACGTCGCCGGTCGTGGCAGCGAGGCGCGAGCCGTTCTTGCCGGTATCGTCAATGCGCTGTGTACCGCCTCAACGGGTCGACTGATCTGGTTGCTCGATGACCTGCATCGGCTCGGTGACAGCGCCACCCTGGCGCTGCTGGAGGCCTTGATCGAACGGCTGCCGGAGCATGTCGCGCTGGTGATCGGTTCGCGGCTCGCGCCGGTGCTGCCGCTGGCGCGGCTGCGGGCGCATGGCGAGCTGTCCGAGTTTGGCAGCGCCGAGCTGAGTTTCGACGAATCCTGCGTGCGATTGCTGGCGCAGCGTCGTTGGGGCGTAGAGCCGACCGCCGAGCAAGTCGCCGAGACCCTCCGGCGCACCGAGGGCTGGGCGGCGGGCATCAATCTGGTTCTGATGTCGCAGGGTGGTGAGCACGGTGCCGCCCGGGACGATTCACGAGGGAATTGCACACCTCGAGCGCTGTTCGAATTCCTGGCCCAGGAGGTGTTCGCCGAGTTGCCGCGGACTTTGCAGCGCTTCTCCGTGGCCTGCGCGGTGCTGCCCGAACTGGATCCGCTGCGCTGTGCCGCGGTGACCGAGGATCCGAACGCGCGCGAACAGCTCAACGCGCTGAACCGGCGCAACCTGTTCCTGAGCGTGGTCGACGAGCATGTGCCGGTACTGCGCTTTCACGACCTGTTTCGTGACTTTCTGCTGGCGCAACTGGCGGCGGAGCCCGAGGAATACCGGCGCAGCCTGCATGTTCGGGCAGCCCTGGCCGAGACCCAGGCGGAGCGCGCGATCGAGCATTGGCTGCAGGCGGAGCAGTGGAGCGAGGCGGCGGCGCTGCTGGTGCGCGATGGCCTGCAACTGGTGGCCGCGGGGTCCCACGTCGCGGTCGAGCGATGGATCGATCAACTGCAGCGGCAGCTCGACGAGCCCGATCCGAATCTCGCGCTGCTCAGCGCCGAATGCGCCTGGGCTCGGTGGGATTGGCAACGAGTACGCGAACAGTCGGAGCTTGCAACGCAGGGCTTTTCGCCACGCGACCATTCCGAAAGGCGCATGCGCGCCTTGGTGTTGCTGGCCGCGACGCTGGGTGCGCTGGGGCAGCTCGAAGCACGTCAGCAACTGACCGAACAGAGCTTCAAGTTGCCGCTCTCCGTCGGCGATTCGGCGCAGTTTCACTTGCAGCGCGGCTGGAGCGATTTCGCGCTCGGTGAGAGCGGGCGCGTGGGGAAACATCTCGCGAAAGCCAACGAGTTGATCGCCGAGGACCCGGCACGCTGGGCGCCAGGTCTGGCGCAAAACATGAACTGCCACTATGGCGGTCTGCCTGGCGTCGTCGAGTCCTACCTGCGCTACGCCGAGCTGTGCGAGTCCGTTCCCAAGCCCGCGGTCATGCCCTGGCATGCCACGCCATTGATCCTGAGTGCCTGGGCGGCCCTTTGGCAGGGCCGGCGAGAGGCCACGGTGCGGGCGCTGGAGCGTGGCGAACAGATCCAGCAGCAGTTCGGCAAGGTGCGCTATGTCTTGATGGACGCCTGCCAGCTCCGGGCACTGTATCTGGCTGCCACCGGCGACTTTGCTGGCGCACGGCGTGTCATCCAGAACCTGCTCGACGAGCTTGAGCATGATGACGCGGCGGGACCACGCGCCGTCTGGGCGCGGCCGTACCGCCACGTACTCGCACGCGTGCTGTGGATCGGACTGGATCGGACCGCGCTCGCTGAACAGGCCGTGCCGCTTGCCGCGCCCCGGCAAGGGCGCGAATGGCCCTTCGTCGGGCCGGCAGCAGACACGGTGCGGGGGCAGGCGGCGCTGCTGGCCGGTGATCTCGACGCCGCACAGTCGGCGCTGGAGGCGGCGGTGGCTCTGCATGTGCGTTATCCGGCACCGGCCTTCTATCCCGATCCGCGCGTCGCCTTGGCGCAAACCTGGCTGCAACGCGGTTTTCAGGCCAAGGCCTGGGCGACCTTCCTGCCGGTTCTGGACGAGGTCGAACGGGATGCAACGCCAGGCCGACTGCTGCTTGAGCCGCCCTCCGTCATTCAGGGCCTGTTGGCGCTGTGTCCCAGGTCGTCCGCACGGCGGCGGGCCGTGACCCGTCCGCGGTCCGTGCTGCAGGACTGGTGGCAGCACGACGCGCCGGCGCAGCCAAGGCCCACGTCCGCAACGGGCCCCTCGCTGCGCCTGTCCGAGCGGGAATGCGAAGTCATGGAGCTGGTCGCCAGCGGCTTGCCGAACAAGCTGCTGGCGCGGCAGCTCGATCTCAGCCTGCATACGGTCAAACGCCACGTCGCCAACATTCTCGCCAAGCTCGACTGCGACAACCGCGGCCAGGCTGCGGATTTGTGGAGACGTGAGGGGCCTCGCGCGCTCTGAGCCGCTGGGGGATTGGGCCGATGGCTCTCCGGGCGCCGCGCACTGGCTCTTTTGGGCGATGACGGTCGATCGGGCGGCATGAAGAATTCTCCGCCTCAGAAAGACCCGGAGGTCCCTCATGTTTCAGCATCGCAGCCTGATCGGAATCACTTTGTCGCTCATCGCCCTGTTGCCGCTATCGGCGATGGCCAAGGATGACGCGCTCAGCCACGGCCGCTATCTCATCCAGATCGCAGGCTGTAACGATTGTCACACGCCGGGATATGCGGAAAGTGGTGGTGCGGTTCCCGAGGCACAGTGGCTGACCGGTACGGTGTTGGGCAATCGCGGTGACTGGGGGACCACGTATGCGACCAACCTTCGCCTTTACTTCACTCAACTCAGCGAGACGCAATGGGTCGACACGGCGCACCGTCTGGAAACGCGTCCGCCAATGCCGTGGCCCAGCCTGCGCGCGATGAGCGATGGCGACCTGCGTGCGATCTTCCGCTTCGTGCAGTCACTGGGTCCGGCTGGTCAGCCGGCACCGGCGTATCAGCCCCCTGGTTCGCCTGCGGTGCCGCCGTACCTCCAGTTTCCCAGCCAGAACTGAGTGCGGGCCCCGATGAATGGCAAGTCGATTTTTGCGGCATTGCTGCTGGCGAGCCCGGCGCTGTACGCCGCGGACCCGTCGGTATTGGCATTGTTCGAACGGGTGCCGGCACCGCCCGCCAGTTCGGCCGCTGCGACCGGCTGGGTGGCTGGCGCCATGGAACAGCCAGCCAGTGATGAGCTCGCGAGCCAACGGCGTCAGGTCGAGGCGCTGATGCGTCCGCAGGCGTCTGCGAGCGGCGGCGCGATGCCGAGCGACTATCAGCGTGCCGCCGCTGATCCCGCCTACGCTGCGCAATTGCAGGCGCGGCTGCAGGCCATGACGCCCCAGCAACAAATGCAGGAGGCGATGCGCTATTCGGCGGCCTACAGCGCGGGTGCGCAGCAGGAGGTGGTGCGCATGAGTCAGGATCCTGCGGCAGTCCGGGCAGCGATCGAAGCCCACCAGGCGCTGCCGCCCGCCGAGTACAGCGCAATGACACGAATCCAGTCGATCCGGGATCGGGTACAGGATCAGGAGTCGGTGATCGGGCGAACGTTCGTCAGGGAACTGCAGTGTGGCGACGGCGAAGGCGGCTGCAGCGCAGCGCAAGCCGAGCATGACCGCCGTGCCGCACGGGCAGCCTGGGATCGCATCCTGAGCGAATACGACCGCGGTCTGACGGATATTGGCCGCGAGTTCGTGAACTGGAAGGCCTCCCGCGCCAAGCTCATGGCCGAAGGTGAACGCCGGCTGGCCGCCACGCACTACGGCGCGGATTCGAACAGCGACACCAACCGCCAGCAGCTGGCGATGTATCACAACACCCTACTCGGCGAGATCGAGCTTCTGTTGCGGACATCCACCGAGACGGCGCAATGGGCGGCGGCGCGGCGCGCGGACCGACGGGTCGCGTTTCACGCGATCGACTAGCCGCGAGGATCAAGTTGCGCCTCGGGTGCCTGCCGCGGGCGGCGGGTAGTGTCCCAGTTTGAAATATTCAGATCATCGCCGTGCTTGCCGATAAAATTCCCGGATATAGGGTGTACAAAATGGTGAGAAGTCGAACCCTGAACAAATGCGCCCGAACAACTCGTTGGGAACGGCCTCTCGCGGAAGAAATGCTCCAGAATTCACGCCGTTAAGCAGGGTCTGCTGACTTTCAATCCTGGCGTGCCGGTAAGCGATATAGCTGCGCTGTCGAACGAAAGGATGTTCGCCGACCGCTGCTACCGTGGTGCCGTCAAAGCGAAACCCTTCTGGAACTGACGAAAGACTGACCAACAGCCAATCGGTTTCCATCTGAGCAACAAGGACATGCAAATGCAATCGATCCGGATCGGTCGACGGACCTGATGGGACAAGGATCGTTGCCCGCCGCAGCGGCAGGAAAATCATCTGTGACGGGCGAAGGTGTTTTCCGTTTGGATGTGACGCTGCATCCGCGCCGACTGAGATCGGGCGAGCGAATCGGGGGCGCCAAGAGCCACGAAGATAGCCCTAGCGTGTATTGGCAGTGAGGACTGCCCCGGGTCTTTCCACTCAGCACAATGGCGATGGGTCCAGTCCCTCAAATCCCATTGCGTCATGTGCCCAAATTGATCCCATACGCCATTCAGAACATCGATATCGGCGTCACTGAGTCGGTCCAATTCAGACTTGTCGATTGGTCTTGTCAGACTAACCGTATGGTTGTAACGCGGAGACACCCACTCGCCCCATTCGCCGCTAGATTCGGCCTCGCCGTTCAGCAGATTCAGGGTTCCAGACGGTACGGGCCCGTGGGGCATCGATACGTGGCGATCCCAGGAAATAGGCTCGCCGTAGCGTTGCATAGACTCTCGATCCATCAGATACAGCAGCTTGATTAGCTTTAGGTGCGGCATTGTGCCGCCCTGACGATTGAGAAAATAGGCGGCGGCCTGAGCTACCTTGCTTTCGGCGAAGGTTGACATGTGCGCCTCCTCAGTTCGTTTTGCTCAAGCTGTTCATAACTTGTGGACAAGTTTGTTCATTCTACTTTGCGCGGCAGCTAGTTGGAAGAGGCGGCCACACTCAGGCTGGAATTGCAGGAGCTGTCCGTCGCTTGTTGTACGGCCCGCGTGGCTTCACTTCCGGGTCCGGCACTAGCGCTGCGATTTCCGCCAGCGACCAGACGTGATCCGAAACGCCCGCTTCCATCGCGGGTGTAACCCGTAGCGTCTTATGGACGCGGCCGAAGTTGTAGTACATGAAGTGCAGCGCTACCGCATGAGCGTGCGCCTCGACCTTCTTGCTGAATCCATTTGCAAGCCGCGTGAACCGACGCATGCCCATGCGCATGGTGAGGTTCGCACGCTCGACGTAGCTGGTGGAGATATGCGCACCGTCCGGGTTTCCGCTGACGTTCTGCTTGATCGCGCCGGTGCACTCCGCTGGGCTGTAGCGACGGGCCGCTTCGACTCCGGGCGCGGCGCCGTACTGCTTCACGAGCGTGGCGTAGTCGATTCCTCCGACGAAGGCTTCCTTGACCGCATCCAGATAGGTGCGGTTGCCGTCCGTGCTGAGCTGCACGCGATGCGTAAAGCGCTCCGTAAGATCGTTCACGAACTCATTGGCAACGGCAGCGTTGCGGCCACCTACGGCCCAGCAAGGCATGAGCTTGGTGTCGGCGCAGATCGCCATCCACGTCCAAACGTCGCCGGCTTCGCCTGCGGCCTTCATCGCTTCCGATGCGTTGCGCTCCTTGGTGTAGACGAAAGACCAAATCTCGTCGCACTGAATCCGCTTGCACGGCAGGTTGCGCAGGCTCTTGTCCTGATACTCGGCGCAGGCCGCGCCGACATCGGCGAGCAGCTTGGTAACGGTGTTGATAGAGCAGTCCGCCAGCCTTGACGTAGCGCGCAAGCTCATGCCTTCGACCAGCATTCCGATGATCTGTGCGCGCTTTTCGAGGGGGAGGCGATTCATGCGGATGCTCACAATTTCAATATGAACATAATACATGACCAATTATGCATATAAATGTATTTGGAATATTTCATGGAATATTGTTGCACATCATGTTGGATCGTCGTAGACTGGCAATGAACTATCTTGAGGTGAGCAAATGTCGCTCTTGGAACAGTCGCGAGCCGATGAACTTATCGGACATCACTACAGCCAGATTCATGACTTCATCAAAGGCGCGTTTGCCGAATATCGAAGTGAATATCCTGAAGCGCAGCGGCTTAAGCACCACTCAAGGACGCGAGCGAATATCATCAGCGACCTAATCATTGATGGAGCGGCGAGGTACTTCGCACATGTAGATGGCGTCTTCTTCCACGAAATATCTGGGATGCGCATCTTTGTTCTCCCAGGTGACATTGCTTTAAGATTCAAGAAACTAGATGAAGAGTTTTTGCCAAGAAATCAGATGACCAATCAGGTCATCAATTTCAGGAATCAACTCCCATTGCCCGGAATACCGACAATCTCAAATTTAGAAGCCGGCTATGTTCTTGCGGCCGATTGCCAAGACGTGAAGATGGTTTCTCTTGTGTGCCCAAGTGGACTTAAGTCCAATTATTGGGCACGTGAGCTACAGCAAGACGCTGTTATATCTCGTGTATCAGGGCTGTTTGAATCCACCGAACAATCGGATGAGGTTGCCGGGCTTAAACCAAAGACTGGTCTAAAGATCGACGAGAACAAGACCCATGATAGGAAAACCCCTAAATAGCGAAATGCTTATTCTCGCTAGAGAATTTCGCGGACTTACACAGATCGAGCTTGCTAGCTCACTAGGATTGAAGCAGCCGCAAATTGCGAAGGCTGAGGCGGGCACCGTGGGACAAGCTGCTGATGATCTGATCCCACGATTGGCAGAAGTGCTTAACTTCCCGGAAGAGTTTTTCAAGCTTAGTGAACATCGGATTGGTTTCGGCTCAAGTGCTCTTTACTACCGGAAAAAGGCGAGGCTCACTGCGACTGATAGAAAGCGCATTCATAGTATCGTCAACGTCGCCCGAATCGGAATCAAGGGCCTTCTCGACTCAGTTGAGCTAGATCCAATCCGGCGCCTTCCGCGCATCTTGATCGACGACACTGAGAAAAGTGCTCAAGAAATTGCGTGTGAAGTTCGCGCGTATTGGTCGCTACCCGATGGTCCAATCAAAAACGTAACAGCCTTGCTTGAGGGTGCTGGGGTGCTGGTGTTCCCCTGCGATTTCGGTACTTCCGACATGGATGCCACGGCGATTTGGCTGAACGATATGCCGCCAACCATTTTTATCAATCAAGATTTACCCGGAGACCGTTGGCGTTTCACGCTTTGCCATGAGCTAGCTCATTTGGTTATGCACGATGTTCCACGAGAAACGATGGAAGACGAAGCTGATCAGTTCGCCGCTGAGTTTCTGATGCCTGAAGTAGATATGCGCCCAGAATTCATGAAGCGCAAATTCCTGAGTTTCAATGACCTGATTTCGCTTAAATCGTACTGGAAGGTGGCAATTTCCGCGCTGATTCGTCGCGGGAAAGACCTCGGCTATTTATCTGCCGACAAAGCCAAGAGGCTCTACATTGAACGATCCCGGCATGGAGGGAATGCAGAGCCGGCACAGTTTCCCCGCGAGTCGGTCAAAAACCTTGATAATGTAATCAGATATTTTAAAGAGAAGATGGAGTTCTCTGTGACTGATTTTTCAGTGTCCCTGAAGATTAGTGATCGAGAGTTGAAATCTTTATTCGGGATTTCCGACGAAGAGCAGCGCCCTCGTGGTCATCTTCGTCTTGTTTAGACCGATACTTTTCCCACCGAGCCTCGGCGGCCGCTTTAGCGATGGCTGACCTTTCGTCCGCGTTCAATTGCGCCGCCCTGGCCTTCCCGCCCTTAAGCCCACCCTTCCGGCCTAGCGCAACCGCTGCCGGGTCTTTGCCGTCGTCAGGCTTGGTATCCTCAACCTCGCCGGTTGCGATATCGACGATGCTCTTTGCGAGCTGGTTAGTGTCGCGGGGTCTCTTGGGTGTCTTAGCCATGCTCAACAGCATGTCGGCGCCAGCCTGAGCGGTCAAGCATCCTGGATTTCAAACTGAGACACTACCGGGCGGCGAAGCCCGCGCAGGGCGACTGCCGTTCGGGCTAGACTTTCGGTCCAGACAACTTCGCCGAGGCTATCCAGTGCGTTTCGAAGGTACCGAAAACTACGTTGCCACCGACGACCTGACGATGGCGGTCAATGCCGCCGTGACGCTGTCGCGCCCGCTGCTGGTCAAGGGCGAGCCGGGCACGGGCAAGACCCAGCTGGCCAAGGAAGTGGCCGCCTCGCTCGGCATGCCGTTCTACGACTGGCCGATCAAGTCCACCACCAAGGCTCAGCACGGACTCTACGAGTACGACGCGGTGAGCCGCCTGCGCGATTCGCAGCTCGGCGACGAGAAGGTCAAGGACATCGGCAACTACATCGTCAAGGGCCGGCTGTGGGAGTGTTTCGAAGAGCAGCAGCGCTCGGTGCTGCTGATCGATGAAATCGACAAGGCCGACATCGAGTTTCCGAACGATCTGCTGCGCGAGATCGATCAGATGGAGTTCTATGTCTACGAGACGCGCCAGACGATCTCGGCGGCCAACCGGCCGGTCATCATCATCACCTCCAACAATGAGAAGGAACTACCGGACGCGTTTCTGCGCCGCTGTTTCTTCCACTACATCCGCTTTCCGGATCGCGAGACGATGCAGAAGATCGTCGATGTGCACTTCCCGGACCTCAAGAAGCTGTTGCTGAAAGAGGCGATGGAGGTGTTCTTCGGCCTGCGTGAGCTGCCGGGCCTGAAGAAGAAGCCCTCCACATCGGAACTGCTGGACTGGCTCAAGCTGTTGATGGCCGAGGATATTCCGCCGGAAACCCTGCGCGAGGCCGGCGTCAAGAAATCGTTGCCGCCGCTTTATGGTGCGCTGCTCAAGAACGAGCAGGACGTGCACCTGTTTGAGCGCCTGGCCTTCATGGCTCGCCGTACCTGAGCTTGCCGCGCGCGCCCGCAAGGGGCGCGCGCCTTTCATCCCGCGGCATCGACCGCTGAGTCAGTGATGGCGCCGCGCAGGCGCCGATCTGCGATATCCATACAAGCGACGCTTCCGGTCGGGGGGCTGGATCGTCAACGCGGCGGCGGCCGAACTGCAAATCGGTCGCCGCCCTTGTCGACGGAATGACCGACTTGGTTCGTACCTTGCATGGAGCGCAGGCATGTGGCGCCTACTTCTACCGATAGCCGTTTGTGCGATGACGTATCTGTCGCCGGTGGCGGCAGCTGAAGATGACGAAGTCTCCTTTGTATTCCGCATCCCCTTTGGCGCCAGCAGCGATGAGGTTCGTGATCGCGAAGTGGCCCGCGCCGTGCTGATGATTCGCGAGCGCGACCCCTATGCGGAAATCGCCTGCGCGACCATCTGCAAGCGCGCCGAGCGGCCGGAAGACCCGATTGAAATCGACTTTGAAGCCGTGGCCAGCGGAATCCGCAGTCTGTCCGCACCGATTCCGTTCACCGCCTACGGCGACGGATACACCCGAGAAAACCCCTACGAGGCGCGCTCTGTGGTGTATCGCGCGCCGCTGATCGGCAGTCTGATTCAAGCCATCGCCGAGCGGTTTTCGAAGGATCCGGCATTCCCGTCCAAAGACGAAACGCCGCTCAAGTGACTCGGCGCCGCACGCCCTCGGGCAAGCGGCAAACCCCGCAGGTAACATGATCGGCGTTCTCCGACGTCGGACACCGTCATGACCGCTTCCGAATCCGTAGTGCCCGGGCCGCGCCCGATCCGCGCCCCGCGCGGCAGCACCTTGAGCTGCCGCAACTGGTTGATCGAAGCCGCATTTCGTATGATCCAGAACAACCTCGACCCCGAGGTGGCCGAGCGCCCAGACGATCTGGTCGTGTACGGCGGCATCGGCCGCGCAGCGCGCGATTGGGCGAGCTTCGAGACGATCCTCGAAACCTTGAAGCGACTGGAGGAGGACCAGACCCTGCTGGTCCAGTCCGGCAAACCGGTGGGCGTGTTCCGCACCCACGTCGACGCGCCGCGCGTGCTGATCGCCAACTCCAACCTCGTTCCGCACTGGGCGACCTGGGAGCATTTCAACGAGCTCGATCGCAAGGGCCTGATGATGTACGGCCAGATGACGGCGGGTTCCTGGATCTATATCGGCAGCCAGGGCATCGTGCAGGGCACCTACGAGACCTTCGTCGAAGCGGGACGTCAGCACTACGGCGGCGATCTGTCCGGGCGCTGGATCCTGACTGCGGGCCTGGGTGGCATGGGCGGCGCGCAGCCGCTGGCCGCCACCATGGCTGGCGCCAGTATGCTCGCGGTCGAATGCGACCCCACACGCATCGACATGCGCTTGCGCACCGGCTATCTCGATCAGAAGGCCGAGACCATTGACGAAGCGCTGGCGCTGATCGATGAAGCCTGCGACAGCCAGCAGGCCATCTCCGTCGGTCTGCTCGGCAATGCCGCCGAGATTCTGCCGGAGCTGGTGCGGCGCGGAATCCGCCCGGACATGGTTACCGACCAGACTTCGGCGCACGATCCCGTCAACGGCTATCTGCCGGCCGGCTGGAGCCTCGAACAGTGGCACGAACGGCGTCGGCACGATCCCGCCGCCGTGATCAAGGCGGCCAGTGCCTCGATGGCGGTTCACGTCAAAGCCATGCTCGATTTTCAGGCGCGCGGCATTCCCACCTTCGACTACGGCAACAATATCCGCCAGGTGGCACAGGAACACGGCGTGAAGAACGCCTTCGATTTCCCCGGCTTCGTCCCGGCCTACATCCGTCCGCTGTTCTGCCGTGGCGTTGGCCCGTTCCGCTGGGTGGCGCTGTCCGGTGATCCCGAGGACATCTACAGGACCGACGCCAAGGTCAAGGAACTGCTGCCGGACGCCCCCCACCTGCACCGCTGGCTCGACATGGCGCGGGAACGCATCCAGTTTCAGGGTCTGCCGTCACGCATCTGCTGGCTTGGGCTCGGCGATCGTCACCGTCTTGGCCTGGCCTTCAACGAGATGGTGGCCAATGGAGAACTCAAGGCGCCGGTGGTGATCGGCCGCGATCATCTCGACTCCGGCTCCGTGGCCAGCCCCAACCGTGAAACCGAATCCATGCTGGACGGCTCCGACGCCGTTTCCGATTGGCCGCTGCTCAACGCCCTGCTCAGCACGGCCGGTGGCGCCACCTGGGTCTCGCTGCACCATGGCGGCGGCGTCGGCATGGGCTTTTCGCAACATGCCGGTCTGGTCATCGTCTGCGATGGCAGCGAGGCGGCCGCCAAGCGCATCGGCCGCGTACTGTGGAACGACCCGGCCAGCGGCGTGATGCGCCATGCCGATGCCGGCTATGGCCTCGCCATCGACTGTGCACGCGATCAGGGGCTGGATCTGCCGATGCTGGGCTGAGCGGCGCGCCACGGGCGCTGACTCACAGAGAGTTCAGGCGTTGGCGCTTAGCCTCGTGCCTCGTCCAAGACACAAGGAGCACAGCATGAGCACGAACCAGGGTTCAGCAAATTGGAATGGCGGACTCAAATCCGGCAGCGGTTCGATCTCCACGCTCAGTGGCGCTCTCAAGGACATTCCGTATTCGTTCACCAAGCGTTTCGAGGGTGAAACGGGGCTCAATCCCGAGGAGCTGATCGGTGCCGCGCATGCCAGCTGCTTCTCGATGGCGCTGTCGATGATGCTGGAGCAGGCCGGCATACCCCCGGAGCATGTCCACACCCAGGCCACGGTGACCTTGGAAAAGGATGGCGATGGCTTCGCCGTCACCCAATCGCACCTCGACGTGATCGCCAAGATCCCGGGTGCGGAACCGCAGAAGTTCGAGGAAATCGCGGCGCAGGCCAAGGCCGGCTGCCCGATCTCCAAGCTCCTGAGCTGCGAAATCACCATGGCGGCACAACTCGAAGCCTGAGCCGATCCCGCCTCTGGCTTGTTGCTGACCCGCTCGCGGTCGTTTCGCAGGGTGGAGTCCGGCACGATCGCTGAGTTGTCGGCACAATCGCCCGACCGAAAATATGGGACGCGTGTCGACGCAAGCTCAATGCGAGGGGAGACGATGGCCAAGAAGTTGCCGCTGCTGGATTCCGGTTGGTTGACGATGGAGACGCCGGAAACGGCGATGCACGTAGGCGGCCTGCTGTTGTTCAAGTTGCCGGACGATGCACCCGAGGACTTCCTGCAGAATCTGCTGCGCGACCAACTCGATCTGGAGCGCGTGGGCGCGCCTTTCAATCTCAAGCTGCGCACCCGCCTGCCGCTGCATCTCGATGCTGCCTGGGTCGAGGATGATCGCTTCGATCTGGAATACCACGTGCGCATCACCGCGCTGCCGCGACCCGGACGCGTGCGCGAACTGCTGGCACTGGTGTCGCGTCTGCATCAGCAGCGTCTCGATCTGCGTCGTCCGCCCTGGGAGTGCTATCTGATCGAGGGCCTGGACGGTGGGCGCTTCGGCGTCTACGTCAAGATTCATCATTCGCTGGTCGATGGCGTGGCCGCGATGCGGCTGCTGCAGTCGCGGCTGTCGACCCGGCCCGACGAGAAGTCGCCGCCGATCTGGTCCGCGCAATGGAACGAAGGCCGCGCGCGCAGCCACACCCCGGCGCCGCGCCAGTCCCCAGCGCTCAGCCGTGCGATCAGGAGCTACAGTTCGGGCGCCAGACAGTGGTTGGGCGGGCTGCGCCGGCGTGCCGATGACGGGTCCGGTCTGCCGCCGAAGGCGCCGGACACGATCTTCAACACGCGCGTCACGCCGGCACGGCGCTTTGCCGCGCAGTCCTGGGACATCGCACGGGTGCGTGCCGTGGCCAAGGCGCATGGCGCCACCCTCAACGATGTGTTCCTGGCGATGTGCAGCGGCTGTCTGCGCCAGTACCTGATCGAGCGCGAGGCCCTGCCGGACGAACCCTTGGTGTCCTATGTGCCGGTATCGGTCCGCGCCTCCGATCAGCGCGACGACGGCGGTAACGCGATCAGCGCGGTGCAGGTCACGCTCGCGACCGATATCGCGGAGCCTTCGGCACGGCTCGCCGCCATCCACGGCTCGATGAACCATGCCAAGAGGAAACTTGCGGGGATGGGGCGCGCCGAACTCAATGCCTACACCACCTTCAGCAACCTGCCGCTGCTGATCGGGCAGATGACCGGCTTGTCGGGACGCATGCCGGCGCAGTTCAATCTGGTGATTTCCAATGTGCCGGGTCCGACCAAGCCGCTTTATTTCGGTGGCGCCGAATTGCTGGCGACCTATCCGGTGTCGTTGATCTGGCACGGTTATGCCCTCAACATCACCGTGCAGAGCTACAACGGACACCTCGACGTCGGCTTCATCGCCTGTCGCGACACTGTGCCGCATGTGCAGCGCATGCTCGGCTATCTGGAAGACGCGCTGGCCGAACTCGAAGCTGCCGCGCCGACAGCGCGGCGCAAAGCTTAGGCGCGGCGGGCGACCAACAGCAGCGATGCCGGCACCGTCGAGGCGTCGGCACGCGGCTCGAGCAGTTCGACCAGTTGCAGCGCGCCGCGGTTCAACAGTTCGCACCAGTTGTGAAGCGTGCGGAAATACCACGGAGCTGGCCGGGAAAAGCCGCCGGTGATGCCGGCCCAGGTGCCGTCGCGCCAACCGTCGACATAGGGGTGTTGCTCGTCGCAGGCCAGCAGCGGATGCAAGGTCTGGATCAGCAGCCAGCCGCCGGCATTCAGCAGCCTGGGAGCGGCCGCGATCAGCCCGTCCACAGACTGCTCGCCGAGCAGCGAGAAATTCGCGACCAGGGCATCGAATCTGCGCGGCAGGGCGCCATTCGCCAAGGCTTCGTAGGACAGCTGATGAAACTCGGCACCGCCCAACTGGCGCGCCGAGTCGATCAGTGCGGCCACCGCATCGGTGCCGGTCACGTGCAGGCCGGCGTCCGCGAGCCGCCGCGCCAACCAGCCTTCGCCGCAGCCGAGATCGAGCACCTCGCGCGCGCCGCAAGCCATTACTGCGTCGACGATCGCCCTATCCGTGACTTCGCGCCGGCTGGCGATCCGTGCCTCGCGCACGGCCTGCGTCCAGGGTGCCGCGTTCTCGGCCCAGGCGTCGAGGATGCCGGCCTCGTCCAGGCCGTTCATGCCTGCGCCCGACGTGCTGGTACTGCCTGTGTCCGGGTTCCGGTGAGCGCTTGTTCGGCGGCCAGCATCATGGTTTTGCGCTGCGAACCCCAGTGGTAGTCGCCGACCGCGCCGCTGCTGCGAATCACGCGATGGCAGGGAATCAGATAGGCCAGCGGATTGTCGGCCACGCAGCTGGCCACGGCGCGAACCGCGCGCGGCTCGCCGGCCGCCGCCGCCAGGCTCGAATAGCTGGCAAGGCCGCCGAACGGCACGCGCAGCAAGGCCTCCCAGACCTTGATGCGCAGCGGGGTTCCCTTCAGCAAGACGCCGAGCGATTGTTGTGGCGCTTCGCCGCGCATGCGTCGGCTCAGTTCCTGCGCCGCGTCGCGATGGGCCGCCGGCTCGGCAACCCGTTGCGCGCCCGGCCAGGCTGCGCGCAGTTCGTCGAGCGCCTGCGTCTCGTCATCCACGAACGCGATTCGGCACAGGCCGCGCCCAGTGCTGGCGAACAGCGTGCGGCCGAAGGGCGTGGCTTCGAAACTCCAGCGGATGTGCAGGCTGGCTGCGGCGTCGCGGTATTCGCCGGGTGTCATGCTTTCGAGCCCGACGAACAGATCGTGCATGCGCGAGGGGCCGGACAGACCGCTGGCGAGCGCCGCATCGAGCACCGGGATGCGCTGCGCCAGCAACTGTTTGGCCTGCACCAGCGTCAGTGCCTGCTGAAAATCCTTGGGTGAGATGCCGACCCATTCCACGAACAGGCGCTGAAAATGGAAGGGGCTGAATCCCGCCCGTTCGGCCACGGCACTCAGCGGCGCAGTGCGGCCGTCATCCGTGGCCAGAAACTCGATGATGTGGGCGATTCGGGTGTAGGTGTCCATCTCGGTCTGCCGAGGAGCCAGGCGCTCATGCTCGCCGCTTCATGGCCGCGCCGCCACCCGGAACTTGCGGCGGTCAAATCGGCCGGGCGGCTCCGTTATACTGATCGGCCCTGATTTTCCGGCCGCCTTCGGCCAAGACCGCAGATGTCCTCCAAGCGCCTGTACATCAAGACTTTCGGCTGCCAGATGAACGACTACGATTCGACCAAGATGGCCGACGTACTCGCGAAATCGCATGGCTACGAACGCACCCTGATCGCCGAGGAGGCGGATCTGCTGCTGCTCAACACCTGTTCGGTGCGCGAGAAGGCGCAGGAGAAGGTGTTTTCGGAACTGGGCCGCTGGCGCGAATGGAAGGCCGCGAAGCCGGATCGCCTGATCGGCGTCGGCGGTTGCGTCGCCTCGCAGGAAGGCGAGGCGATCGCGAAGCGCGAACCGCTGGTGGATGTGATCTTCGGGCCGCAGACCCTGCACCGGCTACCGCAGCTGATCGATCGGGCCGGTGCCGATGGCCGCACCGCGGTCGACATCAGCTTTCCGGAGATCGAGAAGTTCGACCGCCTGCCGGAACCGCGCGCTGATGGCCCCACGGCCTTCGTCTCGATCATGGAAGGCTGCTCTAAGTACTGCACGTTCTGCGTGGTGCCGTACACGCGCGGCGAGGAAGTGTCGCGGCCGATGGAGGATGTGCTGGTCGAGTGCGTGCGTCTGGTCGAACAGGGCGTGCGTGAAATCACTCTGTTGGGTCAGAACGTCAATGCTTATCGCGGCGCCGCGCCGGGCGGTGAGGTCTGCGATCTGGCCCTGCTGATCCGCTATCTGGACCGGCTCGACGGCCTCGAACGCATTCGCTTTACGACCTCGCACCCATTGGAATTCTCGGACAGCCTGATCGAGGCCTTCGCCGAGGTGCCCAAGCTCGCGAGCTATCTGCACCTTCCCGTGCAATCGGGTTCCGACCGCATCCTCGGCATGATGAAGCGCAATCACCGTCGCGAGGTCTACATCGACAAGATCCGCCGGATTCGCGAGGCGCGACCCGACATCTCGCTGTCCTCGGATTTCATCGTCGGCTTTCCGACCGAGAGCGACGAGGACTTCATGCAGACCATGGACCTGATCGGCGAAGTGGCTTGCGACGCCGCCTATTCCTTCGTCTACAGCCCGCGTCCCGGCACGCCGGCCGCCAATCTGTACGACGGCGTGTCCGCCGAGACCAAGGCGCGTCGCCTGGAAATTCTGCAGGCGCGCGTGCGCCAGCTGTCGGACGCGTTCTGCCAGCGTCAGATCGGCCTGACCCAGTCGGTGCTGGTGGAGCGGCCGTCCAGGCGTGGCAATGGCCAGATCGCCGGCCGCACCTCGCACAACCGCTGGGTCAATTTCGATGGACCGGAGAGTCTGATCGGCCAGTTCGTGGACGTGGTGATCACCGAGGCCATGCCGAACTCCCTGCGTGGCCGCCTCGCTGACGAGCGCGTCGCCGCGTGAGTCCCGCCACCACCAAGCCGCGCAGCCTTGACATGGTGCTGGAGCCGGACGATTCACAACGCTTGTCGAACCTGTCCGGCCCGTTCGATGCGCATCTGCGCCAGATCGAACTGCGTCTCGGCATCGAAATCCGCAATCGCGGCAATCGTTTCCGTCTGCTCGGCCCGGAAACCGAAATCGCGCGCGGCGAAGACGTGCTGCGTGCGCTCTACCAGCAGAGCGACGACGACGAAACCACGCTGACCACCGAGCACGTGCATCTGGCGTTGTCCGAGGCGACCGCGGGCGAGGTCGTGCAGGCGCGCAGAACCGAGGCCGTGCCCGGCGCCGAAGGCGAGGTGGTGATCCGCACCAAGCGCGGCGTGGTGCGCGGCCGCACGCCACAGCAGAAGGCCTATCTCAAGGCGATTTCCGAAAACGATTTGTCGTTCGGCATCGGCCCGGCCGGCACCGGCAAGACCTACCTGGCCGTGGCCAGCGCGGTCAATGCGCTGGAACGTGATCGCGTGCGCCGCATCGTGCTGACGCGCCCCGCCGTGGAGGCCGGCGAGAAGCTCGGATTCCTGCCCGGCGACATGGCGCAGAAGGTCGATCCCTATCTGCGACCGCTGTACGACGCCCTGTACGAGATGATCGGCTTCGAGCGGGTCGCGCGGCTGATCGAACGCGCCGTGATCGAGGTTGCGCCGCTGGCTTTCATGCGCGGACGCACGCTCAATGAATCCTTCGTGATTCTGGACGAGGCGCAGAACACCAGCGTCGAGCAGATGAAGATGTTTCTGACGCGTATCGGTTTCGGCAGCGTTGCCGTGGTCAACGGTGACACCACCCAGATCGACCTGCCCAAGCACATTCGCTCCGGCCTCAAGCACGCCAGCGAAGTGCTCGACAAGGTGCCGGGTGTGAGCTTCACTTATTTCCGCAAGGAAGACGTGGTGCGCCACCCTCTGGTGCAGGCCATCGTCGAAGCCTACGAGCAGCACGACCTCGCGCAGACCGAAGGGTCGGGCAACGGCCGGGGTGGCGCCGCTTGATTGAGGACATCGTGGTGCAGCGCCGTGTGGCGCCGCTCGGCGTCCCGGCACCGGCCAGCCTGCGTGCCTGGGCCGCCGCCGCGCGCGAGGATGCGGCCGGCGAGATCACGCTGCGGCTGGTCGACGCCCACGAGAGCCGCGAACTCAACCGCGATTACCGCGGCAAGGACAAGCCCACCAACGTGCTATCGTTTCTGGCCGAAAGCCCGATTCCCGGGGAATGCATGCTGGGCGATATCGTGATCTGCGCGCCTGTGGTGGCTGCCGAAGCAGCCGAGCAGGGCAAACCGCAACGAGCCCATTGGGCGCACATGGTGGTGCACGGTGTCTTGCATCTGCGAGGCTACGACCATATCGAGGAGCAGGACGCAGAGGTGATGGAAGCGCGTGAATGCGCGATCCTTGCGTCCTGTGGTTTCCCGGACCCTTACAACACGCGAAATGAGCGACGATCATAGTAGCCGCCCTCCCGACAACGGGGGGGGCAACTGGTTCCGCAGACTGGGCAAGAGCCTGGCCGGCGGACCGCGCAATCTGACGGACTTCCTCGAAGTCCTGGCCGAGGCGCAGGAGCAGGAACTGCTCGACGCCGATGCCGTTTCGATGATCCAGGGCGTGCTCGAAACCGCCGAGACCCAGGTTCGCGACATCATGGTGCCGCGCGCACAGATGGTGGTCGTGGAGAGCGACTGGTCTCTGGACAAGATTCTGGACACCGTGGTCGAGTCCGGTCACTCGCGTTTCCCGGTGGTCGGTGATTCGCGCGATCAGGTCTCCGGCATCCTGCTGGCCAAGGATCTGCTGCGCTATTCGAAATCCGAGGCGCAGCCCGCGTTCAGTCTGGAATCGCTGGTCAGACCGGCGGTGTTCGTGCCCGAGTCCAAGCGCGTCAACATGCTGCTCAAGGATTTTCGCGGCAGTCGCAATCACATGGCGATCGTGGTCGACGAGTACGGCGGCGTCGCCGGCCTGGTCACGATCGAGGACGTGATCGAGCAGATCGTCGGCGATATCGACGACGAATACGACGAATCCGAAGGCGCGCTGATTCTCAAGCAGGACGAGCGGCGCTTTCTGGTCAACGGCCTGACGCCGATCGAGGAATTCAACGAATACTTCGAAACCGATTTCTCGGACGAGGAATTCGATACCGTGGGCGGCCTGGTGATTCATCGATTCGGCCACATGCCGCGACGTGGCGAAGCCGTCAAACTCGGGAAATTCCAGTTCAATGTGCAGCGCGCGGACAGTCGTCGTGTGCATCTGCTCCAGGTCACCCTGGCGGCGGAATAGCCGAGTCGGTACACGGCTTTCACGAGCGGTGATTAAACTAGTGGGATGGCACGCCGGGACGCGTGACCGCCTGTCTTCAATTCCGGGGAATGGTTCTGACTTTCGGGACTCGATCGCTGTTGCGGTTGTTCGTCGCGCTCGCCTTGGGCCTGAGCGCGCTGGACGCGTCTGCGCAAACCGCGCGGCCGGACGCCAATCCGGAAATCAGCCTGATCACCTTCGGCCCCGGTGAAATCTACTGGGAGCGTTTCGGCCACAATGCGCTGCTGGTTCGTGAACGCTCGCGCGACGCGGCCACGGTCTACAACTACGGCATTTTCGACTTCAATCAGAAGAACTTCTTTCTGAATTTCGCGCGCGGCATGATGATGTACCGCGTCGCCGAGGAACCCTACAGCCGCGCCTTGCTGCCGTACGCCTACGAAGGACGCTGGGCGGTGCAGCAGAAGCTCGCGCTCACGCCCGGACAGGCCCGCGAACTGCGCGACTTCCTCAAGTGGAACCTGCGCCCCGAGAACGTCGAATACCACTACGACTATTTCATCGCGAACTGTTCGACCAAGGTTCGCGACGCCATCGATTCGGTGCTCGACGGCGCGCTGCGCAGCCAGCTGGAAGCCCAGCCGGCCGGCACCACGTATCGCCGCGAGGTCACCAGCCTGACGGCGGCCGAATCCTGGCTGATGCTGGGCATGGACGTGGCGCTGGGGCCGGCCGCCGATGTGCCGGTCAACGTCTGGGAAGATGCCTTCGTCCCGATGAAGCTGATGGACGCGCTGCGCGGCGTGCAGATTGACGACGGCAAGGGCGGAACCCGCCCATTGGTGGCGGAGGAAGTCTCTTTATTGCCGCAGCGTGCAGCCATCGAGTCAGCCACGCCGCCGGATCTGCGCCTGCCGTTCGCGCTGGCCGGCCTGCTGTTCGCCGCGCTGGTGCTGGGTCTGAGCTGCGTGCGCAGCCGCAAGCCGGCACGTGTTGCGTTTTCGGTACTGGCGAATGCGTACTCGCTGATCATCGGGCTGGCCGGACTGGTGCTGCTGGCGTTCTGGCTGCTGACCGACCACTGGCCGACCTGGCACAACCTCAACCTGCTGCTGTTGAACCCACTGGCCTTGATTCTGCTGCCGACCTGGGTCCGCGCCGGTTTTTCCGGCTGGCACCCATCCAGTCGCGCCTACCTGCTCGGCTGTCTGCTGGGCCTTGCGGCGCTGCTGGTTACGGTGCTCGCGGCCACGCCGCTGGCGCCGCAGCAGAACCTGCAATGGGCCTTGCTGCTGGCGCCCAGCCATGTCGTGCTGGGGTGGTGTCTTTACCGGCGGCGAGCGCAGGCCTCCTGAGCCTTTCCCCGCTTTTTTCGCTTGCTGTAACCCCAATTGTCGCGCCCCTCCGTTTACAGGAATACCACCTGAATAACGGAGTTGTTGCCATGCGCTCGATCCTTGTCGCGGCCGGACTGGCCACCATCGTATTGGCGGCCGCCTGCGGCACGCCGCGTGAGCCGCAGCGGACTGCGGAGACGCAGACGCCACCGGTCGTCGCGCCCAAGCCGCATCCCGAAGCGGCCGACGCGGTCGCTCAGATCATGCTGGAGCGTGCCCAGGCCAGCGGCGCCCAGCAGAAGTACGCGCTGCGTTCGCAGATGATGGCGCCGGTGTCGGTCCTGCCGAGCCCGCGGCCCTTGCCGCCGATGAGCCCCGAAGAGCGCGAACGCTACGCCCATCTGGCGCAGAACCCGGTGCACGCCGTCGGTGAAGATCCGGTGTCCACCTTTTCGGCCGATGTGGATACCGGCAGCTATGCCAATCTGCGCCGCTTCCTGCAGCAAGGACGTCTGCCGCCGGAGGATGCGGTGCGCGTCGAGGAATTCATCAACGCTTTCGACTACGCCTATCCGGCCCCTGGCGGCACCGCGTCGAGCGCCCCGTTTTCGGTGCAGACCGAAGTGGCGCCGACGCCGTGGAACGCGAACACCTTGCTGATGCGTGTCGGCATTCAGGGCTGGCTGCCCGAAGGGCCGCTGCCACCGTCCAACCTGGTGTTCCTGGTCGATGTCTCGGGCTCGATGCAGGCGCAGGACAAGCTGCCGCTGCTGCAATCCTCGCTGCGTCTGCTGGTCGGACAACTGCGCGCCGAGGACCGCATCAGCCTGGTCACGTATGCCTCGGGCGTGCGCACGGTGCTGGAGCCGACGCCCGGCGATCAGCGCGCGACGATCCTCGCGGCGATCGACGATCTGCGCGCCGGCGGTTCGACCAACGGCGGCGACGGTATTCGCCGCGCCTACGACGCCGCGCATCAGGCCAGGATCGGCGATGGCATCAACCGCATCCTGCTGTGCACCGACGGCGACTTCAACGTGGGTACGGTTGATTTCGAGCAGCTCAAGGATCGGGTGGAACGCGAGCGCGCCGGTGGCGTGGCACTGTCCACTTTCGGTTTCGGGCAGGGCAACTACAACGATCAGTTGATGGAACAGCTCGCCGATGCCGGCAATGGCAACTACGGCTACATCGACACCTTGATGGAGGCGCAGAAGCTGTTCGTGCGCAACCGCGCGGCCACGCTGCGCACCATCGCCAAGGACGTGAAGATCCAGGTCGAATTCAATCCGGCGGTGGTCGCCGAGTACCGGCTGATCGGCTACGAGAACCGCGCCCTGGCGCGCGAGGATTTCGCGAATGACAAGGTGGATGCCGGCGAGATCGGTGCCGGCCACAGCGTGACCGCGCTGTATGAAATCGCTCTGCTCGGTTCCGGTGGGCAACGCCTGGAACCGCTGCGCTACCAGCCCGACACGCGGCCTGCGGCCCATGGCGGTGAGCTGGCCCTGGTGCGCCTGCGTTACAAGGCGCCGGACGGCGAGGTCTCGAAACTGATCGAACGGCCGGTGCGTCGCGACGAGGTGCTGTCCGATTTCGATCAGGCCAGCGAATCGACACGCTGGGCGGCGTCCATCGCGGCCTTCGGGCAGTCGCTGCGCGGCGGCAAGTACCTCGGACGCTACGGTTACCCGGAGATTCGCGCGCTGGCTGCGCACAGCCGCGGTGATGATCCGTATGGCGACCGTGCGGAACTGCTTAAACTGGTCGATCTGGCGCAGTCTCTGGCGCAGCACACGACCGGAACGGATGTCGCAAGCGGACACTGACGAAACCCTGATGCAGGCCTACGGCGCCGGCGACGCGGACGCGTTCCGGCGCCTCTACCTGCGCCATGCCGATCCGGTGTACCGCTACTGCCTGCGTGCCAGCGGTTCCACCGCGAACGCCGCCGAGTTCGCGCAGGACGTGTGGACGCGTGTGATCGAATCCCGGCAACGCTACACACAGACTGCGGGATTCAAGACCTGGCTGTACCGCATTGCCCACAATCGCATGGTCGACCACTGGCGCACACAGGCGACGCGCGGCAGCAGCGAGACTTTGGCCGACGAACAGGCCGATCCCTCGGCATCTCCTGAACGCCGTGCCGCCGCCGAGGACTGCGTGGCTCGTCTGCAAGTCGAACTCGCTGGCTTGCCATTCGAACAGTGCGAGCTGATCGTGCTGCGCGAAGAGGGCGAACTGACGCTGGAGCAGATGGCGGGGCTGCAGGGCGTGGGCCGCGAAACCGTCAAGAGCCGGCTGCGCTACGCGCTGGCCAAGCTGAAGGAGGCCTTGCATGACTGCCTCGAATGAGCGCGATCCCGATCGCGAACTGGATGACTATCTGGCGGGTCGCCATGCGCTGTCGCGTCTCTACGCGCAGGCGCGGGTCGAGCGTCCCACCGGGCATGACGCAGCAATACTCGCCAAGGCTGTCGCGGCGACGCGGGCCGGCACACCCAAGCGTGGCGGGCGCCGCTGGCAGCCGGTCCTGGCCGTGGCCGCGACGATGGTGCTCGGCGTGGCGGTCGGCTGGAATCTGCTGCAGGCACCGGGGACGGACGTCAGCGCCGATTCCGACAGTGCGATGGGATCGGCGCCATTGTCCGCGGGCTCGGCCGCGCCGTCCGCATCCGGCGACATCGCGGCCTTGGGTTCGCAGAAGGCCACCGAAGCCGCCGAAGCCATACTGGCCGAGGATGCGCGGCAACAGCGTCTTGCGCAAAAGCAGGAGTCCGCGCGCGCTGCGCAGCCACGTGCCCAGGCCTTCGCGGCGCCACGCTCGGTGCCCAGCCCGAACCCGCAGATGGCCGCACCGCAGGCTCGGGCCGCGCCGCCGCCGCGGGGGGCCGCCAATCCCTCGCCGCCGCTGATTTCCGACGACCCGCAGATTCAGCGGCTGATCGACCAGGTGCGCGAACTGCCGGACGGAACGATTCGTCTCGACGGCAAAAGCCTGTCCGGCTCGGCGCTGGCCGAGGTCTGGACGCAGCGCTGGGCGCGTTCCGGCACGCGTTGCTCACTGGCTGCGGATTTCGTGGAATTTTGTGCGCTGCCGGACTACGAGGATGCACAGATCGAGCAGGATGGAGAACTTCAGCCCCTGCGCCCGGTTCTACATCGCTGGATTCGCAACATGGAACATCCGCTGAGATGAGCACGTCACGCGCAACCCCGTACTTCGACGAAGCCACTTTCAAGTTTCTGCGACAGCTTTCGCGCAACAACAACCGCGAGTGGTTCACTGCGAACAAGGCACGCTATGAGGCGTCCGTGCGCGGCCCGGCGCTGGCGCTGATCACCGATCTCGCCGAGCCCCTGGCCGCAATCAGCCCGAAGTTCCGCGCCGTGCCCAAGGCCGTGGGCGGCTCGCTGTTCAGGATTCAGCGCGACACCCGCTTTTCCAACAACAAGCTGCCGTACAAGACCTGGATCGGCCTGCGCTTTTTCCACGAACGCGGCCGTGATGGCGATGCGCCGCTGTTCTATCTGCACATCGAACCGGGCAACAGCTTCGTCGGCGGCGGACTGTGGCATCCGCAGACGGCGGCACTGCGCAAGATCCGCGACTACCTGATCGCCAATCCGATGAGCTGGAAGGCCTTGTGCGCGCAGGCGGCGGAACGGGGCTTCGCCTGGGGCGGAGAATCACTGCTGCGTGCACCGCGCGGTTACGAGCCGGACCACGAACTGATCGAGCATCTCAAGCGCAAGGATTTCGTGCTGTCACGGGAACTTTCCGATGACGAGGTTCTGTCGGATCAGTTCGGCCGCACGATCATTGCCGCATTCGATCAGGTGGCGCCATTGGTCGACTGGCTGTGCGACGCAGTGGAGATCGATTTCTAAGAGCGCCGGCCTCGGCGAGCGAAAGGGCGTGGTCTTGGCAAATGCTCTACTCGATGTCGAGTTTCTTGATCTTGTAGCGCAACGCGCGAAACGACATGCCCAGCAACTGCGCGGCGCGCGTCTTGTTGTAGCGCGCTCTCTCCAGCGCTTCACGAATCGCCTGCCGCTCCATGTCCTGCATGTGCTCGGGCAGTGAGGCTTTGCCGGACGCCGCGTCCGGCGGCGTCAGGATGGGATCGTCGCGCAAGGCGAGGTCTTCGACCGTGATGGTCTGTCCGTCGCACAGCGTCACGGCCCGTTCGAGGATGTTTTCCAGCTCCCGGACATTGCCGGGGAAGTCGTAGAGGCGCAGGCGCTGCATTGCCGCAGTGTCGATCGCGGGGGGTGTCTCGAATCCGGCCTCGGTGGACAGGCGCTGCAGGATGTGCCGGGCCAGCACCGGGATGTCGTCGCCGAGTTCGCGCAGCGGTGCGGTCTGAACTTCGATGACGTTGAGGCGATAGTAGAGGTCTTGCCGGAATGCGCCGTCGCGAACCAGCTCCGACAGGTTCTTGTGCGTGGCCGAGATGATGCGCACGTTGACCGGAATCTCCAGTTCGGCGCCGACCGGGCGCACCGCGCGTTCCTGTACCGCGCGCAGCAGCTTCACCTGCATGTGCAGCGGAAGATCGGCAACCTCGTCCAGAAACAGCGTGCCGCCTTCGGCACTCTGGAACAGCCCGGCCTTGTCGCGTGTGGCGCCGGTGAAGCTGCCTTTGACATGCCCGAAGAATTCGCTCTCCATCAATTCGCCGGGAATGGCGCCACAGTTCACCGGCACGAACGGGCCGCTGGCGCGGCCGCTGCGCTGGTGAATCATGCGTGCGGCCAGTTCCTTGCCGGTGCCGGATTCGCCGGTGATGTGCAGCGGCGCCTGCGATCGCGCGACGCGCGCGATCAGCGCGCGCAGCTGCTGCACGATCGCGGAATTTCCGAGCAGTTCGGCGCTGCTGGCGGTCGCCGGCGACGATGGCGGACTCCCGAGCTTGAGCGCCGCGTCGACCAGCTTGCGCACGGTGGCGAGGTCCACCGGCTTGGCGACAAAATCGAAGGCGCCGGCCTTGAGGCTTTCGACGGCGGCTTCGGCATTGCCATAGGCGGTAATGACGGCGACCGGTGTTTGCGGGCTGTGTCTCTGGATGTGGCCGATGATGTCGAGCCCGCTGCCGTCCGGCAGACGCATGTCGGTGATGCACAGATTGAAGCTGTGGCGCGAAAGCTGCTCTTTGGCTTCGGCGACGCTGGCCGCAGCCTCGCTGCGCACGCCCATGCGCGAGAGCGTGATTTCCAGCAGTTCGCGAATGTCGGCTTCGTCGTCGACGATCAGGCCGAGTGCTTGATTCAAGGACTGGCTCCTCCGGCCCGGGCGAAGATGATGCGAAAGCAGGCGCCGCCTTCCGGAGCGGCGCAGTCAATCAGTCGCGCATGATTGTATTCGCATAACTCGCGCGCGAGATAAAGTCCGAGCCCGGTGCCGCCGTGGGCGGTGGTGAAGAAGGGTTCGAAGATCTGTTCGCGTCGGTCCTCGGCGATGCCCGGTCCATCGTCCCGGATTTCGAGAAACGGCGCGCCGCCCTCCGTGATGCCGATGGCCTGTGAAACCGTGGCGCCACCATGCTCGAAGGCATTGTCCCAAAGATTGAACAGCACCTGGCTGAGGTGTTCGTGATCGAATCGCACCGCCGGGTCGCCACCGGACGGCGGCGGTTCGACCCTGCGCGAAGCCTGCGGATGAGTCTCCCGGTACTGCTGCATGGTGTGGTTCAGATGCTCGCCCAGCGCGAGCGTGCCCGGTGGCCGAACCCGCGGACGCGACAGATTGAGCACGTCGCTGACGATGCGCTCGATACGCCGGCCGTGGCGCTGAATCATGTTCAGCAGCCGCTGATCCTCGCCCTCGAGCCCCTGGTTTTCGCCGAGCAGCTGACTGGCGTGCTGGATCGCCGACAGCGGGTTGCGGATTTCGTGGGCGATGCTCGCGGACAGGCGACCGAGTGCGGCCAGTTTCATGCGCTGCGCTTCGGCGCGGATCTGCGCGGCGTCTTCGAGCGTGACCAGCAGCGGCGCCTCGGCGTCCGTGGTCAGCCGGGTGTAGCGCGGCATCAGTTCCACGTTGCCAAGCACAATCGGCGAATAGGCGCCGGGCAAGCCGTCCCGCCAGAGGCCCACGGCCTCGGCGAGGTCGGGCACCTGATCGAGCCGCGGTGGATCGGCCGCGCCTTCGTCCAGGTGCAGCAGGCGCCGCGCGACGCCGTTCAGGGCGCGCATTTGATTGTTGTTGTCGAGCACGATCACCGCGGTGCGCATCGATTCGACGATGCTGTCGTTGATGCGCGACAGATTGATCAGCTCGCTGCCGACGCGCGCCGCCTGCGCTTCGCTTTTGCGTGCGCGTACCGCCATCTGGTTGGCGGCGGTGGCGGTTGCGAAGAAGATCACACCGAGTATGCCGATGCCGGTGAAGTCGTCCGCGCTCCAGCCGGTGCGCAGTTGCCGGTAGATTTCCTCGCTGAACAGCGCCAGCGTCGAGGCGGCGGCCGTGAGCAGAGCCAGCCGCCCCGGCAGCACCAGCGCATAGCCCACGGCCGGTGTGATCAGCAGCACGCCCAAGCCGCTGTCGACACCGCCGCTGCTAAGCAGCAGCAGCGACAGCCCGACCAGATCGACCGTGAATTGGAGGGTGGCGTGCACGATCAGTCCGGCGGCACGCCATTGCATCGCCAGTGTGGTCAGGATGCCCGCGCCGAAGTAGCAGAAGATGCTGAGCTGGAACAGTCCGGGCTGCTCGCTGCCCAGCGCTGTCGGCGCCACCCGGCTGTAGTAGAGACCCACCAGCAGGACTGCCAGCAGCAGGCGGTAGCCGCAGATCGCGAGCAGGATCTGCCAGTCGCTCTCGCGCGTCGCACCGGCGGTGGGGCCCGACGTCCGATCCGGGGCAGTCGGGTTCAGCATGACGATTTCACACGGCCAGAGGCTGCTGCGAGTTCTCGAACCATGACCCGCCGCGGGACTCGGAAGCGGATTTTGACCAGTTCGGACACCGCATTGAGGACAAATCGGATCATCGGTCGGTCGGGCGGTAATTTGGCTTATTTTGCGTGGACGGCCGGTTTAGGGGAAAATCGCGCGCCGCATCATCCCTCGTCCATCATCGTCGACGCCTTCTGGTGTCGGCACAGCTCCGGAAGACGCCATGAACCTGCACGAGTATCAGGCAAAAGAACTTTTTTCGCGTTACGGAATTCCAGTGCCGGAAGGCCGGCTGGCGGATACGCCAGAAGCCGCCCGCCAGGCCGCCAAGGACCTGGGCAACCGAGTCGTCGTCAAGGCGCAGGTCCATGCCGGTGGTCGCGGCAAGGTCGGTGGCGTCAAGCTGGTCAACGACGCTGACGCCGCAGCCGACGCCGCCAAGGGCATGCTCGGTCAGAAGCTGGTGACCAAGCAGACCGGCGCCGCCGGCCTGCCGATCAACTCGGTCTGGGTCGAGAAGCCCTCCAACATCGCGCGCGAACTGTACGTGTCCGCCGTGGTCGACCGCAGCACCGAAACCATCGTCTTCATGTGTTCGCCCGCGGGCGGCATGGATATCGAGGACGTGGCCGAGGAAACCCCGGAGAAGCTCAAGAGCATCGCCGTGGACCCGGCCGCCGGCCTGCAGCCCTATCAGGCGCGTCAGCTCGGCTTCTTCATGGACCTGAACAAGCAGCAGGTCGACCAGTTCACCAAGATCATGCTCGGGCTCTACAAGATGTTCGTGGAGCGCGACTGCAGCATGGTCGAGATCAACCCGCTGATCGTCACCGCCGAGGGCGATTTGTTCGCGCTCGACGCCAAGCTCAACTTCGACGACAACGCGCTGTTCCGCCAGAAGGCGATCGCCGAGAAGCGCGATCCCTCGCAGGAAGACGAGCGCGAGCGCGTGGCCCTGCAGCACGATCTCAACTACGTGTCGCTGGAAGGCAACATCGGCTGCATGGTCAACGGCGCCGGTCTGGCGATGGCGACCATGGACATCATCAAGCTGCACGGCGGCCAGCCGGCCAACTTCCTGGACGTGGGCGGCGGCGCCACCACCGAACGCGTGACCAATGCGTTCAAGCTGATCACCAGCTCGCCGGACGTCAAGGCGATCCTGGTCAACATCTTCGGCGGCATCGTGCGCTGTGACCTGATCGCCGAAGGCATCATCGAGGCCGTCAAGCAGACCGGGCTCAAGGTGCCGGTGGTGGCGCGCCTGCAGGGCACCAACATGGAGAAGGGACGCGACATGCTGGCCAACAGCGGACTCGCCATCACCCCCGCCACTGATCTCACCGAAGCGGCCGACGCTGTCGTCGCCGCCGTCAAGTAAGCCGGAGCTGCGCAATGAGCATCCTCATCGACAAGAACACCAAGGTCATCTGCCAGGGCTTTACCGGCAAGCAGGGCACCTTCCATTCCGAGCAGAGCATCGCCTACGGCACCAACCTGGTCGGCGGCGTGTCGCCGGGCAAGGGCGGCACCACGCATCTCGACCGCCCGGTGTTCAACACCGCGCATGACGCGGTCGCCGCGACCGGCGCCGAGGCTTCGATGATCTACGTGCCGGCGGCCGGTGCCGCCGACGCCATCCTCGAAGCGGCGGACGCCGGCGTCAAGGTCATCATCTGCATCACCGAGGGCATTCCGGTGGTGGACATGGTCAAGGTCAAGGCGGCGCTCAAGAACTATCCCGATGCCGTGCTGGTGGGCCCGAACTGTCCGGGCGTAATCACGCCAGGCGAGTGCAAGATCGGCATCATGCCGGGGCACATCCACATGCCGGGCAAAATCGGCATCGTCTCGCGTTCCGGCACGCTGACCTATGAGGCCGTGCACCAGACCACGCAGATCGGCCTGGGCCAGTCCACCTGCGTCGGCATCGGCGGCGATCCGGTGCGCGGCATGGGCTTCATCGACGTGCTGGCCCGCTTCAACGAAGACCCGCAGACCGAAGGCATCATCATGGTCGGCGAGATCGGCGGTTCTTCCGAGGAAGAGGCGGCCGAGTACATCAAGGATCACGTCAAGAAGCCGGTGGTAGCCTACATCGCCGGCGTCACCGCACCGCCGGGCAAGCGCATGGGTCATGCCGGCGCGATCATCTCCGGCGGCAAGGGTACGGCCGACGAGAAGTTCAAGGCGCTGGAAGCCGCCGGCGTGAAGACGGTGCGCTCGCCGGCGGATCTGGGTTCGGCGATCAAGGAACTGATGGGCGCCTGAGTCCGTTTGTCGTTGAATTCCACCGTGACGGCATCGACGGTGAAGTGGTATCGGACGGCGGTTCGGGCACAGGCCCGGGCTGCCGTTTGTTCGTCTGAGGCGCCGCAGAATGGCGCCGGGAAGGCCTGCGCATGAGTCGTCCAATCAAGCTGGTCGCCGCCCAGATCAATCTCTGGGTCGGTGATGTCGATGGCAACGTCAAGCGCATCATCGATGCGGCCAATGCGGCCAGGGACCGGCACGGCGCGGATTTGATCGCGTTTCCGGAACTGTCGTTAATCGGCTATCCGCCGGACGACCTGCTGTTGCGGTCCGGTCTGCCGCCGGTGATCGAGGAGGGACTGTCGCGCATCCGTCGCGAAGTCCAGGGCATTCACGTCGCCGTCGGGCATCCGGAATACGCGCGGGACGGCATGTACAACGCGGCCTCCGTATTCCGCGATGGCGAGGTGATCAGCCGCGCGCGCAAGCAGCTGTTGCCGAACTATGGCGTGTTCGACGAACGCCGCCATTTCCGGCCTGGCCGTGACGACACGGCGGTGTTCGAACTCGGCGGGATGCGTGTCGGGCTGTGCATCTGCGAAGACCTGTGGGGGCCGGCGCCTGCTGCGCAGGCGCGCAAGGCCGGCGCGCAGCTGCTGCTCAACATCAACGCTTCGCCTTTTGCCATCGGCAAGGCTCAGCAGCGCGAGGCGGTGTTTCGCGAGCGTGCCGGCGAAAGCGGACTGCCGGTGCTGTACGTCAACGTCGTCGGCGGCCAGGACGACCTGATCTTCGACGGGGACTCGGCAGCCGTGAACGGCGACGGTGAGTTCGCGATGCGCGCCCCGCTGTTCGAGGAGGGCCTGCATCTGGTCGAGTTTGATGGCGACCGTTTCATGCCGGCCGCTCAGCGGGCGCCTCAGAACGAACACGCCGTGATCTACAAGGGCGTGGTGCAGGCGATACGCGACTATGTCGATCGCAACGGCTTTCCGGGGGCGCTGATCGGCCTGTCCGGCGGCATCGATTCGGCGCTGGTGGCCGCGATGGCGGTCGATGCGTTGGGGCCGGAGCGGGTCTGGACGGTGTCGCTGCCTTCGCGCTACACCGCCGACATGTCCAACACGGACGCGGCCGAGCAGGCGCGTCGCATGGGTGCAAAGTATTCGGTGTTGCCGATCGAGCCGGCCTACGAGGCGTTTGCCGGCGTATTGGCGGACACCTTTGCCGGCCGCGAGCCGGACCTGACCGAGGAGAACATCCAGTCACGCAGTCGCGGCGTGCTGTTGATGGCGCTGTCCAACAAGTTCGGGCATGTGGTGCTGACCACCGGCAACAAGTCGGAGATGGCGGTGGGCTACGCTACCTTGTACGGCGACATGTGCGGCGGCTTCGCACCGATCAAGGATTGCTACAAGACCCTGGTCTACGATCTCGCGCGTTACCGCAATACCGAGTCCGAAGTGATCCCGCCGCGGGTGATCGAACGGCCGCCGTCGGCGGAGTTGCGGCACGATCAGAAGGATTCGGATTCACTGCCGGACTACGAGGTGCTCGATCCGATTCTGGAGGCCTACGTCGAAGCGCAGCGGTCGATCCCGGAGATCGTGGCGATGGGCTTCGACGAAGCCGATGTGCGCAAGGTGGCGGCCCTGGTTCGTCGCAGCGAGTACAAGCGGCGCCAGGCCCCTCCGGGTCCCAAGGTCACGCATTGCGCATTCGGGCGTGAGCGGCGCTATCCGATCACCGCGGTGTACGGCGACCTCTGAGCGCGGCGTGGCCGGCTGGGGACGGCGCGCCGCGGTTCAGGCACCGCCCGGCGGCAGCGCGTCCGGCAACTGACCGGTGTTGCCGTCATTGTCCTCGGAGTCGCCGAAGCTGAACCAGTTTCCAAGCCGTTCGAAGAACCCTGGCTTGGACTTGCGTTCCAGTTCGCGCGCCTGTGCCACTTCGAGCGCCTGGCTGTTGGCTTCACGCAGACTGCGGGCTTCGGAGGCCTGCTGCGTCAGGCCGAGCGACGTGTAGGCGCGTTCGAGCAAGGCCAGCGCCTCGTAGCTGGCCGGCGAACCTGGATAGTCGCTGATCACGGCCTCGGCGCGGCGGGCGGCCGCGACGTAGGCGCCGCGACGCAGGTAGAAGTCGACGATGTGCAATTCGTGCGCGGCGATCCGGTCGCGCAGATAGAGCATGCGCTGACGTGCGTCAGCGGCGTACTTGCTGTCCGGATAGCGCTGAACCAGCAGACCGAAATCATCGAAGGCGCGCCGAGAATCGCCCATGTCATGGCGGGTCGGATCGAAGCCCGGGAAGCCGTCGAAGGCGCTTTCGCCGCTTTGGAAATTGGTCAGCCCCCGCAGGTACAGCACGTAGTCGATATGGTCGTCGCGCGGATGGTCGCGCATGAACCGGTCGGCGGCGGACAGTGCCTGCTCCGGCTGATAGCTGCGATACTGCGCATAAATCCCCTCAAGTTCCGACTGCGTGGCGAATTCACTGAACGGAAAGCGTGCCTTGATCGCTTCGTAGCTGCGCAGGGCCGCAGCGTAGTCGCCGGAGTCCAGGTTCTTGCGGGCCGCGCGGTACATTTCCACGGCCTCGGCCCGCAGCTCTTCCTGTGACTTGCCGGAGTTGAGCAATGCTGGATCGTCGTCTTCGGGACGGGTGTTGCCCGAGCAAGCCGCAAGGATCAGGACGCAGCTTGCGATCAGCACGGACCGCAGTCGAATTGAGGTCATGGAAACGTTTTTCGAGATCAACATTGAGTCAGCCGACGAGTATAGCGGATAGGTCCGGGGCCGAGGATCACAGCGCCAGCGTCCCCGCGGAGATGCATGGATGGCGCTTGGACCAGGCTGCGGCGCGTCTGTTCCCTTCGTTTTCAAGAGCCCGGCTGCAGGCCTGGATCGACGAGGGACGGCTGCGTTGCAACGGTGCGCCGGTGGCGCGCCGCAGGGACCCGGTGACCGAAGGCGACACGCTGGAGCTGTCGCCCGTCGAGGAGCCGGATACCCGTGTGCGCCCACAGGCGCTGGATTTCGACGTTCTCTATGAGGATGACGATCTGGCGATCGTCAACAAGCCGGCCGGGCTGACGGTGCATCCGGGGGCGGGCGCCGCCGACGGCACTTTGCAGAACGCGCTGCTGCACCGGTTCCCCAAGTCCGACCGGGTGCCGCGTGCCGGCATCGTGCATCGTCTCGACAAGGACACGTCGGGCCTGTTGGTCGTGGCGCTGAGCGTGGCCGCGCATACCCAGCTGGTGCGCATGCTGCAAGCCCGTGAAATCCGCCGCGAGTACGACGCCGTGGTCTCCGGCCGTGTGACCGCCGGCTCCACGGTGGATGCGCCGATCGGGCGCGATCCGCAGCACCGGACGCGCATGGCCGTGGCGCACGACGGCCGCGATTCGGTCACGCATTTCCGGGTCGAGAAGCGATTCGCCGCGCATACCTGGCTGCGGGTCCGTCTGGAGACCGGACGTACCCACCAGATTCGTGTGCACATGAAGCACCTGAACCACCCGATCGTCGGCGATGCCACCTATGGCGGTCGGCAGATCCGCGGGCCGGGCCTCGCGCCGGCGGTGCGCGAAGCGCTCGCCAGTTTTCCAAGGCAGGCGCTGCACGCGAGACTGCTGCAATTGCAGCATCCACTGAACGGTTCCGAAGTCATGATCGAGGCGCCGCTGCCGGCGGATATGGCCGCACTGGTACGGGTGCTGGCCGCCGAATCGCCGGACCGTGGCGACTGAGCCACACTGCGCGTCGCCGACGCTGCTGCGGCCGCAATGGCCGGCGCCGGCCGCCGTCAACGCGGTGCTCAGCACGCGGCTGGGCGGGGTCAGCGCGGCGCCATTCGACAGTCTCAATCTCGGCGCCCATGTCGGCGATTCGCCAGAGGCCGTCGCCGAGAACCGTCACCGGTTGATTCAGGCCGCCGGCTTGCCCATGCCCCGGTGGCTGCGGCAGGTGCACGGCCGTCGCGTCGTGCGTCTGCCATTGGACGACGTCGAACAGACCGCGGGCGAGGCGGCTCGCCTCCCGGAGGCGGACGCCTGCTTTACCACGCAAGCGGGCGTGAGTTGCGCCGTGCTGGTGGCGGACTGTTTGCCGGTCCTGTTCTGCGATGCGCGCGCCAGCGTGGTCGCGGCCGCTCATGCCGGATGGCGCGGGCTGTCCGCCGGTGTGCTCGAAGCCACGGTGGCGGCCTTGCCGGTCGCGCCGGAGACGCTGATGGCCTGGCTGGGGCCGGCCATCGGGCCGGCGGATTTCGAGGTTGGCGAGGAGGTGCGCCAGGCCTTTGTCGAGCGGCACGTCGACAGCCTCCAGGCGTTTCGCTCCAGCGCACCCGGAAGATATCGGGCGGATCTCTACGCGCTTGCACGCATCCGTCTTCGCGCGGCGGGGGTATCGCGCATTTATGGCGGGAGCGGGTCCACGCTGAGCGAACCGCAGCGCTTCTATTCGTTTCGCAGGGACGGAACCACCGGCCGTTTCGCCGCTTTGATCGCCTTGCGCTGAGTGCACCGCCGTGCGCGTGATTACGCAAGTCCATTGACGCTGGGGTGCCTGCATGGACGCACGAGCATGAACCGGCGAATCAGTTTAGGATGCTGCACCAGCTACCGTACGCCACCGTTTGGTGGCTGCGAATGGATTCGATATCAAGGTATCGAAACGGATCGATTCAAAGCCCGCATGGATGCGAGCGTATGAATAGCCAAAATGGCACAAAACAACTGCGAGGAGAGGCGATCCGTGCGTATCGCTAATTCGGGGAATCATGTCGGCCGCTCGTTGCGGCGTTCCGGCTTCAAGTCAGCCATTGCATGGCTTTCGATGCTGGTCCTTGGCGCCAGCGGCGCAGCCGCTGCGCAGGACGGTGAGTCCGCTGCGCCGGTGCAGCCGCGTCCAGCGGAAATCATGAGCCGGGCCGATCAGAGTCTGCTGCTGGATGTCACCTTCACCGGCAAGCACTTCGTCGCGGTCGGCGAGCGCGGCGACATCCTGGTTTCGAATGACGGCAAGGCCTGGGCCCAGGTCCAGGTGCCGGTGCGTGCCCCGCTCACGGCCGTGCAGTTCGTCAACGACGAGCAGGGCTGGGCGGTGGGGCACGATGCGGTGATCCTGCACACCGAAGATGGTGGCCGCACCTGGAGTCTTCAGAATTTCGAGCCCGAGCTCGAGCAGCCGTTTCTCGACCTGTATTTTCTGGATGCGCAGCGCGGCTATGCGGTGGGCGCCTACGGGATGATGGTCGGCACCGACGACGCGGGCCTGTCCTGGGAGCCGGTCGATGCGCCGGCCATCCGCGACGAGGAACTGCATTTCAACAGCATCACGCAGCTTGCGGACGGCACGCTGTTCATTGCCGGTGAATCCACGATGATGGGATTCTCGCGCGACCACGGCGAGACCTGGACCCGTTTCGAATCACCGTACGACGGCACCCTGTTCGGCGCCCTGCCGTTTGGCGAGCACGGCGTTCTGGTTTACGGCATGCGCGGCAACGTGCTCTACACGAAGGATCTGTCCGAGGGTCTGGAGGGCTGGACGGCGCTCGACACGCAGACCGTGGCGTCGTTCTTCGGCGGCACTCGGCTGCCGGGCGGCGGCTATGCGCTGGTCGGCCTCAATGGCCAGATTCTGGAGTTGCAGGAGGATGGCCAGATCGCGGCACGTGAGTCCACCGGGCGCGCCGACAGTCTGGCTGCCGTGACCCCGATCGGGGACGGACTGCTGCTCGTGGGCACCGCCGGCACCGCTCGTTTGAGCCTCAACAAGTAGAAGAGCCAGGGAACAGCACATGGCGACCGATATGAAGCCGAACTCGGTGACGGAGAGAATTCTCAATGCCGTCATCCCGATCATCTATGGCCGCCGTGTGGTGGTGTCGATCCTGCTGGCGCTGCTCACGGCCTTCTTTTTGTGGGAGACGCTGCAGGTGCGTCCCGATGCCGGATTCGACAAGTCGATTCCGCTCGAACACGAGTACATGCACGTCTACAAGCAGTACGAAACCGAGTTCGGTGGCGCCAATACGGTGCTCGTGGCGCTGGTGCAAAAAGACGGTGACATCTACAACGAAGAGTTTCTGAGCAAGCTCAAGGCCGTCACCGACGCGGTGTTCTTCCTGCCGGGCGTGGACCGCTCGCGCGTGTCCTCGCTGTTCACGCCGGACGTGCGCTACCTCGAAGTCGTGGAGGGTGGTTTCCGCGGCGGCAACGTGATCCCGGCGGACTACCAGCCGACCCCGGAGATGTTCAAGCTGGTGCGTGGCAACGTCGCCAAGGCCGGCGTGATCGGGCGCTATGTGTCCTCCACGCAGAATGGCGCCATGGTCTACGCCGAGCTGCTCGAAACCGACCCGATCAGCGGCGACAAGCTGGACTACCAGAAGGTTGCGGCGGATCTGGAGAAGATTCGCGAAAAGTACGAAACCGACGACATCAAGGTGCACATCGTTGGTTTTGCCAAGGTCGTCGGCGATGTCACCGACGCCACCATGGAAGTGGTCGGCTTCTTCCTGATCGCCGTGTTCGGCACGATGCTGGCGCTGTGGTGGTATCTCGGCAGCTTCCGCCTGGCGCTGCTGCCGATGGGCTGCTCGATCGTCGCGGTGATCTGGGAATTCGGCTTGTTGCGGCTGTTCGGTTTCGGGCTCGATCCGTTCGCGATCCTGGTGCCATTCCTGGTGCTGGCGGTATCGACGAGTCACGGCGTCCAGTACGTCAACACCTGGGCCGACGAAGTCATCCGTGGGCGCAACAGCTACGACTCCTCGGTGGAAACCTACCGGCGCCTGGCGATCCCCGGCATCATCGCGCTGATTACCGACTTGTCCGGCTTCCTGACGATCCAGCTGGTGCCGATCGAGATCGTGCGCGAAATGTCGTGGAATGCCTCGTTCGGCATGCTCGCGATCATCGTCACCAACAAGGTGTTGATGCCGATCTGGCTGTCCTACCTGTCGGTCAAGGATGTGGATACGTTCCGCGTCAAACGCCAGGCCAAGCTCGACGCCGGTGACAAGCTGTGGCGCGCGATGACGGTGGTGACCAAGCCCAGCGTCGCCATCGTGCTGATCATTGTCAGCGCCGGCGTGCTCGGATTCTCGTGGTGGAAGCAACAGGACCGCATCATCGGCGATGCGCAGGTCGGCGTTCCCGAACTGCGTCCGGAGTCCCGCTACAACCAGGATTCCTACGCCATCACCCAGAACTTCGCGATCGGTGTCGACATACTCAAGGTCATCGCCGAAACCGATCCCGAAGCCTGCATCAAATACAACGTGATGGAGCAGATCGACCGCTTCGCCTGGCGCATGCAGAACACGCCCGGCGTGCAGTCGACCATCTCCTTGCCGCAGGTCGCCAAGCAGGTGAACTCCGCGTTCTCGGAGGCCAACCCAAAATATCTGGTGCTGCCGCGCAATCATTACGTGATGGTGCAGGCGATTTCGCCGGTACCGACCTCGACCGGCCTGCTCAATCCGGATTGCTCGGCCATGGCCGTCCTGATCTTCACGGCCGACCACAAGGCGCAAACGATCGCGCACATCGTCGAGGAAGCGAAACGCTTCCAAGCTGAAAACGACGCGGAGTTCTTCGAAACGCATCAGGACGTCGAACCGGCGTACTGCGCGAACAAGACCGAGACGCGTCGCGAAATCGGTATCGCCGAAACGGAGCTGGCGCGCTACACGGCCGCCCTGCGCAAGTCCGGCATGGACGACGACGGCATCGACAACGATCGCGGCGTCACGGAGCGCAAGGAAAAGGTCAATGAGCGCAAGCAGGAATACGCCGGTCTGGACAAGGTCTGCCCGGTCAATTTCGCAATTGCCTCGGCCAATGTCGGCGTCATGGCCGCGACCAACGAGGTGGTCGAGGAGAAGGAATTCGGCACGATCTTCTGGGTCTACGTCGTGATCACGATTTTCTTGTTGCTGTCCTACCGTTCGCTGTCTGCGCTGATCGCGGTGGTGCTGCCGCTGTTCATGGTCTCGATCCTCGCCAACGCCTTGATGGCCATGTTCGGAATCGGGCTCAAGGTGGCGACGCTGCCGGTGGTGGCGCTCGCCGTCGGTATCGGCGTGGACTACGGCATCTACATCTACGACGTGCTTCAGCACGAGCTCTACAAGAACGGCAGAACGCTGCGCGAAGCGTACTTCGAAACCCTGCGCCAGACCGGCAAGGCCGTGATCTTCACCGGCATCTGTCTGGCCGGTGGTGTCGCCACCTGGCTGCTGTCCGATCTGCAGTTCCAGCGCGACATGGGCCTGCTGCTGGTGGTGATGTTCTCCGCCAACATGCTGGGCGCGGTGATCCTGCTGCCGGCCTATGCGCGCTTCATCATGAAGTTGCCGAACGGCTGAACGTTCTGGGCTCGCACCAGCGAGCGCGGAGCGCGCCGGGTTGGAGTTCGGCTGGCCCTATGGGGGCGGTGTACACTTCGGCGGCCGAGTGTTGGAGCAGAGTCATGGCTCTGAATGAACTGTTACTGCGCAATCAGGATCGGATTGCGGAAATATGCACGCAGTTTGGAATCGCCCGCCTGGACGCCTTCGGCTCGATCGTGCGTAGTGATTTCCTCGATGCGAGCAGTGACGCCGATTTCGGCGTCGAATTTGACGATCGAATCGACGGCAGCGCATTGCGCCGATATTTCGGATTCAAGAGCCAGCTCGAAACCCTGCTGGGCCGGCCGGTGGATTTGGTGGAATTGGCGGCGATGCCCGATTCGCGGCTCAAGCGCCTCATCAGTCGCGAAGCGGTATCCGTCTTTGCAGCGGCGTCCTGACGTTTATCTCGAACTCGCGTTGCTTGCCTTGCGCAAGCTTCCACGGTTTCTGCGTGGACGTTCGCTGGATGCCTATTCTGGCCGATGACTATTGCCAGTCTGCAGTGGAGCGGCAGCTGGAAATTGCGGGTGACGCTCTCGGTCAAATCAGGCGCTACGATCCACACCTGTTCGCACGAATCCCGGATGGTGATCTGATCGTGGCCTTTCGTAACGTACTTGCCCACGGCTACGCCGTACTTGATCACAGGAAGGTGTACGAGGCGGCAACCGATGAAGCGGCGCTTCTACTGAATGCCCTGGAGCTTCTCCTGCAAAGCGACCGATACAGCGATTGATTCAGTGTCTGTCCCTTGGGGGTATGGCCTTCGCCGTTCAGCCGGCCGGCTTGCGATGCCCCGCGCACGTGAGCTGGGTGATCTCCCCGGTTTCCAGTGCCATGGCCGTCAGCGCGCCGCCCCAGACACAGCCGCTGTCCAGTCCCCAGACCCGATGCTCCGGCCAGGCCACCCGTCCCAATGTGGACCAGTGGCCGAAGACGATGCGGTGATCGCGCGACTGACGGCCATCGGCGGCGAACCAGGGGTGCACGTCGCTGCGACCCGAGTCCGGCGCGCTCTTGAGCCTCAGTGCCAGACTGCCGTCGCTGCGGCAGTAGCGCAGGCGCGTGAAACAGTTCACCACGAACCGGGTCCGGGCGTGACCGCTGAGTCCTTCGCTCCAGACCGTGGGCTCGTTGCCGTACATGTGACGAAAGAAATCGGCAGCATCGGGTGCCTGCAGCGTCTGCTGTGCCTCCCGCGCGAGACGCAGCGCCTGTGGCAGCGTCCATTGCGGCGCCAGCCCGGCATGAAGCATCGACCAGCCCAGGGTTTCGTCCTGCAGCATCAAGGGGCAGGCCGCGAGCCAGTGCAGCAGCTCGTCACGGTCGGGTGCGTCGAGCACGGCCTGAAACGTGTCCTTGCTGCCTGGAGTCTCCGTGCCCGAAGCGCAGGCCAGCAGGTGCAGGTCGTGATTGCCGAGTACCGCGTGCACCGAATCGCCGAGTGAACGGACGAATCGCAGGGTTTTCAAGGAATCGGGCCCGCGGTTGACCAGGTCGCCCGCCAACCACAAACGGTCGCGGCCCGGTTCGAACCGAAGCTGGTCGAGCAGGGCACGGAGTTCATCGTGGCATCCCTGGATATCGCCGATCGCGTAGGTGGTCATTTCGTGCTTAGATCGTGGCAGGGGTGTCGCCGACAACCGGCAAGAGCTAGCGGTATCAACGGCTGCGCCGGGCTGCGAAGCCGACGAGCGGTAGGGATTGACGCGGTCAGCAGCTTTGACGGTTTGCAGGCCGGGCCCAATTATAGGCCTGCGGGTGCGAAGCGCCCATTCTCGGGTTTTATGACAGGAGTCGAACGATGTTCAAGCAAGTTAAGCAGTTTGTTCGGGACGAGGAAGGCGCCACCGCCATCGAATACGGTTTGATCGTGGGTTTGATCGCCGTTGTGATGATCGGCGCATTGATTGTTATCGGGCCAGCGCTGGGTGGCATTTGGGATAAAGCTGAAGTGCAGATCAGTACTGGTGCCGATCAAGTAGAGTAATCGGCTGATCGCACCATTTTCAAAGTGGCGCTCGCGGTTGGATTGTGGGCGTTGGCCGTTGGATTCTATGACGCGGCCAGCGCCCGAATTCCGAATGTTGCATCCCTTGCGGGATTGTTGCTCGCGCTTGTCGCACTGGCGACGGATAGCCACGGCTGGCATGGTGCGGGACTGGTGTCCTGTGGAATCGGATTTCTGCTGGGGGGGCTGATACCCTTGAGTGGTTATCTGGCCGGGGGGCTCGGTGCCGGAGACGTCAAGTTCAGTGCGGTGCTTGGCCTGCTTCTTGGCGCGACGGGTGTGCTCTGGATGCTGCTGATCGCCGCCTTGCTGATGGGACTCGCCAGCCTGCTATTGTTGCTTGCCGCTCGAAATGCAGCAGGTACAGGCAAACGGCGCATCCCAGCCGGACTGGCCATAGCAGCCGGTGTCTGGTTTGTGATATTGGGTGGTCCGGAATTCCTGATCACCTGATTGGAGATTCAAGAGTGATGCCTCGCGCATCGTGAACTTTGGGGGCCTAGGGATGGGGATACTCAGAAAAAGGCAGCACGGCAGCGCCGCTGTCGAATTCACGTTCGTATTCCCGCTTCTGTTCATGCTGGTCTACGGTGTGATTACCTATTCCTTTCTGTTCCTGCTCACCACTGCGGTCCACTACGCGGCTCAGGTCGGGGCGGAGGCTGCCGTGGCCGTCGCGCCGCGTGCGGATGAGGGCGAATACCTCGCCGACATCGATGCGCGCGTTCGTGCAGTGGTCTATCAGAACCTGTCATGGCTTTCGCCGAGTCAACTCGAGCGCCTGACGATCGAACCTTCCTTTCCCGATGACGACGGTGTCGACGATACCGTGCTGGTTCGCCTGCAGTTCAATACTGTCGGCCTGTTTCCGGTGGTCGACCTCCCGCTGGTAGGGCCGGTTCCGCGTTTCCCCGACATCGTGGCCGCAACCGCGAATGCCAACATCTGATTCATCGTTTCCGGACTTATTCCGCCACGAGGCCAGGACATGAGCAGTACAGCCTTGAGAATTGTCGCCGCGATCACCGTGCTATTGGCGATCGTGCTCGCGTTTGCCGCCTACAACATCAGCCGCCAGTACGCGGCCAAGAATCAGCAGGCCGCCGCGCCCGCTCAGACCGAACCGTCGGAGCCCAAGACATTGGCGGTGGTGGCGACCAAGCCACTGGCGGCCTACAAGCCGATCGATCGCGAATCGGTGCTGGTGGCGCCGGTGGCGGTTCTGCCGGAGGGCCACTTCACGACGCTCGACCAGGTCGTCGGCAAGGTGCCGCTGCTCGATATCGACGCCGGAGCACCGGTCACCGGCCGCTATTTTCAGGAAGGCAATGCGCTGGCGCGGGTGATTCCGGAAGGCCATCGGGCGATCTCCATGGAAATCTCCGAAGTGATCGCTGTCGGCGGTTTCCTGCGGCCGGGCGATATCGTCGACGTGCTGATGTACGTGCGGGGCAGCGGCGACACCAAGGCGCAGTCGCGAATCCTGCTCAAGGACATCCGCGTACTGGCTTATGAGGAGCGCATCATCGACCGCCCCGAGGGGCTCGAGGAAGAGGATGACGACAAGCGCCGCCGCCAGCGCACTGCGGTGGTGGCGGTTCCGGAAAACGATACGACACGTCTGATGCTCGGCATCAGCCTGGGCGACGTGCGTCTGGCACTGCACGGGCAGAGCCTCGGCGTGCCGGAGGTGACGATGGCCGATCTCGAAGCGGTCGAAGCCACCGGTAAATTGCCGATGACGGAGCAGGCCAAGGCCGCAGACGCAGCGAAGAAAGTGCCGGACATGGCGATCACGGCGGAGCAGTTGACGGCGGTCAAGCCACCCCCGGCGCAGGTCAAGCCACGGCACAAGGTTTATGTGTATCGCGGCACCGATGTGCAGACGGTGTACGAATGAGCCGCAGGCTCGAATCCCGACCCACATCGACGAATACTCAGAAGGGCCAGTCATGATCAAGCGAGTTCTTGGAACGCTGTTGTTCGGGGGAATGCTCTGGGCCGGCGCCGCGGTCGCGGCGGTTCCTACCCTCGTCCAGGTGGACGTGGGGGCGCACAAGTTGATGCGCGAGTCGGCGAGCGTGATCCGGGTCGCCGTTGGCGACCCCGCGATTGCCGATGTCAATGTGATCAATCGGCGAGAGCTGCTGATCACCGGCAAGGCGCAGGGCATCACCAGCCTGATGGTCTGGAAGCAGGGCGCGGCCGATCCCGCTGAGTTGCGTGTGCGCGTGAGCCCGCCGTCCGATCCGCTGGCCTCACGCACGCCCGACCCGGAACTCGCCGGCGCGGAAATCGATACCGGGCGTCGCCTGTCCGGCAGCCTGCCGAATCTGGCCGCACATCGGCGTGCGCTCAATGCCGCTCAAGGCGGCGCTGAAGCGCCGGTCAGCGACAGCAGCACGATCCCGCTGGAAACCCAGGTCACCACCGAAATCCGCGTCGCCGAGGTCAATCGCACCACGGCGCAGCGCTTCGGTCTGAACGTATTCAAGAACACCGCCAACACGACCGCGGGCTTGGCGCCTCCGGGTACGCTGAGCGGTGTGGTCGGCGGCGACAGCGGCTTCACACTGAATAGTTCGTCCGGCTTCGTGCCCTTGCAGAACGCCTTCAATCTGGTGATCGGCGATGCCTCGAACGGCATACTCGGCGTGCTGAGCATGCTCGAAGGGCGAGGTCTTTCCCGCACCCTGGCCGAACCCAGCCTGACGGCCACCAGTGGCCAGACCGCCACCTTCCTCGCCGGCGGTGAATTCCCGGTGCCGGTTGCGCAAAGCGGCGTTTCGTCCGGCGGCATCACCGTGCAGTACAAGGAGTTCGGTGTGCGCCTGAGTCTGACGCCGACGGTCCTTTCGCGGCAGCGGATTGCGCTGCGCGTGGCGCCGGAAGTCAGCGAACTCGACTACTCGGCCGGCATCTCGATCAGCGGTGTGGCGGTGCCCGCGCTGAACGTGCGGCGCACCGAAACCTCGGTCGAACTCGGTGACGGCGAGAGTTTCGTGATTTCCGGCCTGGTCAGCAGCAATATGCTGTCGAATGTCGACAAGGTGCCGTGGCTGGGCGACGTGCCGATACTCGGCGCCTTCTTCAAGTCCACCACCGTGTCGCGCAACGACAAGGAATTGATCATGGTGGTCACGCCGCATCTGGTGCGTCCGATGCGTCGCGAGGCGCGTCTGCCGCCGCTGCCGGGCGAGCGTTACGACGCCTATCGTCCGCGCTTCGATCAGTTGATCTTCCAGGAGCGCGGCGATTTCGACGAAGCCGAATTCGGCTTTGGCCGCTGAACGATCGCTGCCGTTTCACGTACCGGGAATGATTATTCCGAGAATGACAGGGAAGCCTCGTTTGTGAAGACGCATGGAATTGTCGTTGCCGATGATCCGGTCTACCTGAGCTGGCTGCAGGCTGCGGTCGGCAATACCGTGGAATTCTCCTGGGTGCGTCCGCTCGACGCGGAGGACCTGTTGGAGCGCGTCGCCAATCTCGGCGAAATCGATATCGCCCTGTTCGAGTTCGATGGCGGATCGTCGTCGCAGCGGGCGACCATGGTCGAACGGCTGCTGGAACGCTACCCGGATGTTCCGGTGGTCGGGCTCGGTGCCGAAGGACGTCCCGAGATCGTGCTGGCCGCGATGCGTGCCGGTGCCCGCGATTTCTTCGTGCTGCAGCGTGATGACGACAATCTGTCGGTGCTGCTGTCCAAGGTTCTGCGCCGCACCGTGGTGTCCGCGCCGCGCAACGCCGGGCAGGGCAAGCTGTACACCACATTCGCGGCCCAGCCCTATGACGGCATCGCGTTCTTCGCCGAACATCTGGCGCTCGGTTTTGCCGACGGCGGCCTGTCCGGCGAGCGCATCCTGCTGGTGGACATGGCCTGCCCGCCGGGATCAGCATCTGTGTTTCTGAATCTCAATCAGTCGTACAGCGTGCTGGACGCGGTCAACGACGTCTACCGCTGCGACCAGACCCTGGTCGACACGGCATTTTCACGCCACGAGTCCGGGATCTACGTTCTGTCGCTGCCGGAAGATCTGGTAGGGCGCCCGCAGTTCGAGGTCGATGACTTCCTGAAGCTGGTTGAGGTTCTGCGTGGACTGTTCACGGTCACCGTGCTGGCGCTGGATGGTTCGCTGCCACTGGAGGCGCTGTCGACCCTGGTCGGCCAGTCCGATCGTGCGCTGATGCTCAGTGATCAGTCGATTCTGCGCTCGCGCCACAGCAAGCATCTGCTGCGCGCCCTGCGTCTCAAGGACTGCGCGCTCGATCGTACGGTACTGGTGGTGGACCGGTTCCGCCGCCGCATCGGTCTGGATCCGGAAAACCTGGCGCGACTGCTGGACCTGCCGATGTTCGCCACGCTTTCCGGGCAGAGCACCAACCGCATTCAGGCGATGAATTCGGGCGAATCCCTGTATTCCCTGGCGCCCAAGGACCCGTACTGCCTTGATGTGGGCGCCGTGGCCAAGGCGCTCAAGACCGGTGCCGATACGGCCACGGCGCCACCCAGCGGTTTGATCGGCAAGTTGTTCGGGTGATGCGATGACGGCCAATCCGGAACTCTCCCGCTTTCGACTCAGCGACCAGTACCAGACGCTCAAGGCCAGCCTGCATCGGCACATCATCGCGCTGATCGAAGAGCGCAATCTGGACATCGACACCTGGCCGGCGGAGCGCGTCGAGCGCTTCGTGTTCGACAATGTGCGTCGCTATGTGGTCGAGCAGCGACTGCCGGTCAACCAGCGCGAATCCGAAGCCCTGGCCGTGGATGCGCTGGACGAACTGGTCGGCTATGGCCCGATCCAGTCGCTGGTCGAGGATGACGAGGTCAACGACATCGTCGTCAACGGGCCCAACAGCGTCTTCGTGGAACGCGCCGGGCGCCTCTACAGCGTGCCGGTGCGCTTCAACAACGATAATCACGTGATCCGTGTGATTCAGCGCATTCTGGCGCCGATCGGTCGCCGTATCGACGAATCCACACCGATGGTCGACGCACGTCTGCCGGACGGCTCGCGCGTCAATGCGATCATCCCGCCGGTCGCACTCGACGGGCCCTGCCTGTCGATCCGCAAGTTCCGCAAGCAGCCGCTGTCCTCGGCCGACCTGATCCGCAGCGGCAGCATCAGCGAAGCGGCGCTGACTTATTTGCGCGAACGGGTCGAAGGACGGATCAACACCATCGTGCTCGGCGGCACGGGCTCGGGCAAGACCACATTTCTCAACATGCTGTCGCAGTGGATTCCCAACTCCGAACGCATCATCACCATCGAGGATGCCGCGGAACTGCGTCTCACCCATGGCCATACGGTGCGTCTGGAAACACGTCCGCCCAACCTCGAAGGCCAGCGCGCCGTGAACGCACGCGATCTGGTACGTAACGCCCTGCGTATGCGCCCGGATCGCATCATCGTCGGCGAGGTTCGTGGAGATGAGGTGCTCGACATGCTGCAGGCCATGAATACCGGGCACGACGGCTCCATGACCACGATTCACGCCAATGGTCCAGCGGACGCAATTCATCGTATCGAGCTGCTCGCCGGCTTTGCCGGCTTCAGCGGCAGCGAGCTCACCCTGCGCGGGCAGATCGCCAGCGCCGTGCAGATGTTGGTACACGTCAGCCGACTCGCCGGCGGCGAACGCCGGGTGATGGCGATCACCGAAATCGAAGGTCTCGATCGCGGTGAAATCCGGATGCGCCCGGTGTTTCGCTACGACGCAGAGCAAGGGCGGCATCTCGATCTGCGTGACCCAGCCGCAGCAGGGGGCCCGTCATGAGCCAGGAAATGATCTGGATATTTGCGCTCGCTGCGTTTGCGCTGGTGGTATCGGCGTTCATTCTGTGGGCACGCGCGGGTCGCCGAGAAAAGCAGGAAGAAGTACTGCTGCGTCTGCGCGCGGGCGAGGACGCCGGTTTGCCCTCGCCGATCGAAGACGGCGACGAGGGTTGGTTGCGGCCGGTCTACCACTTCGTCTGGCGTACCGGTTCGGACGCCACGCCGCGTTCGATCGCGATCGGTCTGGCTGTGCTCGTGGTCTTGCTGATCCTGTTGCCGCTGGCGCTGGGTGTGCTCGTGGGGCTTGCGGTATTGGCGATCCTGCTGGTCTTCGGCTACGGCTTGTTGCAACGCCAGGGTGCGAAGCGGCGAGCGAGGATTCTGGAGCAGCTGCCCGACTTCCTGGAATCGGCCATGCGTGTGCTGGTGGCCGGCAACACCCTGGACGAGGCGCTGTTCGCCGCAGCCAACGACAGTCGCGACCCGATTCGGACTCTCTTTCTGAGAATTTCGCGCCAGGTGCGCCTCGGTGCGCCGGTCGACGAGGTCCTGGGCCAGTACGCGGATATCTATCGGATGCGCGACCTCAAGGTCATGGCGATCGCCGCCTCGATCAACCGCCGCTACGGTGGCAGCATGCGCAATGTGGTTCGCAGTTTGATCACGGCCATTCGCAACCGGGAGCTGGCGGCACGGGAACTGCGCGCGCTGACGGCCGAGACGCGATTCTCGGCGCTGGTGCTTGCGATTGTCCCTATTGGCTTGACGCTTTACATCCTGGCGCGTAATCCGGGTTACTACTCCGACATGTGGATGACGACGGGCGGCAAGATCACGCTGATGGCAACGGCCGGTCTGCAAGTGGCCGGTGTCTACGTCCTGTGGCGAATGCTGCGCGGTGTGGAGGACGCAGATTGATGAGCCCCGAACTGTTTGCCTTGCTGGTGGCGGCGGCGATTCTGGTCGGCGCCATCGCGGTTGCCGTGCTGATTCTGGTGTTTTCGCAAACGCGGCAGACGCAGCGCATCTCACGCCGGCTCGACCCCGAACGTCACCACACGGATGCCGAGGCCGATGCACAGGATGATGATCCCAAGCTGCTCGGCAGCATCGCCAGCGGCGGTCGGCGCGTCGAGAATTTCGTCGATACCAAGCAGGAAACGCCCAAGCTGCTGGCGCAGGCCGGCTGGCGCTCCGTCGATGCGCGCAACAATTTCTACATCGCGCAGGCCTTGACACCGGTACTCGCGGCGATCGTGCTGATCGTCGCCTACCTGCTGTTCGGCGAACGCATGCGACCGGTGTTGTGGCTGTTGTTCGGCTTCGCGCTGATGGCGATTTCGATTCTGTTGCCACGCATGATGTTGCGTTCATCGGCCACCAGCCGTCGCGAGCAGATCCGGTCCGAGGTGCCGCTGTTCATTCATTTGCTGGTCCTGCTGTTCGAAGCCGGGCTGTCGACACGTCAGGCGCTCAGCAGCCTGGTCAAAGAGGGGCGCGGCGTGCTGCCGGAACTGGGCCGAGAATGCGGGATCGCGATGCGCCAGATCGAGGCCGGCGCCGATACCGGTGATGTCTTCAAGAATCTCAGCGATACCCTGGAAGTGGCGGATCTGGCCAGTGTTCTGGGTGTCCTGCGGCAGGTGGACCGTTACGGCGGCGAAGTCCGCGAACCGCTGCTGGACGTGCTCAAACTGCTGGAAGAACGCCGCTCGCTGGACCTGCGCGAACGCGTGAATCTCACCTCCGGCCGCATGACCGTAGTGATGATCCTGTTTTTCTTTCCGGCTCTGATGATCTTCGTCGGCGGCCCCGCGTTCGTTTCCATCGTGCGCGCCTTGCGAGGTGTTGCCGGATGACAAGGCTTTGGCTCGGTCTGCTGCTGACGACCGTGCTGCTCGGCTGCGCTGCGCCACAGCGGATGTCGGGCACGGAAAGCTCGGTGAAGATCGACCAGCCGTCGACCGAGGACGAGGTCGCGGGCGTCCATACCGATCTGGTGCGCACGATGCTCGCGCGCAAGCAGTATTACGCGGCGCTTGCGCACATACAGGATCTGCGCAATCGCAACGGCGACAGCGACGAGCTGAGCATGCTGGAAGCCGAGGGCCTGCGTGAGCTGGGACGCAATACCGAGGCGACGCAGATCTACCGACGCCTGCTGCGCGGCCGTTATTCGGCCGAGGCCAACCACGGCCTGGGATTGATTTACGTGCGCGACAATCCATCCGCCGGGATCGACTATCTGGGTACTGCCGTGAGCCAGCGGCCGACCGATATCGAGATGCGCAACGATTACGGCTACGCCCTGATGCAGGCGGGCCGCTACGAGGCTGCGCTCACCGAACTGGCAACGGCGATGGAACTGGCGCCGGGCAACGGTCGGGCACGCAACAATTTGCTGATTCTGCTGATGCTGACCGGCGATGAGGCGGGCGTGCGACGGGTGGCCGCGTCGGGCGGACTGGACAACGCGGCCTTGACGGTATTGCGCCGCCAGGCCGCGTCTCTGCGGTCGCGGACGGTCGCGGCCGGATCGCAATGAGCGGTCACGAACTGAACTTTTGGGAGTAAGTCATGCGCTATCTGATATCGGTGGTCCTGTTCTGCGTTTCGGCTCTGGCGTCTGCGGAGACGCCCGCCGTGGGTGTTGAGACCCAAGCCTGGCTTGATCTGCAGACCAGCAACAATGCTGCGATCGGGGCACCTGAGCCGCTGTCCGGCGAGGTCGCGGCCCGCGTCTACCAGCGCTATCTCGAAAGCTTCGAGTATCCGATTCCCGAAACCTTCGAGCGTGAGCGCTTCGTCCAGGACGGCGGCGGCAGCAACTGACATCCGGCGGCGGTGCTCATCGTGTCGCACCCGATGTGCGATGCGTCTGATCTACTCAGTTTGTCTCCGCACAGAACCCCGACCCCGGGTTAGACTCGATTCATGTGGAAATGGGGGGAGTGGCTAAGGCGTCCGGGAATCGCAGCGCTGGGCTTGGGATTGGCCTGGCTGCTTGGACTGTTGCTGATCGTCGCCGCCATCTCCAGCCTCTGGCAGAGCGAGGCGCTGCAGGAACAGCTCGACCGCGAGCACGCGCTCAAGACTGCGCAGGCGGCCGTGGCCACGGTACTGGTCAGCGGCGGCGGCGTCGCCGAGCTTCAGGGCACGGTTTCACAGCTTCTGAGCGATGACGGCCTCGGGTTCAAGTCCGTATCGGTTCGCGCGCTCGGTGGAATCGAGCTGGCACGCGCCGGTGCCTACGACGCGCTGGCCTTGCCGCTGTTGTCCTCGCCGGTCAACGGCCGTTTCCGCGAATCCCTGTACGAGATGGCCGGCGACCGGGTCGAAGTACCAGTCATGAGCGAGGGCCGCACCCTGGCCACGCTGGACCTGGTACTGGTCGAGCCGACGCGGCGCGTGGTGCACGACGAGGCCGTTGCCCGTCTGCGCTGGTTTGGCATTGTCGGCCTGGCTCTGAGCCTGCCGCTGGTGCTGTTGCTGTTTGTTCTGTCACGCCGCGGCGCTGTCATGGAACCGCGCTGGGCGCATCGCCTGCGCACCGCCGTACGTGACAGTCCGCCGGCTTCCGACGATGCGGTGCAGCAGCTGCCGGCCGAGATCGATTCGCTGTCTCAGCTGTCCTACGCGATGATATCGGTGACGCGCGACGCGCGGGTGCGTGACATGAACCTGCTGGCGGCGCAGATGACGGGATGGGCACAGGCCGATGCGATCGGCCGCCTGATCTACTCCGTGTTTCATCCCCTGGGACTGGACGATGAACCCCTGGTCACGCCGGTGGAACGGGCGCTGCATGACAAGGAGCCGGTGCCACCCGAGGAATGTCGTCTGCGCGCGCGCGACGGCGTGGTTCGCCATGTCGAAACCATGGCCACATTGACGCGCGACGAGGGTGGTGGCGTCGACGGCGCGGTTCTCATGTTCCGCGATATCGGCGCGCGCCAGAAGGCGATCGAGGACATTCGCCGCCAGTCGCGTTTGACGCACGGCATCATCGACCATCTGGTCGAGGGCGTGCTCACCACCGATGCCGCTGGCGTGATTCGCTTCGCCAATCTCAGGGCGATGCGCATGTTCGGTTACACCCGTGACGAACTCGCCGGCGCGACGATGACCAAGCTGATGCCGGTGCCGTTCCTCAACACGCCCGGCATCCGCCTGAGCGATTACCTGTCGTCAGCTCAGCGCAGCAAATTGCCGCGTGTGGTCGGCTGGCGCAAGGATGCCACCACGTTTCCGGTGGAGCTGCTGGTGGAGGCCATGGTGCTACCGGGCGAGGGTGCCCGTGAGGATGGTCATGTCATCATCGTCCGAGACATTACGGATCGTCTCAAGAGCGACAATCTCAGCCTGCGTCTCGGCCGCCTGCTCGACAGTGCGGCCGAGGAGGTCTACGTGTTCGACGCGCAGTCGCTCTATCTGTTGGACGTGAACAAGAGCGCACGACGCAATCTCGGCTTCCGCATCGAGCAGCTGTCGCGGATGACGCCATTGCAACTCGCGCCCGACATGGATCCGGAAGCCTTCTACGGGCATCTCAGCCGGCTGCGCGGCCTTGAGGGCGAGAACGTGGTGTACCGCACCGCGCATCAGCGCATCGATGGCAGCAGCTATCCGGTCGAAGTCCGTCTGAGCTATTCGCGGGACGAGGAACCGCCGGTCTACATGGCTTTGGTGTCCGACATCACCGAGCGCCAGGCAGCCGAGGAACGCCTGCAGCACCTGGCCCACAACGATGCGCTGACGGGACTGCCGAACCGGCCTGTCCTGCATGACCGTCTTGCCCAGGCCGTACTGCTGACACAGCGTTCGCGTCGCCTGCTCGGTGTCATGTTCGTCGACCTCGACCGCTTCAAGGCGATCAACGACAACTACGGACATGAGGCGGGCGACCATGTCCTGCAGATGGTCGCCGAGCGCCTGCGCGCAAGCGTCCGCGGCTCCGATACGGTGGCGCGGCTGGCGGGCGACGAATTCGTGGTGTTGATGCCTGGTCTCAACGAGCCCGGCAATGCCGAAGTGCTGGCGCAGAAAATGGTGGAGGCCTTCCGTCGCCCGATGAGCGTCGATGGCTATACGCTGGTGGTGACGGTCAGCATCGGCGTGACGGTCTATCCGGCGGACGAGTCGGATCCCGAGTCGCTGCTGCGGCATGCCGATCAGGCGATGTTCGAGGCCAAGAAGGCGGGCCGTGCCGGCTACAAGATGTTTGCCGCCGACACCAGTGCGGAGACCGCGCGGCGCATCGTTCTGGAACGCGACCTCAATCACGCTGCGGCACTCGATCAGCTGCGGCTGCGTTACGAGCCGCTGTACGCAGCCGCCCGCGACGAGTTGGTGGCGATGCGCCTGTCGACGATCTGGCAGCACGGCACGTACGGGGAGATCGGGGAGTCCGAGACGCTGCAATTGGCGGCCCACATCGGGGAGGTCGAGCGGCAGCTGCTGTGGCAGTTGCAACGGCACGGACAGTTCTACGCGGGCTGCCGTGGCAATCGGCCGGTCGAGGTGCCGGTGATCATCGACATGCTCGACTGGCAGCTGCACGACGCCGGACTGTGCAGCCACATGCTGGACGTGATGCAGCGTTATGCGGTGCCGCCGATGTCTCTGATCGTCGGCTGCAGCGAGGCCGCGCTGGCCGATAACGCTGTCATGCCGCAGCCCGGCTTCTCGCTGTTGCGCGGCGCTGGCGTCCGGTTCTGTGTCAACGAGGTCGGCAATGGCGCGAACGCGCTCAACACCCTGGGTAATCTGCCGGCCGATTTCGTGAGCCTTGCACCGGCTTGCATCGCCGGGCTGCCGGCCAACGAGAATGCGAGCGCGACGGCCAAGGCGGTGATGGCGATGGCGAAACGTCACAACAAGCGAGTGATCGCCTCGGGGCTGACCCACCCCGCGCAACGCGACATGCTGGCGGCACTCGGCGGCGCCTGGGTGGCCGGTCCGGTGCTGGGCGAACCGATTGCCGTCGACGAAACCGAGCAGTTTCTGGCGCAGTTCAGCGTCGTCGGCGGCGGCCGTCAGTCGTCCAAATGAATCGCCAGCACGTCGCAGCTGGCGCGGTGCAGCACGCCATCGTCGGTATAACTGAACAGCGCTGAAAGACCGTGGCGCGGATGATGACCGACCACGATCAGGTCCGCTCGCGTTTCCTGCTGGGCGCGCAGAATTTCCGGGGTGATCGAGCCGATCACCACGCGCAGGAAGCTGCGATCGAGATCGTTGCGGTCGCACCATTCGCCGATACGCGTCTCGGCGAACTCGGCACGCTCACTGCAGAGGTCGATCGGCGTCGCCAGCAGTGCGTCGCCGGCCGGATCGATCGGGAGATACTCCACCACGTGAATCAGACTCAGTGAGGCACCGAAGCCGCGTGCCAGATCGCGCGCCTTGACCAGCATCTTCTCGCCTTCGTCATGCGTTTCGATGGCGGCCAGCAGATGTTTGTAGATCATGTATTCCTCCGCGCGGTGTCGGGTGCACCGCAAGCTCGCTTATTGTGCCCCAGGCTCGGGCTTCTGCGCCGATCCAGCGTCTGCCACGAGCTGGCAGCTCAGCGCGCCGAATTCGGCGGCCGAAAGGCGTTCCGCCCGCAGCGAGGGGTCGACGTTCGCGGCCCGAATCTGGTCGCTGTCCAGCAGCCCCTTGAGTGCATTGGACAGCGTTTTGCGCCGTTGCCCGAAAGCGGCCGTGACAATACGGTCGTAGACGCCGAAATCCGGTATCGCGAACGGGGCAGGGCGCGGCCGCACTCGCACGACGGCCGAATACACCTTGGGCGCTGGGTGGAAGGCGCCGGGGCTGACACGGAACAGCGAGACGCACTCGGCGCGCGCTGCAAGACTGACCGTGAGCCGCCCATAGTCGCCTCCGCCGGGCTTGGCCACCATGCGGTCGACGACTTCCTTTTGCAGCATGAAGTGCATGTCGCGGATGTGGTCGGCGAACTGCAGCAGGTGAAACAGCAGCGGTGTGGAAATGTTGTAGGGCAGGTTGCCGACCACGCGCAGCGGCTGCCCCGGCGCCAGAGACGGGAAATCGACCTTGAGCGCGTCGCGCTGATGTATCACCAGGCCCGGGTGATGCTCGCAATGCGCCTGCAGGAACGGGATCACGTCGCGATCGAGCTCGATGACCTGCAGCTTTTCGCCGGCCGCTAGCAGCGGCTTGGTCAGCGCGCCGCGGCCCGGCCCGATTTCGATCAGCGCCTGCCCGGGCTTGGGCGATATCGCATGAATGATGCGCGCGATGATGTTCTGGTCATGCAGAAAGTTCTGGCCGAAGCGCTTTTTCGCGAGCGGCGGCCGCGTGCCGGGTTCAATCACGGCGGCTCCCCGGCTGCCTCCGGCTCAGGCGAATCGCAAGCGCAATCGCGGCCTCGAAACTGCCGCTGTCGGCGTGGCCGCTGCCGGCGAGATCCAGCGCGGTTCCGTGGTCTACCGATGTTCTCACGATCGGCAGGCCCAAGGTCAGGTTGACGGCACGACCGAAGCCGCAGTACTTGAGCACCGTCAGCCCCTGATCGTGATACATCGCCAGTACGGCGTCCGCGCCCTGCAGCTGGTGGGGTGTGAACAGCGTATCGGCGGGGAGGGGGCCATGCAGGTCCAGGCCCTCGAGGCGCAGTTGTTCGAGCGTGGGCACGATCGTGTCGATCTCCTCGCGCCCGAGGTGTCCGGATTCTCCGGCGTGAGGATTGAGCCCGCTGACCAGGATGCGCGGCCGTTCGATGCCGAACTTTTGCTTCAGATCCCGATCGAGGATGCGTGCCACCGCGGACAGTCGGTCCGGCGTGATGGCGCTGGGCACCTCGCGCAGCGGCAGATGTGTGGTGACCAGGGCGACGCGCAGTTCGCTGCCGTCGCTCAGTGGTGCGCTCAGCATCATCACCGGTAGCGGGCTGCCACAGCGTTCGGCCAGAAACTCGGTGTGGCCGGTAAACCGGATGCCGGCGTCATTGATGATGCCCTTGTGCACCGGCGCGGTGACCATGGCATCGCCTCGTCCGTCCAGGCAGGCGCAGGCGGCTTCGCGCAGCGTATCGAGCACATAGCCGGCGTTGGCGGCGTCGAGATGCCCAGCCCGTACCGGGGCCCTGAGTGCGACCGGCCAGACGCACAGCGTGCCGGCACGGTGGGGGGGCGCCGCGTCGGGTGTGTCCACGGTGTGGATGCGCAGCGACTGCCTGGTAGTGCGCGCGCGTGCCGCGAGCAGCTCTGGGTCGGCGATGGCGACCAGCCGCGCCGGCCATTGCTGCTGCGCGATCGAAACCGTAAGGTCCGGACCGATGCCGGCCGGTTCGCCCGGAGTGAGCAGCAGGCGCGGAGCGTGGCCGGCAGTCATTGACGGCGCGGCGTCAGCCGCCGGGCGAGGTGGTGCTCACCGAACCGTCGGCCAGTCGGTATTCGACGTAGGCTTCGTCACGCAGGCGGCGCAGCCAGACATCGTATTCCTCGGCCATGCGGCGGTTGACGATGGCCTGGCGTGCACGCGCACGCTGGGACTCCTCGGTTACATCGCGACTGCGGCGATCCAGAACCTTGGCGACATGCCAGCCGAACTGGGTGCGGAACGGCTGCGAAATCTCGCCGGGCTGGAGTTGATCGATGCGAATCTGGAATTCCGGTGCGAACACGCCCGGAGGCTGCCAGCCCAGCTCGCCGCCCGAATTCTTGGACCCCGGATCGTCCGAGTACTGGCGCGCGAGGTCGGCCAGGTCTTCGCCGCCCTGCAGGCGGTCGTAGATTTCACGCGCCTGCAGGCGGGTCGCCTCTTCGTCGCGGATCGCGTTCGGCATCAGCAGGATGTGCGCGGCCTTGGTCTCGGTGACGATGCGGCGTGGCTCGCCGCCACGCAGGCCGTTGAGCATCAGGATGTGGAAGCCGGAGGTGGCCTCCAGTACCGGGCTGATCTCGCCTTCCGACAGTTTCCGGGCGTTCTCGCTGAACAGCGTCGGCAGATCGCCGAGACGGCGCCAGTCGAGATCGCCGCCCTGCAGCGCCTGCTGGCCGTCGGACTGTGCGATGGCGACCTGGGCGAAGTCTTCGCCGTCGATGATGCGTTGGCGCAGCGCTTCTGCCTTGGCGCGGGCGGCGTCGCGTTCGTCGGCCGAGGCGCCATCCGGCACGGCGACGAGGATGTGGCCGAGGCGGACCTCCTTGTCATCTTCCTTCTGGTTGGCCAGTTCGAAGGCGATATCCTGCTCGGAGACGTTGATCTGGCTTTCGACCTCGCGTGCGCGCAGGCGCTGGATCAGCACTTCGTCGCGAACCTGTTCGCGCACGGCGAGGTAGTCGCCGCCCTGTTCGCGGATCGACTGCGCGAATTCGGCCAGCGCCATCCCGTTCTGCTTGGCGATGTTGGTCAGCACTTCATTGAGTTCGCGGTCATCGACGCGAATTCCGATTTCGCCGGCGCGCTGGGTCTGGATGCGCGTCACGATCAGCCGTTCCAGAACCTGTTGGCGCAGGATGTCGATCGGCGGTGCGGCCAGATCACGACTCTTGATCTGTTCCTGGGCCGTATTCATGGCGATGTCGAGTTCGCTTTGCAGGACCACGCCGTCATTGACGACCGCGACGATGCGGTCCAGCGGCTGGGCGGCGGGCGCCAGGGCCGGGATCAGCACGAGCGCGAGGCACAGCAGGAGTTTTTTTGGTTTCATGGATTCGTGCGGTGTTTTCAGGATGCCGCTGAGGCCGATGGTGAGTTCAGCCCGCAAGCCTAGCATGGGCTCCGAGCCCGTTAGCGCTGGAGGCTTCGGCCTCATTCGCGGTATTCGTTCTGTGAATCGAGCAGGTCCTGGAAGCCGGAGCCGATCGCGCCCAGCCCCTTGAGTTCGAGTTGCAGATAGATGCCGCTGTCGTAGTCGCCACGCGTGCTGCTGATGTATCGCCGCCAGGTCGTGCGGGCGGTCCAGCAGCAGGTTTCGTATTCGAAACCGGCCAGCGATTCGATGGTGCTGTTGTCGGTCAGCGAATAGCGCCAGCGACCGATCACATCCCAGCGTCCACCGATCGGAAAGGCGGCCAGCAGGTCGGACTGTTCAAGAATGTCGCGGCGATAGCGGTAGGCGAATTCGAAGCGCCGTCCGTCGCGACGGTACTTGAGCCCCGTGGCGAAACGGTTGAACTCGCTCGCGCTCGGCGACCATTGCACCGTCGCGCTGGTCGACAGGTACTTCGAATACTTCACTTCCGCGGCCGCCAGCACATCGGTCGCGCCTTCGTCCGGCGGTTCGCTGTCGGGAAGCGATACCTGCGAAGGGTCGAAGCGCAGGATCTGACCGAAGGTGGCCGAGATGCGCGCCAGTCCGCTGTCCGGATCGAGCAGCCGCGTGGTGACGGCACCGGTGATCTGGTTGGCATCGCTGATGCGGTCGGTACCCGAAAAGCGGTTGCGTGCGAACAGCTGCACGATGTCGAAATCCGGTTCACCGCTGTCGAACACCGGAAAGTCGTCCTGTTCGCGGTACGGGGCGTACAGGTACATCGCGCGCGGTTCCAGGGTCTGCAGCATGCCGCTGTCGGTGACACGATCGAAGCGCAGCCCCGATTCCGCCGAAAGGACCGGCAGGCTGCGTTGCAGATCGTTGTCCGTGCCGCCCGAGGTATTGCTCAGCTTGTATTCGGTGTGATGCAAATCCAGTTGTCCGGTGGCGTACCAGGCCGATTTGTCGACCACGGTGCGCAGGTAGGGCACGAGTGCAACCCGTTGCCCTTCGACGACATCATCGCCATCAAAGTTCACGTATTCGCCAGAAAAACCGGCGCGGGTCGCCCACAGGCGACGCTGCGTAAGTGTGTCGAAGGTGATCTGGGGCAGTCGCCGGTACGGCTGCTCAGTGTTGATGACGGTCGGATCGAGCGTCTGGAAGTCCTGCACCGTCATCTTCACGGTGTAGGCGGCTGGCGCCTGGTAGGTCAGGCGCGCATGCCGTTCAAGATGCGTCAGCGCCGACAGATTGATGCGCCCGCCGAGATCCTCGAAGTATTCCAGGTCGCTGACTTCGGCGTAGTTCGCCTCCAGCGCCAGGCGGTCGCTGAGCAGACCGCTATGCTCGTACTCCAGAAAGCTGCGGTCGCGTTGGGCGACGTCGTCGTCCGGCAGATGTTCGCCGTAGACTTCGCCGCGGCCGTAGTCGCCCGGCAGCAGATAGCGGAATTCGCCGCCGAGCTGAACGCCACGTTTGGACATGTAACGCGGAATCAGCTGGGCATCGTAGTTGGGTGCCAGATTCAGATAGAACGGCCAGCGCAGGTCCAGGCCGGTCTTGCCGGATTCGCCAAGCGTTGGAAACAGAAAACCGCTGCGGCGCCGATCATCGATCGGGAACTGGAAATACGGCAGATAGAGGATCGGCACGCCTGCGAAATGCAGGCGTGCATTGCGGGCGCTGCCGAGGCCCTCGTCGCGGTCCAGATGGACGCGACTGGCCTTGAGGACCCAATCCTCGTGACCGGGCGCGCAGGTCGTGTACTCCACGGCGTCGAGCCGGGCCCGGGTTTCGCCGAGCAACTCCAGGCGCTCTGCGTTGCCGCGGGCGGCGCTGTCGATCAGGGTGAACTCGGTGCCCATGAACACACCGGTTTCGCGGCCCAGATAAAGGTCCGCGGTCCGGCTGCGAACCACCATCTCCTTGCTCTGAAACAGGCTTTCGGCATCGACGCGCACACGCTCGTCGGCTTCTTCGTAGGACAGGGATTCCGCCGACAGCCGTTTGTCGCCCTGGGTCACCACTACCGAGCCCTCGAATTCGCTGAGGCCGCTGCGTAGCAGCGACGCCTTGTCCGCTGTCAGCGTGACCTCCGGAGAACCACCGTTCGATTCGAGCGGTGGCACCGCAAGCTGTGGACACGAGGCGTCCTCGGCGAGTGCAGGCGCGCAGAGCAAGCTGCCCGACAATGCCAACAGGGCCGGAAGTTTGCAGTGGTGAAGGCGCAATGCGCGTCTCGTACTCGGAATTCTTGAGGACGCGAAGTATGTGGACCGAGCCGCCGCGGCGCAATTGTTTGGCGCACTGTGCCCCGATATGCTGCGGCGCAGATGAGTATCTCCCCGCTACAGATCGGCACCGAAGGGTCCGACGACCTGCGCGCGCAGCAGGCCCGGCACTGGGCACAGACCGCGCTCGGACATCCGTTCGAGCGTTTCGCTCCGGCGTCGGCCGATGCCAGTTTCCGGCGTTACTTCCGCGGTGAGGCTCGTGAGCGCTCATGGATCGTCATGGACGCGCCGCCGCAGCATGAGGACTGCGAACCGTTCGTGCGCATCGCCGGCCTGCTCGACGCCGCCGGTCTCAATGTACCGGCGGTGCTGGCGCAGGATCTGGACCACGGATTCCTGCTGCTGAGCGATCTCGGCACGCGGACCTTGCTTGATGTGCTCGACGAGGAGAATGCCGATGCCTTGATGGGCGCGGCCATCGATGCGCTGATCCGCTGGCAGCGCGCGTCACGGCCCGACGCGTTGCCGGAGTACGACGACGTCCTGCTGCGTCGCGAACTGGCGTTGTTCCCGGACTGGTATCTGCAACGGCATCTCGGCCTGACCCTGAGCGGCTCGCAACACGAGGCCTGGAACGGCATTGTGGAAAGCCTGATCGCCGCCGCGCTGGCACAGCCACGCGTCTTCGTGCACCGCGACTACATGCCGCGCAACCTGATGCTGTCCGAGCCGATGCCGGGCGTGCTCGACTTTCAGGACGCGGTCTATGGACCGATCGCCTACGACGTGATTTCACTGTTCAAGGACGCTTTCCATTCCTGGCCGGCGACGCGTGTCGATGCCTGGACTGCACGCTATTGGCGCGACGCGAAGGCCGCCGGACTGCCGCTGGGCGACGAGGCCGCGTTCCGCCGCGACTGCGACTGGATCGGCCTGCAGCGACATCTCAAGATTCTCGGCATCTTCGCGCGCCTGAGCCTGCGCGACGGCAAGCCGAAGTATCTGGCGGACACGCCGCGCTTCGTGCGCTACGTGGTGGACGTGGCGGCGCGCTATCCGGAGTTCGCGGCGCTGAGCGAGTTGTTCGAACGCCAGATACTTCCACGGCCCGCCTGATGCGCGCGATGCTGCTGGCGGCCGGGCGCGGCGAACGCTTCAGGCCCTTGACCGATCAGTGTCCCAAGCCGCTGGTCGAGGTCGCCGGCCAGACGCTGATCGAACGACATCTGGGGCGCTTGTCGGCGGCCGGCGTGCGCGAAGTGGTGATCAATCTCGGCTGGCTCGGCGCACAGTTGCGACAAGCGCTGGGTGATGGGGCGCGTTACGGGCTCGTGATCGAGTACAGCGAAGAAGGCTGGCCCGCGCTGGAGACCGGTGGCGGGCTGCGCCGCGCATTGCCGTTGCTCGGCGAGGCACCGTTCCTGGTCGTCAACAGCGACGTCTGGACGGACTATCCGATCGAACAGCTGGTGGCGCGGGCGGCGATATTGCCCGATGAGCGACTTCTGCATCTGGTGCTGGTCCCCAATCCGGAACATCATCCCCAGGGCGATTTCAATCTGGAATCCGAAACCCTGGGCGACGCCGGCGAACGTCTCACGGCCGCCGGGCTGTGGCTGGCCCGCCCGCGGCTGCTGGACGGTAGCGACGAAACCGGACCGTTCTCGGTCGTTCCGTACTGGCGCCGTGCCATCGCCGCGGGCCGCGCCAGCGGCGAGCGTTACGACGGACTGTGGTTCGACGTTGGCACGCCGCAGCGACGCGAGGCTGTGGAGCGGTGTTTGCGGGGAGGGTAAAAAAGACCCTTGTCTCTCGCAAAGACGCGAAGACGCAAAGTTTAAAATGCTTTTGAGCTGTTCTTGGCGTCTTCGCGCCTTTGCGCGAATCCAGCTTCTCTCGCTTCTACCTGTCAGACCGCCCGCGCGTGCAGCACTTCCTCGGCCTGCTGGTCGGCGTGGTAGCTGGAGCGCACCATCGGGCCGCTGGCCACGTGCGAGAAGCCCATCTGTTCGCCGACCACGCGCAGGCGCTCGAATTCGTCCGGGTGCACGAAACGCATCACCGGATGATGGTGCTTGGAAGGCTGCAGATACTGGCCGATCGTGAGCATGTCCACGTCGTGGGCACGCAGGTCGCGCATCACGTCCTCGATCTCCTCGATCGTTTCGCCGAGTCCGACCATCAGGCCAGATTTGGTCGGCACCTTGGGGTGCATCTGCTTGAATCGCTTCAGCAGGTCCAGCGACCACTGATAGTCGGAGCCCGGCCGGGCCTGTTTGTAGAGACGCGGCACGGTTTCCAGATTGTGGTTGAACACATCCGGCGGGTTGTCCTTGAAGATCGTCAGTGCCGGGTCCATGCGGCCGCGGAAGTCGGGCACCAGCACTTCGATCTGGATGCTGGGTGACAGGCGGCGGGTTTCGCGAATGCAGGCCACGAAATGGCCGGCACCGCCGTCGAGCAGATCGTCGCGATCGACGCTGGTGATCACCACGTAGCGCAGGCGCAGATCGGCGATGGTGACGGCCAGATTCGCCGGCTCGTCGGCATCCAGGGCATTCGGGCGGCCATGCGCCACGTCGCAGAACGGGCAGCGCCGTGTGCAGATGTCGCCCATGATCATGAAGGTGGCCGTGCCCTTGCTGAAGCATTCGCCGAGGTTCGGGCAGGAGGCTTCCTCGCAGACGGTGTGCAGCTTGTGCTCGCGCAGGCTCGCCTTGATGCGTGCCACTTCCGGCGAGGTCCCGAGTTTGGCGCGTATCCATTCGGGTTTGCGCGGCGCCTGTTGCGTGACTTCGATCTTGATCGGAATCCGCGCCATCTTTTCGGCGGCGCGCAGCTTCACGCCCTGCGGAATCGGGGCACGGCGGGGCGGGGTGTTGTCGGGAGCGCTCAAAGGAAGCTCTGGGCTGGGTGAACAGCCATTGTAACGCTGATTGTCGGACTGATCGCCGGGCCGAATGCTGCGCCCGCCGTGCGGCGGGCCGGGTTCAGGCCAAGGCGCCTACGCGTGCCGCGATCGGCGTCACGCCGATTGCCGAATCGCGTTCGACCACGGCCTGGATCTGCGCCTGCGCGAGGCCGGCCAGCGTCTTGCGGTCACGGTTGCCGATGCTGATCGGACTGCAGTAGTCGACTTCCACGCGCAGCACCGGCTCGCGCAGCAAGCGCAGGATGTGCCAGAACAGGGTGTCGTCGCCGACATACGGCGCGACGGCGGAGCCGTCCACGCCCTTGCCGTAGCGCAAGGCGATCGGCTGGATTGACCTGCCGGTTTCGGTGGCCAGCCCGAACAGGCGCGCATGAAAGCGTCCGACGTCGTGGCCGTCGGTGGTGGTGCCTTCCGGAAAGAACAGCAGGCGTCCGCCATTGTTCAGATACGGCTCGATGCGTGATTGCAGCGCCGCGGTCACATTGCCGCCGCGGCGGATGTAGAAGGAACCTGCGGCGGTGGTCAGCCAGCCGACGATCGGCCAGTCGCGGATGTCGGATTTGGCGACGAATCGCGTCTGCTCCTGCGCGGCGATGACCGGAATGTCGAGCCAGCTGATGTGATTCGCCACCAGGATCGAGGCCTGTGCCGACGGCGTGCCGCGTACATCCACCTCGACATTGAACACGTCCAGCAGCACCGACAGCCACCAGCGTGAAAGTCGGTCACGCGGAATGCGGCTGCGCAGCAGCAGTACCGCCAGCGCCAGCAGCAGCCCGACGGCCAGGTGCAGCACCAGACGCAGCGCCCGGACGGTGCTGAGCAAAGTGGGGTTGATCATCCCGGAATGTGGATCCGAAAGGCCGATCAGTCGATGCCGCTCGCGAGCACCGGGGTCGGGCTGGCGCGGTCGAGGAAGTGGCGGGCATAGCGCGGATTCAGGTCGGAGACGTTGAGCAGCATGAACACGTCCGCGCAGTTGAATTCCGTATCCCAATAGGCGTCACCGCAGGCCTTGGCGCCGAGGTTGACGTAGGCCTTGAGCAGCGGCGGCATCCGCACCGGGCCGGTCGGTCGGGCGTCGGCCGTCGGCAGGTTCACGTAGGGCCGCACACGTTGATAGGCCGGCGCCGAGTACTTCTGCCGGATCGTGTCGAGAATCGCGTGCGCGCGGGCGCCGCCGTCCTCGAGGCCGATCGAGGCGCAGCCAAACAGGTAGTCGTAGCCTTCGCGCGTGATGAATCCGGCGATGCCCTGCCACAGGGTGCCGATCACGGCCCCGCTGCGGAATTCGGCATCGACGCAGGTGCGTCCGATTTCCATGACGCGGCCGGGCAGGGCATCGACCATCTGCAGATCGAATTCACTGGAGGAATAAAAGCCGCCGGCGACGGCTGCGCACTCGTCGGTGAGAATTCGGGTGCAGGCGATGACGCGACCGCTTTCGACCTCGCGCACCATCAGATGCCGACAGTGGGCGTCGTATTCGTCGGTGTCGATATGCGCCTCCCCGCCGTCGATCTGTGCCCCCATTTCGCCGGCGAAGATGCGGTAGCGCAGTTTCAGGGTTTCGAGAATCTCCGCACGCGTGTTCGCGAAACTCACTTCGAAGCGAGGCGGCGCGGTGAGTCCATTGTTGCGGTCCGTCTGGGGCTGCATGGCATGACCCGTTCATGAAGACGGCGCCACTGTATGAACCGGCTGTTGAACTCAGGTGACCGGACTATGAACCTTCGATGACGCCCCGGCGCCATTCCGAACGGATCGCCGGGTCGCTCCAGATGCGTTGATGCAATGAGGACAGCAGGTCCGGTGCGCCCAGCAGGAAGTTGCGTTCCGTATCCGAAAGGCTGCTCGGCAGGAGTTTGAGGTCCTGCTCCAGGCGTTCTCGCCGCTGCGCTTCCACGGGCAGTGGAATCTGGGTGCGAGGACGCCCCGATGCGCAGGCGATGGCATTGGCCACCGGTTCGGCGACCGCTCGCAGAAAGCCGGCCTCGTAGGGGTCGGGCTCTTTCAGGAACGTCGCCAGCGCACGCAGTTCCTCGGGCGGGGCGGTTTCCTCGGGAATCAGGAACAGCTTGCGCTGGCGACACCAGCGGCCGAGCGTGACGCGGCTGGAAAACACCGACATCGGAATGGCGATGATCAGGCTGCCGGCGATCGGTGCCAGCCACCACAGGAACGTCGGGTTCAGCCAGTAGACGAACGCGGCCCACACCAGGCCCAGTACGGTGCCGCTGCCGTGGCGGCGCAGCGCCTCGCTCCAGGGTGTTGCAGCGTCGTCGCGCGGCGGCGACTTCCACTTGGTGCCGAAGCCGAGCAGCGCACCGCTCACGTAGCGGGCGTGAAACAGCATGCGGATCGGTGCCAGGATGGCCGAGAACAGCATTTCGAACAGCAGGCTGTCGATCAGCTTGAAAGCGCCGCCGAACGGTTTGCTGCGACCGCGCAGGATCAGCAGCAGCGCGGCGAGGATTTTCGGCAGGAACAGCAGCGTCATGGTCGCGCCGAACAATTGCAGCGCCCATTCCGGGTGCCACTCGGGCCAGGTCGGGAACAGCTGGTAGGGCTGCGAGAAGTATTCGGGTTCGACCAGTTCATGGCGCGCCAGCGAGGTCGTCGACAGCACCAGGAAGATGAACCACAGCGGCGCCGAGAGATAGGCCATGACACCGGTCATGAACACCGCGCGGTGGGCCGGATGCAGGCCCTGCGCCAGAAACAGGCGGAAGTTCTGCAGATTGCCCTGGCACCAGCGCTGGTCGCGCTGCAGTTCGTCGAGCAGCGCCGGCGGCATTTCCTCGTGACTGCCCGGCAGATCGTAGGCGATCCACACGCCCCAGCCGGCGCGCCGCATCAGCGCCGCCTCGACGAAGTCGTGGCTCATGATCTCGCCGGCCAGCGGGCCGCTGCCGGGCAGCTTGCTGAGCGCGCAGTGGCGGATGAACGGCGCCACGCGGATCATCGCGTTGTGACCCCAGTAGTGGGATTCGCCGAGCTGCCAGAAATGCAGCCCGGCGGTGAACAGCGGTCCGTAGCAGCGCGTCGCGAACTGCTGGATGCGCGCATACAGGGTGTCGCGGCCCGAGGCCATCGGTGCGGTCTGGATGATGCCGGCCGTGGGATTGGCCTCCATCAGCTGCGCCAGGCGGTACAGACAATCGCCGGACATCACGCTGTCGGCGTCGAGGATCACCATGTACTTGTAGCCGCTGCCCCAGCGCCGGCACCAGTCGGCGACGTTGCCGCTCTTGCGCTTGATGCGGTGCTGGCGGCGGCGGTAGAAGATGTGGCCGAAACCGTCCACCTCCTCGCACAGCTTCATCCAGGCTTCGACCTCGGCGACGCGGACGTCGGCTTCGGAGCTGTCGCTGAGTACGTAGAAATCGAAGCGCGGCAGCTGGCCGGTGCGGCGCGTCGATTCGAAAGTGGCGCGCAGCCCCGCGAAGACGCGATGCACGTCCTCGTTGCAGATCGGCATCAGGATCGCGGTGCGCACGTTGTCGGCGACCGCGGCGTCGGGTTCCGCCGTCGCGGAAATCGCGTATTTGTCACGACCCGAAAGTAGTGCCCAGAAGCCCATCAGCGCGGTCCAGAAGCCAGCGGACACCCAGGCGAACAGGATTGCGTACAGGATCAGGATCGTCAGTTCCAGCGCGTCCTGACCGTGGTACGGCAGCACCGCGGTCATGAAATAGGTGCCGTAGATCGTCTGGCCAATCACCAGGCCCAGCAATAGCAAGCGACGGATGGTGCCGGTCACGGCCCAGGCCGGCAGCTTGGTTTCGGGTTTGCGTGCGTCGGTCTCGCCCGCGGCGAGACGGCGACGCTTGCCGAAGAAGCGGCTGCGTAGTCCGCGCCCGATTCGTACCAGAAGATTGCGTGACAGCGCTTCCGGTCGCATCGAGGCGCGACTCAGCGGCGGCGTGGTGATCAGGCGGAAGCGCCCCTGCAGGTCGCGAACCAGCGGTGCGCGCGGATGTTCTCCACGAATGCGCAGGGCAATCGAGCTTTCCGGGCCTTCGCTGCCGGCGAGACGGCGATGGGCTTCCTCGAAGGCGGCCGCCTGACCCTGTTGCTCGGCGACCTCGCGTAGCGATCGGCGCTGTGACTCATCCAGTGGCAGGCGGCCAAGGTAGGCATCGAAAGCCGCGCGGCTGGCGGCGGACACGCTCGGTCGGGATGCCGACTGGGGCTCGATCGACTCGGCTCCGGGAGGAGTGCTCATTGGGCGGGCAGCAGATAGCTCCAGGTTTCGGAGAGCGGTTTGTCGCCATCACGCAGCGCCGCGCGCATCTCCACCGGCTTGCCGGAATCCTTGACGCGGTAGCGCAGGTTCAGCCGCCAACCGCCCGTCGCCGGGTTGGGTTGCAACTGCTTCTCCATGAGTTCTCCGTTGTCATTGATCCAGACCGGAGCATCGATTTTGGCAGCTTGAGCCAGATTTGCCAGCGGTCCGCCCACAAAATCCACGACCATGCGCAGCGAGTCGTCCGGTTCGCGGCGGAAGCCGTGGCCGCGCCGCGTCTGCACCACGCGCGCCAGCTCGGGACCGCTCAGCTCGTCGTGCTCGAACGACATCCGGTAGGCGTATTGGAAGGCCTCACCGGGCTTGGGCTGGGTCGCCGGCACCCAGAAGGCGACCACGTTATCGTTGGTCTCGTCCTTGGTTGGAATCATGATCAGTTCGACGCGACCCTTGCCCCAGTCGCCTTTGGGCGTGATCCAGGCGCTGGGCCGCAGGTCGTAGCGGGTCTCCAGATCCTGGTAATTGGTGAAGTCACGGTCTCGCTGCATCAGCCCGAAGCCCTTGAGCGTTTCGGTGCCGAACGAGGTGCTGACCAGACGCTTGGGGTTGGTCAGCGGGCGCCACACCCACTCGCCGGTGCCGTCGTCGACCAGCAGGCCGTCGGAATCGTGAACCTCGGGGCGGAAGTCCTCGAACGGCGAGGTCTGGTTCTCGCCGTAGTAGTACATGCTCGTCAACGGCGCAAGCCCGAGCTTGCCGACCTTGTCACGCATGAACAGGGTGACTTCGACGTCGACCTTGGTATTGACGCCGGGTTGCAGCACGAAGCGATAGGCGCCGGCGGCGCGCGGCGAATCGAGCAGCGCGTAGATTTCCAGCGAGGTCGAGCTCGGCGCTGGCCACACCACCCAGAACTCGGTGAAGGCCGGAAATTCCTCACCCGAAATCAGCCCGGTGTCGATCGCCAGTCCACGGCCCGATAGCCCGTAGCGCTGATGCTTGCCCAGTGCGCGGAAGTAGCTCGCGCCGCGAAACACCATGACCTCGTCCTTGAAGTCCGGCTTGTTGATCGGATAGTGCACGCGGAAGCCGGAATAGCCGACATCGCCGAAGCTGCTGGGATCGAACTTGTTCTTGCCGAAGTCGAACGAGTCCGGATTGTAGGACAGACGGCGCACGCCATCGGCGCTGATCAGATTGACCGTGACCGACTGCTGATACTGGCGGCCCGGATGGAAGAACTGCAGTTCGAACGGGAGCTTGGCGCCGCGCCACAGTGCCTTTTCGGGCTTGAAGCGGATGTCGCGGTAGGCGTCATAGTCGATTTCGCGCAAGGGGCCGGGCAGATTGTTCTGCGGCGCCTCGTAGGGCTGGGTGGACAGCTTCCGGGCGCGCGCCACCACATCCTCGAAACCGAAGGCCGATGCGATGCCGGGCAGGCACAGCGCCATCGCGAGGAGCGCTCGAAGAAAATGCGTTGAACTCATATCCTCAAAATCCGTTCTTCGGCAGCGCCGCAGAGACTCGGCGACGGCTGACTGCGGGCTGGGTAGCCTGCCGGTTACAGCCACCATCAACGGCCGGGAATTCCCGGCACGCCAACCCGAACACGGTAGACCTGATACGGCGCGGCTCGATCGATCTGTACAGGCAAGCGCCCCAACACCTGCTGGAGCGAGCTGCAGGTAATGTAGAGGGCACCATCCGGACCGAAACTTAACCCATCCGGCCAGCGCAGCAGCGGGCTCTGGATCAGCGTTCCGAGGGTGCGATCCTGCCACAGCACGGCGATCGCGGAATGCTCGATGTCGGTCAGATAGACGTTGCCGCGCTGATCCACACTGATGCCGTCGGTCATGGTCTTGGGCGCGAAGATTTCCACGCGATTGGCGAGCTGGCTGGCGCTCAGCGACTCGTTCATCAGATCGGCGGTCTTCACCCGATACAGATGCAGGCTGCTCACCGGCGCGAAGTACAGCCACAGGCCGCTCGCATCGAGCCCGACCGCATCCACGCCAGGGCGTACGCTGAACAGGTAGAACAGTTCCATACGCCGGCCCTGCACACGCGGCGTGTAGTACTCGGCGGTGACGGAGGGATGTTCGTCGAGCACGCGACGCGCGCTGTGGTTGGCCACGTCGTAGACGATCAGCGCGGGGTTCTGGGCCAACAGGCTGGCGTCGGAGATGAAGATCGTATTGCCGTCCGGCATCACTTGCAGATCGTTGAGGTGCGAGCCGTAGCCGGCGATCTCGCGCGGGAAGCTGAAATTTTCGAGGAGTTCGCCGCTGTCGATGTCGAAGGCCAGCAGGCGTGCCGGGTGCAGGCCGTGGTTGCCGTTGTCCAGGACCCACAAGCGGTTCTGCGCGTCGACGCGAACGCCGAGCACCGTATCGAAGCTGTCCGGTACACCTTCGCCGGTCTGGAACGCGAGGTTGGGGAAGGGTTTCATCTGCCCGTCCACCAGCTCCACGACCTTCCATGCGGGGCGGGCTTCCGGGTGCAGCGACACGAAAATCCGTCCGCTCGCGGACACGCTGATATTGCCGGGTGGGGTCGGCAGATCGGCTACGCGCTCCAGCGCGGACGCCGGCATCTGCGGCGGCGTGTCGCGAGCCGGAAAATCGTTGCCGCCGCCGTAGCGCCACTTCACGGCGGCGCCCAGCAGCAGGATCAGAATGACGATGAACGTCAGCAGCCGGCTCAGGAACCGGCCGAGCAGTGACCGCCCGCTCATGGGATGACGTCTGCCGCGGTGTCGGCGGTGATCGGCAGCGTCACCTCGAACAATGGCCTGATGCGGTTGACGATCCAGCAATACAGGTCGGCGGTCTGTTCCGCGTCATAGATCGCCGAATGCGCCTCCGAATCGCTGTACGGAAAACCGGCGGCCTCAAGCGCGCGTCTCAGCACCGTCTGCCCCAGCGCGGCGCCGCCCAGCGTTGCCGTATCGAACACCGAAAACGGGTGGAACGGATTGCGTTTGTAAGCGTTGCGGGCACAGGCAGCATTGACGAAACCGAGATCGAAGTGTGCATTGTGGCCGACTAGGATTGCACGTTTGCAGCCGGCTTCCGACACTGCACGGCGGATCGGCCGGCATACCTTGTCGAGCGCCGCACGCTCATCGATCGCCATGCGCAGCGGATGGTCAACGATGATGCCATTGACGTCCAGCGACGCCTTTTCGATATTCGCGCCGGGGAACGGCTGCACCTGCGCGGCATGGGTTTCCTGCCGAAACAGCTGCCCGTCCTCGTCGATACCGAGAATCACCACGGCGATTTCGAGTAGCGCGTCGGTCTGTGCATTGAAGCCGCCGGTTTCCACATCCACGACCACGGGCAGAAAACCGCGGAAGCGGCGCGACATCGGCACGTGTATGCGTGGGGGTTCCATGGGCTCGTTTTAAATGCGGCGCTGCATCATAGCATCGCCCCTTGTGGGGCCTGGCTGAACGCTCGGTGCAGGCGTGGCCGGCAACTCTTATATAATGCCGCGCCCTCCAAGCGGAGCGGCACCGCGCTGCGGGACCACCGCATTTCCATTCGTCCGCCGGACCCTGTCATGAGTTCCAGTTCTTCCGTCAAAAAAGTTGCGCTTGCCTACTCCGGCGGTCTCGATACCTCGGTCATTCTGAAGTGGCTGCAGGACACTTATGCCTGCGAGGTCGTGACCTTCACCGCCGACATCGGTCAGAAGGAAGATCTCAGCTTCGTGCGCGGCAAGGCCGAGCGTCTCGGCGTCAAGGAAATCTTCGTCGACGATCTGTGCGAGGACTTCGTGCGCGACTACGTGTTTCCGATGTTCCGCGCCAACGCGATCTATGAGGGTGAATATCTGCTCGGCACCTCGATCGCGCGGCCGCTGATCGCCCAGCGACTGGTCGAGATTGCCAACCAGACCGGCTGCGACGCGATCGCCCACGGCGCCACCGGCAAGGGCAACGATCAGGTCCGCTTCGAACTCGGTGCCTACGCGCTGCGGCCGGACATCAAGGTCATCGCACCCTGGCGCGAGTGGGATCTCAATTCACGCGAGCGGCTGCTGGCCTACGCCGAGCAGCACGACATTCCGATCGAGAAGAAGAAGGGCGGCGGTTCACCGTATTCGATGGATGCCAACGCGCTGCACATTTCCTACGAGGGCGGCGGTCTGGAGGATCCCGACTGGGAGCCTGAAGAGGACATGTGGCGCTGGACGGTGTCGCCGGAATCGGCGCCGGCCACCGCCGAGACCATCGAGATCGAATACGCGCATGGCGATCCGGTCTCGCTTAATGGTCAGGCACTTTCACCTTACGCGATGCTGGCGACGCTCAACGAACTCGGCGGCAAGCACGGCATCGGTCGGCTTGATCTGGTCGAGAACCGTTACGTCGGTATGAAGTCGCGTGGCTGCTATGAAACGCCGGGCGGTACGATCATGCTGCGCGCGCATCGCGCGATCGAATCGATCACCCTGGACCGCGAGGTTGCGCACCTCAAGGACGAGCTGATCGCCAAGTACGCCAGCCTGATTTACAACGGTTACTGGTGGAGCCCCGAGCGCCGCATGCTGCAGACGATGATCGACGCCTCGCAGGACAAGGTGAACGGCGTCGTGCGGCTCAAGCTTTACAAGGGCAACGTCATCGTCGTGGGCCGCAAGTCGCCGGATTCCCTGTTCGATGCGCGTGTGGCCACCTTCGAGGACGATGGAGGCGCCTATAATCAAAAGGACGCCGAGGGCTTCATCAAGCTCAACGCGCTGCGCCTGCGGACGCTGGCGGGACGCGGCTAAAACGCTGGGTTTCGCGCAAAGGCGCAAAGACAAGCATTAACGTGAATCTCGCGCAGCGAGTCCGCTGCCCCTCGCCCACGACGTGCTGAGCATTACCCACAAGTCCGCTGGACATCGGGAGGGGCGCGCTGGTTGGAGAGGGTCCGGTAGACGTGGGTGAATTCGTCGAGGCGCTGCAGGCCGCGCCAGGTGGTCTGTGTGCCGGGTTCGCCATCCGACTTTCTGCCGAGGAATCCGCCCAGAGCGGCGATCATGCGCACGGCTTGGCGCAAGG
>Ga0209404_10000042_pt1 | contig 124616 bp, 101 predicted proteins | sample TroAtlMetagenome_2_FD_187447 | JGI IMG/M metagenome (GOLD analysis project Ga0209404, IMG submission 187447) | Marine eukaryotic phytoplankton communities from Atlantic Ocean - Tropical Atlantic ANT8 Metagenome (SPAdes) (version 2) | ecosystem: Environmental > Aquatic > Marine > Oceanic...
CTCGACCGAGCCCTGGAATTGCTCGATCAGGGCGGTCTGGCCCTGCACCTGGGTGGAGAGCTGCTCGTTGTACTGCTCAAGCCCTTCGATCTGCTTGAGCAGCGCACGGTACTTGATCAGCTTGCCTTGCTTGGCGTCCACCACCTGGTCGATCTTGGCCTGCGAGGCCTTGCCTTCGGCTGCCTTCGCTTCGCCGGTTTCCAGGACTTGGTCGATGGTCTGGGCGAAGCCGGAAATCGGCAGGACCATGGCCGTTCCGCCGAGCACGAGGCCTGCGAAAGACTTTCGAATCTGCGCATAAGCATCGTGCTTACGCGGCTGCGAGATTTCTTGTCTCATTAGGATTTCTTTCCTGATTAATGCGATCAAAACGATCATCAATATTGGGAAGCGGCCTGTACGGCCGCTTCCTAAAAAAGACAGCTTGACGTTCTGGCCGCCAGCCTGTTTCCGGACGGCCGCTCAACCCCAGTTGAAACGAATGCCGATGCGGAACACGCGCCCGAGATAGTCATAGAGCGCGCGGTTGACGCCCGGTTCGACATTGCTGCTGTCGCCCGGCCCGAGTCCGACGACTTCCGGGTCCTTGTTCAGCACATTGGTAATCTTGAAATAGAGCTGATTTTCCAGATTTCCGACATCCATATTCCAGGCGAAGTACGCGTCGATGTAGAACGCGCCCTCGATATGGTTGGTGTTGATCGTACGGTTCTGCGACGACGACTCGGGACAGCCACTCGTGCATTCAATGTAGGTGTTGTCATACGTGCCGGCACTGACACCCCGCCCCGTGAAGATCGCACTGAACCGGTCGAGCGTATAACCTGCCGTGAGTCGATACAACCAGTCCGGCGGGCCACCACCGGTATTCTGTCCGGCCGAATCGGTGGCGGGATCAACTCCATTGTCGGAGGACATTTCCAGATAGTGCGTCGCCAGCGCCCGCAGCGTGAGATCGCCGCGCCAGCCGTCGACCACATTGGACAACGGCATCAGGTAGCTGACCTCCACGTCGATACCGCGGGCACGCTCCCCGACGAAGTTGAACGGGCTGTTGTTGATGTACAGATCCAGACCGGTATCGGACTCCGGAATGCGGTAGAAGGCGTTGCAGAACGTCTGGTTGCCCTCATAGCAGCGATCGATGATGTTCTGAGGCGTTACCGAAGAGATCGCATCGTCGATCTTGATGTCATAGTAGTCGACCGACAAGCCCAGTCCAGGCACGTAGGACGGCCGGTACACGAAGCCCACACCCAGCGTGTCGGCCTCCTCCGGCTTCAGGTCCGGGTTGCCCGTCGAATCCTGGGTGTATCGCGTCGAAATGTTGCCGTAGAACGGATCGGTCACGAAATTGGTGTTGCGACGCCCGGCTTGATACAGCTCCTCCAGATTAGGCGCGCGAATGTCCCTGGACTTCGTCAGCCGCAGCTTCAGGTCATCGATCGGAGACCAGGTGAGGCCGGCCTTCCAGGTGGTCACGAAGCCCGAGGTGCTGTAGTCGGTTCCGCGCACCGCGCCATTGAATTCGACACCCTTGGGCAACATGACCAGCGTTTCGAGGTAAGCCTCGGACACGTTGTAGTCGCCGAAGGTCGGCAGGTAGTTTCCGTAGGTCCAGCCGTTCTGATACTGCTCGTCGACCGAGCCGGAAATTTCTTCGCGCCGATGTTCCGCACCGAACGCGATGCCGATCGGATCCAGCCACGGATTGGCGACGTTGGTGCTGAAATTGACCGCCGCGACATCCTGCTCGAAACGCTGTCTGCGTTCCGGCACGCCCATGAAGTAGTCAAGCGCACCCGGGTCGTTGACGCCGATACCCATGCGGTTGAACGGCACACAACCATTGCCCGGGTTGTCCAGCGACGAACGGCACACGATCTCGCCGCTGTCAGGATCGAACACGGCGTCCTGCGCCTCGGCCAGCCTGCCCCGATGCGTGGTCAGCAAGGTCTCGTCGGTATCGGTGACGCCTCTTTGATAGTAGGCGTCCCAGTCCCAGTCGCTGCCGACCGCATCGAACGAACCGTTGAAGCCCAGCACATAGCGCTTCACGGTGCGGGTGTTGTCGGTGATGCGCGTCGGAATATCGGCGTTGTAGGTGCCCAGGTTGAATTGCGTGATGCCGAGATCCGCGGCGCGTTGGGCGACTTCCGTGGGCAGGAACGCATTGTCCGTATAGATGATCACACTGCCCTTGTCGGACTGCGAGCCACCCCACTGCTGGGCGACATTCTCGTTCCACGATGCTTCCGCAAACACTTCCATGCGGTCGGTGAGTTCATAGCTCAGCCGCGAGAAAACACCATCCCGTTTCGATTCCGGCTCCAGCGAGGTTCTTCCGTTGGATTCACCCAGCGCCCAGTCGCCGCCAATCGTCCAGGGATCGCGTGTCTCGCCGTAGGCGAACTGGTTCACCACGCCGCCGACTCCGAAATAGGTACCGCGCAGTTCGGTATTGGTGATGATGCCGCCCGCCGTCATCACGCTCTGTCCCGACTGACTGGCCACCAGATATTCCGGCAGCCCATTTCCGCTTTCGTAGGCGGGGTTGTTGACCATGTGCCAACCTTCCTGCGCCCAGTCGCGAGGCATGCCATAGATGCCATCGCGACGGGACATCTGTCCGTTCAGCAGCAGATGTCCGCGCCCACCGGCGAACGGGATGCCGCCGGTCAGCGAGGCGTTCCAACTTTGGTCGTCGCCATAGGTGGTCTCACCCGCTTCCAGCGTTCCCTTGAAACCGGTGTAGTCCTTGTCGAGAATGAAGTTGACGATGCCCGACACCGCATCCGAACCATAGGTTGCGGATGCGCCGCCGGTCACCACCTCGACACTTTTGACCAGGCCCTGCGGAAAGGTGTTGATGTCGACCGTGCCCTGGGCCAGCGAACCGACCGAACGACGGCCGTCGAGCAGCACCAGGGTGCGTGCGTTGCCCAAGCCCCGCAAGTTGATCGAGCTGATGCCGGCCGCCCCCGAACTCAGACTTCTGTTGGACGTGGACGGCGTGGTGCTGCCGGACACCGACGGCAACTCGTTCACGAAATCGGCGAGGTTCACCGGCGCAGCGGCTTCGATCTCGGCTTCGCCAATCACCGTCACCGGTGTCGGCGTGTCGTATCCATTGCGCGCAACGCGAGAGCCGGTGACGACGACTTCTTCGAGTACCGCGGACGACCGAGTCGGCGCGGGCGCCGCAGGTGAAGATTCCTGCGCATGGGCGAATGTGGTTCCGGTGAGCGCAAGTGCGCCCAACAGGCACTTTGCTAGACCAGCAACGTTCGGCGATAGCTGATCAACTCGACTTCGACAGGCATGCGGCAATATCTTTGGTATCAACACTAGAGGTCCCCAATAGATGCAGCAGAGCGCGCCAACAGGCCAAAGTAGGCTGGCGGTATTTCGCCCGAAGAGTCGTTCGATGGACTCACGACACATTCTTTGGCGACAGGACTACCTTAATAAGCCGCTTTTGCCCCAGCTAATGAAAAGGAAGCCAAGCCGCATAACTGTTCGTTATGCCGATGCACCACGTCTTGCCGAGCCGCCCTTCAATAGCGCCTGGTGTGCCATGTCAGTGCACCGAAGTGCGCGCGACTGACGCGGTTTGAAACCTGGGGTCAGGGAATGTCCCCCCGCGACTTCGGACGGTTGTGGACTGGCAAGGCTCGCCCTCGCCTTCAGGTGAATCACGCGCGGCGTGATGCCGACCTACCCTCGCCCGCTTGCGGGAGAGGAGGGGCCGCTCGCGGCATGGCCGTTGGAAAGCCGGCGGAGGCGACCCATGTCGCGCTTCAGAACGCGCGCTGGAAGAACCAGAAAAGCGCGCACAGGCACACTGCGGCGGAGCCGGCGTAGAGCACGCCCAGTCGATAGAACCGGGTTCGCCTCAGCCAGTACGCCAAGGGGAAGTACACCGCAACGATCGCAAGCTGTCCGACTTCGACGCCCAGATTGAACCCGAGCAACGGCCGCCATAGCTGCCCCACGCCGAGATCGAGTTCACCGAGCACGCCGGCAAAGCCGAAGCCGTGCAGCAGGCCGAACGCAAACGCGAGCCAGGCGCCGCGACCGCCGGCGGTGGTCGGCAGGAAGTTGTTGAGTGCAGCCAGAAACACTGAAACGGCGATCGCCGACTCGACCAGACGGCTCGGCAGTTCGATCCAGCCCAGCATCGCGCAGCTCAAGGTGATCGAATGCGCCAGGGTGAAAGCCGACACGATGGCCGTCACGCGCCACAGCGCGGGAGCCAGGCGCGCCACCGGTTCGCGACCGCGACCGCGGCGTTGATAGACCGCCGGAATCAGCAGGGCGATCAGAAAGAGTATGTGGTCGTAGCCGATCCAGATATGCCAGATGCCGGATCTCAGGAATTGCAGAAACCCGCGCGCGGCCTCGGCCGAACCACTGAAACTCTGATAGGCGCTGCCGACCGAAAAGACCGCTTCCCGACCGGGCGAACCCTCCCAGACGATACGGGCGAAGCTTTCATGCTGCAGGTCAATATCGAAAAACAGTGCGTAGCCGATGTCGAGCTGACGGATGGGCTCGGGCGCATCGACCACGAACTGCGAGGCGATGACGTCTTCGCCGTCCTGCGTGCCATAGCGGAAGCGCTGGAAACGCAGCGGCAGTTCCTCGCCGTTGATCAGGACTCTCAGTCGGGCCTGTTCGTAGTCCTCGATCTCCGACTTGCGCTGCTCAATCTCTGGCCAGCCGATGAGGCCGTCGCCGTCAGCGTCCATTTCGAACGCACGCCGCAGATCCAGCAACTTGATCTTCAGCTCGCCTTCAAGATGTTCGCCGCTCACTTCGAGCGTCATGAACGACTCGCTACCGGGATGAGCAGCAAGCCACCCCGGAAACGCGAGCGATGCCAGGCACAGTAGCCGGATCAGCAGTTTCATGGACGACTCTGGTTCGGGCTCAGCTGATCCCGGGGGCGTCGGTGCCGGCGGAACTCCGCCGGCACCACCCACCTGCAACGCCATGAACACGGGGAGAGGGCATGCCCATGGCGCGGCAAGAACACGATGATGTGAGGCACTCGCTCAAATGGACTATTTCCAGGACAGGATGCCGACACCGCTCTTGTAGTTCACGGTCGCGCCGTAGGGTTCGCATAGTTCGACCAGATCGTCGATCACCTGTGAGCTTTCGGCATCCGGCGCCGGATACGGCTGTCCACGCTTGGTACGTGGCTGGCCGAAGCCCAGCGCGATCGGGTGCAGGCGCACTTCCTTGAGTTCGCGCTCATTGGTGTAGACCACTTCGGCCACGATGCTCTGCCAGTACTTGCGACTGGCCGGAAACCCCACGGTGTCGTTCTTGGAACGCTTGCTGTAGTAGTCGCCGGGCAGCGCGTCGTGCGCGAGGCCGGTCTTCTCGTAGTTCTCGGCGGGCTGGAAGCCAACCAGATCGTTCTCGAAGATGAAATTGGCCATCGAGTAGAAGATCGGCTTGCCCTTGTACACCTCGATACCACGCAGGATGTGCGGACCGTGTCCGACCACCATGTCGGCGCCGGAATCGATCATCGCGTGCGCGAACTCGACAAGGAATTCAGCGGGTTGGGTCCGATCTGCCGGATCGGCCGACTCGTGCGAATGCACGGAGACGACAACCCAGTCGGCCTGCTGGCGCGCATCGCGCACGCTGGCGGACAGCTCGCGCAGATCCTTCTCGTCGACCTTCGAACTCACACCGATCTCGTCGCCGACGACAAAGTTGGAGCCACCGAACTTCAGTACGCCCGAATCATCGCCGCCCATACCGGAACGCGCGGGGCCACGCAGCGTGGTGAGCGTGTCGTAGGTTTCCTGGGTGACGGTGTAGGTTTCGACGTGACGCAGCGGGTTGAGTCCGGGACGCCCCATCAGATCCTTGCGCTGCGGACCGGCGGCAATCGCCTCCGGGAACGAGGATGAGGTGGAGATCAGCGCGACGCGACCCTTGCGCGTGTCCAGATAACCGGGGCTGCGCGCAAACGCCAGGTTCTCACCAACCCCGGCAAACACCATGTCGGTCTCGGCAAGAGCGGTCACGGTGCTGCGCATGCCCTCCACGCCAAAGTCATTGGTGTGGTTGTTGGCCAGGCCGAGCAGATCGAAACCGGCCCAGGCCAGCTCCTCGCCGACGAAACGTGGCGAGGTCATGTAGGTGCCGCCACTTTGCTGGGCACCGGGTATGTCGTAGCCGTGGATCAGGGTTTCGAAATTGGTGAACGCGGCATCGGCTCCGCGAATCAGGCCGAACATCTGCTCCGCACCGGGTGCGGCGAAGGTCGACAGACGACGGTTGATGATCGAATCGCCGGTGAGCGCGAACACGGTTTCGTCCTCGGCGCCCGCGGCGGATTTCCAGGCGCGATCGACGCTGGCGCCATACGCCATCGGGCTCGCCTGGATGCAGACGGCGCCGAGCAGCAGGGCGGTGGAAAAGCTAAGTCGTAGAGAGTTTCGGAATTTCATATCTACCATTCTCGCCAGAAACTGGGCCGGTGGGTCGCCATCGTTGACGTCCCACCGGCAGATGAAGCCGCGATCAGAAGCTCTTGCTGAGTCGCAGCGTCCAGACCCGTCCTGCCGCGACGGAGTTGTAGACCGAGGCGTCGTAACCGGACGTCGCGGACGTCAGCGGCGGCTTCTCGTCGGTGAGGTTCTTGACGCCGAGGCGCAGGTTCAGGCCATCGAGCAGCATGCTGTCGGACATGAAGGTCTTGGACGCGAAAGCGTTGAAGGTGACGGTATCGTCGACCTTCCAGTAGTGGACGCCGTCGACCGTCTTGACGTAGCCGGGCTGGCCCAGCTCCTGGTACACGGCATCGGAAATCGAGGCACCGGTATCCGCGTACTCACCGATGTAGTAGGCGCTCAGACCCGCAGCGTAGGCGCCGTTGGTCCAGCTCAGTGCCGCCGAACCGCGCAGACGCGCATTGCCGTCGATACCAAGCTGGGTGGCCGAGGAACCATCGGCCCCGCCGAGACGCTTGAAGGTGTCGAGATAGGTCCAGTCGGTGGACAGTCGCACCTTGCCCCAGCTGAATGACGGCAGGTCATAGGTGATGTTGAAGTCGTAGCCCTTGATCAGCGACGAGTCCAAGTTGTCGAACGGCGTCAGGGTCTCGACCAGCGCGCCGACCGGGGCCACCCATTCCGACTGCGGCCGGCCCTCGTTGTAGGCGGCGAAGTTGGCGCGATCATCGGCGGTGACGGCGTCACGGCGAACCAGCGCGTTGCCGGCATAGTCATCGGTGCCGCTGCCGAGGTCGATGTCTTCGTAAGCGACACCGGACGCCAGCGCCGCCTGGGTTGCGTTGAACAGGCGCTCGGCATCATCAAGGCGCAACTGGTTGGCGTTGGGCGCGGCGATGATGTTTTCCTGCTCGATCTTGAACCAGTCGACCGAGAAGCGCAGACCGTCGATCCACGGCACATCGACCACGGTGCCCAGCGTGTAGCCCTTCGATTCCTCCGGCGCGAGGTCAGAATTGCCGGTGGTGGTCTGCAGGCGCTGGATCTGTCCATCTTCCGGCAGGCCGGTCACGTCTTGGCGATACGGGTCGGAGTAGGAACCCACCGAGGTCCGCGAGGGATAGTTGACAGCCGCCAGACTCGGGGCGCGGAAGCCTTCGTTGTACGAGCCGCGAATCATGATCTGGTCGATCGGGCGGTAGTCCAGGGTGAACTTCGGATTGGTGGTTCCGCCGAAGTCGCTGTACTCCTCATAGCGCACCGAGGCGCCGACGGACAGGCTGCGAATACCCCAAACGTCGTTGTACTCGGCGACCAGCGGAATCACGGTCTCGATGAAACCTGCAGCGACGGTACGGTCACCGATGATGTTGCCGACCGGGGAAGCCTGCATGAAGTCATTGTCGGCCGGGTCCAGGCCCAGGTCATTCTCGTAGTTGAGGCCGTGATACTGCGGACGCGTCAGCGAGTAGTCGTCCCAGCGATGCTCGGCGCCGATTGCCACCTGCAACGGGCCCGCCCACATATCGATCAGATCGCCGGTGACGCGGGCATCGACCGTGGCGAGAATGTCACGACCGGTCTGGATGAAATCCTGGGAGAACGGATCGATGGAATCCTGCGAGTTCACGTAGGCCGTGGTCGGCACCACCTGCCCATCGACCACACCGAAGTCGTAACCGAACGGGTTGTAGGAGCCGGACGAAATCGCATCAAGCACCGCGCTCTCGCGGATGGCGTTCTGCGAGACGTCCCGGGTGCCGGAGCGGGAGAACGTCGCGGCGGATTCCCAGGTCCAGCGGTCGTTGATCGCACCGCGCCCGCCCAGCACGAAGCGAAAGGCGTGCGTCTGGATCTTGACGGTTTCGTTGCCGTTGTCGACGAAGCGGTAGGACTGCAGCGTGATTTCCTGCGGATCGTCGGGGTTGAAGCGCGTGCCGTACGGGTTCCACGGGTTGTCGATGCCCAGCACGACATTGCGGTTGGACGAGGCACTGTAGGCAACCGGCGCACGCACCATCGTCGATTCCGCCGAATACATCATCAGTTCGCCGAACACCGTCAGATGATCGTTGACCTCATAGTCGAGCTGGTTGAACCAGTTCAGGCGCGTGGTTTCCGGCAAGGCATAGCCGACGTTGAAGTCGTAGTAGTAGTCCGAGGCGAAATCGCCATCGCGGGCCGGGACCTGATCACTGAACGCGGCGCCGGAAGCGGTCGGCACCAAATACATCGTCGATGTCGAATCACCGATGCGGTATGCGGGATAGGCGCTCGAGGAGCTGCGGTCGAAGAACCGGCCGGTCAGAGAATTGAAGCCTTCGGGTGCACGATCGACCTTGTTCGAGTCGCCCATGACGTCCGCGCTCTTGGTCGCGTCGCGATCGTAGAGGTCAAAGGTCGAAATCCAGTGCATCTTGTCGTTGAGGTAATAGTCGCCGTGGGTCAGCGTGAGGCGACGGTCGTCACCCGATCCGATTTCGGCGAAGCCACCCTGCAGCTGGATTTCGTTACCGACGTAGTTCGTATCGACGACGAAGTTGACGACACCGGCAACCGCATCGGAACCGTAGATCGAAGACGCACCGTCACGCAGCACGTCGACACGATCCAGACCCCGGACCGGCATCACGTTCGAGTTGACCGACAGCGCCGGAACCCCGTTCTCGTTCGCGGAGATACCATGCGCCGCCATGCGGCGGCCGTTGAGCAGGACCAGCGTGCTGCCGGACCCCAGGCCGCGCATCGCGATCGAAGCCACGTCACCGCGCGCACCGGCGCCGCCCTGAGTGGATTCGTTCAATGGCACGCCGGTGACCGCTGGCAGCGAGGTCAGCAGATCCACGGGCGAACCAGCATCGCGCAGGTCCATTTCCTCGCGGCTCATCACGGTGACCGGCAGGGCCGCGTCGTCACTGCGTTGAATGCTGGTGCCGGTCACAACGACCTCTTCCATCACCACGTCTTCCGCGGCGGTAGCGGCCGGCTCCTGCGCATGCGCACAGGCGATTCCGGCGAGCAGCAAGGTTCCCACGAAGCCCCTGGGCTTCCGGTACAGGTTTCGCGCCCCGTTAGCCACTCGATCCCGTTGGACCAGCGGCGATGTATTAGTCGTCAACACAAGAACTCCCGATCAGTAAATGGTGTCTGCAGCGAAGCGTCTCGATGGATCACGACGATCCCCAGCGCTTCGCAGAAATGCGATCTATTGGACTTCTTCACACACATGAATTCTTGAAAGAAGCACCCTTGATTCCACAAAAACAGCCCCACAAGCCGCTGCTGTCGATTCACACCTCAAAGCGGCCTGATACGCTTTATTCCTGATCCTTCAGGACCAAGAGAAGCTGCGGCTGAGAATCGGAGATTCCCCAACCCCCCGCGAACAATCATTTGATATTCGCGCCTGCTTATCCGCCTTCGCGGAATCGACCACGAAACAACAGCTTCCTCGATGGCTATCAACCTTAGTGGGCGCCTTCGGCCGAGACCAATGAAAAGGCCGCCAAGCGGCATAACCGTTCGTTATGCGCATGCACCATCTGCTATCACGACGCCCACTGTTGGAAGGATTCGCTCCACATCGGTGCGCTGTTGGCCGCACAAACCACGCCGACGGACAAAATTCGCCGACTCAATCAGCCAATCAGAAACGAGATTCATCGCGTCCGGCGACGAAAACTCTCTAATGCGGTCCGGCATTCGGCGGGCACGCAGAGCGAGGCATTCAAAATTACCGCCAGTGCGTACTCCGCAACACACGCGCCAGCCCGACTGCGCCTGCGACATAACTCACAGTTATGGCGACCCCGCATCTATTCATTGGCCCTCAGGCACGGGCCTACCTATCTTCCACGAAGCTCAATTATGTAAGGCTGGACGGGAATTCATCCCGATCCGTGCCACCGCCTCCGTTTCTCGGGTTATCTCCCGGACCACTTGATGCGTTCCAGCCTGCTTCTCTATTCGATGCCACTCATTGCGGGGCTCCAGCTGCTGGCCGGATGCTCCTCCGGCGGCAATGCCTCGGTGACACCACCGGCAGCCCAGACCGCACAGCCCGTTGAGGTGATGAAGATCACGCGGCGCGATCTGGTGCAGACCTTGAGCCTGGTGGGCACGGTGATGCCCAACGAGTCCGCGCAGATCCAGTCCGAGATCGCCGGCGTCGTGCAGCGGATCGACTTCACCGAAGGCCAGCAGGTTCGCTCAGGCGAGGTTCTGCTCAAGATCGAGGACAGCGAACTGGTTGCTCAGGAAGCGCAGGCCGAGGTGGCGTACGAACTGGCGCGCATTACCCTTGAACGGGTTCGGGATCTGAGCAAGTCACGCAATGCTTCACAAGCCGACCTCGATCGCTCGACCGCGGAGTTTAACAGCGCGCGAGTAGAGCTTGCGCTGGTGCGCAGCCGCCTTGCGAAAACCGAGGTCAAGGCGCCATTCAACGGCGTGGTCGGCGCCCGTTCGATTTCGCCGGGCGATTACGTCAATACGCAGACCGGCATCACCACGGTGGATGACCTGAGCCCACTCAAGGTCGCATTCGAGGTGCCGGAGCGTTATCTGCACAAGGTCCGCGCAGGCACCGCCTTCGCGCTGCGCTCCGACGGCTCCGGCTCTGTTGAGGATGCAGCGACCACCGGCAAGGTGTACTTCGTCAGTTCGGCCGTGAATCGGGACACCCGCTCCAGTCTGGTCAAGGGCGTGCTCGACAACGCGCCCGACGCCCTCAGGCCGGGCATGTTCGCCAATATCGAACTGGTGCTCGACGTGCGCAAACAGACACTGACGGTTCCGGAAGCATCGATCCTGAATTCGACACAGGGTCCGCAGATCGTGCTCGCGCGCCCGAACGGCGACGACTACACCGCCGCGTTCATCGCGGTCGAGCTCGGTCTGCGCAGCGAGGGCCTGGTGGAAGTCCGGGCCAGCGAAAACCTTGAGAATCAGTCCGTCGTGACCGCGGGCGTCGGTGCCCTCGCGCTGTATCCGGACAGCCCGCTGTCACCCCGCCCGGCGGTTCAGGCTTACAGCGCAATTTCGCAGCACTGACGACATGGTGCTCTCCGAGATTTCAGTCCGGCGCCCGATCATCTGCATCGTCGTCGCATTGCTGATCGTCATCGTCGGCCTGCTGCGCTTCAGCGAACTGCCGGTGCGCGAATATCCGGAGGTCGATCGGCCGACGGTGTCGGTGCAGACCAAATACGTCGGTGCATCCGCCCAGGTCGTCGAGAGCAAGATCTCCGAACCGCTGGAAAAGGAAATCTCCGCCATCGAGGGCATCCGTCTGATTCGCTCGACCTCGAACGAACAGGAATCGCGAATCTCGATCGAATTCAAGCTTGACCGCGACATCGACGAGGCCGCCAACGATGTTCGTGACCGCGTCAGTCGCGTCAGTCTGCCGCAGGATGTGGATCCGCCACAGGTCACGAAATCCGATCCCGACTCCTCGCCGGTGATGACGATCTCGTTCAACTCCGAGGTCTACAGCCGGCTCGAAATCGTGGAACTGCTGGAGCGGTTCGTGGTTCCGCGCGTGCAGACGGTACCCGGCGTCGGTTCGGTGCGCATCGACGGCCCGCGCTTCGCGATGCGTCTATGGATCGACAGCGACCGGCTCGCCGCCTACGGCTTGACGGTTTCGGATATCGAACGTGCCCTGCAGCTGCAGAACATCGAGGTACCGAGCGGCCGTATCGAGTCCAATGCGCGTGAGTTCCCGGTGCGGCTGCTCGGCAGCCTGCAGGAAACCTCGGAGTTCGAAAACCTGGTATTGGCGTCGCGCGGCAACTATCACGTCAAGTTCAGCGACGTGGGCCGGGTCGAGCTCGGCGCCGAGAACTACCGCTCCGACACCATGTTCATGGGGCGCCCGACCGTCGGCGTGCGGGTCATGCGTCAGTCGCAGGCCAATCTTCTGGAGCTGATCGACGGCGTCAAGGCGCTGCTCCCCACGCTTGCTCAGGATCTTCCGGCCGGGATCAACATCCAGGTCAGCAAAGACGATTCGGTCTACGTCAGCCGATCTGTCGAGGCGGTCTTCAAGACGCTCTACGAGGCGGTGGTGCTGGTCATACTGATGATCTTCCTGTTTCTGCGGAACTGGCGTGCCACGCTGGTTCCGCTGCTGGCGATCCCGGTGTCGATCATCGGTTCGGTTGCGATCATTGCCTCGCTGGGTTTCTCGATCAATGTGCTGACGCTGCTCGCCTGCGTGCTCGCGATCGGTTTGGTGGTCGACGACGCCATCGTGATGCTGGAAAACATCTATCGCCGCATCGAAGAGGGCACACCACCGATCTATGCGGCGATTCTCGGCGCCCGCCAGGTCACTTTCGCGATCATCGCCACCACGCTGACGCTGGCCGCCGTATTCCTGCCGGTGGCGTTTCAGTCCGGGCAGATCGGGCGATTGTTCTACGAATTCGGCATTACCCTGGCGGTGTCGGTGCTGGTCTCCGCCTTCGTCGCGTTGACGCTGACGCCCATGCTGTGCGCGCGCATGCTCAAGGCGCCGGGCGCCAGGGGCCACGGCTGGTTCTATGACAAGACCGAGCCGGCCTTCGTATGGCTCAACCGCCGCTTCGAGGGGCTGCTCAAAGGCGCCTTTCATCACAAAGGCCTGGTCCTCGGCGCCTGTGTCGGCTTCGTTGCGCTCGGCGGATTCCTCTACACGCAGCTCGCGCGCGAACTGGTTCCCACCGAGGATCGCGGCATTCTGACCGCGACCATCATCGCGCCGGTCGGATCGACACCGGCCTATGTACGGCATTACTCCACGCAGATCGAACAGGCGATCCTCGATCTGCCGGAAATCGACCGCACGTTCCACCGGGTCAGCGATGACGAGGCCTATGTCACCGGCACGCTCAAGCCCTGGGAAGAACGCGAACGCAGCACTCAGGAAATCATCGCCGCACTCCGCGCGGAGTTTCGCCGCAACATGACCGGCGTGCAGATCAACGTCGCCACTTCGCGCCCGTTCGGCGGCGTCGGCGGCCGCCGCGGCGCTAGCGCCGTGCAGCTGGTGCTGCAAGGTGCCGACTTCGACGTGCTGCAACGCTCCGGCGAAGCCATACTTGCACAAGCGCGCAGCAGCCCGCTGTTCGGCAACACACGTCTGGATCCGTCGCCGACGAAACCGCAGATCGACGTGAAGATCGACCGCGCCAAGGCCGCCGCGCTGCAGGTTTCGGTCGGTGAAATCGCCGCCACGCTGGAGACGATGCTGGGCAGCCGACGCGTCACCGAATTCCAGCGCGGCAACCAGCAATACGACGTCATCCTGCAGATGGAAAACGCCCGGCGGGCCACGCCTCAGGACCTGGCGCGCCTCTACGTGCATTCCGCCAACGGCGGCACGGTGCAGCTGAGCAGCCTGGTCGACTGGACGGAATCATCGGTACCTGAAGGCTATCCACACTTCAATCGCCTGCGTGCGGTGACGCTGTCTGCGCAGCTCGGAGAAGGTGTGGCGATCGGTGATGGCATCGACTTTCTTCAGCGCGTCGCCCGCGACGAACTGCCGGCCGGCTACTCCTACTCCTGGGACGGACAGGCGCGCGAATTCGTCGAAGGTGCCAGCGATACGACCGCGCTGTTCGGCCTGGCCCTGCTGTTCACGTTTCTGATCCTGGCCGCCCAGTTCGAATCCTGGGTGCACCCGATCACGATATTCACCGGCGTACTGCTCGCGATCGCCGGCGGCATCACGGTGTTGTATTGCACGCGTTACTGGGGCGTGCCGATGACCGACAGCCTATTCTCGCGCTTCGGCCTGATCATGCTGATCGGCCTGGTGGCCAAGAACGGAATCCTGATTGTCGAGTTCGCCAACCAGCTCCAGATCGAGCGCGGATTCAATGCGACCCAGGCCGCCATGGAAGCGGCCATCCTGCGCTTCCGCCCGATCCTGATGACCTCGATTTCAACCGTGCTTGGCGCCGTACCGATCGCGATCAGCGACGGCGCGGGTGCCGAAACCCGCAATCCGCTCGGGCTGGTTGTCGTTGGCGGCCTCACGCTCTCTACGTTTCTCACGCTGCTGGTGATTCCGATCATCTACGTACTGATGGATCGGCTGTGTCATCGCCTCACGGGCGCCAACAGCACCGCCGGGCTGAAACAGGCAGACGACATCCGCCTGGAACTGACCCAATTACGCGACGCCGAGCGTCTCGAAGCGGCTCCGCCGCGATAGCCGGCGGCTCAACGAGCGGAGCTAGGCCGCTTCGGTTCCGACGCCCTGAAGCGCATCGATCAATTCCCGCGACACGCCCTCGACGCACTGCAGGAAGGTTTTCTGCACGCTGTTGAGCGGACCGTCGATGCGGTAGGCCGCATACAGCCTGACCGGGAAGTTCGGGACCACCGTCCTGATCTGCACATCGGGGCCCGCCGAGACTGCGGTGAACGGATCGACCAGCGCCAGCCCCTCTCCGGCACAGACGAGTTCCTTGGCGATCTGGTAGGTCTGGACCCAGGTGGTGATGCGCGGCGCTGGCGTCAGGCGTTCCAGGTAAGCCTGGAGCTGGCGCCCCAGACTGTCCATGGTGGCAATGCCGACCAGCTGGGAACCGGCGATCCAGTCGATTCCGATCGGCTGGACCGACTCCATCTTGGGCCAGGTTCCCGGCGGTGCGATCAAGGCGAGCGAACCGATGCACAGGGGCTCGCAGCGCACATCGGGATGATTCAGCTCTTGCAGCGTCAGGCCGATATCGGTCTCGCGCAGCAGGATGGACGTGAGCATTTCGCGCGAATGCTGCGTCGACAGTTCAATGGCGGTATTGCCGAAATTTTGTCGGAGGCGGGTGATCGACTTCGGTACGATCGAGTTCGCCAGCGTCGGCGTGCTCACCGCGCGCAGCACGTACTTGCCAGCCTGTGCAACGTTCGATGCCAGGCGCTGAAGATCACGCAGCTCGTCGGAGATACGTTCGATCTGCCCTTTCAGCAGCATGCTTTCAGGCGTGAGATGCAGCCGTCCCTTGGCCCGCACGAACAGTGCGAAGCCGAGGCGGCGTTCGGCCTGTTGCAACAGTTTGGTCGCGGCGGGTTGCGAAATGTTGAGGATGGACGCCGCCCCGGTCAGCGTTCCGGCTTCCATGATGGCTTGAAATACTTCGATATGACGAAGGCGCATAGCTGGCATATCCATCCTGTCTGGGCGGGAATCGTACGTCGCGAATCCCGTTGTGTTGTCACCCGGCAATCAGACTGCGAGGTCGCAGATTTCATGCCAGTGTCACAAGCACCCTAACAGCCATGCCACAAGCGGCCTCCCCGCAGAATGAATCTGCTGCGACATGGCCGTCCTCTCCCCACCGCTCGCCGGTCGCGGCGGAACGACTCGGCTCAGGCGTTTTCGCCCCAGAATCCCGCTTGCGGCGGGAGCAGCTGACCATCCCTGAACGACACACCACCGGGACGGTCCTGCGCCAGCAGGATCGGGCCGTCCAGATCGACGAACGCCGCATGCCGGGCGATATGAAACGCCGGCACGATGTCGAGAGAGGTCGAGACCATGCAGCCCGACATGATCGTGAATCCGGCTGCCTGCGCGGACTCGAGCAGCTTCAGCGCCTCGGTCAGCCCACCGGTCTTTTCAAGCTTGATGTTCACCGCCTGATAGCGGCTACGCAGACGCGGCAGGTCCTCGCTGACGTGACATGACTCGTCGGCACACACCGGCACCGACAGATTCAGACCTTCAAGACCTTCGTCCGCATCGGCCGGCAGCGGCTGTTCGAGCAGGTCCACGCGCAGGGCTTCCAGCGTGGGCGCCAATGATTTGAGCAGTTCGAGGCTCCAGCTTTCGTTTGGGTCCACGATCAGCCGCGCCTCGGGCAAGACCTCCCGCACGGCGCGCACTTGCGCCTCCGGCTGGCTCGCGTCGACCTTGATCTTGATCAGACCGCCGTCGTCCAGCTTGGCCGCCGCCTCCGACATGGCTTGCGGCGTGTCGAGACTGATCGTCAGCGCGCTCTGCAATGGTGGCAATGACGGCTGGCCGAGCTGTGCCGTCACCGGAACACCCGAGATTCGCGCAGACAGGTCCCACAGCGCGCAATCGACCGCGCAGCGTGCGGCGCCCGGCGGCATCAGTTCTTCGAGGTCGGCCCGCGACGCGCCCGCGGCGATGGCGCCGGCCATGCGCTGGATAGTTTCGACGACCGTCCGCGTGGTTTCACCATATCGCGCGTACGGCACCGCTTCGCCCCGCGCACGGACGCCGGCTTCCACGATTTCCACCACCACCACCTCGGCGGCCGTCTTGACGCCGCGCGAGATGCGAAACGGTACCAGCAACGGCCAGCTTTCGACGCTTACTTTCAGTTCCCGCAGCATGCCAAGGCCTGATCGACGATGCGATCCAATCCCATACGTACAGGATCCTGACACGGCAGGCCCATAAAGTCCTCGATTTCAGCACAGGCGCGCTGCGCCGCTTCGTTGTCGAGTTTGGAGGTGTTCAGCGCCACGCCGACCGCCACCACGTCCGGGCTGGTCAGTCGGGATGCCTGCAGGTTCGTCTCCAGGCAGGTCTTCAGCTCAGGCAGGCTGAACTCCGGGAGCCCGCGCATATGCGGCCGCCCCGGCTCATGACACAGCACCAGCGCATCCGGCTGCGAGCCGTGCAGCAGGCCCAGCGACACCCCGGCGTAGGACGGATGAAACAGCGAGCCCTGCCCTTCGATCACATCCCAACCGCCGTCGTCGCGCGCGGGCGACACCCATTCCGCGCCACCCGAAATGAAATCGGCAACGACCGCATCGATCGGAACGCCGCCGCCGGCGATCAGGATGCCGGTCTGACCGGTGGCGCGGAAATTGGCGGCGACGCCGCGCTTGAGCAATTCGCGCTCGATGGCCAGGCTCGTATACATCTTGCCGATCGAACAGTCCGTGCCGACGGTCAGCAGACGCAGGCCGGCGCGGCGACTGCCTTTGCCGACCGGAATCTCATGCTGGAACTGGCGCGCCTCGAACAATTCCCGGCCGGTACGGGCAGCGGCCGCGACGATCTCGGGATGCGCACTCAGACGCTGGTGCAGGCCCGAGGCCACGTTGAGACCCGCCTCCAGCGCCGTAACCACATCGCGCACGATGTCCGGGCTCAAACGGCCGCCGGCGTTGGCAACGCCGAGAACCATGGTGTTGGCACCAGCGGCCTTGGCATCGACGCAGGACAGGTCCGGAAGTTCCAGCTCGGGCACGCACTCGGCGCCGCGCAGCTGACCGATGCACCATTGTGGCCGCCAGTACGCCAGTCCACGCGCCGTCTTGATCGAAAGTTCGTCCGCGGCATTGCCCAGATACAGCAGATAGGGCGGCCCCCAGCTCGCGGGGGCATTCGTTTCAGGTTGTTTGTTTTCGTGGGAATTGGTCATTGGAATCCAGGGAGGCGTTCCGGTTTTGTTATCGGGATGCTGGGCAGCACAAACGCATCAAGCGGCAAACCGGTTCGCCGCGGAAATCGCCGCTTCTATCCGGATGCCTGGAGGGTGGAGGCTGCCTTCGCATTGGTGCTCAAAACGATAGTCGGCACAGGCGAGTGGGCTCCAATCAAAAGATCGATTGAGCCCATAACTGAGGGTTATCTTCGTTGTGGTTCAAGGCCTGCAGCGCCGACAAGCACCACTCAATTCAAGGAGATAGGCCGGATTTTGCGAAGCGCAAAGCGCAGTGCCGAACGCATCGGCGGCGGCGCGCGCCGGCAAGCACGCCATACCAGCCGCCGAGCCGCCAACCGCGCTACCGGGAATCGTGGAACACCTGCGTCGCCGCAGAGGCGGCCCGGCCTGGAGCGACCACCAGGCCTGTTCCGGGTCAGACCGGGCGGGTGTCGCCCGACTGTTCGTAGACCTCGGTATCCAGCTGCTTTTCGCTATTGGCGACGATGCAGGTCACGACGCAGTCGCCGGTCACGTTCACCGCCGTGCGCGCCATGTCCAGAATGCGGTCGACGCCGATGATCAGGCCGATGCCGGCCACCGGCAGTCCGACCTGGGTGAGCACCATCGACAGCATGATCAGGCCGACACCAGGCACCCCGGCCGTGCCGATCGACGCCAGAGTGGCGATGAGCACCACCATGAGCAGCTGGCTGGTATCGAGATCGATGCCGTAGACCTGCGCGATGAAGATCGTGGCCACGCCCTGCATGATCGCGGTGCCGTCCATGTTGATCGTCGCGCCCAAGGGCACCGTGAACGAGGCCACCGCGTTCTTCACGCCGAGCTTGCGCTCAAGAACCTCCAGGCTCAAAGGAATGGTGGCATTGCTCGATGCGGTCGAGAACGCGAACAGCTGCACGTCGCGAATCTTGCGCAGCAGGGTGCGCGGGCTCAGTCCACTGAGCAGCTTGAGCAGGCTGGGGTAGACCAGGAAGGCATGCGTCGCCAGCACCGCCAGCACCAGCAGCAGGAATTTCAGCAGGGGCAGGAACGCGCCGAAGCCCTCGGTGGCGAAGGTGCGGGCGATGAGTGCGAACACGCCGTACGGCGCCAGACTCATGACGATGCCGACCACCTTCATGATGATCGCGTCGAGATCCTGGAAGAAGCTCAGCATCCGCTTGCCGGGCTCGCCCGCCATCGTCATGCCCAGCCCGAGCAGGATCGAGAAAATGATCACCGGCAGCATGTCGCCGCTGCTCATCGACTCGAAGATGTTCCGCGGAAACAGGTTCACCAGCACGTCGACCAGCGGCGGTGCATCGCGGGTGTCGAAGCTCGCATCGGAGCTGAGCGACAGACCCTGGCCGGGCTTGAAGATCAGTGCCGCCAGCAAGGCGAGCGTGATCGCGCCAGCCGTAGTCAGCAGATAAAGACCCAATGTCTTGGCGCCGATCCGGCCGAGCTGGCGGATGCTGTCGAGCGAGGCCGTACCGCAGGTCAGCGACACCACGACCAGCGGGATGACGATGACCTGGAGCAGACGCACGAAGGCCTGCCCCATGATGTACAGAATGCCGTTGGCGCCGTAGTCCACCAGCCAGGCGCTGAGGGCCTCGGTGGCGGGCAGCAGGCCGAGCAGATTGATCGAGCCGCCAAGCAGCACGCCCAGCCCCATTCCCACAAAGATCCGGACCGTCAGTCGGCGCCCCGGATTCGCGGTGGCAAGCGATGGGGATTCATTCGTTGAGTTCATCGTGGGGCACGACCGTGGTGATGTACGTAGACGGAGCGATCCGGATTCAATCCTTGCACAGCAAGCCCGCCGCCATGACCCGGCAGCGGGCTTGCTGGATTCAACGACGCCGATTGATACGCAACACCCTCGCCGTCTGCCGCGCGCCTGTCAATGCAGGCGTCGCGGCGGGCAAGCTGCCTTAGGGATAGGTCACGTCCTTGCCGTAAGGATAGAAGTTGTTCACGTCCAGGTACTTGTAGGGCAGTGCGTCAATGCGGATGGTGCCCAGGAACGGCTGTTCGGGCTCGACCAGCAGTATCGTCTTGGCGTAGCCGCTGTCGTAGTAGCCCCGGCGGAAATGCACGCGGGACTTGATCGCGATCGCCTTGAAATCATCGGGATTGATGCCGATGTCGAGAAAGGCTTCGGGTTCGGTGTTCTGATGCAGGTAGGGGCTGATCACCAGCACATTGTTGTCGCCGAACTTGACGCTGATCCACAGCTGCGAACCACCGGCTCCCAGACCGCCGCGAGACATGCCGCCGCTGACGGTGTTGACCGTACCGACCACGCGAATCGGATCACCGGCGGACTTGTCGAGACGGCCACCGACCGCCATGTCGAAGGGATCGCCCGGCTTCACGCCCTTCTTGCGCAGCGCTTCGATCGCCTCGTTGTCGGCGACCGTGCCGATCAGGGTGTCGCTGAGATCCTGCTCGATCACCTGCTTCAACAGCCAGGTCGCCGCGCCCGAACGATCGCTATGGTCGGCCAGCACGATCGGATACTCGCCCTTTGTCATCGCCTCCTTGGCCAGACGCACGCCTTCGGTCATCGAGTAGACCTTGGTCCCGTGCACCAGATCGTCGCGCAGGCGCCAGGCGGTGTTCGCCATGTCGTCGGCGATGTGCGCCGCAAGCTCGGGATCGCCATTGGTGATCACCTGGAAGGCCATGCCGGCCTCGGCCGAGTCCATGAAGGCGAAGCCGTAGTAGAAGTTCACATAGACATCAGGCTCGCGCGCTTCCCAGGTCAGGGCTCGCTGCACCAGATCCATCCACGGCGAACGCCCGGTCCATTGCAGTACCGACGGCGTGAGAATCGGCGGCTTGCGCGTTTCGGTCACCGGCTTGTAGTTGCCGCGGATCGAACGGATCAGCGTGCGTGCCGCGCGTTCGCCCTGCAGATAGCCGTCGTAGTGCGGATAGTACTTCACGCAGAAGGCCAGGTCGGCATACCTCAGGAAATCCTGATCCTCGTTGCCGTGCGGATCGAAGGTGCCGGCGATGAAGGCCTTGGGTCCGATCACCTCGCGAACGCGGCGCGCCAGCTCGGCTTCGGGCTTGGCAACATCGCGCACACCCATCGCGCCATGCAGGGCCAGATAGGCGCCGTCGAACGGCCCCTGCACCTTGAGCTCGGAGATCATCTTGTCGACAAAATGATCGTAGGTGCTTTTATCGATCCAACCCGAGCCGGAGCCGGTCTTCGGAAACAACGGCGATTCGATGCCGATCAATTCCACATTGGCGTGTTCGCGCGCCACCTGCACGAAGCCGCCCATGTAGCTGCGTGGGGATGCGCTCAGCAGCGCCTCGCCACGGGCCGGCGAACCTTCGTAGATGAAGTCCTCAAGTCGCGTGTCGTACGGCAGGAAGGTCACGGTCTCGTGCACGAAGTAGATGACCGCGATGCGCACAGGTTTGCTCGCACTGCCGGGCTTGGCGGCAGCTTGCGCACCCATTCCGAAAGTGGCGGCGGCCAGCACGAAGAGGGACAGTATCGCTCGTCGAATGATGTTCATAGAGTGGCGCTTGAGGATTATTGAGGAAGGATCACGGTATCGGTCCACATGGCGCGGCAGTTCGGCGAGAGGGCGAATCCGATCGGTTCGCCATCGGCAGCAGCCCGCCTATGGATAGCTGAGGTTCTTTCCATAGGGATAGAACTTGTCCAGCTTCAGTTGCTGGTACTTCAGTGCTTCCAGTCGAACGGTACCGACGAAGGGCTCGTCGGGTTCGACCAGCAGGATCGTCTTGGCATAGCCGGTATCGTAGTAGCCACGACGGAAGTGCACTCTGGATTTGATCGCGATGACATCGAAGTCGTCCGCATTGATGCCGATCTCCAGAAACGCCTGCGGATCGGTGTTCTGATGCAGAAACGGGCTGATGATGACGACATTGCCGTCACCGAACTTCACGCTGACCCAGAGCTGCTGGCCGCCCGAGCCGGCCGCTCCGCCGCGCCGCGAAGGCGCACCGCTGACGGTGTTGACCGTGCCCACGATCCGGACCGGCTCGCCGGCTGACACGTCCAGCCGCCCGCCGATCATCATGTCGAACGGATCGCCCGGCTTCACGCCTTTCTTGCGCAAGGCCTCGATCGCATCGAAGTCGGCCACCGTCGCGATCAGCACGTTGCTCAGCTTCTGGTCGATGACCTGCTTCAGCAGCCAGGTCGCGGCGCCCGAACGATCACTGTGGTCCGCCAGCACCACCGGCGCCTTGCCCTGCTTCACCGCTTCCTTGGCGAGGCCGACACCTTCGTTGATGCGGTACACCTTGGTGCCGTAGACCAGTTCCTTGCGCAACCGCCACGCCGTGTTCGCCAGATCATCGGCGATGTGCTCGGCCAGCTCCGGATCGCCATTGGTCATCACCTGAAAGGCCATGCCGGCTTCCGCCGAATCCATGAACGCGAATCCATAGTAGAAACTGACATACACGTCCGGCTCACGCGCCTCCCAGACCAGGGCGCGCTGCACCAGATCCATCCACGGCGAGGTGCCGGTCCACTGCAGCACCGAGGGCGTGATGATCGGCGGCTTGCGCGTGGCAGTGGTGGGCTTGTAGTCCCCACGGATCGCCCGGATCAGGGTGCGGGCGGCACGCTCGCCCTGCAAGGGGTAGTCGTAGTGCGGATAGTATTTGACGCAGAATGCGAGATCGGCGTAACGCAGAAAATCATCGTCTTCGTTGCCGTGGGGATCAAAGGTGCCGGCGATGTATCCCTTGGGACCGATCACTTCACGAACCCGCCGCGCCAGTTCCGCTTCGGGCTTGGCGACGTCGCGCACGCCCATCGCGCCGTGCAATGACAGATAGACGCCGTCGAACGGACCCTGCGCCTTCAACTCCGAGATCATCTTGTTGACGAAGTGATCGTAGGTGGTCTTGTCGATCCAACCCGATGCGGAGCCGGTCTTGGGCATCAGCGGCGACTCGATGCCCACCAGCTCGACATTGGCGTGCTCGCGCGCGACTTTCACGAAGCCACCCATGGCGGTCATCGGCCCCGAACTCAACAAGGCCTCGCCGCGTGCAGGCGAGCCCTCGTAGATGAAGTCCTCGAGCTTGGTGTCATACGGCAGGAACGTGACCGTCTCATGCACGAAGTAGATCACCGCGATGCGGACCGGCTTGGTGGCATTGATCGGCTTGTCCGCCGCCAGCGCCACGCCGCCTGGCAGCGATGCACCCACCCCTGCCAGGGCCAGCAACATCAGTACCGTTCGTCTTGCAGTCGTCATATCAAGGGCTCATCGGGCTACTTGTAGGGTCACTTGAAAACCGGACGGCTGGCACCTGCGTGGACCGACCAAGAAACGAGTAGCCCGGATGAAGCGCAGCGGAATCCGGGACCACCGGGCGACATTGTGAAGCCTTGCTCCCGGATTCCGCCGTGCTCCATCCGGGCTACGCTTAGTTTCGAAACCTGCGCTCCGCAGCACTACGGATAGGTGACGTTCTTGCCGTAGGGATACAGGTGATCCAGCTTGAGGTGCTGGTAATCCAGCGCTTCGAGATGAACCGTGCCCAGGAACGGCTGCTCCGGCTCGACCAGCAGGATCGTCTTGGCGTAGCCGTTGTCGTAGTAGCCGCGCCGGAAATGCACGCGCGACTTGATCGCGATCACGTCGAAGTCGGCGGGATTGATGCCGATCTCCAGAAACGCCTCGGGATTGGTGTTCTGGTGCAGGTACGGACTGATGACGACCACGTTACCGTCGCCGAACTTGACGCTGACCCAGAGCTGGGACGCTGTCGCGCTGGTGCCACCACGCCGCCGCCCCATGCCACCGCTCACGGTGTTGACAGTGCCGACCACCCGCACCGGATCGCCCGCCGAAACGTCGAGCTTGCCGCCGATTTCCATGTCGAAGGGGTCGCCCGGCTTGACGCCCTGCTTGCGCAGGGTTTCGATGGCGTCCTCATCCGCGACGGTGCCGATCAGCACGCCGCTCAGCTTCTGCTCGATGACCTGCTTGAGCAGCCAGGTGGCGGCACCGGAGCGGTCGCTGTGATCCGCCAGCACCACCGGCACCTTGCCTTCCTCGACCGCCTTCTTGGCGAGACCGACACCCTCGGCCATCTTGTGCACCTTGGTGCCGTAGACCAGCTCCTTGCGTAGACGCCAGGCGGTGTTGGCCATGTCGTCCGCGATGTGCGCCGCCAGTTCCGGATCCCCGTTGGTGATCACCTGGAACGCCATACCGGCGTCGACGGCATCCGCGAACGCGAAGCCATAGTAGAAATTCACGTAGACATCGGGTTCGCGCGCTTCCCAGGTCAAAGCGCGCTGCACCAGATCCATCCACGGCGAGGCGCCGGTCCACTGCAGCACCGAGGCGGTGATGATCGGCGGTTTGCGCGATTCGGTCGTGGGCTTGTAGTCACCACGAATCGAACGGATCAGGGTGCGTGCCGCGCGCTCGCCCTGCAGGTAACCGTCGTAATGCGGGTAGTACTTGATGGTGAACGCGAGGTCCGCGTAGCGCAGGAACTCGCCGTCTTCGTTGCCGTGCGGATCGAAGGTGCCGGCGATCATCGCCTTTGGACCGATCGCTTCACGCACGCGCCGTGCGATCTCCGCTTCCGGCTTGGCCACACCGCGCACACCCATGGCGCCGTGCAGCGACAGATAGGCGCCATCGAACGGACCTTGCGCCTTGAGATCGGCGACCATCTTGTCGACGAAGTAATCGAAGGCTTCCTTGGTGATCCAGCCGGAGCCGGAACCCTTCTTCGAACCCAGCGGCGATTCGATGCCGACCAGCTCGACGTTGGCGTGCTCGCGCGCAACCTGCACGAAGCCGCCGATGTAGCCCTGCGGCGATGAGCTCAACAGAGCCTCGCCACGGGCCGGGGAGCCTTCGAAGATGAAGTCGTCGGTGGTGGTGTCGTACGGCAGGAAGGTCACGGTCTCGTGCGAGAATTTCATGACCGCGATGCGCACCGGCTTGGTGGCGTTGATGCGCTTGTCGGCGGCCTGCGCGCCAAAGCCCCAGGGCGAAAGTCCGACGACCGCCAGACAGAGCATCGTGAGTAGAGTGCGGCGCGGTAACTTCATGAATGCATCCTCTTGTTCTGAGTGACTTCGAATTCCTGCGGGCCGCTGTTGGCGGCGCTGAGTCCCACGGCGGTCTCGCGACAGGTTTCGAGAGCGACTAAGACCATATAGAGCGAGTCCCGCAGCGGCCAATGAATTGATCGCGAGCCTGTATAACCCGCGGTTATGCCGGCATCTCGCAAATTCCGGCCGCTGGCGAACCTCGCTTGAACATGTCGGCGCGACGCTCGATCAGACTCAGCGATCGGCATACAGCGGAATCACCGCATTGTCGCGAACCCAACCCGATGGCCCCTGGCTGGCGGCGATCCGCTTCCAGCCCAGAAACGAGCGCGAGACCTTCACCACCGAACCGGCCACCAGGGGCGCGGTTTCTTCCTCGGGTACCAGGTCGGTCGGTTCCGGGCTCAGGTTGACCTTCTGCACAAGCATGCCGACATCCACGTACCGCAGGTCGCCGTACGCGCCCCAGCACAGCACGCTGACGGCCAGCAGCAGCACGGCGGTCGCGCCGCCGCCAGCGCCGAGCCCGATCAGCAGGCGTCGGCGTGGCCGATACAGCGCGATCACGACAACGCCGAGCGCGAACGCCAACAGCAGGCCGGACAGCAGCGCCAGACGCTGCCATCCGCTGGCCGAGAGCCATGAAGGCAGCCGCTGATACCAGGCGCCGAAGAACAAGCGTTTGAGCGTCGGATCGGCCATCGCGGTCTGCGCCAGCGCGAAGCGCAGATTGTTGCGCGCGTGTGGTGCCGAGGAATGCAGCAGGAACGAGGCCGTCCCATGTGCCACGGCGAGGTTCCAGTTTTCCAGGTCGATGTTGAGCATCGCCAGATTCTCGTGCGCGGCCCAGTCCGTCCAGTCGGCTTGCAGCGCCGACCGGGCCGGCGCCTGGACCTGCGCCCAATCGACCGCCGGGGCATCCTCGACCGGGACCTCGGCGGATCGCGCCGCGCCGGAAAAGCCGAGCACGGTCGCCAGTATCAAGGTCTGCATCGTCGGCAGCCAATGCGCTCGACGGTCGGGCAGGCGATGCTCGCGCGGCGGCATCTCGATGTCATCGGCGGCGCTACCGGCGCGCTCCAGCCAGTCGCTCGGCAATGCAGCCTCGGCCGAGAAAAGACCGCGTTCCGTCGAACACCACAGTGCATACCATCGGCCGCTACAGACCGCGTCCTGGCTCAGCTCGAATACGGCGCTGGAGATTTCGCTGGCGGTGGGGGTGGAGACCCGCAGGTTCCAGGCTCTTGCGGAGGCATCCATCCACCGGTACAGATGGCGAGCCTGCGGGAGAACGCCGGGGCGTCGCAATTCGGCGATCAGGCGATGCAGGTCACGCACGCCGGAGCGGCGCAAGCGCGCCGGGTCGGTATCGAAAGCACGCTTCCAGGCCAGGCCTGTCCAGATCGCGGCCGGCAATATCAGCCCGAGCAGCAGGAACCAGACGGGATTGAACGCCCAGGGCAGCGCACCACTGTGCCCAGGTTTCAGTGGCTCGAGGATCGGCGACGGCACCACCAGCTCCGGCGGGGCCGCCGCCGCCTCGGCCGGGATCGCCAGCACCGGCTGAGCGATCGAACACAGCGTTCCGGCCAGCAGCAGGGCTGCCCACATGAGGTGGCGAACACGGACGATCGACTTCATTGCGGTTCCTGGCCTCATTACCAATCGTTCTGGTTGGTGTCGCGTTGTTCCTGAGCCCCGTCGCTCAACAATTGGTGCAGGCGCCCCGGCGAATCCTTGCTCGTCACGTCTTTCATTCGCTTCTTCGAGAATTCGAGAATCGGATCGACGCTGGACCCCGAACCGCCCCCCGGCTTGGAACGCATGGCGGCAGCCTTGCGCACACTCTTGGGCAGCGGCGGCTTTTTGCCCCTGGAGATGATCGGGTCTTCGCCCGGCGACAGATCACCCAGCGCGGCATCGGTTTTCGTCGAAGCGCCCTGTCCGAAGGAGTCGGTTGCGGACTGCTGCGTGCTTTGCCCGGTCACGACTGGAGGATTGTCTTCCTCGTCCATCAGCTCCTTGCGCTTCTCGTCGGCCTCGGCCTCGGCCTGCTCCGATTCCGGTGGCGCGAGCATCGCCGTGAGGCGCGAACGGTAGAGCCCCCAATCGGCGATCGAGGGGTCGAGCTGCTCACCGCGCCGGGTGGCTTCGATCGCATCCCGAATCACGCCCTCGGCCGGCAGCAATCCGGTTCGTTGCTCGTCCAGCCCGTACTTGATCGTCGCCTCCACCATCAGCCGCAGGTCATAGGCGTCGTAGTCGAATTCCCCAAGGTGCCGGACGATGGCGCGCAAGCGGTCGACCGGATTGCTGTCGAATTCCTCGCGTACGTCGAAACCGGCTTCCGCATCGAAATGCGCGCGCGCTGCCGGCGGCACCGTCATCGACAGCAGACAGGCCAGCACGGCGACGCTCGCGGACAGGCGCGAAGCCGCCGCCTTGGCGTCAACGCCGCGCAAGCGAATCTGGCGCGGCTGTGGCCGCTGCCTGAATTCACGAACCAGACCCAACATCCCCAGCAGCACTGCGGGCAGCAGCAGCCACTGGAAGCGTTCCTTCTGCGTGCCGCTGACTTCGCCCCCGAACAGGCCTTTGCGTCCGGTTTCCACAGTGTCCGCGAGCAGGGGTTCGACGTCCGCCAGCGTGCTGGCATTCAGATACCGACCATTGGTGCGCCGCGCCAGGGTCTGCAAGGTCGCCGGCATCAAGGTGGAATGGACCGTGCCGCCATCGGCATCCTGAAGATAACCGCCGTATTCGTCCGGGATGAACCCGCCCTCTTCGGTACCGACGCCCATCGACAGCACGTGGATCTGGCGTTCGGTCAGCTTGTCGAGCAGCTTGTTCCAGCCTTCGGTGGTGCTTTCGCCGTCACTCAGAACAATCAAATAACGATCGGCATCCTCGTCCTCGCCAAAACCTTCCAAGGCGGCATTGAGCATGCCGGTGTAGTCCGAGCCGCCCTGCGGCAGGTAATCGGGGTCCAGCAGCGGCAGGAATTCACGGATGATCTGGTAGTCGGAACTCAGCGGTACTTGAACGAAGGCGGTCCCGGCGAAGACGATCAGCCCGACCCGTTCACCCTTGAGCGCATCGAGCAGGGATTCGGTCACCGTGCGCGCCTGTTCCAGCCGAGAAGGGTCGACATCCTCGGTCAACATGCTCCGTGACAGGTCGAGCGCAATCATCACTTCGCGCGTGTGGGTATACGATTCCTGGTTCTGTTCGCCCCAACGCGGCTTCGCCACCGCGATCAATGCCAGCGTGATCGCAAGCAAGGTGATGAACGCGGGGCGACGCGGCCGAGACTGCGCCGGGCGCAGACGCTGACCGGCAATCGCCACCCGCTTGATCGCGTGCCATCGCAGCCGCGGTGCGGCGCGCATGAGGCGAACGATGCCCATCGCGCCGAGCAGCGGCAATATCAGCGCGAGCAACCACCATGGAGCGCCCCAACTCACCGGTTCAGCCCCAGACTGGCGCGGACGCGGCCGCCATTACGCATCGCCCGCATGGCAGGCGGCGCCTGCCCCGATTTGTTCGGTGTCACGGAAAGTTCGCGCATGCTCACGGGTAGCTAAGGTTCTTCGCGTAGGGATAGAACTGATCCAGCTTGAGGTGCTTGTACTTCAGCGCTTCCAGGCGGATCGTCCCCAGGAAGGGCTGCTCCGGCTCCACCAGCACGATGGTCTTGGCGTATCCGTTGTCGTAGTAGCCGCGGCGGAAGTGCACGCGCGACTTGATGGCGATCACGTCGAAGTCGCCAGGATTGATGCCGATCTTCAGGAAGGCCTGCGGATCGGTGTTCTGGTGCTTGTACGGGCTGATGATGACGACGTTGCCGTCGCCGAACTTCACGCTGACCCACAGCTGCTGCGAGCCGCTGCGCGCCAGACCGCCGCTGACGGTATCCACCGTACCCACGATATGCACCGGCTCACCGGCCGATACGTCGAGCTTGCCGCCGATCTCCATATCGAAGGCGTCGCCCGGCTTCACGCCCTGCTTGCGCAGGGTCTCGATCGCCTGCTCGTCGGCGATGGTGGCGATGAGCACGCCGCTCAGCTTCTGTTCGATCACCTGCTGCAACAGCCAGGTGGCGGCACCCGAACGATCGCTGTGATCCGCCAGCACCACCGGCGCCTTGCCCTGCGCCGCTGCCGCCTTGGCGAGACCGACGCCTTCGGCCATGGTGTAAACTTGGGTTCCGCTCACCAGTTCCTTGCGCAGCCGCCAGGCGGTATTCGCCATGTCGTCGGCAATGTGCTCGGCCAGTTCCGGATCGCCGTTGGTCGTCACCTGGAACGCCATGCCAGCGTCGACCACGTCCGCGAACGCGAAGCCATAGAAGAAATTCACGTAGACGTCGGGCTCGCGCGCTTCCCAGGTCAACGCGCGCTGCACCAGATCCATCCATGGCGAAGCGCCGGTCCATTGCAGCACGGAGGCGGTGATGATCGGCGGCTTGCGGGTCGCGGTGGTGGGCTTGTAGTCGCCGCGAATCGCGCGAATCAGCGTGCGTGCCGCGCGCTCACCCTGCAGATAGCCGTCGTAGTGCGGGTAGTACTTGATGGTGAAGGCAAGGTCCGCATAACGCAGGAATTCGTCGTCTTCATTGCCGTGCGGGTCGAAGGTGCCGACGATCATCGCCTTGGGGCCGATCACCTCGCGAACACGCCGCGCGATCTCCGCTTCCGGCTTGGCCACACCGCGCACACCCATCGCGCCGTGCAGCGACAGATAGGCGCCATCGAACGGGCCCTGGGCCTTCAGGTCGGCCATCATCTTGTCGACGAAATGCTCGAAGGCTTCCTGGGTGATCCAGCCGGAGCCTGAACCGCGCTTCGAACTCAAGGGCGACTCGATGCCGACCAGCTCGACATTCGCGTGTTCGTGCGCGACCTGCACGAAGCCGCCGATATAGCTCTGCGGCGCCGAGTTCAACAGGGCCTCGCCTCGCGCCGGAGAGCCTTCGTAGATGAAGTCCTCGGTGGTGGTGTCGTAGGGCAGGAAGGTCACGGTCTCGTGCGAGAACTTCATCACCGCGATGCGCACCGGCTTGGTGGCGCTGCTGCGCTTGTCCGCCGCCTGCGCCTCGTTGCCCAGGGTGGTCGCCGCCAGCGCGACGAGTGCGAACAGCGTCAATACCGCGCGTTTGCTGATGTTCATCGTGTACGTCTCTCCAAGGGTCCCAGCTCACGGTCCGCCGCGGCCATAGCTGCCGCGACGACAGACCGGACTTCGAGTGCCAATGCGCTCAATGCCTAGGGGTAGCTGAGGTTCTTCCCGTACGGGTAGAGGTGATCGAGCTTGAGATGCTGGTAATCCAGCGCTTCCAATCGAACGGTTCCGAGGAACGGCTGCTCGGGTTCCACCAGCAGAATGGTCTTGGCATAACCGTTGTCGTAGTAGCCGCGGCGGAAGTGCACGCGTGACTTGATCGCGATCGCCTCAAAGTCCGCCGGGTTGATGCCGATCTCCAGGAATTCCTCCGGCCAGCGATTCTGATGCAGATGCGGGCTGATGATGACCACATTGCCGTCCCCGAACTTCACGCTGACCCACAGCTGTGATTTCGCGGCACCGCGCCCCAAGCCGCCGCTGACGGTGTTGACGGTGCCGACCACACGCACCGGCTCGCCCGCAGACACGTCCAGCTTGCCGCCGATCTCCATGTCGAAGGCATCGCCGGGCTTCACGCCCTGCTTGCGCAGTGCCTCGATGGCGTCTTCGTCGGCGATGGTGCCGAACAAGGTGTGGCCCATCTTCTGCTCGATGACCTGCCTGAGCAGCCAGGTGGCTGCGCCGGTGCGATCACTGTGATCGGCGAACACGATCGGCACCTGCGCCTCCTTCACCGCCGCCTTGGCCTTCTGCACGCCTTCGGCCATGGAATAGACCGTGGTGCCGTGTACCAGCTCGTCGCGCAGGCGCCAGGCGGTGTTGGCCATGTCGTCGGCAATGTGCTCGGCCAGTTCCGGATCGCCGTTGGTCATCACCTGGAACGCCATGCCGGCATCGACCACGTCCGCGAACGCGAAACCGTAGTAGAAATTCACGTAGACGTCGGGCTCGCGCGCCTCCCAGGTCAGCGCGCGCTGCACCAGGTCCATCCAGGGCGAGGCACCGGTCCATTGCAGCACCGAGGCGGTGATGATCGGCGGCTTGCGGGTCGCGGTGGTCGGTTTGTAGTCGCCGCGAATCGAGCGGATCAAGGTGCGCGCCGCGCGCTCGCCCTGCAGATAGCCGTCGTAGTGCGGGTAGTACTTGATGGTGAAGGCGAGGTCCGCATAACGCAGGAATTCGTCGTCTTCATTGCCATGCGGGTCGAAGGTACCGGCGATCATCGCCTTGGGGCCGATCACCTCGCGCACCCGCCGCGCCAGCTCCGCTTCCGGCTTGGCCACGCCGCGCACGCCCATGGCGCCGTGCAGCGACAGGTAGGCACCATCGAACGGACCCTGGGCTTTCAGGTCCGCCACCATCTTGTCGACGAAATGCTCGAAGGCCTCCTTGGTGATCCAGCCGGAGCCGGACCCCTTCTTCGAGCCCAGCGGTGATTCGATGCCGACCAGATCCACATTGGCGTGCTCGCGCGCCACCTTGACGAAGCCGCTCATGGAGGACCGGCTGATGTGGTAGCTCGACGCGCTCAGCAGTGCATCACCACGCGCGGGCGAGCCTTCGTAGATGAAGTCCTCGGTGACAGTGTCAAACGGCAGGAAGGTGACCGTTTCGTGCATGAACTGCATCACCGCGATACGAACCGGCTTGGTCGGCGAAGGCCGCTTTTCGGCTGCCCAGGCGCTGTGGCCAGACACCAAGAACACCACAACACCCAGACCCAGGGCCCCAAGGAAGCGACGGCGCAACATCGTCATGGACGAAACCTCATGTGAATGGCTTTACCGCACCCGGCGAATTCCGGCATCACGCTAAGGCCCTGTCGTTCGATCGCCGCACGGCGCCAAACAGAGCGAGCCCCAGCAGCGCGATGCCGGGCAATACAAAGACGTGAAAAAGTTCGTGGCTGATCAAGGGCGGCGGCGCGTCGAACTCGATCTTGTTGTCCTGATTGATCGCCCTGAAGGCATCCTCCACGGCGTTTTCATCGGTGGCGCGGAAGAACAGCCCGCCGGTGGTGTCGGCGATGTCGCGTAGCGCCAGCGTGTCGATTTCGGAAGCCCGCATTTCGGTACCGATGCGATTGCCGGCATAGTCGAAGACCGGCATCGGAATGTCGCCTTCGGCACCGGCACCGATGGTGTAGACCATGACGCCGTCGATTGCGGCGAGTTGCGCCGCCGCACGCGAATCGAGCGAACCCTTGTTGCTGGCGCCGTCCGTGAGCAGCACGATGAATGCGCCTTCGCGCTTGTCCGCATCGTCATCCCGCTGGCCCTGGCGCAGACGCGCCAGCGACACGCCGATCGCATCGCCGATGGCAGTACCGTCCTCGATCAGGCCGATCGACAGGCGCGCGGTCTGCTTGCGCAGCCACTCGTGGTCGAAGGTCAGCGGTGCGAAGGTATAGGCGCGCCCACCAAAGGTGACGATACCGATTCGATCATCCGGCCGGCGATTGATGAACGCGGAGATCATCGGCTTGATCGCCTGCAGACGATTGGTCATCGTGTCGCCGCGCTGGAAATCCTCGGCATACATGCTGGTCGACAGATCGATGGCGATGATGAAGTCATAGCCGGTGCGCTTGTGATCCGTATCCGGCTCCATGTATTGCGGGCGGGCGAGACCGACGATCAGCAGCGCCAGTCCGGCATAGGCGCAGAACACCGGCCAAGGTGCCGAGTTCGCCGCGGTCGAGGCCTGCCACTCCTCGGCGCCCGGCACCATCAGCACGGTTACGCTGCGCTGACGCCGCAACACGGCGACCACCATCAGCAGTCCGAGCAGCCACAGGTACAGTGGGTCGTGGAAGGTCCAGCCGCTCAGCATGCCCTGATCCTTGAGGTCTTCATCCGCGGCGACCTGCGCGCCCGTGCTGATGGAAATAGGCCATCAATGCCTGCAGGGGATCGGCATCGTTGTGAATGATCAGGCGATGGTCGACCGCGGCGAACAGACGCGTGAAATGAGTCTCGCGCCACCGGCTCCAGCGCGCATGTGCGGCGCGGGTCGCATGCGAGGCGGTGTCGATGTTGACCAGCTGTCCGGCCACGGGATCGTAGGCAGACAAGCGTGTGCGGGGCGGCAACTCCAGATCCCAGACATCGTCGGCGCGCACACCGATCGTCTGACAGCGCTGTTGCAGGCCGCGCCAACCCTCGGGCGCCTCGGTCGGCACGAACGGCCCGAACCAGAGCAGCACGCCGCCGTTGGGCGCGGCTCGGCGGATCATCCGCCAAGGCAGGGCGCACGACGGCGACACATCCAGCGGTGGCGGCGCCTGGCTCAGCAGCCGCGTGGCCAGACGCAGAATCGCCTTGCGGCCGGACAGCGGCCGCTGGAACCAGGATGTCTCCGGCGAGCTATAGAACAATCCAACACGATCGCGGTTGGTCGCGCTCACCAGCATCAGCAATGCGGCGGCTTCCAGCAACGAATCGCGCCGCGTGCGCTGCCCGGAGCCGAACTGCAGGACCGGCGAATCCTCGAACACCAGGATCAGCGAAAGCTCCCGCTCCTCCACGAACTTCTTGCGGTAGGGCTCACCGAGCCGGGCGGTGACATTCCAGTCGATGGAACGCAGATCGTCCCCCCACTGATACTTGACGACCTGGTCGAACTCCATGCCCCGCCCCCGGAAAGCGGAGCGATAGTCCCCGCTGAGCGAGGTATTCACGGAGTGCTGGACCTGCCACTCCAACCTACGCAGTACCGTCCGCGGTGCCGATGGCAACACGATCGAGGGCGCGGTCGACGTCGTGGAGCTCCGAATCATGCGAAGCGCATCAGCCGGCCACGGCGCCGCTTTCGGGCACGGCGGTCTGCTTCAGAATTCCACTGAGCACCTCGTCGGCGGTGATGCCGAGCGATTCCGCCTCGTAGGTCAGACCGACACGGTGCCGCATCACATCCAGGAACACATCCTGTACGAAGGCCGGGGTAACGAAGTCGCTGCCGCGCAGCCATGCCAGGGCACGACTCGCCTGGAACAGGCTGAGCGAGGCACGCGGCGAGGCACCAAAGGCCAGGGTCTTGGGCGCAGCGCCCGCCTCCTCGCGCTTTGCGGCGATCGTACGCGTCTCGCGCACCAGAGCGACCATGTACCCCTGCATGGATTCGGCGACATGAATCGCGTCAACCTCCTTTCGCAGTTCCAGAAGCTGCTCGCCGCTGGCTACGGCGCTCAGCGCCGGCTGCGATGTGACGTTGCCCCAACGCCGCACCATTTCCAGTTCCTCATCAAGGGCCGGGTAGTCGAGCAGCAACTTGAACAGGAATCGGTCGAGCTGCGCCTCGGGCAGTGGATAGGTCCCTTCCTGCTCGACCGGGTTCTGCGTGGCCATGACCAGAAACGGCTTCGGCAAGGGATAGGTGGTACCGCCGATGGTGACCTGACGCTCTTGCATCGCTTCCAGCAAGGCACTCTGCACTTTGGCCGGCGAGCGGTTGATTTCGTCGGCCAGTACGAGATTGGCGAAGATCGGCCCCAGATGCGGCGAGAACTGACCGTCTCCCGGCGAATAGACCATGGTGCCGACGATGTCGCTGGGCAGAAGGTCGGGCGTGAACTGAACGCGCTCGAATGACACGCCCATTGATTGCGCCAGCGACTTGACCAGCAGGGTCTTGGCGAGCCCCGGCATACCCTCCAGAAGGACATGGCCACCCGTCAGCAAAGCGATCTGCAAACGCTCGATGATCTGGCTCTGCCCAAGGACCGCTTTGCCGATCTCTGCGGACAGACGCGACGACCACTGCGCGCCGGGAGACACCGCGTTCGAAACCTCAGCGGATGTGGCGCTCATCGCGACTCACCGTTCGGGACCGGAGTGACCATCGCAGCTGTGGCCGCCACCCACCGATGACCGTGAACACGCAACTTCGTGAGGCGCGCAGCAGGCGGCAAGGCATTGACAGCGTCGGTTCTCATTTGCATAGGTTTGTCTCATTCAAGGCCTAGGCAACCATATGGAGTGGTCGCTTCGGGAGCTAATGAATTGATCGGGAGATCGCATAACTCAAGGTTATGCGATCAGGGCGTGATGCCTGCTCCGCGACGCACCCAACCGTCCCGTCGGCGCGTCCGCTCCGCCATGGCCCAGGACCGGATTCGCATCGATGCCGCTTCGGTGAACAGGTCCGGGGGCTCGTCCTGACGAACCGGCGACGCACTCATGGGCTCATCGGTCGCAGACGCGACGGTGCGCAGCGTCTGCCGAGGCCTTGCTTCACGTCATCCATGGATCGACTGCAACTCGGATGCCATGGCCGCCGCATGCGCCGGCAACGGCGTCTTTCGGAGGCCGCACATGACCGCGATCCGTCCACCATAATAAAGGGTTATGCCTCATCCCACTCTTTTCATTAGCCCGTGCGGAGCACTCCCGCTAGGCTCCGCACCATCAATCAAGCATGCTCCGCGCCGCGGACCGGCGCCGGGTTCGACCAGGTCTTTGCGGCGGCTTGGCGGGGCCTTGTCGCCGGTGACGCGCGGGATCTGAGGTTGGACGGGTCTCAGTTTATTTTTGACGCGATGCGGCGTTCACTCTGAATTACAGGATTCGAGCTACTCATGACCGAGGTCTATCTCAACGGTACTTTCATGGAGTCCGAGCGTGCGCGGATTTCACCTTTGGACCGGGGTTTCCTGTTCGCGGACGGGGTGTACGAAGTGATCCCCGCTTTCAACGGCGTCCTTTTTCGAATCGATGAACATCTCGCCCGGCTGGAACGTTCCTTGGGCGAACTGCAGATCTACAACCCGCACTCCAGAGAAACCTGGCAGGTGCTTTGTCAGAAGCTGCTGCTCCGGAATGGTGGCGGCAATGCCTCGGTCTACCTGCAGGTGACGCGGGGCACCGCCGCGACTCGCGACCACGCGTTTCCAACGCCTCCGATCCCGCCCACCATCTTCATGACGACCGCAGCACTGAATGCGGAAACGGCGGTGACACATCCGGACAGCGCCAGCGGCGCAGCCGCCATCAGCGCCGACGATCCGCGCTGGGCCCGTTGCGACATCAAGTCGGTCTCGTTGCTGCCGAACGCCATGCTACGTCAGCAAGCGGTGGAAAGCGGTGCGGTCGAAGCGATATTGACTCGGGATGGTTTCCTGACCGAGGGCTCGTCCACCAATGTGTTCGTGGTCAAGGACGGTCTGATCGCGACACCGCCGCTCAGCAACCGGATTCTCGGCGGCATCACTCGCGATCTGGTGATCGAACTGTGCAGAAAGAATCGCATGCCATTCGAAGAACGTGAAGTATCCGAAGCGGAGCTGCTCGATGCGGATGAAATCTGGATCAGCAGTTCAACCAAGGATGTCATGCCGATCGTGAGCCTCAACCAGAAGCCGGTGGGCCACGGCCGTCCCGGTGAAGCCTGGAAAACCCTGGCGCGGCGCTACGTCGAGTTCAAACGCAATATCTGCTGCGAGTAGTCATTACCAAGACGACTGCCCATCCGCAGCAGCACGATCGATCATTCCGGACCGGCCGAATGCTCATGCCCCACTTTGCTGGAGTCAGCTGGAGTTGAATCAATGAAGGTCATCGTCATGGGCGCCGGCGTCATCGGCGTCGCAACGGCCTGGTATCTGTCGAAGGCCGGACACGAAGTGACGGTGCTCGAACGCAATGCCGGTGCGGCCCGCGAGACCAGCTTCGGCAACGGCGGCCAGATCTCGGTGAGTCACGCGGAACCCTGGGCCACACCGTCTGCGCCCTTGAAGATGCTGCGCTGGTTGGGGCGCGAGGACGCGCCGCTGTTGTTCCGTCTGCGCGCCGACCCGGCGCAGTGGGCCTGGGGACTCAAGTTTCTGCGCGAATGCACGGCCCAGCGCACGCGTGCCAACGCCGTGCAACTGGTTCGGCTCGGCACCTATAGCCGCACCCTGCTGCAGGCCCTGCGCACCGATTTCGACATCGAATACGACCACCTGTCACGCGGCATCCTGCATTACTTCACCAACGCCAAGACCTTCGAAGGCACGATGGCGATGACGCGCGTGATGCGCGACCTGGGCTGCGAACGGCGCAGCATCGACGTCGACGAAGTCCTGCGGATCGAGCCTGCCCTCGCCGCCATCCGTTCGCAGCTGGTGGGCGCGACCTACACCAGCGCCGACGAATCCGGCGACGTTCACCTGTTCACCACGCGCCTGGCGGAGCGCTGCGAAAAGCGCGGCGTGCGCTTCCGGTACGGGGTGCGCATCACCCGCCTCACTGAAGAGCGCGGCCGTCTCAGCGGCGTTGAATACGCGGACGAAACCGGCGCCTACCAGACCGCGACGGCGGACGCCTATGTGCTCGCACTCGGCAGCTTCAGCCGTGAGCTCGCCAGAACCGTGGGCGTCAAACTCGACATCTATCCGGTCAAGGGCTATTCACTGACCCTGCCGATTCTGGACCCCGAGCGGGCGCCCAGCGTCAGCATCACCGACGAAGAACACAAGATCGTGTTTTCGCGCCTCGGAGACCGGATCCGTGTCGCCGGCACTGCCGAATTCAACGGCTATTCGATGGAACTCAATCAGGTCCGTTGCCAGGCGCTGCTCAAACGGACCCTGCAGGTCTTTCCGGGCATGAGCCAACCGGAACTGGGCAGCTACTGGACCGGTCTGCGCCCGTCCACTCCGAGCAACCTGCCCTACATCGGCCCGAGCCGCGTGCGCGGCCTGTATCTGAATACCGGGCACGGCACGCTCGGCTGGACCCACGGCTGCGGTTCCGGTCAGGCGCTCGCCGACATCATCGACGGCCGGCGACCGGACGTCGATTACGCCTTCTGCGGGCAGGCTTAGGACACGGGCGCCGGCTCGCTACAGGAACTCCTTGGGATGTGGCATCGGCGTCGGTTCCTCGATGTCTTCGGGCTTCCATTGGTGCGGAAAACCTTCGAGCGAGCCAATCGCACGACGGTCGCGCGCGACGACCGGTCCGTTCTGGGCGTAGAGCGTCACCAGTTCGGCGATGGCGTGCAGCGACGACAGATGCGTACGCTCATAGCCGTGCGAAGCGTCGGCACCGAAGCCGAGCAGGGCATGACGGATATCGTAGCCGGCGCGCAGGGCGGCTGCGGAATCCGAGAAGTAGTACGGGAATACATCACGCTGGTGCTCAATCCGGTGCTCCGTGCACAGACGCAGCAGTTCGCGCGTGAGGTGGTAGTCGAACGGTCCGCTTGAATCACAGATCGCCACGGTGACGCCGTGTTCGCGTGAGTTCTGGCCTTCGGCCGGTATCGCGATGTCGATCGAGACCATTTCGCTGATGCGCGCGTCGAGCACCGCCGAAGCACCGAAGCCGACTTCCTCGGTGATCGTGAACATCGGATGGAAATAGACCGGCAGCACCAGATCGGATTCGACGATCGCCTTGATCGCCGCCAGCAGCGCGGCGACACCGGCCTTGTCATCGAGATGGCGTGAGGAGATGTAGCCGTTCTCGTGCAGCTCCGGCTGCGGGTCGATCGAAATGAAGTCCCCGATATTGACGCCGAGCTGGGTGAGATCGGCCTTGGAATGCACGTTCTCGTCGAGACGCAGTTCCACCTGGGTCCAGTTGGTGGGCTGATCGTCGACCTGGTTGTTGAAGGCATGGCCGGAGGCCATCAGCGGCAGGATGGTTCCGCGAAACGGGCCGATGTCGGTGAACAGGGTGACGCGCGCACCCTCGGCGAAGCGGCTGGACCAGCTGCCCAGCGGCAGCAGCGCGAGCCGGCCGTTGTCCTTGATCAGGCGCACCGTGGCGCCGAGCGTATCCAGATGCGCCACCACGGCGCAGGCCGGCCGGTCGGTTTCGCCCTTGATCGTGGCGCGGATCGCGCCACGCCGCGTCAGTTCATAGGGAACGCCCAGTTCGCCGAGCTTGCCGCAGGTGTAGTGCACGACCTCGTCGGTAAAGCCCACGGGACTCGGGATCGCCAGCAACTCAAGCAAGGTCTGCTTGAGATATTCGTGGTCAATGTCCAGCTTCTGCATGTTCTTCATATTTGTATTCACGCGTAATGCTGAACGGAAACAACAGATCCAGAAACCGTTCAGCCGTGGGTTGTGGTTCGTGGTTGGCCAGCCCGGGACGCTCGTTGGCCTCGATCACCACGTAGTCCGGCTTGGCCGGCGACGGCACCAGCAGGTCCAGACCGGTCACCGGAATTTCCAGCGCCTTGGCGGCCTCGATCGCGGCCGCGCACAGACGCGGGTGCAGGATGTGCGTCACGTCGTGCAGGGTGCCACCGGTATGCAGATTGGCGGTCTTGCGTACGGCCAGCTTGCAGCCCTCCGCAAGCACTTCATCCATCTTGTGACCGGCCAACTTCACCGATCGTTCCGTTTCCGCGTCCATCGGAATCTTCGACTCGCCACCGGTGGCGGCTTCGCGCCGGCGCGACAGCTTCTCGATCAGTTCGCGCACGCTATGGCGTCCGTCGCCGGTGACCACCGGTGGCTTGCGCAGCGCCGCTGCCACCACCTTGTAACCGATCACAACGATGCGCAGATCCTGCCCTGAGCAATACTGTTCGATCAGCACGGTGTCGCCATGGTGGCGCGCACTGCGGATGGCCGTGCGCAGCTCGCGCGCGGTCCGCACATCTACACTGATGCCGGCGCCCTGCTCGCCATCCGCAGGCTTGACCACGACCGAACCGTGCGTCTTCAGAAACGCCAGATCCTCGCCGCTGCCGTCAGCGACGCGTTGCTGCGGCACCGACAGCCCGACCTGCGCGAGCAGGCGGCTGGTGACGCGCTTGTCCGCGCAGCGCGACATCGCGATGGCGCTGGTCAGCTCGCACAGTGACTCGCGGCAGATGATCGAACGTCCGCCCAGGGACAAGCGGAAATAACCGGCCTCGGCGTCCAGAATCTCGACGTTGATGCCGCGCCGCCGCGCCTCGTCGACGATGATCTTGGCGTAGATGTTGAGCCCTTCGTCGGCCTGCACCGTGGGCCCGGTGTACAGCGGCTCGTTGATCGCGTTCTTGCGCTTGACCGCGAATTCCGGGGCGCGTTCGAAGCCGAGCTTCTCGTACAGCCCGATGGCCTGTTCGTTGTCGTGCATCACCGACAGGTCCATGTAGCTGCGACCGCGTTCCTTGAAGAAGCCGGACAGGTAGTTGACCAGCGCGATGCCCACGCCGGGCTGCGTCGCGCAGGGGTCCACCGCCAGACACCACAGGCTGGAACCGTTCTCGGGATCGCCGAAGGCATTCCAGTGGTCCACGCCGGTGACGGTGCCGACCACGGTATCGGTGGCTTCGTCGACCGCCACCAGATAAGTGATGTTCGGCGACTTGCGGTGCTGCCAGAGAAAGCCCGGATCGGCCGGCACCATGCGCCGCGCCTGATAGATGCGGTTGATCGACTCGGCATCCTGCATCGATTCGATCGGCCGGATCGTCAGCCCGCGCAGCTTGAGACTGTCCGGATCATAGCGGTCCAGACGCAGACGAAAGGTATGCGAGGGATCGAGAAACAGCATCTGCGGCGACTGCGCGAGGATCACGTGCGGGTCGCGCACGTACATCGCGATGTTGCGCGCGCCATCGCGCTCCGACATGACGGCACGGGCCACGTCCGCCGGATTGTCGAAAGTCTGCGCCAGGATCAGCTGACCCCAACCGCATTCCAGGGTCACGTTGCGATTGTTGGGCGCAGATGCCGATGCATCCGCAGCGGGTTTGCGTATGGAGGCTTCGCTCATTCGGATTCTCCCTGACGACGCTGGGCGTGTCTGTCCGGATGCTTCATTACGAAACGTGCGTCTGCAGCCAGGCTTCGAGCAAGGCGAGCTGCCACAGCTTGGACCCGCGCAGCGGGGTGATGTGTGATTCCGGCGACTGGAACAACATCTCGACATAGTCGCGCTTGAACAGGCCGCGGCTGCGCGCAGCCGGCGCATCGAGCAGATCGCGCGCGTATTCGAGGAAATCGCCCTGCAGGTACTTCAGCGCCGGCACCGGGAAATAGCCCTTGGGCCGGTCGATCACCGCTGCCGGAATGACCTGGCGCGCGGCTTCCTTGAGCACGTACTTGCCGCCTTCGGCGATCTTGTGGCGCCCCGGAATCTTCGCCGCCAGCTCGACCAGCTCATGGTCCAGGAACGGCACGCGCGCTTCCAGGCCCCAGGCCATGGTCATGTTGTCCACGCGCTTGACCGGATCGTCGACCAGCATGATCTGCGTATCCAGGCGCAGCGCCTTGTCTATGGCATCGGGTGCGCCGGGCAGGCCGAAGTGATCGGCGATGAACTTGCGCGCGTGATCCTCGCCCAGCAGCCGCGGGTCGACCACGTCCGCGTATTCGTCATGCGTGCGGTCGCAGAAGCCCTGAGAATAGATCGTGAACGGATCGCCGCCTTGAAGCATCGGCGGATACCAGTGATAGCCGCCGAACACCTCGTCCGCGCCCTGACCGCTCTGCACCACCTTGCTGCGCTTGGACACCGCCTCGGACAGCAGATAGAAAGCCACGCAATCGTGCGAGACCATCGGTTCGCTCATCGCGCCGATCGCTTCCGGCAGGCGCGGCAGCAGGGTGCGGCTGTCGATGAAGATCTGTTCGTGGTCGGTGCCGAAATGCTTGGCGACGATGTCCGAATAGCGAAATTCGTTGCCTTCTTCCTTGCCCACGTCCTCGAAGCCGATCGAATAGCTGCGCAGGTTCGATCCGGCCTCGCTCATCAGACCCACGATCAGACTCGAATCCACACCACCGGACAGCAGGGCGCCGACCGGTTCGTCCGAGACCAGACGCCGCTTCACGGCCAGACGCAGCGCGGCCAGCGTGTCGTCGCGCCAATCCTCGAAACTGCGCGCCTCGTCCTCGGCGGTGCGTTCGAACGAGGGGCGCCAGTACTCGTGCTGGTGCATCGAGCCGTCTTTCTCGATCACCGCCAGCGTGGCCGGCGCCAGCTTGCGCACGCCCTTGAGGATGGTATGCGGCGCCGGCACCACGGCATGGAAGTTGAGGTAGTAGTGCAAGGCCACCGGATCGATGTCGGTATCGACATCGCCGGCCTTGAGAATCGCCGGCAGCGTGGAGGCGAAACGCAGGCGGCCGGCGGTCTTGGAGAAGTACAGGGGCTTGATGCCCAGGCGGTCGCGGCCGAGCACGATACGGCCCGAATCGCGCTCCCAGATCGCGAACGCGAACATGCCGTTGAGATGCTGCACGAAATCCAGGCCCCATTCCTGGTAGGCCTTGAGCAGCACTTCGGTGTCGCCTTCCGACCAGAAGTGATAGCCCTTCTGCTTGAGGATCTGGCGCAGCTCCGGGTGGTTGTAGACGGCGCCGTTGAAGACGATGCCCAGACCCAGTTCGTTGTCGATCATCGGCTGCTGCGCGCGCTCGGTCAGATCCATGATCTTGAGGCGGCGCTGGCCCACGGCCAGCGGCCCGGTCTGGAACAGACCGGAGCCATCCGGCCCGCGCTTGGCCTGCATCTCGTTCATGCAGGCCACGGCGGCGATATCGGCGGGGGCTCCGTCGTAGCGGCGTTCGCCGGCAAATCCACACATCAGATTGATCCTTTCGGTTCGATTCGTTGGGGTTCGAGGGTCCGGTGGCTCATGCCACCGGCGTCAGCCCTGCGTCTTCGGGGCTGTGCATCAGTTCGGCAATGCGTTCAAGCGAGTGCACCAGTTCCTCGCGCTGTTCAGCGCTGAGATTTTCGAACCGGCGGATGAACTGGGCCTGCATCAATGGCGGCGCGGACTCGAGCACGCGACGTCCGCCTGCGGTCAGCGTGACCAAAACCTTGCGCCGGTCCCCTTCGTCGCGGGCACGACTGACCAGCCCGCGCGATTCGAGCTTGTCGAGAATCAGGGTCACGGTGCCTTGCGACAGGCTCACGCGTTCCGCGATGCGGCCCGCGCTCAGCGGCTGGGCCTCGAAGCGCGAGGCCTCCAGCACCAGCATCTGTGGCACGGTGAAGCCCACGGATTGTTCGAGATACTTGGAATGCGTATCGAGCGCTTGCGTGATTCTGCGCAGCGCGCCGAGCACCAGAAATGTCTGTGTCCGCATGTTTTGGGGACGGTTCGGCAAGAATGTTTTGAACGCAAAGAATTATGCCGAAGAAATGCTTTGAACGCAAAGGATCAGCCGGGCAGCGACCGACCGTCAACCGGACGACATGACGCATGTCGGGTGGGTACGGGTATCGGGAGAATGGCTGCTGTCTTCGCGGACGGGGCCAATCGCCCGGTTCGCGCCAGAAAGCAAACCGCTGAGGGCTGCCACAATCTCGGCAACAGACGGTCAGCCTATTGGGCAATAGCCACTCAGAAAATCGATGCCTCTGCCGAGCGCGTTTTCGAACGGCCACTCCAGCTCAATATCGTGTGCATCAATCACTGATCCGACCTCAGGTTTGTTTGAAAGAATGCGCCGATCTTCGCGGCGAACTCACGCTGAAAACCGCTGCGATCGAAGTCTTGAGGGTCCGCACAGATTTCCGGTGCCTGCCTCAACAACATGGCGCTGCAAGGCGCCAGAAACGAGAAGTGTCCGGCATTCGAAACGAGATGATATTCGACAGGGCTTGGCAGGAGCGATCGGACCAGCGTGGCGTCACGCGCGATCTCATCATTGGAAGCAACCCAAAGCTCAACCGGAACCGACACGCCTGACAGGCCTCGCGGCGCAAATCCATGTGAGAGCGCGGGCGCAGCCAGAACTGCTGCATGAATTCGCGGGTCGGCGTTGGCGATCGGCGGCGATTCGGCGCTGGCCGCAGCGTCGCCCGAGCCCCGTTGCCTGGACTTGCGACATCCCCAATCATCGGCATGCGACCGGCAAAAAGAGACGACCTTCCCCCACTCAAGCTGTCCGCCAACAGCGATCAGGCCGGTCGTACCGCCAGCTGAATGCCCAAATAGGCCGATGCGCGCCGGATCGATGGCGGCGTGGCCGCGCCATTTGTCCAGCATGAAGTCGATGGTTTTTGAAACGTGACGAAGCCGATCGATAAAGTTGCTGCGAGTGAACGCGTTAGATTGGTCCTGATAATTGTCGCCCTTGTGCGTGATGGCGACGACGATGAAGCCTGCGTCGGCGAGACTTGTGGCGAGATTGTAAGAATTCAAGGGCGAGGCGCCGGTTCCATGCGACATGACAATGAGCGGATGCCCCGTTCCCTTGATGGTGCCGCTGAAGGCGACATTCATATTGAAGGGACCGAATTCAACATGGCGCGCAGGCTGGTCGCTCGGGTACCAGATCGCGAGCGTCAGAGGCGGGCCGTGGGCATCCGGCGCCGTCGCCCACTGAAAGCCGACGCTGCGCTCGCTGTTTGTGGCGTAGACGGCGTCGAGAGCGCCGCCTAAGACCAAGGCCGCAAAAGCGGCAAGGAACAGACGAAAGTTGTTCATGTCGAATCTCCGCTATCGATGATCTCGCGCAGGTAGGCGACATGTTCGGAGAACGCCCGACGCCCGACCGCAGTGGATTTCACGCGTGTCTTCGGCTTGCGGCTCTCGAACTTCTTTTCGATAGCGACATAGCCAGCCTTTTCCAGCGCTTCGAGATGAGAGCCGAGATTGCCATCGGTCGTCGCCAGAATATTCTTGAGCTGCACGAATTCGATCGCTGCGCCCGGCGCCAGCTTGCACAGAGACGCCATGATCTTGAGGCGCGTCGCTTGATGGATGATCGCGTTGCCCGACTTCATGGGCGGGCGCCCACCTGCCTCAGCCACAAGCCGCCAAGAACGAGCGCGCCTCCATTGGCCGCCGCCATCCACAGGGCAAACCAAGGTCCGCTCAACATATAGCCAATGCAGATCAGCGCTGCGACGGCGATCCCGCACACAATGAAAAACGGCCCCACCCAGATGCCGGCGAGGACATAGCCCAGCATGAAGACGAGCGGCCAGAAAGCGGTCATCTGCCGCGCATCAAGAGGGCCTAAGAGCCACAAAATCAGACACGCGAATGCGATCAGTGCCGCCTGCGCGGAGACGAGTCGCCATTGCAGGTCGCCGTGCACCTGCATCGGGAGGCGCTTACCGAATCGCAGCAGAACGAACATTCCAGCATAACCAAGCGCCCATACGGCCGGCCAAACCCATGTCGCCAACGCAGGGTGGAATTGCGTTACACCATAGCCTGCCGCGATTGCCAGGCCCCACAGGATGAGAATGGCGCCACTGCGGCCGTAAAAAACGGCCCTGAAGATTTTCTGTTCAGCGATATCGATTTCCGACAGGGACGCCGCCGCATTTTCTCGATCAACATTCATCTGTTATTTCCAATACAGAGTACTCTGTATAGCAGAGTCCATTTATCGATGCAAAGCCGTGGCCGAGAACGGCTATCCCAGCTCGGGATTTTCGCTTGCGGGGCAAGCGGTCGATGCGATGGAGGTCGAATGCCCGGGCATCATGTGGGTTTCGTGCCGACGCGATGCACGATTTGCGACAGTCGATGCGGTAACAGCTCACCAAGGTCGACTGCATCGCTGGCTGCGCCGACACGTGTGGGACGTACCGATGTTCAGTCGCCGCGTGGCGCTGGACATCGAGTACCTGGAGATCACCTTCGGCGCCCGCGACATGAGCGCCGCCTTCGCCACGACGCTCCAGCAGCATAGCGTCGGCCTCTGCAACCACGATCGCTCGATCAGGACGGCTTCAAGCGCAAAATCCGGCAGCCCGCACCCCCAGAGCCACCGCTCGCGCTCTTCCCCTTGGCCAGATAATCACCTCATGCCTCTGCACAAGAGCCCGAAACAAGTCGCGAACCTTTCGTGTCGACGCGGACGCGCGGCGAACAATCCGGCTCTGTGAATCAGGGAAGCTGGTCGACGATCCGGCGCGCCAGGCGCTCGCTCAAGCCCACCGCCTCCAGCGCCGCCAGTGCCTCGCGCCATGGCGGCGGGTTCCAGCGGGTGTCGACCTCCGCCAGCGGCACCTCGCAATGAATCACGCTGAGGCGTCGTGCCAGATAGGCCGCTTCGCGCCCGGCGGCGAGCAGGTCGGCAAGGCGCACCGAACCGCGCAGCCCGGTTTCGGCGATCCGATCGAGCGCGGCGTAGATTCCGTCCAGGTCCCCGAAGTGGCGCAGCAGCGCGGCGGCGGCCTTGGCGCCAATACCGCGAACGCCGATGATGTTGTCGACCGGGTCGCCCACCAAGGCGAGATAGTCCGCAAACTGCTCGGACCGGACGCCGTATTCGGCTTCGACCTGTTCGGCGCCGCGCAAGCGGTCCGCGGCGAAGTCCCACAACTGGTCGGCCTGCCCCGGGCGCAGCAACTGCGCCAGATCCTTGTCGCGGGTCACGATCACCAGCGGCGCGTCGCCGGCGCGCGCGGCCAGGGTGCCGATCAGATCGTCGGCCTCGTAGCGGAGATCGGCCATTTCCAGCGCGCCGATGGCGCGGCACACGGCACGACAGCGGCGAAGCTGCTCCATGAGATCCGCCGGCGCGGCCTCGCGGTTCGCCTTGTAGCCCGGATCGATGTCGTTGCGGAACGAACTGCTCAGGCTTTCATCGAAGCAGAACGCCAGATGCCGCGGCGCCGCCTTTTTCAGAAATTCGGCCACGAATCCTGAAAAGCCATGCACGGCATTGAACGGGCGGCCCTCGCGATCAAGAACCTTGTCCGGGATCGAAAACCAGGCGCGAAATACATAAATCGTGGCGTCGACCAGATACAGTGCGGCAGGGCCATTGATGTCACTCACGGTCGTCGGCTCCGGTTTTCGGGCATGTTGAGATTGATTTCTATTTTTCGGGTTGCGTAGACTGCGCGCCACTTTGCGTGCGTGTCCCGCGCGCAGGGGGCGTATTGTCGCCCCGCAAGCCGTTTTCCGTGTGTAAGGGAGTGAGCGATGCCGGTATCCATAACCGTGCCGAAAGAAACGCGCCCCAACGAGCAGCGCGTGGCGCTGGTTCCGTCGGTGGTTCAGAAACTACAAAAACTCGGCGTCGAGATTTCGCTGGAAACCGGTGCCGGCGATGCCGCATTGATTCCGGATGCCGCGTACAGCGCAGCCGGCGTCAATGTGGGCCCGGTCGATCTGGCGGCAAGCGACATCGTGATGCGCGTGCAGCCGCCCAGCCTGGCCGAAGTCGCGCAGATGAAGGAAGGCTCGATTCTGATGTCCTTCGTCTATGCGCATCGCGAGGTCGAGCTGGTCAAGGCACTGCGCGACGGCAAGATCACCTGCTTCGCAATGGAACTGGTGCCGCGCATCACGCGCGCTCAGGCGATGGACGCGCTGTCGTCGCAGGCCGCGCTGAGCGGCTACTACGCCGGCCTGCTGGCGGCGACCGAACTCGCCCGCATCCTGCCGATGATGACCACGGCGGTCGGTTCGATCCGGCCGGCCAAGGTGCTGGTCATGGGCCTGGGGGTGGCGGGATTGCAGGCGATTGCGACCGCGCGCCGCCTCGGCGCCATGGTCGAAGGTTACGACGTGCGCCCCGAAACCAAGGAGCAGTGCGAATCGCTGGGCGCCAAGTTCGTCGATACCGGTATCGACGCACGTGGCGAAGGCGGTTATGCCCGCGAGCTGACCGACGAGGAAAAGGCCAAGGTCGCCGAAGTGCTGACCAAGCGCATCCAGCAGGCCGACGCGATCATCACCACGGCCGCGATTCCCGGCCGGCCCAGCCCCAAGCTGATTTCCAAGGCGCAGGTGGACGGCATGAAGCCGGGCGCAGTGATCGTGGATCTGGCGGCTGAAGGCGGCGGCAACTGCGAATACACGGTGCCGGGCGAGACCACGCAGATCGGTCACGTCAAGGTCGTGGCGCCGCTCAACGTGCCGAGCCTGCTGGCCGAACATGCCAGCGAGCTGTATTCCAAGAACCTGCTGAATCTGCTCGAACTGATCGTGAAAGAGGGTGCGATCAGTCTCGACTGGGATGACGAGGTCATCGCCAAGGCCGCGCTCACGCACGGCGGCGAAATCAAGAACGAAGCGGCGAGCAAAGCCGTGAACGGCAACTGAGAGGACACCCCATGATCATCACAGGCCTCGTCGCGCTGTACATCTTCATGCTCGCGGCATTCACCGGCTACGAAATCATCGGCCGCGTGCCGGCGATTCTGCATACCCCGCTGATGTCCGGCTCCAACTTCATTCACGGCATCGTCGTGGTCGGCGCCATGTGGGCGCTGCTCAACGCCACCAACGGGCTCGAGCAGACCATCGGCTTCGTCGGCGTGCTGCTGGGCGCCGGCAATGCCGCCGGCGGCTACGTCGTCACCGAACGCATGCTTGAGATGTTCAAGCCCAGCGACAAGAAGAAGTAGGGGCTCGCCATGACCAATCTGATCATTCAGACCAGCTACCTGCTGGCCGCATTTTTGTTCATCTTCGGCCTCAAACGCATGAGCTCGCCGGTCACGGCGCGCTCCGGCATCGTCGTTGCCGGCTGGGGCATGGTCATCGCCGTGGCCGCCAGCTTCCTCTACACGCTGAACGTGGAACCGGACGCACGGCCACAACTGGTCAGCAACATGATTCTCGCGATCGTGGCGCTGGCGGTGGGCCTGGGCTGGGCCTGGCGCGGTGGCAAGCGCGTGGCCATGACCGAAATGCCGCAGATGGTGGCGCTGTACAACGGCATGGGGGGTGGCGCCGCCGCCGCGATTGCCGCAATCGAACTGTTCGGCGGCAAGGCGCACGGCACGGTCACGCTGATCCTCGCCGTGCTTGGCGCGCTGATCGGCGCCGTCTCGCTGTCGGGTTCGTTGATCGCCTGGGCCAAGCTGGACGGTCGCATCAACGGCGTCTGGCGCGTCTCCAGCCAGCAGATGATCAACGGCGTGTTCCTGTTGGTCACCGCCCTGATCGGCCTGTGGATCGTCGCGCACGGCGGTCACGTCAGCACCTTCACCGTGGCGCTGTTCTTCATCCTGGCGCTGATCTACGGCGTGCTGATGACGATGCCGATCGGCGGCGCCGACATGCCGGTGGTGATCTCGCTGTACAACGCCTTCACCGGTCTTGCGGTCGGCTTCGAAGGCTATGTGCTGCAGAACCCGGCGCTGATGATCGCCGGCATGGTGGTCGGTTCCGCCGGCACCCTGCTGACCCTGCTGATGGCCAAGGCGATGAACCGCTCGGTCAGCAACGTGCTGTTCAGCAACTTCGGCGCCGTTTCGGACGACACCGGCGGCGAGATCGCCGGCAGCATGAAGCCGGCTGAGGCCTCGGATGCCGCCGTCAACATGCGTTATGCGTCCAAGGTCATCATCGCGCCGGGCTACGGTCTGGCGGTGGCGCAGGCCCAGCACAAGCTCTACGAATTCGTGAAGCTGCTCGAAGAGGAAGGCGTGGAAGTGAAGTTCGCGATCCACCCGGTCGCAGGCCGCATGCCGGGTCACATGAACGTGCTGCTCGCTGAAGCCGGTGTACCGTACGACATCATCTACGACATGGAAGACATCAACGAGGAGTTCAAGGAAGCCGACGTGGCCCTCGTGATCGGCGCCAACGACACCGTCAACCCGGCGGCACGCAGCAACAAGTCCTCGCCGATCTACGGCATGCCGATCCTCAACGTGGACAAGGCCAAGCAGACCTACGTGATCAAGCGCGGCCAGGGCAAGGGCTACTCGGGCGTGGAGAATGAACTGTTCTTCGCCGACAACACCAACATGGTCTACGGTGACGCGCAGAAGGTGATGGTCGCCATGATCCAGGCGGTGAAGTCGCTGAGCGGCGGTCACTGAGCCTTCGCAGCGAAAGCGGTTGAGAATGAGGCCGGCGCAATGCCGGCCTTTTTCGTTTCAGTGCACTGCCTGACGCCCGGCGAGGTGCTGCCGCTACGCTTACAATTCCCCCACCAGGGCCGGCATACCCGCGGCCAGCAAGTTCAGAACCACCTTCCGCCCAAGGTTACCCGATGCCTGAAATCGTCTTCAAAGGCAAGGAATACGTCTACAACCATCACCTGACGGTGCCGTACCGTCCGTTGTTGCCGGATTCCGCGAAGTCGATCGGGCCGGCGGACCTTGCCGGCAACCTGATCATTCACGGAGACAACCTGCACGCGCTCAAGAGCCTGTTGCCGCGCTATGCCGGCGCCGTGGACCTGATTTTCATCGATCCGCCGTACAACACCGGCAACGAAGGCTGGTGCTACAACGATAACGTCAACTCCCCGATCATGAAGGAATGGCTGTCCACCAATCCCGTGGATGGCGACGATCTGCTTCGCCACGACAAGTGGCTGTGCATGATGTGGCCGCGACTGGTGCTGCTAAAGGAACTGCTTGCTGCCAGCGGCACCATCGCGATCTGCATCGATGAAAATGAAGCTCACCGTCTTTATGGAATCTGCTCCGAGGTCTTTGGCGACGATGCTTATTTGGGCGCGATCGTGTGGAAGACGCGGAACACCGACAACAGAGTGCTATCACAACTCTCCATAGACCATGAATACGTACTCGTCTATTCAAATAGCGGCAGGCTCCGTGGGCGATTTATCGATAGATCGGATTTCAAAAATCCAGATAGCGACCCTCGGGGCCCGTACGTAACGGATCCGCTTACCGGAAAAGCCACACAAGAGCAGCGCCCGAACTTGCACTACCCGATTGTCGACGTCCGGACCGGGACTCGATACGAACCGGATCCGGCAAGAGGGTGGATCACCGATCGGTGCGTGTCAAGATAGTTGTCGCCTGAATCATGCAGCGATTTGAGTGTTGATCGCCGGCGCCGAAGCACGCTGGCGGGCTGCGGCGGTGGGGCGCTCGGGATTGAGCGTCACGGCACCGATCGGAGTCCAGTTACGCGTGTGTCGTGTCCATCGCCGCGGGTTTTGCGCTCGGGCTTCGACGTAAAGCGCATGGCGCTGCGCGAGGATGCGGTGATCGTCACCGGCATGCCGCTGCGCGGGCGCAACGTAGCGAATGCCGCTGTGCCGGTGCTCGTGGTTGTACCAGTCGACCAAGCCCGCCGCCCAGTGCCGGGCATGATCGAGACTGTCGAATCCCTGTGCGGGAAATCCAGGGCGGTACTTGGCGGTTCGGAACAGCGATTCGACGAAGGCGTTGTCGTCGGACACGCGCGGACGCGAGTAAGACGGTGCGATGCCCAGCCAGTGCAACATCGCCAACACGGTGCAGCCCTTGAGTGCAGCGCCGTTGTCGCCGTGCAGGACGGGCTTTTCGGACAGGGCATGCACGCCTTCGGCGAGCGCCGTGCGCTTGAGCAGTTGCGCGGCGTGTTCGCCGGATTCGACCGCGTGCACTTCGTGACCGACGATCTTGCGGCTGTACAGATCGAGGATCAGGTACAGGTAGTACCACCGGCCGGTGACGCGTGAGGGTAACCAGGTGATGTCCCAGCACCAGACCTCGTCCGGGGCTGCGGCCACATGCGTCGTCGGTGTGCGGCTCGCCTGCGGCGCCTTGGCGCGGCCGCGGTGCTGCATCTGACCGTTGGCCCTGAGCACACGATGAAAGCTCGATTCGCTGGCCAGATAGCGGCCTTCGTCGGCGAGCATCGGCACGATCCGCGCTGGCGGCAGCTCGGCGAAGCGCGGCTCATTGGCCACCGCCACGATCTGCATGCGCTCCTCCTCGCTCAGCGCGTGCGCCGGCGTCGGCCGCTCGGCGTCCGGCCGACGATCCCCGTGCTGCAAGCCATCGGCGGCCTTCCAGCGCTGCAGCGTGCGCACGTCGATGCCCACGATCTCACAGGCACGAGAAAGCCGTGCTCCGGCCGCCTGCGCGGCTTCAATCCCCAGGGTCATTGCACGACGCTCTTCCACGCGGATCATTCGTCCGCGTCCCTGCGGTAGAGCGCCTCGACTTTTTTTGAGAGTACGAGCAGCGCTGCGGCTTCCGCCAAGGCCCGGTCCTTGCGCCGTAGCGCCTTCTCCAGCTCCCGGATCCGGCGCCGCTCAAGCTTGGGCTCGGTCCGCTCCGCGGGCTGCGCCAGCGATTGCATGGCGGCCTGACGCCAGTCCTCCAGTTCGCTGGGGAACAAGCCCTGCTCGCGACACCACGCCGCCTTGTGTGCCTCGCTCATCGGTGCCGTCGCAAGCACCGCCTCAAACCGCGCCACTGCGGTCCAGCCACCGCTCTTCTTACCCGACGCCAAAGCTTCCGATCTCCATCGTTCCAAGGTGTCCGCCGACACACCTACCGCAGCGGCCACGTCCTTCACGCCTGCACTCTCCGGCGGTAGCAATCGCGCCACCGCCCGGTCCTTGAATCCTTGTCCGTATCGAGCCACGTCATCATCCTTTCGCCCCCTCTATGGCTTTCCAATCGAGGCGACAACTATTCTGACGCGGGGGGCGATGAAGCCGGGTTCCAGGCGCTGCTTGCAGACGAACGAATTTGGTGGCCCGAAAACCCTGCATCAGGGAACCCTAGAAAGAAGCGCTTTCTCTCCGAGACGAAAGAACGAATGCCCGCTTCGTCCTTCTGGGCCGATCTCAAAGGACAGTCGGGAGCTGACGAACTCGATCGCATCCTGGGGTCGCGAATGTTTACCTTTCCCAAAGCCACAGAATTTGCAGAGCGTGTGGTTGATCTCTGTGCGGGGCCAAACGCCTTGGTCTTGGACTCTTTCGCTGGCTCCGGCACCACCGCCCATGCTGTCCTCAAGGCCAACGCCAAGGACAATGGCAACCGTCGCTTCATTCTTGTGGAAGGCGAGGACTACGCGGACACGCTGACGGCGGAACGTGTCCGCCGCGCGATCCGGGGCTATGCCTGGTCCGGCACGCAACGTGAGACCTTGCTGGAAGAAAAAATCACCTTCACGCAATTCAAGAAGGCCGACGAATGGTTGCGTAAGGTGGACACCATCAAGGCCAGAGAAGGCTTTGGCGATGGCGGCGATCTGGTCGACCGGGCCGAGACCGTAGAGCGGCGTTTCGACAAGATCGAGACCAAGATCGATGACGGTGTGCTGCGCGTGGAAGGGATCAAGCGCGTGTCCGAAATGGCCGAGGGCCTCGGCGGCGAGTTCACGTATTGCACGCTGGGTGAAGCCGTGGATCTCGAAAAGCTGCTATCCGGCGAGCAGTTGCCGACATTCGAAGCTTTGGGTGCCTGGCTGTATCACACGGCCACCGGCGGCGCCCTGCCAGCGGCGCCAGCCGGTTCGCCGGACTGGTATCTGGGGACGGCCAAGGACAAGCACGTGTGGCTGATCTATCGGCCGGACCTGGGTTTCCTCAAGAGTCCGGAGGCCGCGTTGACGCTGTCGCGGGCAGCCGCATTCCGGGAATGGGGCCTCACTCGGGATTCGGTGCGCGGGCATCTGGTGTTCGCGCCGGCCAAGTATCTGTCCAACCGGCAGCTGCTCGATCACGGCATCGATTACGCGCCCCTGCCGTTCGCGCTGTATCGGGAGGGGTGATGGCCGCCAAGCACCGCGACCGCTTTGAGATCGCGCGCAGCAATTTCCTGCGTGCCGTGACGCGTTTGCAGGACGTTCTGCAGGTCGACGAAAGCGATATCGTGCGCGACAGCCTGATTCAGCGTTTCGAATTCAGCTATGAGCTGGCGTGGAAGTGTCTGTTCTACTGGCTGCGCGACCAAGGCGAAACGGTGCCGGAAATGGTGCCCCCCGTGATTCAGGCGGCCTTTCGCGCCGGAATCATTGATGACCCACAGACCTGGGAGCGGATCAAGGACAACCGCGACGAAACCAGCCATACCTACAACGAAGGCAAAGCGGTGGAGGTGGCGGCCTTCGTGCGAGCGCATGCCATCTCTGCGTTCGAAAGCCTCGCGGACCGGCTGCGCACACTGTGAACGATTTGTCCGCGGACACACCACCGGATTGGCCGTTCGGCATCGCACCGGCGGTCCTCTCCAAGTTGCTGCTGTGTTTCGAGCGAACGCCGGGGATCGAGAAAGTATGGCTCTACGGTTCGCGCGCACGGGGCGATTTTCGCCGGGAATCGGATATCGACCTGGCTGTGGAATGGCAAGGCCGGGACGAGACATCGATGAGTCGGCTGAAATCGGAGATCGACGCCTTGGGGCTGATCTACCGTACGGACTTGCTGAGCCTGGACGATGCTCTGGACACGGCACTGCGTACGCGCATCGAGCGGGATCGACGCGTTTTCTGGGAGCCTCGGCGCAAGGCGGCGGACATCGAGTTGATCGGCGGCACCAATCTCAAGCCGTTCCAAACTCAGGTCCTGTCCACCCTGGCGCGCTATCTGGACGAACTAAAAACGCAGGAGTCGGCCTGGGTACGCACGGCCGAAGCCTTGAAAGGTGTCGATGACGCACAGGAGTGGCTGCGCGATGCCGCGGACTTCCCGAAGAAGGCCTGGCAAAAGCTGAAGCAACAAAGCCTGTTGCCGACCGCATTCTCGGACCACGAGTATTCAAGCCGTTTCGATGGCGCCGGGCGCCCGATCCCCAATGTCTGCCTGAAAGTGCCCACCGGTGGCGGCAAGACCTTGCTGGCCGCGGCCAGCGTGGCGCGGGTCTTCGGCAGCTACCTGAACCGGCACTCCGGCCTGGTGCTGTGGGTCGTGCCCAATGACGCGATCTACAAGCAGACCAAGAAGGCGCTGGCCGACCGCGACCACCCCTACCGGCAGATGCTCAACGTGGCGGGCGCGGGCCGCGTGAAGATTCTGGAAAAGACGTCGCCGTTGACGCGGATCGACGTGGAATCGCACTTGTGCGTGATGCTGCTGATGTTGCAGTCCGCGGCTCGACAGAGCAAGGAGACGCTGAGGTTCTTTCGTGACCGCGGCAACGTGCTGGGCTTTTTGCCGAGAGACGATGACATGCCGGCCCATCTGGACCTGTTGCAGAACGTGCCGAACCTGGATGCCTACGCGCCCTGGGGCGCGAGCGCGGCGGAGGCGCGGGCTCAGCTCGGCAGCGTGGTCAAAAGTTCGCTGGGGAATGTGATGCGTTTGGTCCGGCCGATGGTCGTGATCGACGAGGGGCATCACGCTTACACGGAAAACGCGCTGTCCACGCTTGATGGCTTCAATCCCTGCTTCATGCTGGAGCTTTCGGCAACGCCGCGCGTGCCATCGGCGAAAACCAAAGGTCCCAGCGGTTCGAACATCCTTGTGGATGTACGCGGCACCGACCTCGACGAAGCGGAGATGATCAAGCTTCCGATCAAGGTCGAGGTGCGGCCCTGGAGTGATTGGCAAAGCTGTCTTGCCGCATCGGTCGCGCAACTGGATGCGCTCGCACGAGAAGCCGAGATCCTGCAAGCCGAAACGGCACGATACATCCGCCCGATTCTACTGGTGCAGGTGGAGCGCACGGGTGCCGATTTGCGCGATGCCGGCTTCATCCATGCCGAGGACGCCAAGACCTACCTGCTGCAACTGGGGTTCAGCGAGCGGCAAATTGCGGTGAAGACCTCAGAGAAGGATGACCTCAAGCAGCCGGAAAACATCGACTTGCTATCGCCTACCTGCGAAGTGCGCGCGATCATCACCAAGCAGGCATTGCAGGAAGGCTGGGATTGCCCGTTCGCCTACGTCTTGTGCGCACTGGCCGCCGGCCGCAACCCGGCCGCGATGACCCAACTCGTGGGGCGAATCTTGCGGCAGCCGCATGTCGCGAAAACACGTAAGGCAGCATTGGACGCGTGTTACGTGCTGTGTCACGACGCCGAGACGACGGCGGTCGTGAATAGCGTCAAGAAGTCGCTGGAATCCGAGGGCATGGCTGACCTCGCCGTGGAAGTTTCAGGAACGACCGGTACGTCTGCGGCGAGCCGCCCGGTTGTGCAGCGACGGCGCGCTGCATTTCAGTCCCTGAGCCTGTTTCTGCCGAGGGTCACCTGGGTAGAAAGTCCGAGCAGCCGGCGCGAACTGGTCTACGACAGCGACATTCTCGGGTTTCTGGATTGGCAGGATTTCGACGCGAACTCGCTCGCGGAGGATTGGGCGCCGAATCAGGAACGCCGGACCGTGCAGCGTGTTGAGGTGGGGCTGGATCAGGTTCACGAGCTGCCTTCGGAATACGGCAAGGCCCGCGTGGACCGGGCGCGGCTGGTGCGCGGTCTGCTCGATCTGGCGCCCAATGCTTGGCTGGTCTGGGAATGGGTCGAGCAAATCCTGAAACGCCTGAGCGCACGCGGTTTCGATGAGCAGACCATTGCACGCTCCGCCAGCTCCTTGCTGGAACGCTTGCGCATTGATGTCGAGTCACAACGCGACCGTCTGGCCGAGTCGCTATTCGAGAACTTCGTTGCGCAAGGCCGGATCGAGTTCCGCCTGCGCGCCGATGCCACGGACTATGCGTTGCCGCAGTCGGCTGAGGTATCGCTCACGGGCCAGCCCCAGTTGCTGCTGCGACGCGACGCGAGGCCGGTGGAGAAAAGCCTGCTGGAACCCGCACTGAACACACCCGACATGAACGAGTTCGAAGCGAGTTTCGCGGCCTATCTCGACGAAAAGGCGGCCTTGCGCTGGTGGCATCGCAACGTCGCCAAAACGCAATACGGTTTGCAGGGTTGGAAGCGCAGCAAGGTTTATCCGGATTTCGTCTTCGCCTATGCGCCCGGCGCGAATGCCGGGCGGATGGTCTTGCTGGAGACCAAGGGTCTACATCTGGCCGGGTCGGCGGACACCGGATACAAGCAGGCGCTACTGGACCGACTGAGTGCCGCGTTCAGTGACCGGCGAATGGAGCGTGCCGGAGAACTTGAGTTGAAGTCTGGTGAATCGACATCGCTGGTGTGCGACATCCTTTTTGACGCGGAGTGGCGCGGCAGCCTGGAGGCCCGATATTTCAGCGACCCCGATTCGCACTGAAGGGCCTTGCACCCATTCGGGCAACAAGGTGGAGGATCGGACTCGAGCGCTGCCTGCGGAACGACACCGGAGTTCCTGCACTGACCCTGGGTTCGCCGCACCGGCCAGTTTCGCGCCTCCACCTCGCTCGGCCATTGGACGCCCATCGCCATGAAACGGGCCAGAGCTGTCCGTAAGTGCTTGACGACCAAGGATCAGGAATGGGCGTCAGGCCATCTGGACAAGATCACGACCGAACCGCATCAGCTGCGAGCGGCCAGTTCGCGACAATCCTCGGCATGGCTTCGCAGTTTCTTCAGCAGGTGCTGGCGCTGGGACGGCTCCAACGTACCCAGAATTTCGCTGATCAGTTCGGCATAGGCCGCCCGGTTGTCGGCCAGCGCCGGACCCAGATTCGGATCGGCATCGGCGTCATGTGCCGCTTCGAAAGCGAGGCGGCGTGCATGGAAATCCGCTGATCGACGGGCCTTGAGCAGGGCGATGAAGTCCTGATTCCACCGTTCGCGCCAGTCCATCCAGACTTGCGGATCGACTCGTTCGCTTTCGAGCGTCCGCTGATCGATTTTCCGGAGTTGCGCCTGATTCAAGCGACCGATCCAGCGCTCGAAGTCGCCCTGGATCTTGTCGCGACGATGCGCCAGGGGATCGTCTCCGTCTTCCCGGGTCTGTTCGTCTCTCGCTTCGCGCAACTCGTCGTCGAGCGCCTTGTTTATCTGCTCGACCTGATCGTCATCGAGCGTCGCCAGCAATCGCTCAATACCTGGAGCCGCTTCTGCATAGAGCGCGGTGGAAAACTCGCCCAGCAGCCGGAACCAGACCTGCACGTCCGCAGCCGTGACCGCGTCCGCCGTCACGCGGTGACTCACTTGATCGAGCCAATCGGCATAGCGGGGAAGCTGGGTCGCGCGATGCCAGGCCAGCAAGGGTTCGATACCGGAGTGAAGCTGCGCCTTCTGTTCGCGGTTCAGGTCGACATAATCGTCGATCTTCCAGTTGAGCAGCCGCTCCGCGTGGTTGTAGCCGAACTTGGCCGCGCTACAGCCATCCAGCCCGGCGGCCAGCAGCACCAGCAGCATGAAGCGCGCAAGCGCGCGACACCCAGAGCATTTCCGGAGCCGGTTCATGCACCGAGCATCGTCGAGCGAAGCGACCCGGCGGGTATGGTGTACGGGCTTTGCGGCGGCCTGGGCAAACGACCAATCGTCGACTTATTCGTCGATCGGTTCCATCTCGAAGTCGTCCTTCGAGGCACCACAATCGGGACAGGTCCAGGAATCCGGGATGTCTTCCCAGCGGGTTCCCGGCGCGATGCCCTCGTCGGGCAGACCCTTGGCTTCATCGTAGATGAAGTCGCAAATCACGCAGCGCCACTTACGCATTCGAATCTCTTCGGCTTTGAAACGATTTCAGGGAGACGGCGCTCGACCCAGCGATAACGCCGACGCCGCGTGTGAACGCGGCGCAGGCAGCATTCTACCAGCCCCGGCAGCGCGGTCGAATCCGCGCTTGGGACTACGCTGGCGAGCGACCGGAATGTGCGTACTTGGCCAGCACGCGCGTCCGGATCGAAGGCTTGATGTTGGCCTGCCGCATATCTCCGGCGTAGTGCGCGACCACTCTGGGGTTCATCAGCCGGAACCAGACTGGCGGAAAATAGGCCAGAAGGATCATCGAGGCGTAGCCCGACGGCAACTGCGGCGCTTCGTCGAAATGGCGCAGCGCCTGATAGGAGCGCGTCGGGTTGGCGTGATGATCCGAATGGCGTTGCAACTGGTACAGCAGCAGGTTGGTGACGACATGGTTGCTGTTCCAGGAATGCTTGGGCTGGCAGCGCTCGTAGCGCCCGTTGGCCACGCGTTCACGGCACAGGCCGTAGTGCTCCACATAGTTCACGACTTCGAGCAGGCTTGCGCCGTAGAACGCGGCGATCAGCAGAAACGGCGCGACGATCCAGCCGAGCGTCGCGATCAGTCCGCCGAACAGCAGCGCCGTAAGCGCGGTGGTTTGCAGAATGTCGTTGCGCCAGCTCCACACCGAATGGCCGCGACGCGCCAGGCGTTCTCGCTCCAGGCTCCAGGCGGAGATCAGGCTGCCGATCATCGTGCGCGGCAGAAAACCCCAGAATGATTCACCGAAGCGTGCCGACGCCGGGTCTTCCGGCGTGGCGACGCGGACATGATGGCCGCGGTTGTGCTCCACGAAAAAATGGCCGTAGGCCGTCGGCAGCAAGGTGATCTTGGCGAGCCAGCGCTCGAACGGTGAGGTCTTGTGCCCAAGCTCATGTGCCGTGTTGATGCCCACGCCACAAACCCCGCCGACCGAAATCGCGACCCCGAGGTATTCCCACCACGCCAGAGATTGGGTCCCCACCACCCAGGCGCCCCAGAAGAAGCTGAGATACTGGATCGGCACTGCCGCGTAGACCGCGTAGCGATAGTAGCGCTCGCGCTCCAGAGTCGGCACGCGAGCCTCCGGCGGATTGCTGCGATCCTCGCCGATGAGCAAGTCCATCGCGGGAATCGCAAGGTAGATGAACAACGGCGCAAACCAGTAGAAAACTCCCCAGCCGGTGGCGGCCGCCAGCTCGATGCCCAGAATCGGCAGCGCCATGATCGGCGCCCCCAACAGCCACAAATGGCGCTTGCCGTCCTTCCAGGACGTGGAATCGATTGTTGCCGAGTGCATTGCCTTCCTCCAGTGCACGGACCGAGTCTGATTGACCGATCGTTTAATTAAAATGAACGATAGTTCAATTGGAAACGACAGGTCAAGTCTCGGCGTTCAAATGCCGCAGGCGTGCCGCGGCAGGCCGACGGAAACGATCAAGGCCTCGCGTACCACCACTGACCGCGGCGGATTTGGGTCGCGCGGTCGGTGCGGATCGAGTGGAGCGACTAAGCCGCGGCTTCGCCGCGAATCACGCGATCAAGCAGGGTCTTGGCGAACGGATCCGGGTTGATCGGCTCCGAACGCCCGTCGCGCAAATCGCCCAGCAGCACACTGACGCGCAGTTGCAGCGCGGCGGTCCCGTCGAATTCGACGAAAGCGATCGCGTCGCGCTGCGGATGGAAGGAATTGACCCGCAACCATCGTGTGCGCTGCTGTTCGCGGTCGAGGACCCGGAACCAGGCACCCGGGGTACACAGTAGGTCGAGCAGACGGCGCGTGTCGCCATCAGAGACGAGGTTGCTACCGCCTTCGCGCTTCTGCGCGTTCATGTCGGGCGCCGTCCCGAACGGCGCGGCATCCATCGCCGGCTCAGGCACCAATTCGGTGACCGCTTGCGGTGCACCGTGCTCAGCTGACACGACCGGCTCCGCGGGCACTTCGGGCGCCGCCTGGGGTGCCGCAGGCGTCGCATCCCTGGAATCGAATTCGGCATAGGCCTGACGCAGACCCGCCAGCAGGCGCGCGCACTTGTCGTCGGACATGCCGACCTTGCGCAAATCGGAGGACAGCGCCGCAATGACCGTATCGCGCCGATGCTGGATTTCGGCATCAGCCGCTATCGATCGCATTCCGGCAAGCACCTCATCCAGACGCGCAAGCCCGTCGGTCCAACCGCTGCTGCGCACTCCGTAGCGCAACAGGCGCACGCACATCAACGGTGCCCAACCGGCATTGAACAGCGGCCATGCAGACGCCGGCACGTCACGCCCGACGGTGCGCAGCGTCAACTCCTCGGCAACGATGCGTTTCACCTTGCCGAGAATCGCCTCGCGCCGAATTCGGGCCTGGACCTCGATCTGGCCGAGGAAACCCTCGATATCCGGTTTCCCCAGCGGCTCGGCGTCCCGCAGACTGGGCCGCACGCTTTCGGGATTGAGATCGAACTGGTTGCGAACCTCGCGCACCAGCCATTCAACTTCCCGCTGGGCGTCGCCGTCGACGGCACGCGATGCGGCCACCATCGTCGCGATCTCGTGGATCAATGAACGTACAGGATGCTGCGCATCGTTGAAGAATCCGGGATCGGACAGTGCCGTCTTGATCACCGGAAAACGCAGTTGTTCCAGAGAAGGCTTCAGCGACGACGGGACATTCGGATCGCCCAGGATGTCCGCGAACAGACGGCCCACCAGAGCAAGCCGCTGGGTGGCCGCCTGCGCCCAGAGATTGGCCGACGAACCACCCAGCGTGCTGGCCAGTTCCGCCGCCAGAGACGCATCGCTGAACTGACCAGGAGCCGACCCGGACAGGGAATTCGGAATGGAGCCGCCCGAGGCAGCTGCGCCGTAGCGTTCGCTCGCCCCCCCACCCATGGCGGACGGCATCCCCTCACCGAGCGCACGCAATGCATCCAGCGTGGCGCGATCAACGGTGGCGCCAGCCGGCGTCCAGCGCGAGGGCTCCACCGTCGGTGCCGTCGGCACCGACTTGATGCCCTGCGATTCCAGCCAATTGAGTGTTTGTGCGTAAAACTCACCGAGCGAGCGGATAATGCTGCGGTCGAACAACTTGTAGACGACCAGCTTGATGTCGAACTCGATGTCCAGAGGTTCAACGGCGCGCCGAAAGGCCCCGCACAGCGACGCTGGCGCAAGACATTGCGAAGTCAGCTGAACCTTGTAGGTGCGCGACAAGGTATCGAGGCGGCGATCGAGTTCCCAGATCAGGTCGCGGTACAGTCCATCGGCCTTGGCTTCCATGTTCGAGATCGCGATCGATTCTTCGAGCGCCTCGGTCGGCTTGAGCGACAGATGCTCGAAATCGATATTGACGGCGCCGGCCTCGTTGCTGCCGGAACTCAACAAGGCTTCGCCCAGCAGCGTCAGGAAGCGGCTGACGATACGCGACTGCTCGATTCTCAGCACCCGCATCGTGTCGAAATAGAGGCGCTGCTCCTCGTTGTTGCGCGACTTTTCGCTCATCTCGAACAGCGCGTCGTCCGCGCCTTCGAACATCTTGCGGGTCAACTCGGAAAAGACCGCGCGGACCCGGTTGCTCAGGCCTTCGACAATGGCTGACGCTGGCCCCGCGACTTCCTGCGGTGGAGCCGTTCGCCCATTGGGAAACGTGTGAACCGTTGCCGCCATATCCCCTTGCCTGACCTTGCCGGTCTCGGGAATGGCAGCCGAGGCCATCTATGGCCACCCCCGAGACCAAGCTCATTATTCACTATCCGACAACCGGCCCGAACCAGTCCCTCGCCCGCGAAGCCATGAAACAGATAGCTATGTCCACAGGACTCGCGCAAATTGACTAGTACAGTGGCCTGCGAAAACGGCGACAAAATCGCCGCTCCGTTGCCGCTGGATTGATAGCACAGCCTGTGCCATGTCGTCGAGCCTGGTGCGGTGGCTCAAACGGTTTCAGTATGGCCACCCTCAAAGGTTATCCGCTTATGCGGATAAGCAGATATAATTTTCCGATGAGCGAGATCAAGACCCCAGTGCCCACGCCCTCCTTCCATGGCATCGAAGCGCAGTTGCGCCAGCGCATCCTGGTGCTCGACGGCGCCATGGGCACGATGATCCAGGGCTACAAGCTCGGCGAGGCGGACTATCGCGGCGCGCGCTTTGCGGACTGGCCCAGCGACATCCAGGGCAACAACGATCTGCTGTCGATCACGCAGCCGGACATCATTCGCGAGATTCACGGCAAATATTTCGCGGCCGGCAGCGACATCGTCGAGACCAACACCTTCAACGCACAGAAGATTTCCCAGGCCGACTACGGCATGGAAGCGCTGGCCTACGAAATCAACGTGGCCGCCGCGCGCGTCGCACGCGAGGCGGCGGATGCCGCGAGCACGCCGCAACGGCCGCGCTTCGTCGCCGGCGCGCTGGGTCCGACCAATCGCACCGCCAGCATCAGCCCGGATGTCAACGACCCCGGCAAGCGCAACGTCACCTACGAGGAACTGGTCGACGCCTATCTCGAACAGGCACGCGGCCTCGCCGACGGTGGCGTGGATCTGTTCATGATCGAAACGATCTTCGACACGCTCAATGCCAAGGCCGCGATCTTCGCGGTGGAAACCCTGTTCGAGGAACGCGGCCAGCGCTGGCCGGTGATTCTGTCGGGCACGATCACCGACGCCTCCGGCCGCACCCTGTCGGGCCAGGTCACCGAAGCGTTCTGGAATTCGGTGCGCCACGCCAAGCCGCTCGCCATCGGCCTGAACTGCGCGCTCGGCGGCAAGGAAATGCGCCCCTACATCGAGGAACTGTCGCGCCTCGCCGACTGCTACATCTCCTGCTATCCGAACGCCGGCCTGCCGAACGCCTTCGGCGAGTACGACGAGCATCCCGAAGACACCGCCTGCATCATCGAGGAGTTCGCGCATTCGCGGCTGGTGAACCTGGTCGGCGGCTGCTGCGGCACCACGCCTGATCACATCGCGCACATCGCGAAGCATGTTGAGGGCATCGCGCCGCGGGTGCCGGCCGCGCACGATCCGGTGTGCCGCCTCGCCGGCCTGGAACCGCTGAACCTGACGGCCGAACTTAATTTCTGCAATGTCGGCGAACGCACCAACGTCACCGGCTCGGCGAAGTTTCGCAACCTGATCAAGGACGGCGACTACACCAGCGGGCTGACCGTGGCGCGCCAGCAGGTCGAGGCCGGCGCCCAGATCATCGACGTGAATATGGACGAAGGCATGCTCGACGGCGTCGAAGCCATGAGCACCTTCCTCAAGCTGATCGCCTCGGAGCCGGACATCAGCCGCGTGCCGGTGATGATCGACTCCTCCAAATGGGCGGTGATCGAAGCCGGGCTGCGCTGCGTGCAGGGTAAGCCGGTGGTCAACTCGATTTCGATGAAGGAAGGCGAAGCCGCCTTCATCGAGCACGCGCGCCTGTGCCGCAAATACGGCGCCGCCGTGGTGGTGATGGCCTTCGACGAAGATGGCCAGGCCGACAATCTGGAACGCCGCAAGCAGATCTGCGGCCGTGCATACAAGATCCTGACCGAGACGGTCGGCTTTCCGCCCGAAGACATCATCTTCGACCCCAATATCTTCGCCGTGGCCACCGGCATCGAGCAGCACAACAACTACGGCGTGGACTTCATCGAGGCCACGCGTTGGGTGCGCGCGAATCTGCCGCATGTGTCCGTCTCCGGCGGCGTTTCCAATGTCTCGTTCTCGTTCCGCGGCAACAACGAGGTACGCGAAGCGATTCACAGCGTGTTCCTGTACCACGCCATCGGCGCCGGCATGAACATGGGCATCGTCAACGCCGGCCAGCTCGCGATCTACGCGGATCTCGACCCCGAGCTGCGCGAGCGCATCGAGGACGTGATTCTCAACCGCCGCCCGGACAGCACCGAACGCCTGCTCGAGATCGCCGAGCGCTTTCGCGGCACCGGCGAGAAGAAGCAGGTGGACGACGAAGTCTGGCGCAAACTGCCGCTCGGCGAGCGCATCACCCACGCCCTGGTCAAGGGCATCGATGCCCACGTCGAAGACGACGTGGAGGCGCTGCGCGCCGAACTCGCCAGCCAGGGCAAGCGCCCGCTGGAGGTGATCGAAGGCCCGCTGATGGATGGCATGAACGTGGTCGGCGACCTGTTCGGCGCCGGCAAGATGTTCCTGCCACAGGTGGTCAAATCCGCGCGCGTGATGAAGAAGGCCGTGGCCTATCTGATTCCGTTCATCGAGGCCGAGAAGCAACCGGGCGAGGTGCACAAGGCCAAGGGCAAGATCCTCATGGCCACGGTCAAGGGCGACGTGCACGACATCGGCAAGAACATCGTCGGCGTGGTCCTGCAGTGCAACAACTACGATGTGGTCGACCTCGGCGTGATGGTGCCGGCGCAGAAGATCCTCGACGCCGCCAGGGCCGAGAAGGTGGACATCATCGGCGTCTCCGGCCTGATCACGCCCAGCCTCGACGAAATGGTGCATCTGGCCAAGGAAATGGAGCGCCAGGGTTTCGACATCCCCTTGATGATCGGCGGCGCCACCACCTCGCGCGCGCATACCGCGGTCAAGGTCGACAAGGGCTATCACGGCGCTGTGGTCTGGGTGAAGGACGCCTCGCGCTCGGTACCGATCGCGGCGGCGCTGCTGTCCGACGAACAGCGCCCGGCGCTACTGGAGAAGCTGCGCGAGGAATACGACGGCGTGCGCGAACGCCACGGCAACCGCAACCGTCAGGAGAAATTCCTGCGCCTGGCACAGGCGCGCGAGAACCGCACGCCGATCGAGTGGAGCGGCCATCGCCCGTTCCGGCCGCGCATGCTGTTGCAGCAGGCCAAGGACGTTTCAACCGAGTTCCCCTCTCCCTCTGGGACGAGCGAGCGTAGCTCGGGCCCCGAAGGGGACGTCGGGGGTGAGGGCGCGCCACGCCTCCGCCACATCCCACGCGAAATCACCGAAGCCGCACGCCGCCAGCGGCAAGATGCGACCGATGCCGAGCAATTCCTGTGGAGCCTGCTACGCGACCGCCGTTTCGGCAACCACAAATTCCGGCGCGAACATGCGGTGCCGCCGTATCGCCTGGATTTCTATTGCCACGAATTGAAGCTTGCCATCGAACTGGATGGCGGGCAGCACAACGAAGACGTGCAGGCCCGACACGATATGGCGCGGGACGCGTTTCTGTCGTCCGAGGGCATCGAAGTCGTACGTGTCTGGAACCATGATTTGTTCGAGCGGACCGAGGATGTGCTGGGGCATCTGTGGACCGCTTGCGAGGCTCGCGGCAGTAGGGCGCCCTCACCCCCAGCCCCTCTCCCCAGGGGAGAGGGGAGGCAAGAAACGCAGTTCGTCCACGAACTCAGGAACTACCCGATCGAGGAACTGCGCGAGTACATCGACTGGCAGCCGTTCTTCATCTCCTGGGAGATGAAGGGTCGCTTCCCGGACCTGCTCAACAACCCGGCCACCAGCGAGGTCGCGCGCAAGCTGTGGGACGACGCCCAGGCCATGCTCGACCGGATCATCGCCGAGCAGTGGCTCGAAGCCAGCGGCGTGTTCGGGCTGTTTCCGGCGCAGGCCGAGGGTGACGACACCATCATCTACGCCGACGAAACCTATGAAACCGAAATCGCGCGTCTGCACCATCTGCGTCAGCAGAGTGAACACCGCCCCGGCGTGCCCAACCGCAGTCTTGCCGACTACGTGGCGCCTCGCGACAGCGGCCTGCACGACTACGTCGGCGCTTTCGCGGTCACCGCCGGCATCGGCAGCAGCGAGCGCGTCGAAGCCTTCAAGAAGGCCAATGACGACTACAACGCGATCCTGCTGGAGTCGATCGCCGACCGCCTTGCGGAGGCCTTCGCCGAACGACTGCACCAGCGCGTGCGCAAGGAGTGGTGGGGCTACGCAGCCGACGAGCAGCTGCCCAACGAGGCCCTGATCGCCGAGCAGTACGCCGGCATCCGACCGGCGCCGGGCTACCCGGCCTGCCCCGAGCACACCGAAAAGCAGACGCTGTGGGATCTGCTCGACGTGAAGCAGCGCATCGGCATCGAACTCACCGAAAGCATGGCAATGTGGCCCGGCGCCTCGGTGTCGGGCTGGTATTTCGGGCATCCGCAGTCGCAGTACTTCGTCGTCGGCCGCATCAACCGCGATCAGGTCGAGGATTACGCGCAACGCAAGGGCTGGGATTTCCGCACCGCCGAGAAATGGCTGGCGCCGAACCTGGGTTACGAGCCGGAAGACTGATCAAGACTGGCGACTATTCGCCGACCGAGCTTGCGCGGGTGTAGTACCAATACAGGGCAGCGAGCCCAAAAGCCAGAAACGCCGGCGGCATCAAAGCGCCAAAACCGAACCGCTGGAACAGCATCGCGCCCATCGCGCCGCCGAACACGAAGCCGGCGATGATCAGCAAAAACAGCTGCGCCTTTCGGCGATCGAAGGGCTTGCCGCGCAACCTGGCGCCGAGCATCAGTCCCAGGTCGGTGAATATCCCGGTGACGTGGGTCGTACGCACGACGGCCCCGCTATAGGTCGTGACCATCGCGTTCTGCAGGCCGCAGGCGGCGGACGCCAGATAGTGTCCCCAGACCGACTCATGTCGGAGAACAAGCATCGCGGCCAGCAACAGGCCACCCTCGATGATCAACGCGAGGCGATAGCGTTTTCCCAGCTTGAGGACCTCGTCCTCGATCAGGAAACCACTCAAGGCCGCCCCGAAAAGAAACGCACCCAGAATCGCGGACAGATGCAGTGATCCTGCAAGCGACTGGCTCAGCCCGGCACCCAGCAGCGTGGCGATGCCGGAAAGGTGAGACACCGATTGGTGCTGAAATCCCAAGAGTCCGACGGCATTGACGCTGCCTGCCAGAGTCGAGAGGGAGAACGCCCCGTATTCCACCCATCGCGGCAACCGGCTTAGCAATTCGGAACCTCCCGGACAGAAACTCAAGCCGGGGACATACGCTCCGCAGCCATCGTGACAAAATCAGCCCGCAGAGCATGATGCCTCTGCGGGCTCAACTTCAAGTGCGGGGCCACCGATCCTGGTGGCCCCGCTGTCAAGGGGTTGCCTACTGAATCTCGACGGCGCCGATCTGCAGCCCGTTACCGGACAGTCCGTAGTCCATCGGCGCGTTCTCGTCATCTCGCACGCTCAGCGCCTGCAGCGTCACGGCCTTGGTTACGGCCGTGCCGCCGCCGCTCGGCGGGGTGCCGACATCGCCGCCACTCGAGCCACCGCCGCACGCACTCAGACCAATACCGAGCATCAGCATCGCCGCGAGCTTTGTAAGCCGGCGGCGACGCACCGGCGCGAATGCACTCATCATCAGCATGGCAAAGCCTCCGGTGCCGAAGCCGGCGGCAATCACGCCGCTACGCTTGGTGGTATCCGACAGTTGTACCCACACCTGCACCTTGAGTGTTTCGCCCGGGGCCAGTTTGAGCAGACTGTCCGGCGTGCACTCGTTGACGGCGGCCGGCTTGGCCGGGCCGCAGCTGAAGCGCATGCCGGCGGCGGTCGCCCAGATCTTGCCGAAGCTGCTGGCGTCTTCGAGCGCGATGCGAATGCTCTGCACGCGGTGCTCACGTGAGGTCTTGTTGCTCAGTGCGAGTTCGCCCACCTGGGTGGACTGACCGGCCGTAGCCGGGACGGCGCTGCCACTGCTGCTGCGCTCGACGCTGCCGCCGCCGTTACCGGCATCGGCATCACAGGCATCACCGTAGTTGTCGCCATCGGCATTGGCCTGGTCGCTGTTGGGCACGCTCGGGCAGTTGTCGGCTTCGTTGACGATGCCGTCTCCGTCGGTGTCGTCGTTGAACGTGGAATCACAGCTGTCGCCGACGCCATCGCCGTCGCCGTCTTCCTGGTCGACGTTGGGTACGGCCGGGCAGTTGTCGGCGCTGTCTTCGATGCCGTCACCATCATCATCGAGATCGTTGACGGAATCGCAGGCGTCGCCCTTGCCGTCTGCGTCGATGTCGGCCTGATCGGGATTCGGCGTGCTCGGGCAGTTGTCGACCGACGCGTCGATGCCGTCTTCGTCCTGGTCGGTGCTGTTGACGGAGTCGCAGACGTCGCCGATGCCGTCGCCGTCGCTGTCGGCCTGGTCGGCGTTCGGCGAGGCGGGGCAGTTGTCGACGTCGTTGTTGACGCCGTCACCGTCATTGTCGCTGTTGTTGACGTTGTCGCAGCTGTCGCCCGCGCCGTCTCCATCGACATCGCTCTGGTCGGGGTTGGGCACGGTCGGGCAGTTGTCGAGGTCGTTGACCACGCCGTCGCCATCACCGTCGGTGTCGCTGGTGCTGTCGCAGCTGTCGCCGATGCCGTCACCGTCGCTGTCGCCCTGGCCGGGGTTGGCGACGTTCGGACAGTTGTCGGCGCCGTTGGCGATGCCGTCGTCGTCGTTGTCATCATTGTTGACGCTGTCGCAGACGTCGCCGGCACCGTCGCCATCGGCGTCTTCCTGGTCGGGGTTGGCGACCGTCGGGCAGTTGTCGACCTCGTTGTCGACGCCGTCATCATCGCTGTCGCTGTTGTTGACGGTGTCGCAGGCGTCGCCCGCCCCGTCGCCGTCCGTGTCCGTCTGATCCGGATTCTCGACATACGGGCAATTGTCGACGCTGTTGTCGATGCCGTCGCCGTCGGAGTCCGCAGGCGCTTCGTCGCCGGTCACCGTGATCTCGACCATGGCTGCGCTTTCGCTCTGCGCACCCTGGCTATCGATGACGCTCAAGCTGGCGACATAGCTTCCAGCCATGTCGTAGACGTGGCTGACGGTGGCGGCACTCGAACTGACCGTCGCCGAACCGTCGCCGAAGTCGAAGACGTAGCTGACGATCGAATCGCCGTCGTCGGCATCCGTGGAGTTCGAGCCGTCGAAGTTCACGTCCAACGGCGCCGGGCCGCTCACGGCGCTGGCCGAGATGCGTGCCACCGGCGGCGTGTTGCTGATGCCACAGTCCCCATTGGCGAGCAGCGTCAGCTTGCCGGTGCGGCCCAGGCCATCTGGCATTTCATCCATCATGAAACCGGCCGAGATCACGACGGCATCCAGCGCCTGAACCACGCCGGCATTGAAGCCGCTGATGCTGTCGCCGGCGGCGGCCAAACCGATCACCGAGGGCTTGACCACGAAGCGGATCACGCCATCGCTGAATCCGCTTTCGGCTTCGATCGCCACTTCCGAACCCGAGGAGACGAAACGACCATCCACGATATCGCCGCTGCTCGGCGAGGGCGTATAGGCATAGAAGCTGGTCTGGCCAAGCTTGTCGGTCTGCATGCGCAGTCCCTTGTAGCTGCCATCGGCGAGCTGGAACGAGACGTACCAGCCTCGATCCGGCGGCAGTACATCCGGGATGCCGCCATCGACACCCAGATTGAAGTACAGCTTGACCTCTCCATCCTCGGCGAACGGCTGCACGATGGAGAGATAGCTCAGATCGGAGGCCAACAAGGGATCGGTGCTGTCACCGCCGACATCGGTCAGCTTGGTGACGCCCGGTGCCTCGCACAGCAGTTCGGCATCGCTGGGCGCGGTACCGGCCGCGAGCGTGACCGACATCGGCTTGCCGAACATCGGCAGTTCGGTGGCGAGCGCGGCGGGAATCGCGTCGACGCTCGGCGCGGCATCGAGCAGCAGACCGGTGGTCTGGCCGTTGACCGAGACCTGAGTGGTGTAGATCGGCGAACCGATCGGGGGATAGCCGAGCTGGCTGTACGGCATGAAGAAGCTCAGCACGTTCTCGTTGAGGGACACGGCCGTGGGCGCCCCCGAAGTCGTCGCCACACCGATCGCACCGTCCTCCGACAGGCTCACCGCGATCTGGTTGAGGACGCCTTCGATGCGATGCGACACCTGATAGACGTAACCGCCCTCCAGCGCGTCGAAGTCGGTCGCATCGCGCAGGCTGAGCTTGTAGAGCAGGCCGCTGCGCCCGCCCATGGTCGTTTCGGTCATCGTCAGGCCGAGCACATCGGCCGCGCCGGAAACGAACATGTCCTCGTCGCCGCCGATGATCTTGATCTCGGTGTCGGCGGCGATCGCGCCCGCCCGGTCCACGTCCAGGGCGGCCAGGGCCGCCGGAAGATCAAGCAATCCCGCACCGAATCCGAAGTTCGTGGTGGAACCGGGGTTTTGCGGATCGGCGATATAAGCGCCATTGCTGTCGGCCTTGTAGGCCGTGTCCTGCAGCAGCTTCTCCACCTCGGCCGGTGTCAGCTCCGGACGCGCCTGAAGCAGCAGCGCGATCGCGCCGGTCACGTGCGGCGAAGCCATCGAGGTGCCGGTGATCGTTCCGTAGTACGGCAGCCAGCGCGTCTCACCACTGGTGCAGACGACCTGGCCCGGTGCGAGCTGGTTGCAGCTCGCGGTGTAGTTGGTGCCCGGCGCGGCGATATCCGGATAGTGGGCCGGATCGCCGTCGAGGCCTCGGCTGGAACTGCTGGACAGGCCACCGTTGCGGGTTCCGGTGCCACCATCATCGTAGTTGGCTACACAGATCACGCCCGGCGTGGGGTCTTTGCAGTAGCCGGAAGTCAGATCGCTGCTGCCGTCGCCGCCATCGTTGCCGGCCGCGAACACGCTGACCACGCCCTTGTCGGCGAGCGCCTGGACCAGCGCCGAAAACACGCTGTCCGGATCGTAGGCGCTGCCGCCCGAATCGCCCCAGGAATTGTTGATGACTCGAATCTTCGGTTCGGATTCGTCGTAGTGATCGAGGATGTGCTGATAGGCCTCGGTGGCGAAGAAGATCGCGATCGCCTCGCCGGTGCCGTACGCGTACAGGCTCGCCTCGGGCGCGACGCCGGTGAAAGTACCCTCGATCGCGGGCGCCGCTTCGGCGTCCGGATACGGGCCGGTGGAGGCGCCGCCGCCACCGGTGGCGATACCGGCAACATGCGTGCCGTGACCGCCCGTGGTATCGGACGACAGCAGACTGCCGAGATCCAGGTAGAGCGCGCCGCCCAGACACTGCTCGGTCTCCGGATCGATCAGCGGGAACGTCGGGCAGACCACCTTGTAGTTGTGCACGACGCGATCCGCGAAGTCCGGATGCGGTGCATTGAGTCCGGAGTCCACGATGGCGATGCCCACGCCGCTGCCGTTGATCACTTCGCCATTGGCGTCGTAGAACGGGCCGCCACTCACCGCCTCCTGCGCGACGCGGGTACGCGTCACCCAGGGCGCGGTATCACCAAAGAACTGCAGTGGCTTGTTTTCCTCGATGTAGCTGATCTCGCCGCGTGTGAGCAGCGGCAGGAACTTGGAAACCGGGCCGACCGCGAACACCGCATTGGTGTACTCGCTGTAGTCGCGCAACACGCTCAGGCCAAGATTGCCCAGCAAGGTTTCGTGCTCGGCCGGCGCGCCAGCCTTGAAGTGAATGAATGCGCCGTAGGCCATGTCGCCCGGCAGCTCAAGCAGACGTCGCTCGAACAGCGGATCGATCTTGACCTGGGTGGCCGCCTGGGCCGGCGGGACAAGCAGCCCGGATTGCAACAGAACAGCAACGGCAACGCCCGCGCCCAGCAGGCGCAGGCCCAAGGATTTCAACATCAGTATTCCCCCGAACAAAATGAAGGTGCTGCGGCCCGTGACCGCATCGTGCACAACGATTTCAGACCTCGGGCACTGCCGGCGCGAGTGAGGCGACGAACTTCCGGCTCAACAGACTGGCGTGAATTCAGTGTCGATCACCGCCGGGCTTCACCCCTATCGGAAGATGACACCAGGCAGCGTAGGAAATTGTCGATCGTGCGGGGCAGCGCCCGACGGCGGGCTCAGTACGCCGAACGAACTCCGGGTTCGGCGCGGTGAATGGCGTGCGGGTACGCCGAGAGAGCCGGTACCGGCGGTGCGCCGGTCAAACACAGGCCGTGGCGGGCGGCCTGCTTACGCAGGGCCCTGGCCAGATTGATGGTGGACATCCGTGATCCTCAATGTGGGCTCCGGCTGTCGCCGGATATGCCGACCCACCACGCAATCGTTATGCCAACGGTGACTCAGCGCAGCTTCAGACGCCGGCGATAGTGTGAAGTCGTGTAAGACCTGAGCAGGAAATGACTATGGCCAAGCAACCCAAACGCTACGTCGACGAAACCGCGCCCGACGACCCGGGCGCGCCGTCCCTCAACGAGGAGCCGCGCGATGCGCTCGACTTTGACGAACACCGCGACGAGCGCAGCGGGCGCGTCGGCGACCTGCGCAATCCCGAAGACGTCCGTCGCGAGTTCCCGCCGCATCGGGAACGGGAGGCCGGACGCAGCGGCGGTGAAGTACCGCGCGACGGAGCCACCGCCGATGACTTCGCGCCCGAGACGCTACTCGATGAAAACCGCTCTCACGACCCGGCCACGAGCGCCGACCGCATCGCAGCCGATACCGATCTTCGCGACGCCGCCGAAGAGGAAATCGGAGAGGGCCTGGGCGCCGACGAAGCGGAACTTGCGCGACGCCGGACGGATCGCAATCCCTGAGCACCACAATTCGGAGTCCTCAGTTGAGTCAATACGAGCCCCCACCGACCTACGATGATCTGAGTGCAGTCTTCGTCAACTGCACGCTCAAACCGAACCCGCAGCGCTCCAATACCGATGGTCTGATTGCGGTGCCCAAGGCGATCATGGAAAAGCACGGCGTCAGCACCACGGTGCTGCGCGCCGTGGACCACGACATCGCGCCCGGCGTCTATCCGGACATGCGCGAACACGGCGCCCAGAGCGACGAATGGCCGCGCCTGTCACAAACCATCCTGATGGCGGACATCCTGGTGATCGCCACGCCGATCTGGCTCGGCGAGCCCTCCTCGGTCTGCCGGCGTATCGTGGAGCGCCTGTATGCCCTGTCCAGCCAGACCCAGGACAATGGCCAGTACGTCTACTACGGCAAGGTCGCGGGCTGCCTCGTTGGCGGCAACGAAGACGGCGGCAAGCACTGCAGCATGAACCTGCTGTATTCGATGCAGCACATCGGCTACACGATCCCGCCACAGGCGGACACCTACTGGACCGGCGAGGCCGGGCCCGGGCCCTCGTATCTCGACGAAGGTTCCGGCGGCCCGCACAACGACTTCACCAATCGCAACCTCACCTTCATGAGCTGGAATCTGATGCACATGGCGCGATTGCTCAAGGACGCTGGCGGCATCCCGGCCTACGGCAATCAGTCCGGCGCCTGGAGCGACGGCGAGCGCTTCGGATTCGAAAGTTCGGACTACCCCACCGACTGAAACCGAGCCCGAACGCCATGAACCTGACACCCGATCAGCAGGCCTGCCTGCTTGCCCTGCAACAGGACGAACGCGACCACAGTGCCAGTGCCGACACGCTGGCCGAATTGGAGCGCAAGCGTCTGGTGATGCGCGGCTGGGGCAACATCCATGTGCTGACCGACACTGGACGGGCCGCAGCGGAGGCGCTCCGAGCACAGCAATCTGCACAAAAGGACGGCTGATTGCCCGGGCCGGGCGGCAGCAGGCTGACGAGCCGCAATCGAATGCGGCGAATGCATCGCATCAATCGCCGGACAGTTGGCCGGATACTGGCCAATTTATATTGAACAGGAGTATATTTTCTCCCGATCAGGAGAAGATATGTCCATCATCCCACTGTTTCCGCAAAGCCGGTACGACCCGGCGCCGCTGATCGACCTGTCACGCAGATCCGAACGGGAACGGCTCAGCGGTTCGGCGCTACGCGCCTTCTTCAACATCGCCGAGCGCTGGCAGCTGCGTGACGACGATGCCCGCCAGCTGCTGGCAATGAGCAACGGTCCGTTTTATCAGCTCAAGAAGAACCCGGACGGAAAGGTGCTGGATGCCGACCGACTGACGCGTCTGTCCTGCCTGATCGGCATCTTCAAGGCGCTCAACATCCTGCATGGCGAGACCTTGGCCGACGAATGGGTGCGATTGCCGAACCGCAACCGAATCTTCGGCGGCGAACGTCCCCTGGACACCATGATTCGCGGCGGCCTGCCGGCGATGCTGACGGTGCGGCGCCTGCTGGACGCACGCCGCGGTGGCAGCGGCTGAGAATGCGCCTGCCGCCGACCCGCCTGGTGCGGCGTTACGACACGCACCGCCTGATACCCACGCGCTTTCGCCCCGGCAACGAAAGCGTGCTGGCGCGCATCGCCGATGACGAACAGCATCTCGATGCCCTGTTCGACCTGGACCATGCCACCAACGAACGCCTGCACGCGGAAAACGATGCCAACCCCGGCATCGCGGCGCGTGAACTGGTCTACGGCGTTCCCAACTATCGTGTGATCAACGCGGCCTTCTGCCACCCAAACCCGCTGGGCGCACGTTTCAGCGGCCCGCAGCGCGGCGCCTGGTACGCCGCCTTCGAACTGGCGACGGCGCAGGCCGAAGTGGTGTTCCACAAGACGGTGCAACTGGCTGAAATCGACCGCTACGAAGACAGCGTCAGCTACGACGAATATCTGGCCGACCTCAGTGCGAACCTGCATGACCTGCGCGCGGACGATGATCGCTACGCGGCCTATCTGGCGCCGGACAGCTACCGCGAATCCCAGGCTCTGGCCGAGGCACTGCTTGAAGCGCATTCGCTCGGGGTGGTGTATCCCAGCGTGCGCCGCGCCGGCGGCAGCTGCGTCGCCTGCTTTCAGCCGAGCCTGGTCGGCAATGTGCGGCGTGCGCGCAGGCTGGAGCTGCGCTGGGAAGGATCACCACGACCGCGCGTGCTCCGCCACGAGCGCGACGCCTGATCTGCGGGCTTGGTCTACCGGTAGATCTGCCCGGCGCGCTGCAGCCAACCGTCCGCGTGCCGGCCCGCCGGATCGCGATGCGTCCAGTGCACCACGCCGCCTTCCGGGTTCCATTCGTACTCGCCACTGAAGGTGATGAAGTCGCCTTCGCGCAGACGTTCGATGCGCGGCGCCAGATCGATATTGTGCGCAATCAGCAAGGTCTGCCCGGATTCGAGCCGCAGCACGAATCGCTGATGGCGCGAGCCCTTGTTGTCGTCCGGCAGCACCGCAATCACGGTACCGCCGCCCTGGACCTGCAGATCGCTCAATTGATCGGCATAGGCATCGGCCAGCACGCGGTCGGACGCCAGTTTCGGCCCCGAGGCCTGGCCCCGATCCGAGCCGCCGCCGACAAATACCAGCAGCAGCCCGAAGACGATCATCGCAACGACCAGCCAGCGTTTCATGAAACATCCTCCGCCGCTTCAGGCGTGCAGGCCAGCAGGCGCAGGCGCTCGCCGCCGGGCCAGTCGATCATGTTCTCGTACCCGAAACCCAGGCGCCGCAACAGGGCGTCCGAGCGCGTGTTTGCGACCGTCGTCACCGCGACGACACGACGCAGGCCGAGTACCGCGCGCGCATGCTTGAGCACGGCGCGGGATGCCTCGTAGGCGTAACCCTGGCCGACATGCGCCGCCAGAAAGCCGAAGCCCAGATCGATATCGTCCAGATGATCGCGCTTGAGCAGGCCGCACAAACCGATCGGCTGCCCGCCCTGCCGCAAGGCGGTGTGCCACAGGCCGAAGCCGTATTGCGCAACCATCGCCATCGGTCCGTCCACGATATAGGCGCGGGCGGCGTCCAGATCGCGGACACCGCGATCACCGATGTATTGCAACCATCCCGGATCGTTCAGCAGTTGCAGAACGAACGGAGCATCCTCCGGCCTCAGGCAGCGCAGCATCAAGCGTTCGGTTTCGATCACGGTGGCCGATGCATTCATCGCGGCAGCACCCGTCGCTCGCCGAGCGCCAAAGACCAGTCCCCGGATTTGTCGTGAAACAGGGTGTCGCCGAAGGCCAGCGCCGCGCGCGTGCAGCGCTGTTGCTCGGCGTCGATGAGCTGTTCGATGTCGTGATTCAGGGCATCGATCGACCGTAGCGCGGCACGCAGATCGGCGAGATCATGATGTTCTCCCAGCGCGTCGTTGAGCCTGTCGAGTCGATGGCCGCGATCCTCCAATACCGGCCACAGCGGCACCAGCAAGGCGCATTGGTAAGCATGTGCCTTGCAGCGCTTGCGCCAGTCGTGCATCGACTCGGCATCGGGCTTTTTTGCCGCGCGGCGTCCGCGCTGGCGCGCCTGGCGATAGCCCTTGCGCAATCCGGCCTCGATCGCGGCAATATCGACGGCGCTGAGATCCAGGGCTTCGACCGCCTCACGCAGCGGCACCAGTTGCTGCTGCGCCAGTTCGCGCCCCTTGGCATGCTCGCCCTTGAGCACGGCACGCCGCACCGGACGGACCAAATCCTTCAATGCCGCCGCGTGCCTGTCGTGGTGCTCCGCGAGCGCGAGCAGGGTCTCTTGCATCACCTTGGCCTGCCGCCGTGCCGCCACGGCGCGTGCCGCGTCACGCACCGCGTGATCCATGGCCTTGCGGCTGTCCTTGGGCAGGCGCGGGCTCAGCAGCCGCAGCCAGGCGCGCAGCTTCTTGCAGTGCTTGCGCGCCGAATGAATGTCCTTGGGCCGCCCACGCTGCAAGCGCGACAATGCCGAATCCAGTTCACTCAGGGCGACGTTGCGCAGCAACTCCGGCAGCGTCGGCGACAGGGACAACTCGAACGACATGCACGCCGCTCCAAGAAAAATTCGCGCCCATCATAGGACGGCGCCGCCGCGGACGAGCAGACGCTAAGCTGGGCCGACCCGCAACCGTTCAAGAACTCTGCCACGGCATGTTTTGTCTCAGTCACGTCAGCCGCCACTACGGCGCGCAGCCGGCCATCGACGACATCAGCCTGCAGCTGCCCGCCGGTACGACCACGGCCGTGATCGGCAGCAGCGGTTGCGGCAAATCGACCCTGCTGCGTCTGCTGCTCGGGCTGGAAACGCCGGACCGTGGCGAGATTGCAATCGAAGGCCAGCGGCTGCGCGGACGCTCGCTGCTCAAAGCGCGCCACCGCATCGGCTATGTGATTCAGGACGGCGGCCTGTTTCCGCACCTGAGCGTGCGCGACAACCTCGCGCTGCTGCCGCACCATCTCGGCTGGCACAAGGACCGCATCCTGGCGCGCGCCGAAGTCTTGCTGGACCAGGTGCAACTCCCGCACGCGCTGCTGGCACGACGCCCGCAAACGCTGTCGGGTGGGCAGCGCCAACGTGTGGCGCTGGTCCGTGCCTTGATGTGCGACCCACCCGCACTGCTGCTTGACGAACCGCTGGGCGCACTCGACCCGATCGTGCGACATGAACTCCAGGCTCAGCTGCGGCAGATGTTCGAGTCGCTGGGCAAGACCGTGGTGCTGGTCACGCACGATCTGGCGGAAGCCGCCTATCTGGCGCCGCGACTGGTACTGATGGCGCACGGCCGCGTAGTGCAGGACGGCAGCTTCGAGACGCTGCGCACCCAGCCCGCGGCGCCGTTCGTCACGCAATTTCTCGATGCACGCCGCGAGCTGCCGTCAGCATGAAGCGATGCTCGCTACTGCTGGCGGCCCTGCTGGCCCTGTGCGTCTGCTTGATCGCGCAGGCGCAGCAAGCCGCGCTGCAGGTGGGATCCAAGAATTTCACGGAATCGGTGATTCTGGGTGAACTCGTGCAGCAACAGGCGCGGGCGCTGGGCCTGTCCGTGCAACACCGACCGGCACTCGGCGGCAGCGCGATCCTGTGGCGGGCGCTGCAAGACGGCAGCATCGATCTGTATCCCGAATACACGGGCACACTGACCCAGGAATTGCTGCCGGATGCCAAGCGTCTCGATCGCAAGGCACTGACCGCCAGGCTGGCTTCGCTCGGCATCGGTCTTTCCGAGCCCTTGGGGTTCGACAACGGCTACGCTCTGGGCATGCGCCGCGAGCAGGCGAAAGCGCTCGGGATCGCAAGTCTCAGCGATTTGCGCGCGCATCCCCGGTTGCGTTTCGGACTTTCGAACGAATTCATGAACCGTGGTGATGGCTGGCCCGGACTGCGCACGCGCTACCAATTGAATGCGCAACAGGTGCGCGGCATGGATCACGATCTGGCCTATCGCGCGATCGAATCCGGCGACATCGACGTGATCGACCTCTACACCACAGACGCCGAGATCGCCTACTACGATCTGCTGGCGCTGCAGGATGATCACGCCTACTTCCCGCGTTACGACGCGGTGCTGCTGTATCGGATCAACGCCTACGACAGCACGCCGGCCTTGCGCCGACTGCTGGATTCGCTGGCTGGACGCATCGACCGCCAACAGATGCGTGCGATGAATGCGGCGGTGAAGATCGAAGGCCAGCCGGAAGCGGAGGTCGCACGCAGCTTCCTGGACCTGGAACCGGCGGCGGGCCGCGGCGCTTCGGTCTGGCGCCTGATGGAGCGCCTCTGGCAGCGCACGCTGGAGCACCTGGCGCTGGTCGGACTGTCTCTGCTGCTGGCGCTGATGATCGGACTGCCGCTGGGCATCCTCGCGGCACAGCGACCGCGTCTGTCACAGGCCGTGCTGTCCGCCACTTCCGTGCTGCAGACCATTCCGGCGCTGGCGATGCTGGTGTTCCTGATTCCGCTGCTGGGCATCGGCGCGCAGCCGGCGATCGCGGCCCTGTTCTTCTACAGCCTGCTGCCGATCGTACGGAATACGGTGGCCGGACTCGACGGGATCGCGCAGGGTCTGCGCGAATCCGCTGCCGCGCTGGGCCTGCCGCGACGGGTGCGTTTGCTGCGCATCGACCTGCCGCTGGCCTTGCCGATGATACTGGCCGGTATCAGCACCGCCGCCGTGATCAACATCGGCACGGCGACACTGGGGGCTTTGATCGGCGCCGGCGGCTACGGCCAGCCGATACTCACCGGCATCCGTCTCGATAACCTCACGTTGATCCTCGAAGGCGCCGTTCCCGCGGCCGCGCTGGCGCTGCTGACGCAGCAGCTGTTCCGCGTGCTGGAACGGCGCCTGTCACGCTGAGCCGGGCTACTTCTTTTTGCTGCGCGGCTTCTGCACTTCGCTGGCCGGCTTGGGGTCCGCCACCTTGAGTTCTTCGAGCAGGGAGCTGAGGTCTTCGGCGTGCTCCTCCTCCTGCGCGAGTATCTGCTCGATGATGCGGCGCGTGGTGATGTCGTCATTGCCCAGGTATTCGATCACTTCGCGGTAGCTGTCGATCGCGATGCGTTCCGCCACCAGGTCCTCCTGGATCATCTCGACGAGATTCTCGCCTTCCACATATTCGGCGTGGCTGCGCGTGTGCAGACCGTCCGGATTGAGATTGGGCTTGCCATCGAGCTGGGTGATGCGCTCGCAGATCATATCGGCATGGGCCTGCTCTTCCTGCGCGTGTTCGAGGAACTCGGCCGCCACCGCCTTGGCGTTGATGCCGTCGGCCATGAAGTAGTGGTACTTGTAGCGCAGCACGCAGACCAGTTCGGTGGCCAGCACCTCGTTGAGAATCTTGAGCACCGTCTCGCGGTCTGCCCTGTATCCGGCAGTGACGGCGCCGCGCTCCATGTGCTCGCGGGCGCGCGCCCGGATGTTCTTGATGTCGGTCACAAACGGCTTCTTGATTGCCATGGTCCCTCCAGCTCTTGTTCGTGGATCGCAACCGTTTCACGGCTGCGTGTCTGCGTAAGCTTCGCTGCGGTCCGGCGCCAGCTTCGCACCCGCGTCATCGCACCAGCAGCGCACTGTTGTGCCAGACCCATGCCTAGCGCGCGCTGAACGCGGTTTCGAACGCGGGGTCGCGATAGGGCGCGTACTGGTAGTACTTCGGCGCGTGATCGAGCCGCAGATGCAGCCAGGCCACGCCGAGACCGGAGGTGCTGAGCCACAGCGTTCTGTAGTCGAGCCGCGCCAGCAGCTCGCGCGCGAGCGCCATCAGCAGTTCGTGCTTGCAGGCCGCGGGCGCGGCCCGCGCGAACGCGGCGAAATGGGCGAATGCGGCCGATTCGAGACCGGCCTGCGGTCGCGGCACGATCAGGTCCGCGTCCCGCGACAGGTTTTCAAAAACCGCGGGCTGCTCGGGTGTGGGCACCGGCACCAGCATCGATGCGAACGGCTCCGGATCGGCAGGCGTCAGCGCCAGTTGCGGCGCATCCACCAGCACGAATTCGCTGGGCCGATCGAGCCGGTCCCGATCCAGCGGCGGATATTCCCAGAAGAATGCCGGGCCGGGCCAGGCCGCCAGCAATTCCAGATAGAACTCACGAAACGCCGCCGAATCCGACCAGGCCGCGATCACTTCGCGGTGACTCATCGGCCGGCCGTCGACTCGCAGTCGGTGCACGACCGCGCCGGCATCCTCGCTGCGTTCGGCATGCCACCGTGCACTCATTTCGGCGATCCATGTCGGGGGCCGATCGGCCGGGGCGAGTCCTCGTCTGCGGACTTGGCGTCGGTCGCCTCGGGGTCGCCGTCTTCTTCGACTGCGGGTTTGGCGTCGACTTCAGCGGCTTCGGATGAACCGTCCTGATCTTCGAAATTGGGGCGCATGGCCTCGACGAAGGCATTGCGGACAATCGAGATCAAGGCCGGCAACACCTGGCCGTGCACGGCATCCACGGCGCCGCGAATCGGCACTCGCGTCGCGAACTGATCGTTCGGCTGGTTCGACAGCAGCACCATCACGCCGGCGACCAGGCTTTCCCAGGCCACGCTGAAGGGATTGTCCCTGTCGACCTGCACATCCTGCTTCCAGCTCACGAGGTCCAGCTCACGCAACAACAGCTTGGCGTAGCCGTCGACCTGCTTGCGGTCGGCATTCAGCTCCAGCACCAGATCGGCGGTTCCGGACTCCGCATCGATGCCGCCATAGGCACGCATGAAATCGTCGAGCTGCGGCAGAGCCACGTTCAAGGCCCGGATTTCCAGATCGAAATCGGTGAGCTCGCCCAGGGGATCGAACTGCATCGAGGCTTCGAACGGCGCGCCGCCGAGCACCAGGGCCGTCGCATCGAGTCGCGCCACCTGGGCACCGTCGTCGCGGTTCGCATTGGTGAGGTTGCTGACCGTGGCGTCCAGCTCGCTCATGTAGACATCGACTTTCGGTGTGGACTGGAAGTTGCGCAGATGGATGGCGCCGTCGCGCACCACCACTTCGTTGAGCTGGATCGGCAGCAAACCCTGCAGGGTGTCGCGCCAGTCGACACCCTGGCCGGCCTGATCGTCCTTGTCGCTGGCGCCGTCGACGAAATTCAGTTGCGGATTCACGAATTCAATGCGTCCGACGATCGCGCCCTTGAACAGGGCGCGCCAAGACACGGATATGTCCGTGAGGGGTGCGTCGAGGAACGGGATGAACTCTTTTTCGGCCGCATCGCGCTTGCGGATCTCGAACTGCTTGATCCGGTAGGCACCGCGCCACAGCGCCAGATCGACGCTCTGCAGGTGGCCGCGATAGTCGCCCATGTTCGCCAACTTGTCGTTCAGATAGTGGGCCACCCAGAACGGCAGCAGGGCCCGCGCGATCAGCAAGGCGCCAAGCACGATCGACAACGCCAGCAGGCTCTTGTGTGTTCGTTTCAAGGCATTCCGCCCATCGGAATGAATGCCGATCGAGCATAGCGCGCATAGCTGAATGCAAGACGCAGCCACCACCACCGGATGCGACCATGTGGACGATTGGTGCATCCTAGACGTTTGATTCCGGGGAAATCCATGAAAGCATTGATCGCGATGCTGGCCGCCGGTGGCCTGCTCGCCGCCGCCTGTACGCCCATGCCTGAAAAGCCCACCAAGGACACCATGACCACGACCGTCAGCACCGGACCGTTCGCCGCGCCAAGCACGCTGCCCTACGGCCTGCCGCCGTTCGACACGATCAGCGATTCCGATTTCCGGCCGGGCTTCGAAGCCGGCATGCGCGAACAGCGTGAAGAGATCGATGCCATCGTCCACAACAGCGAACCGGCGAGCTTCGACAACACGATCCTGGCGATGGAACGCTCGGGGCGCATGCTCAGCCGCGTCGCCACCGTGTTCTTCAATCTTTCGTCGTCCAATTCGAATGACGAGATCGACGAGATCGAAGCCGAGATGGCACCGAAGCTGTCCGCGCATCAGGATGCAATCTATCTCGACGCGGACCTGTTCGCGCGAATCAAGACGCTGTACGACAGCCGCGACACCCTGGGCCTGGACGCCGAGGGCCTGCGCCTGGTGGAGCGTTACTACATCGACTTCGTGCACGCCGGCGCCGAACTGTCCGATGCCGACAAGGACACGCTCAAGGACTACAACAGCCAGCTTTCCACGCTGACCACGCAGTTCCAGCAGAACCTGTTGAAGGCGACCAATGCCGGCGCCGTGGTCGTGGATGACCTCGCCGAACTCAAGGGCCTGACCGACGCCAAGATCGCCGCCGCCGCGGCCGCCGCCGAATCACGCGAACTGCCGGGCAAGTGGGTGATCACGCTGCAGAACACCACGGGCCAGCCGCCCCTGTCCCAGCTCGAAAACCGCAGCCTGCGCGAACGGATCTTCAAGTCCTCGACCAGCCGCGCCCAAAGCGGTGAATTCGACAACACCGGTCTGATCGCGAAGATGGTGAAACTGCGTGCCCAGCGCGCCGCTTTGCTGGGCTTCCCGAATCACGCCGCCTACGTGCTCGAAAACGAGACCGCCGGCACCCCGGCCGCCGTCAACCGCATCCTCGGCGAGCTGGCACCGGCCGCCGTGGCCAACGCGCGCAGCGAGGCCGCCGAACTGCAGAAACAGATCGACGCCGAAGCCAAGGCCAATGGCAGCAAGGGCTTCAAGCTGCAGCCCTGGGACTGGGACTACTACGCCGAGAAGCTGCGCAAGGCCAAGTACGACTACGATGCCTCCGAGGTTCGCCCCTACTTCGAGATGGAGCATGTGCTCAAGGACGGCGTGTTCTTCGCCGCGCACAAGCTCTATGGCCTGAGCTTCAAGGAACGCACAGACCTGCCGGTGTACCAGGAAGACGTGCGCGTGTTCGAAGTCTTCAACGAGGACGGCAGCCCGCTCGGCCTGTTCCTGATGGACTACTTCGCGCGCAGCACCAAGCAGGGCGGAGCCTGGATGAACAGCATGGTCGACCAGTCCGCGCTGTTCGGCACGATGCCGGTGGTCACCAACAACCTCAACATCCCCAAGCCGCCCGAGGGCGAGCCGGTGCTGATGACCTTCGACGAAGTGGACACCGCGTTCCACGAGTTCGGCCACGCCCTGCACGGTCTGTTCTCGCAGGTCGAGTATCCATACTTCTCCGGCACCAACGTGCCGCGCGACTTCGTGGAGTATCCCTCGCAGTACAACGAAATGTGGGCCACCGAGCCCGCGGTGTTCGCCAACTACGCCAAGCACTACAAGACCGGCGAGCCCATGCCGCAGGCGCTGATGGACAAGGTGCTGGCAGCCAAGAAGTTCAATCAGGGCTACGCCACCACCGAGTATCTGGCGGCGGCGATGCTCGACCAGAACTGGCATCAGATCTCCGCGGACGAAGCCCCGGCCGCCGATGCGGTAATGGATTTCGAAGCCGCCGCCTTGAAATCCGACGGCGTCGATTTCTACGCCGTGCCACCCCGCTACCGCTCGCCCTACTTCGCGCACGTCTTCGCCGGCGGTTATTCGGCCGGTTACTACGCCTACATCTGGAGCGAAGTCCTCGCCGCCGATACCGAGCACTGGTTCCGCACCCACGGCGGCCTGCAACGCGCCAACGGCGACTACCTGCGGGCCAAGCTGCTGTCACGCGGCGGCAGCGTGGATGCCTCCGAACTGTTCGAACAGTTCTACGGCAGAGAACCCGAAATCGGACCGTTGCTGGAGCGTCGCGGCCTCAACGCGAAGTCCGAGTAAGCCCGTTTCGAGTAGGCCCGCCGCCCACACGCGGCGGGCCTTTTTCGTGGCGGTCCGGTTCACACCAGATGGCGTAGGCGTAGCCCGGATGCAGCGCAGCGAAATCCGGGGCAAACTCGGCGCATGCTGCGCTATCGCAGAACTCGCCAACCCGGAGGAACGTATTTCTTCACGGTGACCCTGCGCAATCGCCAATCGCATTGGCTGACGCACCATATTGACGATTTGCGAAACGCAAGCCCGAGGGGACCGAATCCGCCGCGCAGCCGACTCCGGCGGATACGACTTGCGGCAATCCAGATTCCGGGAGCACAGCATCTGTGACGAGATCGATCTGCAACGACACGTCGACTACATTCACTCCAACCCGGTGAAGCACGGCTGGGCTGAGCGGGTCTGCGATTGGCCAAATTTCTCGTTTCATCGCTACGTTCGGCAAGGCCGGTTGCCAAACGACTGGGGAGGATCCGGGAGCCTGGCAAATTAGGAGAGAGCCCCAAAAAAACCTCTGCGTGGGGGCGGCTTTCTCGAACCGGACTCTTCAATTGCCCGAAGTGCTTGTGGTTTCCGAGGTGTCAGTGGGGTTGTCATCGTCGCTCACCGCCACCGAACGGAATCGACCTGAATTCCCCAGGCATCTGCTCCAGCGGGCGGACCGCGGCAAGTTCAAGGCTGACCATTACGGGATCGACCCCAATCGAGACTATCGAAATGCCTGTGCCGATATTGACCATGGAGGTGGACAATATCGGCGTTACGGTACCGGCGAGAGGCGACGAGATCTGTATTCCAATTCCGGCGTCGAGCATCCTGAGCACTTGACCAGAAGACACGGCACCCTAGTCCTGTTTCGGCTTTTCAGTCACATTCAAACAGTGATAAATGCACCAACGGGATGATGGAACAAACTCCGGCACCGCCGCACAGCCAGAGCCCCGCCGATCATCGACCAAGTCGGGCATCTCCGTGAAGACACGCCGCAAATCCTGCGAAGCAGGAAACGTCACCCGAAGCAGTGGTCAAGCCTCCCGACTCATTGCATTGCGGCTGCCGCTGCGCAGCAGCCGTATTTCCGCGATCAGATCGTCCATCGCCCCCAATGCGAAGCCGAGCGCGGCCTCGTCGGTGAAACGGCCGTCCCTGATCTTCTCATGCACGCTGCCGATCACGACGTCGGGCCGCGCCACCACGCGTACGCGCGCCGCGATCAGGGTTTCCCGCAATTGGTACTGCGCGCGCACACCGCCGGTGAACGCAGGCGAGGCCGATAGAGTGAGCGCAATCTTGCCCTGCAATGACGATTCGCCATAGGGTCGCGAGGCCCAGTCGAGCGCGTTCTTGATCACGCCGGACATGCCGTAGTTGTATTCGGGAGAAATGACCACCAGGCCGTCGCTCTGCCGGATCGCCTGACGCAGGGCGGCCACCGCTGGCGGCGCCTCGGCGGTATCGAAGTCCTGGTCATAGAGTGGTACCGCGTGCAGCGGAAACAGCGTCAGCTCGGCGGCGGCCTGAATCCGTTGCTGCAGCGCCACGAGCACGGCGGTGCAGTAGGAGTGCTTGCGCAGGCTGCCAGACAGGCCCAACAGCCGGATCGGTGGAGCTTCATGCATGACGTGACCTTCTCGTCGAACGATGGAGGAGAGTACAGCGGTTCAGCCGGCTGCCTTGATCTGGCCGCTCAGCGGCAGCGCACGGATACGCTGACCGCTGGCGGCGAACACGGCATTGACCAGCGCCGGCGCCACTGGCGGCAGGCCGGGCTCGCCGACACCGCCGAGCGGCTGCGCGAAATCGTCGGGTGCGATCATGTGCACGCGGATTTCGCGCGGCGTCTCGTTGATGCGCAGGACCTGGAACTGGTGGAAGTTGGTCTGCTGCGCACGGCCGTCCTCGAAGCGGATCTCGCCATGCAAGGCCAGCCCCAGGCCCATGATCACGGCGCCTTCCATCTGCGAGCGCACGCGCTCGGGATTGACCTGCGGGCCGCAGTCGACGGCAATGTCGACGCGCGGGATCGACAGGCTGCCGTTCGCGCCCACTTTCACCTCGCAGACCACCGCGGTGTAGCTGACAAAGCTGCGGTGCGCGGCGAGACCGAGGCCGCGTCCCGGCGGCAGCTTGCGGCCCCAGCCGGCCTCGCGCGTGACGGTCTCGACGACGCGGCGCCAGCGGCCGATGTCCACCGGGTGCTGCCCCGGGTCCTCGCCGTAGTTGGCGGTGTCGCCCAGCGCGGTGGACTCGATGCGCCGCGGCGGACCGAGCAGTTCCAGCAGATAGTCGCGGTGATCGCGGCCGGCTGCATGCGCCAGTTCGGCGACGAAGGACTGGATCGCGAAAGCATGCGGGATGTTGTAGACCGAGCGAAACCAGCCGATGCGCGTGTGTGCGCGCGCTTCGGGGTTTTCGATGCGGATATTGGGAACGGCGAACGGCAGGTCGGTGATGCCCTGCGCCAGCTCGCCGGCGCGCAGGTGCAGCGGATCGGGGCCGAAGGTGGAGCCGATCGACGGCGCAGTGGTGCGGTGCAGCCAGGCGCTGACCTTGCCGTCCGCGTCCAGACCGGCTTCCAGGTGCTCGGCGGACACGGTGTGGAAATAGTCGTTGACGATGTCGTCCTCGCGCGTCCAGGTCAGCTTGACCGGCTTGCCGCCCATGGCCCTGGACAGCAGGGCCGCCTCGACCACGTAGTCGGGCTTGGATTTGCGGCCGAAGCCGCCGCCGAGCAGGGTGACGTTGCCGGTCACGTTTTCCAGCGGCAGACCCAGCGCCTCCGCCACCTGGACGCGCGCCGCCTGCGGGCCCTGCGTGCAGGCCCAGAACTCGCAGCGCGTGCCGCTGAGCTCGGCCACCGCGGCTGGCGGTTCCATCGGCGCGTGCGCCAGATGCGGCAGATAGTAATCGGCGACCAGGCGGCGGGCGGCGCTGGCCAGCGCCTTGCCGGCGTCACCCTGGTTGCGCACCACCTGGCCGGGTTGCTTCGACGCCGCTTCGAGCTCGGCGCGGAAGGCGGTGGAATCGTAGCCGGCGTTGGGGCCGTCGTCCCACTGGATCTTCAGCAGCTGGCGCGCCTTGATCGCGGTACCGGTGTTGTCGGCGATCACCGCGACGCCGCCCAGCGGCTTGAAGCCGGAGGGGATCGGCGGCGTTTCCAGCGTCAGGATCCGGATCACACCCGGCAGCTTGCCGGCTTCGGCGGCGTCGAACGAGACCAGGCGCCCGCCGTACACCGGCGGCCGTGCGATCACTGCGTAGACCATGCCGTCGCGGCGTGTGTCGATGCCGTACTGCGCGCGGCCGCTGACGATATCGAGACCGTCGACCAGCGGCGTCCTGTCCTTGCCGATGTAGCGGAACTCGGCGGGCGGCTTGAGTCGCAGCGACCCGGCCGCTGGCACCGGCAGCCCCGCGGCGCGGCGTGCCAGCTCGCCGTAGCCGAGCTTGCGGCCCGAGGCGGCGTGCACCACTTCGTGATGACGCGCCGCCACCGAACCGACGTCCACCGACCAGGTGGCGGCGGCCGCGGTCTCGAGCATCGCGCGTGCGGCCGCGCCGGCGCGGCGCAGCGCCGCGAAGCTCTGCCGCAGACTGCGCGAGCCGTCGGTGTCCTGGTTGCCATAGCGCTCTTCGTCGCCCTGCGCCTGCTTCACGCTGACGCGCGACCACTCGGCTTCCAGCTCGTCGGCGATCACCAGCGCCACCGAGGTGCGCACGCCCTGGCCCATCTCGGAGCGGATGCAGACGATGTTCACCGCGCCGTCCTCGGCAATTTCGATGAACAGCTGCGGGTCGTCGCGCAGGCCGTGCGGCATGCCCTCGCCGCCATACCGCTTCGGCTCCTGCGCGGCCTGCAGCAGCGGCAGGCCGCCGACGGCGAGCACCAGGCTGCCGGCGCCGAAGCCGAGCAGGAAGGCACGGCGACTCTCGTTGCGCAGGCCGGGAAGTGTGTCGCTCATGTCCGGTCTCCGGCCTGCGCCGCCTGCCGGATCGCCGCGCGGATACGCGTGTAGGTACCGCAGCGGCACAGGTTGCCGGCCATGGCGGCGTCGATCTCGGCCTCACTCGGCTGCGGCGTGCTCCTGAGCAGTGAGGCGGCCTGCATGATCTGGCCCGGTTGGCAGTAGCCACACTGTGCCACGCCGAGTTCATGCCAGGCCTGCTGCAGGGGATGCGAGGCGTCGGGCGACAGGCCCTCGATGGTGGTCACCTGCTTGCCGGCGGCCGCCGAGACCGGAGTGACACAGGCGCGGATGGCGACGCCGTCCAGATGTACGGTGCAGGCACCGCACAGCGCCATGCCGCAGCCGAACTTGGTGCCGGTGAAGCCGAGGCCATCGCGCAGGTACCACAGCAACGGCAGGTCAGCGGCGCCGTCGAACTGCTGCAGGCGTCCATTCACGGTCAGTTGGATCATCGGTTCCCCTCGTCCTTTTGAAAAGCCACGGATGCTGCGTCGGCGGTCAGGGCAACTGCGACAGGAAGCTCGCGAGCGCGACCAAATCCGCGTCGGACATGCCCTGTACCACCTCGTTCATCATCGGATCGTCGGCGCTGCGCCGGCCGTCGCGGAAGTCGCGAAGCGACTTCGTCAGATAGTCGGCGCGCTGGCCGGCGAGCCGCGGGTACGCGCCGTTGCCGGCGAAGTCCGGCTGGTGGCAGGAGGCGCAGAAGCGCGACTCGGCCACGCGCCGGCCGGTGGCCACGGCCGGTTCATCGGGTGCGCCCGAGGGCCGCGGCACCAGCGCCGCATACCCGGCAGCAAGATCGTCGATGTCCGCATCGCTCAGCCCGCCGGCCGGCGGTGTCATGATCGGCGACGGCCGCTGGCCGTCGCGGAACAGATGCAGCTGTCGCGCGAGGTAGGCCGCCGGCTGGCCCGCGAGCGAAGGCGTCTCGACCATCGCGGAATGGCCATCGACGCCGTGGCAGCCGGCGCAGGCGGCCGCATCCGCGGCCTGTGCCGCGGGCATCGCCGACAGCAGGGCTACCCCCATCGCCAGGTACCTGGCCACAGCGACCAAGCGCAGCGTGCGCGCATTCGCCTGCACGCTCATTCCCGGTAGCTGATGCGGTAGAGCACGCCGGCGACGTCGTCCGACACCAGCAAGGCACCGTCGGGCATCGGCTGCACGTCCACCGGACGGCCCCAGGCGCTCTCGCCCTGCAGCCAGCCTTCGGCGAACACTTGCGGGCCGGCCTGCGGTTTGGCCGGGTCCACCGTCATCAGCCGATAGCCGGATTTCTTCGAGCGGTTCCAGGAACCGTGCTGGGCGATGAAGATGCGCTTGCGGTACTCCGGCGGGAACATTTCGCCGATGTAGAAACGCATGCCGATCGACGCGGTATGTGGGCCCAGCCTGGCCGCGGGCGGCACGGCGTCGCTGCAATGGCCAAGCTTGCCGAATTCGGGGTCGGGCGTGTCGCCCTGGTGGCAGAAGGGATAGCCGAAATGCTGGCCGACGGCCGTGGCATGGTTGAGCTCATCGTCGGGCAGGTCGTCGCCGAGCCAGTCGCGGCCATTGTCAGTGAACCACAGCTGGCGCGTGGCCGGATCCCAGTCAAAGCCCACGGTGTTGCGCACACCACGCGCGTAGACCTCGGCCGCCGAACCGTCAGGCTTGATGCGGCGGATCTGTGCATGCGCGGGGCCCGGGTCGCAGATGTTGCAAGGCGCCCCCACCGGTACGTAGAGCCAGCCGTCGGGACCGAAGGCAATGAACTTCCAGCCGTGCGACTCGTCCTTGGGCAAGTCGTCGTAGACCACCACCGGTGCCGGCGGCCGGTCGAGGCGCTGCTCGATATCGTCATAGCGCAGCACACGCCCGACTTCCGCGACGTACAGCGCGCCGTCCCTGAAGGCCACGCCGTTGGGACGGTGCAGGCCGCTTGCGATGGTCTTGACCTCGCGCCGGCCACCGTGGTCCACCACCGCGTAGACGCGGCTGTCCTGGCGTGTGCCGACGAACACGGTGCCTTGGCGGCCCAGCGTGATCGAGCGCGCGTTGCTGACACCCTCGGCCCAGGTCTCGACGACGAAGCCCGGCGGCAGGCGCAGGCGCTCCAATGGCAGCGTGGTGTCTTGCGCCTGAACCTCCGGCGCCATCGTCGCGGCGAGCAGCAGCGCGGCGATCAAGTGGCGCGCCGAAAGCCGCGCAAGAGGCAGGCGATCGTTCGATGTCATGAACTCGTCCCCGGTTTGGCGTGGATGCGGGGCCGGCTCACGCGACCCGCGCCGGCGGCGCCATGAATTCGGGCCCGGCGGGATCGGTGATGCAGACAGCCAGGATGCGGTCGATTTCAGCCAGCGCCTCGGCATCCAGCGACCAGCCCATCGCTTCGCCCACGGTCGAGAGCTGGTCCGCCCGGCGTGCCCCCCACAGGGCAATGGTCGGACCCTGGTCGAGGATCCAGCGCACGGCCAGTGCCGAGATGCTCTTGCCGTAGCGCGCGCGCGCAAACTGCGCGAGGGCATCCACTGCAGCCAGATACTGTTCCAGGCGCGGCGGTCGGAACTTGGGGTCGTGGTTGCGCAAATCGTCGCCGGCGAAACGGCGCGAGGCGGTCACCGTGCCGGTCAGCAGGCCTCGGCACAGCGCGCCGTAGGCCAGCACCGCGAGGTCGCGCTGCCTGGCGTAGGGCAACACGTCGGCCTCGATCGTGCGTTCGAAAAGGTTGTACGGCGGCTGCACTGCATGCAATGGCGCCACGCTTGAGAACGCCATCATCTGCTCGGGACTGAAGTTGCTCACGCCGATGGCGCGGATGCGGCCCTCGCGCAGGAACTCGGCCATCACTTCGGCCGTTTCTTCGATCGGCACCCGTGGATCGGGCCAGTGAATCTGGTAGAGATCGATGTAATCGGTACCCAGGCGGCGCAGCGAATCCCCCAGCTCTTGGCGCAGGCGCTGCGGCGTGGAATTGCGCATCGCCTTACCGTCGCGCCAATCCAGGCCAACCTTGGTCGCGATCAGCGCGCGCTCGCGGCGGCCGGCCAGCGCCTTGCCGATGATCTCCTCAGAGTAGCCGAAGCCGTAGACCGGCGCGGTGTCGATCAGGTTGATGCCGTGGTCGAGCGCGGCGTGGACCGCGGCGATGGCCTCGGACTCCTCGCTGCCGCCCCACATCCAGCCGCCGATCGCCCAGCTGCCGAGGGCGATGCGTGAGGCGTGCAGGCCGGTTTGTCCTATGGGCAGGGTTTCCATTGTCGGCTCCGTTGTGCGGGAGGCGGGCTCGCATCTGCCGCCACCATTAGGTAGAGTTGGTCTTGCATGGCCCATTTTTGGACCAGTTCCCTGTGGGAGCAAACGAGAAGTTCTTTCCCTAGACCAAGTTCAGCTTGCCCTTGTCGCCCCATGAGCCGCCGTCTTCCACCATTGGGTGCGCTGCGGGCCTTCGAGGCCGCGGCGCGGCATGCGAGCTTCGCGCGCGCCGCCGAGGAGTTGCACATCACCGCCGCGGCGGTGAGCCAGCAGGTACGCAACCTCGAGGACTATCTCGGCCTGCGGTTGTTCGCGCGCCGCCCCCGCGGAGTGGAGCTGACCGTCGCCGGCGGCGGCTACGCCCACAGCTTGGGTGGGCTGCTCGATCAGCTGGCGCAAGTGACCGAGCACATGCGGCGGCGGCCGGATGCGGGTGGCCGGCTCACCATCGCCACCACGCCCTCGTTTGCCGCGCGCTGGCTGATGCCGCGACTGATCCGCTTCATGGAACTGCATCCGGAACTCGATGTGAGGCTGTCCACCTCCAACACGCTGGCGGACTTCTCTCAGCAGGATATCGACGTCGGCGTGCGCTACGGCACCGGCCGCTGGCACGGGTTGGAGGCGCGTCTGCTGACGGAAACCTCACTGTTCCCGGTGTGCAGCCCGGCCGTTCGCCAAGGGCCGCCGACGCTGCGCCGGCCGGCCGACCTGCGTCCGCGCAGTCTGCTGCGGCTGATGACCGATGACTGGCCGCGCTGGCTGCGGGAGGCGAACTTGGACGACATGAAGGCCGAGGGCGCGCAGTACAGTGACTCGGCGCTACTGGCGCAGGCAGCGGCCGCAGGCCACGGCGTGATCCTGGGCCAGAGTGTGATCGTCGCCGACGACCTGGCTGCCGGCATTCTGGTGGAGCCTTTCGAGCTGCGCATCGCCACCGACCTGGCCTACTACATCGTCGGCCTGCCGGAATCGCTGGAGCGACCGGCAGTCAAGGCCTTCGAGCACTGGCTGCGAGACGAGTTGTCGGAACCGCCAGTGGGCAAATACGGGTAAACCGAGGCGGACCGAGGTTCGCCACGTGCCGCACTGCTCAACGATGCCATCTTGGTGGAATAAGGCTTCTGTCTGCCGACAATCGCCCCCATTCGATACGCCCGGCATCTTACAACGACGATCTTGAGCAGCCCTTAGCCCACGAATCCATTTCCCAACGAAAGACTCATAGCATAGGTAACTATATGTTCCGTATACGAACCTTAGCCCTTGGTGATTTTCATCAGAGGACTGGCTTCGGCCTACAGGGGCTCGCACGACCGGCACTTGCGGCTCAGTTCAGGCGGCTGCGGTACATTGCTCCATTAGCACACCGTCTCCGGCCATGAAGCCCGCAGAGCGACTCGTACAGAAAATCCTGGCAGCGCTGGCATTGCTGGCGGTGATCGCGATCTTCGCGTTCGGCACGTATCTGTGGATGCACGGCGGGCGTGGACATCCGGAAACGGAGGAATTTTCGGCACGCGAAGCCGACCCGGTAGCGCTGCTTGGCGACTTCAAAAGCTATGCGAGCGTGGAGTCGGTGACGATGCGCATCGGTCAGTCGGGGCATGCCTGGCATGCTTCGCAACGCGATTGGCCGCTCAATCCCGACTATCCGAACCGGACGTCGACGACCCTCAAGGCGCCGGATTTTCAGGCCTGCGGCAGCGAAGGGCATCTGAGTCTGTTGTTCTTCAACGACCGGCTCTACGAAGCCCAGTTCACTCCCGACGATCCACGGGCCTGCCTGCGCCATCTGCAGCAGCGATACCCACGCATGCGGCAGGTGAAGAACGGGCGTGGCGAATGGATCGACGGGCATCTGCGTGTCGCCACCGATCTGCGCTTCTCGCAGAGCGAGGTCGGGCAGGCGCTGGCGGTCGAGCCTTATGTGCTGTGGCAGGACTGGCGCCTGCGCGAGCAGCTTGACGACTGGGATGCGCGTTTTGGCGGCATCCCGGCACAGCCGGAAGTCCGGGAACTGCGGGGCCTCAGCGAGGACTGATTCAATGTCAGTTCAAGTTGGGCGAAGACGGGATGAGGGAACGCTTTTCGTTGATTGGCAGCGAACGCTACGAAAAGCGCCCTCACCCCGGCCCTCTCCCAGAGGGAGAGGGGAAAACCATTCTGTCGCTATCGTCAGATCGGGCCGCGCTACCAGACTCGGCAGGGTTTCTCGCTCACCATCGGCTGACCCGCTTTGCACGAGAACGCGGCGGCGAATTCCGGCATGTTCGGAACCAGTCCGTTGACGCGGTATTTGGCTGGCGAGTGTGGATTGGTCAGCGCATTCGCCCGCAGGTTTTCCGGCCGGTCATTCGAACAGGCCCACTGCGCATTGCCGATGAAGAAGCGCTGATCGGGATTGAGCCCGTCCACCGGCCGCAGGCGCTGATTGGCGGTCTCGGCCTGCCAGGCCATCCACGCCAGGACCAGGCCACCGAGATCGGCGATGTCTTCGCCTTCGGTCAATTCGCTGTTGATCTTGATGTCGTCGACGATGGTGTACTGCGCGTACTGGTCGACGATGCATTGCGCGCGTTCGTCGAAGGCCTTGGCATCGGCCTCGGTCCACCAGTCCTTGAGATTGCCTTTCGCGTCGAACTGTCGACCCTCGTCGTCGAAGGCGTGCGTCAGCTCGTGGCCGATGGTGCCGCCGGTGTTGCCGTAGTTCGGTGCGGCATCCATCTTGGCGTCGTACAGCGGCGGTTGCAGCACGCCGGCCGGGAAGTTGATGTCGTTCATCTGCGGGTCGTAGTAGGCGTTGACCGTGGGTGGCGTCATCGCCCACTCGCCACGGTCCACCGGCTTGCCGATCTTGGCGAGTTGCCGGCGGTTCTCGAAGGCCAGGCCACGCTCGATGTTGCCGGCAAAGTCATCGGGCTCGATGCGCAGCGCGGAGTAGTCGCGCCAGCGGTCCGGATAGCCGACCTTGTTGACGATGGCATCGAGCTTTTCGATCGCCTTGCGCTTGGTTTGTGGACTCATCCAGTCGATCTGGTCGAGATCGTCGCGCATCGCCTGTTCGATGCGGCGCGTCATGCGCTGCGTGTCTTGCTTGAGTTCCGGGCTGAAGCTGCGCGCCACGAATTCTCGGCCCAGGGCTTCACCCAGTTGATGATCGGTCAGGGCGACGCAACGCTTCCAGCGCGGGCGCTGCTCGGGCACGCCACGCAGCGTCCTGCGGAAGAAAGCGAAATCCTCATCGACGAATGCGGACGACAGGAAGCCGGCCTGTGCATGCACCAGATGCCAGCGCAGATAGGTCTTCCATTGATCCAGCGCGACGTGTTCGATCTCGGTGTCGAGCGCCTGCAGGAAGGCCGGCTCGGCCACGCTGAACTCGTCGGTGTCCGGCAGGCCACGCGCTTTCAGGTACGCGCTCCAGTTGAAATGCGGCGTCAGCGCCTGAAGGGCTTTGGCATCGAGCTTGTGATAGAGCAGGTAGGGATCGCGGCGCATCACACGCGTCAGCTGTGGCTGCGCCAGCGCGGTTTCGATCGCCATCACCGCGTCCGCATGCGCGGCGGCCTGATCGGGCTTATCGCCCAGCAGCACGAACATCCGGCTCACGTGGGCGCGGTACTGCTCGCGCAGTTCAGCTGACTTCTCGTCCGCCTTGAAGTAGTAGTCACGGTCCGGCAGGCCGAGCCCGCCGCGATCGCTGCCGGCGATCACGCGCGAGGCATCGCCCAGATCCTGCTGGGCGCCGAAGGCGAACACGAAGGCATCGTCGGCGACATGGTCCTGCAAATGCGCCAGCAGTGCCGGCAGTTCGGCCTTGGACGTCATCGCGGCGATACGCGCCAAGGCGTCCTGCAACGGCGCCGCGCCGAGTTCCTCCACGGCGGATTCGTCCATGCAGGCGCCGAAGTAGTCGCTGAGCTTGCGCTGATCCTCGCTGGCCGCCCCTGACTGCGCGGACAGGGAATCGAGAATCCCCCAGAGGTAGCGCTGGTTGTCTCCGTAGAGCTTGCCGTAGACGCTCCAGCTGGCCTGGTCATCCGGGATCGGATTGTTCTTCATCCAGCCGCCGCAGGCGTACTGGTAGAAATCCTCGCAGGCGTTCGCCGAAGGGTCCATCGCCGTCAGATCCAGGCTGGGCGTGTACGGCAGCGCGGACAAGGGCTGGTCCGCGGCCGCGAGGTTGGCGGACAACAGGCTCAGCACGGCCGGCAAGGCGAGGTGGATACGCACGGGCTTCACTTCCGGTGGACGAACCGCGTGACGGTATACCGCCGCGATGGTGCCGGCAATGAAAATGGCCGCATCGAAACGCGGCCATTGTCTGTTGCTTCGGCATCGGCGCGCCTGCCGGCGCGCGCGGGATCAGCCGCCGAAATCGTCCAGCATGATGTCGTCACGCTCCACGCCAAGGTCGGTGAGCATCTTGATCACCGCGGCGTTCATCATCGGCGGACCGCACATGTAGTACTCGCAGTCTTCCGGCGCCTTGTGGTTCTTGAGGTAGTTCTCATAGAGCACTTCGTGAATGAACCCGGTGTAGCCGGTCCAGTTGTCTTCCGGCATCGCGTCGGAGAGGGCCACGTGCCAGGTGAAGTTCTCGTTCTCTGCCGCAAGACGCTCGAAGTCTTCGACGTAGAACATCTCGCGCTTGGAGCGGGCGCCGTACCAGAAGGTGATCTTGCGCTTGGTCTGGATGCGCATCAGCTGGTCGAGGATATGGCTGCGCATCGGCGCCATGCCGGCACCACCGCCGACGAAGACCATTTCCTTGTCGGTCTCGCGCGCGAAGAACTCGCCGAACGGACCCGAAATCGTGACCTTGTCGCCGGCCTTGAGATTGAAGATATAGCTTGACATCGCACCCGGCGGCACGTCCGGCTGGCGCGGCGGCGGACTGGCGATACGCACGTTGAGCATGATGATGCCCAGTTCGTCGGGATAGTTCGCCATCGAATAGGCGCGCATCACCGGCTCGTCGACCTTGGAGACGTAGCGCCAGAGATTGAACTTGTCCCAGTCCTCGCGGAAGCGGTCCTCGACTTCGAAGTTCTTGTATTCGACCTTGTGCGGCGGACACTCGATCTGGATGTAACCACCGGCGCGGAAGTGGACCTGCTGCCCTACCGGCAGTTCCAGCACCAGTTCCTTGATGAAGGTGGCGACGTTGTCGTTGGAGCGTACGGTGCACTCCCATTTCTTGACGCCGAAAACCTCTTCCGGCACGTCGACCTTCATGTCCTGCTTGACCTTCACCTGGCAGGACAGGCGCTCGCCCTCGCGGGCTTCGCGCTTGGTGATGTGATTGAGTTCGGTGGGGCCGATCGAACCGCCGCCTTCGGGAATCTTGACGCGGCACTGCGCACAGGAACCGCCGCCACCGCAGGCCGAGGGCACGAACAGGCCGTTGGCGGCCAGGGTCTGCAGCAGCATGCCGCCGGTGGGTACCGAGATGCACTTTTCGCCGTTGATCTCGATGCTGACATTGCCCTCGGGCACCAGCATCGACTTGGCGAACAGGATGATCGCGACCAGCACCAGAATGATGGTGACGAAGAATCCGACGCCGAGAATGATTTCTGTCATCGTGCTAACCGTGGTTGTGAGGGGCGTCGACTAGAGCTGGATGCCCGAGAACGCCATGAACCCGAGCGCCATCAGACCGGCGGTGACGAAGGTCACGCCGAGACCCTGCAGGCCGTCCGGCACGTCCGAATACTTGAGCTTTTCGCGCACGCCGGCCAGCACCACGATCGCCAACGCCCAGGACAGCCCGGAGGAGAAACCGTAGACGGTGGCCTCGGCCAGATCGTAGTCGCGCTCGACCATGAACAGCGTGCCGCCGAGGATCGCGCAGTTCACGGTGATCAGCGGCAGGAAGATGCCGAGGGCGTTGTAGAGCGCCGGCACGTACTTGTCGAGGAACATTTCCAGGACCTGCACGATCGCGGCGATGATGCCGATGTACGAGATCAGGCCCAGGAACGACAGGTCCACGTCCGGCATGCCGGCCCAGGCCAGCGCGCCGTCCTTGAGGAAGTACTGGTAGACGAGATTGTTGGCCGGCACCGTCAGGGTCTGCACGGCGACCACGGCGACACCGAGCCCGAAGGCGGTCTCGATCTTCTTGGAGATCGCCAGGAAGGTGCACATGCCCAGAAAGAACGACAACGCGAGGTTTTCAACGAAAACCGAACGGATCGCGAGATTGACCAGTTCCATGACTTAAACCGATTCGGTGCGGTGGACGACGTGAATCTGGTAGTCCGGCTTCTCGGCCTGCGCCGGCTTCCAGGTGCGCACGCCCCAGATCAGCATGCCGATGATGAAGAACGCGGACGGCGGCAACAGCAACAGACCGTTCGGGATGTACCAGCCGCCATCGGTCACCAGCGGCAGAATCTCGATGCCGAACAGCTTGCCGCTGCCGAACAGTTCGCGGACCACGGCGACGCTCATGAGGATGAAGCTGTAACCCAGCCCGTTGCCGACGCCGTCCATGAACGAGGCCACCGGCTTGTTCTTCATGGCGAAGGCTTCGGCGCGGCCGAGCACGATGCAGTTGGTGATGATCAGGCCGACGAACACCGACAGCTGCTTGGACACGTCATAGGCGTAGGCGCGCAGCAGCTGATCGACCACGATCACCAGTGAGGCGATGATCGTCATCTGCACGATGATGCGGATCGAGCCCGGAATCACGTTGCGCACCATGCTGATGAACAGGCTCGAACAGGCCGTCACCGCCGTCAGCGACAGCGACATGATGAAGGCCGTTTCCATCTTCGAGGTCACCGCCAGCGCCGAACAGATGCCCAGCACCTGAAGGATGATCGGGTTGTTGTCGAAGACCGGTTCGGTGACCAGGCTTGTGGTTTCGCTCGCCATTGCTTGCTAGCTCCCTCAGCTCTTCGCGACGCGGTCAAGATACGGCTTGAATCCGCGATCCGACAGCCAGAAGTGGATCAAATTGGTGACACCGCGCGAGGTCAGCGTGGCGCCGGCCAGCGCGTCGACCTGGTACTCGGCATCCGCTGCGTTGGGGTTGACGCCGCCCTTCACCAGATGCAGTTCGACCTCGTCATCCTTGTAGACCTTCTTGCCGGGCCAGAGTGCCGTCCAGTTCGGGTTCTCGACCTCGCCACCGAGACCGGGCGTCTCCGCCTGCTGGTAGAAGGTGATGCCGCGCACCGTGTTGCCGTCGGCTTCCAGCGCCAGATAACCGTACATGGTCGACCACAGACCGTATCCCTGCACCGGCAGCACGATGGTCTTGAGCGTGCCGGCCTCGTCACGTTGCAGATAGACGATGGCGTGCTTGGGCACGGCACCGATACCGGCAATGTCCTCGGCCGAGGACAGCGTGAAATTGCTGCTCGCGTCCTTCTGTTCCTTGTACATGTCGAACGTGGCCGGGTTAATGCCTTCGACGTAGTCGCCGCTTTCGATCTCGATGATGCGCGATTCGACCTTGTCGTCGAACACCGCGGCCACATCGATGCCCGGTTGCCACAGGCCCAGCACCTTGAGGATGTTGGTCTGGCGGTCGGCGACACGGTTGACCGTTTGTACCGGCTTGAGAATGACGGCCGCAGCCGACACGAACACCGAGCACACCAGGCACAGGATGAACGCGACGAGAACGGTGTAGCTCTTGCTGTCCTTTTTCATGTCGCCCTCAGACCGCCGCCAGCCGCGACTTGCGACGGCGGATGTTCGCCTTGATCACACAGTAGTCGATCAGCGGCGCGAAAATGTTGCTGAACAGAATCGCCAGCATCACGCCTTCCGGGAAGGCCGGGTTGACGACGCGCACCAGCACGGTCATGAAACCGCAGAGTCCGCCAAATATCCAGCGCCCGGCATTGGTATGCGCGGCGCTGACCGGATCGGTGGCCATGAACACCGCGCCGAAGGCAAAGCTGCCGAGCGTCAGATGCCAGTACCACGGCACCTGGAAGTACGGATTGTCGGCCGGCCCCAGCCACTGGAACACGTACACCGAAACAACCATGCCGATGAACATGCCGAGGATGATGCGGTAGCTGGCGATACGGGTGTACACCAGGAAGGCGCCGCCCAGCAGGATCGCCGCCGTGGAGACCTCGCCGACCGAACCCGGGATGTTGCCGAGGAAGGTCTGCATCCAGGTGAACCCACCGGCCTGCACCGCATCGACGCCGCCCTGGGCGGCGAGCGCCAGCGGAGTCGCGCCGGTGAAACCGTCCACGGCCGTCCACACCGCATCGCCGGAGTGTTGCGCCGGATAGGCGAAGTACAGGAAGGCACGACCGACCAGGGCCGGGTTCAGGAAGTTCTTGCCGGTACCGCCGAAGATCTCCTTGCCGATCACCACGCCGAAACTCACGCCGAGCGCGACCTGCCACAAGGGCACCGTCGGCGGCAGGATCAGCGAGAACAGGATCGAGGTAACGAAGAAACCCTCGTTGATCTCGTGATTGCGCACACCCGCGAACAGCACTTCCCAAAGACCGCCGACCAGGAAGGTGACGAAATAGATCGGCGCCCAATAGGTGAAACCATGCACGAAGCAGGCGAACCAGTTGTCCGGGCTGTAGCCGACGTAGTGCAGGAACACCTGGCGCCAGTCGTCGAGCTGCGCGATATCCAGCGCCTGCATGCCGAGATTGGCCTGATAGCCCACATTCCAGCAGCCGACGGCGATCGCCGGGAACGTCGCCATCCACACGTAGATCATCGTGCGCTTGAGGTCGATGCCGTCGCGCACATGTGGCGCCCCGCGTGTCACGTCCGGCGGGCTGTAGAAGAAGGTATCCACCATCTCGTAGACGGCGTAGTACTTCTCCAGCTTGCCGCCCTTGGCGAACAGCGGATGCAGCCGATCCAGAACCCCCCGTAAACCGGTAGCCATTATCCTTCCTTCTCGATCTGGTCGAGATTCGCGCGCAGCATCGGCGCGTAGTCGTACTTGCCGACGCACACATAGGTGCACAGCGACAGATCCTCTTCGGCCAACTCCAGCGCGCCGAGGTTCTGCGCCATGTCAGTATCCCGCACCAACAACGCACGCAGCAGCTGCGTCGGCAGAATGTCCAGCGGCACCACGCGCTCATAGCTGCCAATCGGCACCATCGCACGCGGGCTGCCATTGGTGGAGGTCGAGAACGAGAACCGGCGGCTCGCCTTCGACAGCGCCGAGAAAAACACATTGGTCACGGAATACTTGTCGCCGGCGGGGTTGAGCCAGCCGAACAGCTCGCGATCGCGGTTTTCGACGATCACCGAGACCTGCACATCGAAGCGGCCAAGATAGGCGGCCCAGCCTGCGGCGCGGCGGCCGCCGAGCACCGATCCCGAGATCGCGCGGGCATCGATGTCTTCCAGTTCACCCTTGAGCAACTGGTCGACCGACGCACCCAGACGCGTGCGCAGCAGGCGCGGTTTGCGCACCACCGGCCCCGCCAAGGCAATCACGCGCTCGACCGACAACCGGCCGCTGGTGAACAGCTGGCCGATCGCCACCACGTCCTGCGGGCCGATATGCCAGTTGCTGCGCGTGGCGCCCACCGGCTTGAGGAAATGCATGTGCGTGCCGACCAGACCGGCCGGATGCGGCCCTTCGAATTCGGCGACGCGCAGCGACGGCAGTTCCGGTAGCGGAATCGAGCTGCCCGGCGCCTTGCATACGAACAGTTCTCCTTCGGTCAGGCGCGACAGCACCGCAAGTCCGTTCTTGAAGTCCTCGGCGCGTTCGGCCAGGACCACGGCCGGGTCGGCGGCCAGAGGATTGGTATCGAGCGCGCTGACGAAAATCGCGGAGGGCACCGCGTCGATCGCTGGCGTCTTGTTGTAGGGCCGCGTGCGCAGCGCCGTCCACAGGCCGGACTGGACCAGCTGGTCGCGCACGGTCTCCCGCGCAAGTTGCGGCAGCGCCGACACCGCGTGGCTTCCGAAATCGACCGCCTCATCGCCGTCGACCGCGATCACCACGGACTGCAGCACGCGACGCGCGCCGCGATTGATCGCGGAAACGGTGCCAGCGGCAGGCGCGGTGAACAGCACGCCCGGGTTGCGCTTGTCCTCGAACAGCGGCTGACCGAGCTTCACCCGGTCGCCCTCCTCGACCAGCATCGACGGTTTCATGTCGATGTAGTCGGCACCGATCAGCGCAACGCAGCTGACCGGTACAGCGGGTTCGATGATTTGCTGGGGCGCGCCGGCCAAGGGCACGTCCAGACCTTTCTTGATCTTGATACGCGTGACATCCACGGTTTTAGGCTACCCGGGAAAGAGGGAACGACGGGGTCGCGAGGGATACGGCCGCCGAAGTTTACGGGCTGGCCCCGATCAAATCTAGCAAACGGACCTTTACCCAAGCTCGAAGCGCGGAATATAGCTGCCTAGGCACCAAAGTTGCCAGTGGCAGCAAGGCCTCAAGCCACGGCGTGCTCTGCGTCAGTTCGGCTACCGCGATCAGACGTCAACACGGGCGAACGGCAACAGCGCGCGCCAGCCGGCTTGAATCCGCTCGAATCAGCGCGGCTGACCCTGACGCTGCAGGCGCGCGAACAGGCGCTGCATTTCGGTACCGGACGGCCGTGCCGGCTCTGCGGCCGAGCGATGGGCCGGCAGCGACTGGGCGTGCTGGCCCAGGCGGGATCGAAGGTCGAACTCTAGCGTTGGATTCATTTCAGGCGTCCCCGGGTTGTTCTGATCATCTTCCATGAATTTAAAGCCTTTAAAAACAATACGCAATACCGACTTCTTAAAGTCGATCCGAATACTTGGGGTTCAACACTGGAAAGTCCCGCGAAATTCCGCCGATCCAGCCCCTGTGCCGGCTTGACAGAGGCCGTAGAATCCTTGGCCAGCGCTGAACCCAGAATGAGCTTCATCGATATGGACCTAGACAAGCCCGCCCCACACTTCGACAACCCCGGCCAAGAAAGGCGTTTCGGCGTGATCGTCATCGGCGGAGGCCACGCCGGAACCGAAGCCGCCCTGGCGGCGGCCCGCGCCGGCGCGCGTACCTTGTTGCTGACGCAGAACATCGAGACAGTGGGTCAAATGTCCTGCAATCCGGCCATAGGCGGCATCGGCAAGGGGCACCTGGTCAAGGAAATCGACGCCATGGGCGGCGCCATCGCGCTGGCGGCGGATCGCGCCGGCATCCAGTTCCGCATGCTCAACGCCTCCAAGGGTCCGGCCGTGCGTGCCACCCGGGCGCAGTGCGACCGCGCGCTGTACCGTCTTGCAATTCGGGAAATGCTCGAAGCGCAGCGGAACCTCGAACTGTTCCAGCAGGAAGCGGCCGATCTGGTGATCGAAGGTGGCCGCGTGCGCGCTGTCATCACCCGCAGCGGACTGCGCTTCGATGCCGAAGCGGTGGTGCTGACCGTGGGCACCTTCCTCGGCGGCCGCATCCATGTGGGCCTCAACAATCAGCCCGGCGGCCGTGCCGGCGACGCGCCCTCACTACCGCTGGCGGAACGCCTGCGCGAACTGATGCCGCGCGTGGGGCGCCTCAAGACCGGTACGCCGCCACGTCTGGATGGTCGCTCCATCGACTTTTCGCGGCTCACGGCCCAGCCCGGCGACGAACCGACACCGGTGTTTTCGCTGCTTGGTACGCGCGAGCTGCACCCGCGCCAGGTGCCCTGCCACATCACCCACACCAACGAAACCACGCACGCGATCATTCGCGAGGGCTTCGAACGCTCGCCGATGTTCACCGGCCTGATCGAAGGCGTGGGCCCGCGCTACTGCCCGAGCGTGGAAGACAAGGTGGCACGTTTCGCCGAACGCACGGCGCATCAGATCTTCCTGGAGCCGGAAGGGCTCTACACCCGCGAGATTTATCCGAACGGTATCTCCACCAGCCTGCCATTCGACATCCAGGAACGCTTCGTGCGCTCGATCGCCGGCCTGGAGCAGGCGCGGATCACGCGGCCCGGCTACGCGATCGAATACGACTATTTCGACCCACGCGACCTCAGGCGCACGCTGGAAACCAAGACCGTCAGCGGCCTGTATTTCGCCGGCCAGATCAACGGCACCACCGGCTACGAGGAAGCGGCGGCGCAAGGCCTGCTCGCCGGCATCAATGCGGCGCGTGGCGCCGCCGGCGAGGAACCCTGGACGCCGCTGCGCGACCAGGCCTACATCGGTGTGCTGGTGGACGACCTGATCACACTCGGCACCACCGAGCCCTACCGCATGTTCACCTCGCGCGCCGAACACCGCCTGCACCTGCGTGAGGACAACGCCGACCTGCGGCTGACGCCGCTGGCGCGCAAACTCGGGCTTGTCGACGAGACGCGCTGGATACGCTTCGAACGCAAGCGCGAGGCGATCGACGCCGAGAACGGACGCCTGGCCACGCTGTGGCTCAAACCGGCGCAGCTTGCCCAGGCCGAACATGTCGCCGTATTCGGCGAGGCGCGCGAGTCCACCGGTGCCAAGGTCCTCGATCTGCTGCGCCGGCCGCAGGTGCGTTACGCCCACTTGCAGGCCCTGGACCTCGCGCCCACCGGCATCGACGCAGCCGTGGCGGAACAGGTGGAGATTCAGGCCAAGTACGCCGGCTACATCGAGCGCAGCCGGCTCGAAATCGAACGCACGCGGCGCCAGGAGTCGATGACGCTGCCCACGGACTTCGACTATTCCGGGGTCTCGGGACTGTCCAACGAAGTCCGCCAGAAGCTGCTGAGCCATCGCCCGGAAACACTGGCGCAGGCGGGCAGGATTTCGGGCGTGACGCCGGCAGCGATCTCACTGCTGCTGGTGCACCTGAAGGCGCGCGAGACGAGCGCCACACGCCGAGCATTTTGACAGCTGCCGGTTTCGGTGTGAGGCGAAAAGCTACCGACCGCTGCGGCTTTTTTGCTTCTACGCCTGGCGCCATCCCCCTCACGCCTCACGGGCCGCGCCCCAGCGCGGCCTGCAACTGCCCGCCGTGCTCACGCAACCACTGTCGGTGCTGCTCGTATTCGGGCATCTGACGGGCGACCAGCCCCCAGAAACGCGGTCCGTGTGATCGCCAGCGCAGGTGGCACAGCTCATGGATCACCACGTAGCGAAACGTCTCGCTCGGCGCCATCAGCAGACGCCAGTTGAGACTGATCCGTCCGTCCCAGGTGCAGCTGCCCCACAAGGTCTTCTGATCCGCAATACGCAGGCCGGAATACGGCAGGCCGAGACGCATCGATTCCTCGTCGAGCATGTCGCGCGCGGTGTCACGCGCGCGTTCGCGCAGCGCGTGGATCAGAAACGCGCGCAGCTTGTCGCCCTGCGTCTTCCAGGCGCCGGGCACGTACAGCGCGATGCAGTCATCGGCGATCCGCATCTGCGGCCGCTTCAGGCGCGCAGGATGGACCTCGACGCGACGCGGGCGGCCGAGCAGCGGCAGTTCGTCCTGGCCGTCCCAGCGCATCGGCGCGACGCCGGCCTCGGGCGCGACGCTGCTCAGCTCGGCGAGTTTGCGCGCAATCCATTCGCGGCGACTCTGGAGAAATGCGTAGGCCTCGCGGCGCGACGCGTGACGGGGGATCACCAGCCGGACCTCGCGCGGCGCGCGCAGTTCGATGCGGATCTGGCGCGCACGCGCGCTGATCCGTTCGTCCACGTCCCAGTCCTCCTGCAGCAGCCATGCACCGGGCTCAGTCGCCATGTCCACCCCCGCCGGACAGGCGATCGTAGCTCGCCAGCTCGCCACCGTTGAGCAGCATGATCTGCTGCTCGGCGGCGGGCCGCAGATGGTCGTCCCGGCCGACGCCCATCATCCTCAGGTAGTACGGCACCAGCGCCAGACGCAGCGTGGCCTCCAGCATGCCGTGGCGCATTCCGTAGTCCTGCTCGACCACGCGCTGCTGGGCCGGGCTGAGCCCGGCATGCGGGCCGATCCGCACACTGACGAGATTGCTCCATTCCCAATCGTCGGTCCGGTCCGGCACCTCGTCGCCGAGCTGCGGAATGCCGCTGATGCGCGAGAGCAGGAAATCTCGATAGGCCTGATGCGTCTCCGACCATGCGCGGGCATGCCAGCGGCCGGCGTGTGCCAGGGCGTGCGGCGCGACGCGCAGGCGGCGCGGCTCGGGATGACTCATCGACTGGTACTCGACCTCGAGCCAGCGCCGGTCTCGGATCGCGGTACTCATGCGCTGCAGAATTCGGACATCAAAGGCACGTTCCGGCAGTTGCAGCAGCTCGATCGGCGCCACCTGCGCCGCGACCACGGACAAGGGCGTTGCCGCGACGTCGCCGACGTTGCGCAGAACCTGCAGGAATTCCTGCACCGTACCGCGCAGGTAGCTGGGTTCGAACTGGTCGCTGGCGCGGTAGGTTCCAGCGTCGCCGCTCAGGCATCCCGGATGCAGTGCCCGATAGCGGGCAAGGTCCTGTTCGGCCCGATCAATGCCGCAGTCGAGGCAGTCGCCGAGATCCTCGGCGCTGACGGCGCCGTTCCAGATCAACAGCGCTTCGAGCAACATCGCGCGTTGGCGCTCATCCCAGTTCAGACGATTGGCAGGCGGTGGCATAGGCGATCAAACAGGGCGGACCGGCCCACTATACCGGCGCGACGGAGCCGCGCATGCCTCAGCCATTCGATGCGTCATAGCCGATGCGCTGAAGCACGCCGTCGAGTTCTTCGAGACTGTGGAAGCGGACCCGCAACTCGCCACGGCCATCGTCGGCGGCCTCGATACTGACCGGATAGCCAAGCTGTTCGGCCACGGCGCGTTCCAGGCGGCGCCAGTCCCCGCCCTTGGCGGGCGATGTCGCGGGGGCGCGACGATCCGAGCTGAGCTGGCGCTCCAGGGCGCGCACGTTGAGCTTGCGGCGAACGGCGTCCCGCGCCCATTGCAGTTGCTTGTCCGGGGCAACGGAGGCGAGCACCTTGGCATGCCCCGAACTCAGGCTGCCTTCGTCCACCATCGTCTGCACGGCCGGCACCAGATTCAAGAGGCGCAGGAAATTGGTGATGTAGACCCGCGACTTGCCGACGCGCTCGGCGAGCTGCTCGTGGGTCATGCCGGTGCGCTGCGCCAATTGGCGCAACCCCTGCGCCGTTTCGATCGGCGTCAGCGATTCGCGCTGCAGGTTCTCGATCAAGCCGAGAACGTGGGCTTCGTCGTCGGCCAGATCATCGCGAACGATCGCTGGAATCTCGTGCACGCCGACCAGCTGCGCAGCGCGCCAACGGCGCTCGCCGGCCAGTAGCTCGAAACCGCCATCGATGCTGCGCACGACCACCGGCTGTATCAAACCCGATTCGCGGATCGATTCGGCGAGTTCGCGTAACCGGTCGGAATCGAAACGGCGCCGCGCCTGCGTCGAGCCGGAACGGATCAGGTCGACCGGAATCTGGCGTATCGATTCGGAGGCTGCGGACATCGTTGCGCGGTAGGATCAGAAGGGAATGACAAGGTGCAGCATTTCGCGTTTGACGGCGCGGGCCGGGCAAATCGGCGCCTGTGTCATAATTTGCGGCCGAGAACTCGTGCCAACCGAGAAGTCAATCCGTGGATATCAGCGCCGTCACCCAGCATTACCGGGGCATCATAGAGGAGATCGGCGAGGACGCCGATCGCGAAGGCCTGCTGCGAACCCCACAACGCGCGGCCAAGGCCATGCAGTTCCTGACGCAGGGCTACCAGCAAAGCGTGGAGGAGATCGTCAACGGCGCCATTTTCGCATCGGCGAACAGCGAAATGGTGATCGTACGCGACGTGGAGCTGTATTCGATGTGCGAGCACCACATGCTGCCGTTCATCGGACGGGCGCACGTGGCGTATATTCCGGACGGCCGCGTCATCGGCCTGTCGAAGATTCCGCGCATCGTCGACATGTACGCGCGCCGCCTGCAGATTCAGGAAAGCCTCACCCAGGAAATCGGTGAGACGATCCAGCAGGTCACCGGCGCCGTGGGCGTTGCCGTGGTCATCGATGCGAAACATTTGTGCGCAATGATGCGAGGCGTCGAAAAGCAGAATTCGTCCATGACCACCTCATGGATGAACGGACGTTTTCGCGACGATCCTCGGACGCGCAGCGAATTCCTGACCTTGGTCCGATCCTGAATTCCGCGCCGGTGACTACCGTACAATCCCAACCCGGCGGCGTGCATCGGCATTCATCCGACTCGCGTATAAGTTCTGCAAGGAGCTGCCCGTCACAGGTTCTGCGCGGCAACATGCATTCATCTTTTCGGAGATAACCAACATGGCCGGCATGGCCTCCAGCGTTCCCTTCGGCACTCCCGATCAGATCGAGGTTCTGGTCTCGATGGAGCCGTTCGTTCGCGAACAGATCGTCGAGCATCTGGCGCGCCGCAATCTGTGGTTCCCATCCGACCTGCTGCCTGCCGACGCGATCAGCAGCGACATGATCGACGAGGATCTGGCCCGCGTGCGCGAAGCCGCTCGCGGCCTGCCGGACGCGATTCGCGTGGGCCTCGCGCTGAACCTGCTGACCGAGGAAGGGCTGCCGCACTTCCACCGCCTGATCGCGACCCACCTCGGCAACGAATCGCCGTGGTCCACCTGGAACAACATGTGGACCGCTGAGGAAGATCGCCACGGCTGCGCTCTGCGCGACTATGTGCGCGACGCGCGCATCTTCGACATGGGCGCGCTGGAACGCATGCAGTACGCCTACATCGAATCGGGCTTCAATCCGCTGTGGGAACAGGACCCGTACCGGCTGCTCGCTTACACCTCGATGCAGGAGAAGGCGACCCAGATCGCGCATGCCAATACCGGACGCAGCTGCTCGGACTATGAACCGCGCATTCAGCGCGTGCTGGCGCACATCTCGGCCGACGAGTCGCGCCATTACCAGTTCTACCGCGCCTGCTTCGACGAAATTCTCAAGCGTGACCCGAACCGCGCGCTGAATTCGCTGCTCAAGGTGATGCCGGCGCTGGCGATGCCGGGACACAGCATGCCGGGCTATGACCACATGGCCGAAGTGGTCCGCCGTGCCGGCCTGTACGGGCCGCGGCACTACCAGAAGATCTGCGAAGAACTGCTCAGCTACTGGCGCGTGGCCGAACTCCAGGATCTCAACGCGGACGGGCGCAGCGCACAGGAAAAGCTGATGAAAGTGCCCCTGCGGCTGGCGCGCATGGGCGATTATCTGGAAGCCAAGGCCGGTCGTCGGACTTTCAGTTTCGACTTCATCTATTCGCGCATTCTGGAACTCGACTAGACGTCCTGCCGCCCGCCCCCGCTCGCGGTTGAGGGCCTCGGAGACGGGCGGTGTCGAGATTCATCGAAAAGCGCGTGGTCGTCACCGGCGGCGGCAGTGGCCTCGGTCGCGCGCTGGCCTTGCACTACTCCGGCCACGGCTGGCGTGTGCTGATCGGCGATATCGACCCGGCATCGGCGCAGGAAACCGCGGACGCGATCGTCGCCACGGGCGGCACCGCACTCGCCTGCACCTGTGACGTGCGCGAGGAATCCACACTCGCCGCAATGGCGCGACTTGCGGAGGACCGCTGGAACGGATTCGACATCTGGATCAACAACGCCGGCGTGGCCAACGCCGGCGAGGTCGCGGACCTGTCGATCGATCAGTGGCGCTGGATCACCGACGTCAACCTGCTCGGCTGCGTGCGCGGCGCACGGGTGGCGATACCGGTGCTGCGCCGCCAGCGCGCCGGACACCTGATCAATGTGGCCAGCTTCGCCGGGCTCGCGAACCCCGCCGGACTCGCCGCCTACAACGCCAGCAAGGCGGCCGTCATCTCGCTGTCCGAAACGCTGCGACTGGAGCTGGCCGGAGACGGCATCGGTGTCTCCGTGGCCTGCCCGTCGTTTTTCGCTACGCGCCTGCTCGAAACCAGTGATTCGCTGGCGCCACCGCAATCATCCGAACCCCGGCCACCGCACATGCGTGAACTCGCGCACCGCCGGACGTCGCAATCGCCCATCAGCGCCAGCGATGTTGCCGCGCACCTGTACGAAGGTCTGCTGCGTGAGCGGTTCATGCTGATCGCACACCCGCGGGCGCACTTCCTGTGGCGCCTGAAGCGGTGGTTCCCGGAACTCTGTTTCCGCCTGGCCCGACGGGCTGCGGCGCGGCCGCGCGCATCCTGAAGGGAACCTCTCAGGAACGGACTTCGAACACGTCTGCAAGCTCTTCCGCGTCACTGCCGAGCCATTGCACCTGATCCACCCGGGCGCGTGGTGGCCCCTGATCCAGCCATTTTCGGAATTCATGCAGCGCCGGGCTACGCCCCTCGGCCAGACCTTCGACCGTCCCGTCCGCGCAATTCCGGACCCAGCCGCGAATACCGAGTCGCTGCGCGGTTTCCATCGTGGACTGACGGAAGAACACCCCCTGAACGCGTCCGGTGACCACGAAGCGATATGATGAAGACATCGTTTTTCTCGTGAGGTCCCATGGCGATCTTAGACCGATTTCGGGACGATTCCGCGCCGCCACGCGCCAATCGCGGCGAATCGAGCCGCTTGACCGGCACCGTGCCCGGACCGGACGGACGCAGCTTCATGCGCGTCTGCCTGGAAATGGAACAGACGCCGGGTGCGGACGGCGAGGAAACCCGGATGCGCATGCACGTGTCGGCGGACTTTTCGGCGCTGACGGCCTTGCCGGCACCATCGGCACCGCCGCCCGGCCGCACCGGATCAGGCGCGCTGGCGCCGGCGCGCCGCTGGGTCGCGCACCGCCTGGCCTCGGCGCCGATCCAGCGCGCGCTCGCGCCTCTGGCCGGCAAGACCTTCAATACCTGGATTCATTTGCGCACCTCGACTGCACCACTGGACGGCGGTAGCCGCGCCCTGGTGCCGGGCGGCATCGAACGGCTCGGCCTGCAACTGCCGGACGACGGTGTGCCGTTGCATGCCTGGAGTCAGGATTCCGGCAACAGTCACGCGCAAATGACCGTCATCAATCTGGACGCGCAGCAGTTGCCGCCGCTGCTGCGGCGACTGCTGGGTTCGAGATTCCAGCTTGGCGGTACGATCGTGAACGTGGTCGAACCCAAGCGCGGTGATTAACGTGAATCACGCGCAGCGAGTCCGCTGCCCCTCGCCCACGACGTGGGAGAGGGGAGGACCGCCCGCGGAGCGGGTGGTGGGGAGAGGGCGGCCTGCCTGGCACAGGATTCATTTTCCGGGGTGCCTCCGCCGGCATGGCCGTTAACGTGAATCACGTGCGGCATGATGCCGACCGACCCTCGTCGGCTCGCGAATGCGAGCGGCAAGTGAGGGGAACGACCATGCCGCAGGCGATTCACTCTGCCGGGTGCCGCTCGCGGCATGGCCGTTAGAGCCGGCGAACCGCATTCCAGGCCGCCGACGCAAAGACGTCCGCATGATGCGTGATGTCGACCGAGACCTGGCCGCTGAGCCAGCGCCGCGCATAGTCATGCACCGGTCCCACCACCAGAGAGCTCCAGCACTCGCGCGGTAGCTCGCGCAATTCCGCCGCTTCGAGATACGGCTTGAAGTATGTACCGATCACCGTGGCATACCGCGCGTTGACGGCGGCCGTGGTGTCGTCGTCCGCACACCAGCCGAGTGAAGCCACATAAATGAACCGCGCCCAGTCGCGATGCGCGGCGATCCATTGAACCAGCGACTCGACAATGGCGCGAATGCCCTGTTCCGCGCCCGTCACCGTTTCCAGCGCCCGCTCCAGATGGTCGAGGTTGCTGTTCAACCCCTCTGCGTACAGGGCGGCTGCAATCCCGTCCTTGCTGCCGAAGAAGTGATAAACGCTGCCGACACTGGCGCCGGACCGTGAGCAGATGGCGCCGATGGACGTCGCCGGCACGCCGCTTTCGTTGAAGCATTCAAGCGCCGAGCTGAGGATGCGCTCACGGCGATTCTTGTCGGCTGAACCCACTTGCATGGCCTCCGTTACTAGAATAACGTTCTAGAATAATGTTCTAGTCGAGAATTCGCGATGCTGATCAAACTGCTCCGCAAGACGCTCGTCTGCATGCCGGACAGCTGGGCTTTCCGAATTGCACGGGCGCTGGCCAGCTTACCGTCGCGCCCGCCGCTGCGGGAGGCGGACCGCCGGATTCTCGACCAGGCGCAGCGGTTCGAGTTTCAGGCGTGTGGAACACGGGTCGCCTGGTCGCTTGGCGAAGGGCCGATCGTCGTACTGGTACACGGTTGGGGTGGACGCGCCGGGCAATTGGCCGGCCTTGCACAGCGCATAGCCTCAAGGGGCTTTACCGCCATCCTGTTCGATTCGGCGGCACACGGGGAATCGAGCGGCAAGCGGATCGAATTTGGCAATTTTGCGGCTGACACCGCGGCGCTGGTCCACCACCTGAAGCGTCCTGTGCATGCCTGTGTCGGCCACTCAGCCGGCGGCTTGGGAATGATGGCGGCCCGTACGCTGCATGGGCTGCATGCCGAGCGCTACATCTGCATCTGTGCGCCGCGCGCGCCTTACGTGCCCGTTGACGAGATTCGCAAACGGCTCAACCCCGGAGACGCGGTGCTCGAACGTTGCCGTGCGTACTACGCTCAGAGCTTCGGACAGAGCTGGGAGGTGCTGGACCGGGCTTGGGCCTACTCGCCCCGAAGCGATGAACGCCTGATGCTGATCTATGACCGGAACGACGGTCGCGTCGAACCCGGGGATGGCCACAGGATTCTCCAGGCATGGCCACAGGCGGAGCTCGTCCAAACCGAGGGCTTGGGCCACCAGAAGGTGCTGTGGGACTCGCAGGTGGCGGACCGCGTCTGCGGCTTTCTCGGCAAGCAATAATTCGGCAGGGGTTTCTCCGCCGCGGATTCCGGGCCAATCAGGACTCGGGGTCGGTCGCTTCGCGGCGACCGTTTTCGAGCGATCGCTCCGTTTGACGGTCGAGCTTGAGCGTCACGCCAGTGAGGCGACGCCGGCGTGCCTCGTGAATCAGCCATTCCAGCGCGTCCGCGGCCTGCGCGTACGACAGTCCGTGACCGTGAATATTGGAAACGCAGTTGCGCAGCGAGTCCGGGCAGCCGATACGCGGGCGCCAGCTGAGATAGACACCGAGACTGTCCGCCACCGACAGGCCGGGACGTTCACCAATCAGTACGGCGACGAGCTCGGCACCCAGAGTCTCGCCAAGCTCGTCGCCGATTGCGACGCGCGCCTGTTCGGCGAAGACCACGGGCGCCAGGCGCAGACCGCCCAGGCGCGATGTCAGCGCCTCGATCAGCGGCACTGCATGCGTCTGCACGCCCGCGGCCGACAGGCCATCGGCCACCACGATCAGCAGATCCCAGTCGCCGCGATGCGTCTCCAGCCGCGCCCGATCGCCGGGCCGCACGCGCCGGCCCAGGTCCGGCCGGCGCAGATACGTCGTGCGATCGTCCGCCTGCGAACGCAGCCTGAGACTGGCTCTGGGCGCGAGTTCGCGCGCCAGGGCATCGAAGTCCACCACGCCGTGGACGGCGTCACGCGCAGCACTGTGCGCGGCCTGAAAATCCAACAGCGCCGAAGTCGGCAAGGCATCACCGGCACGGCCGAGACCGATGCGCGCCCGGGTCGCGGCGCGCAACCGTGCGTACGGATCGGGGACCGGTTCGCTCATCGCCCGGGCTCCGGCGCCAGCAGCGCGCGGACCGCCATGGCGGACGCTGGCGGCGGTGCCAGCCGCCCCTGCGCATCGAGCATGCCCATGCGCGCCAGCCAGGCTTCGAATTCCGGCGCCGGCCGCAGTTTCAGCAGATGACGCAGGCCCAGCACATCGTGGAACGACAGGCTTTGGTAGCTGAGCATGATGTCGTCGGCGCCCGGCACGGCGATCAGGAAGTTGACGCCGGCCGCGCCCAGCAGCACGGCCAGCGTATCCATGTCGTCCTGGTCGGCCTCGGCGTGATTGGTGTAACACACGTCCACGCCCATCGGCAGGCCCAGCAGCTTGCCGCAGCAGTGATCCTCCAGACCGGCGCGAATGATCTGCTTGGCGTCATAGAGATATTCCGGCCCGATGAAGCCGACCACGGTGTTGACCAGCAGCGGGCGAAACTCACGCGCCACGGCGTAGGCCCGCACTTCCAGGGTCTGCTGGTCGACACCGTGGTGCGCGTCGGCCGACAGTGCGCTGCCCTGGCCGGTTTCGAAGTACATGACATTGTCACCGACCGTGCCGCGCGCCAGAGAGCGTGCCGCGTCCAGGCCTTCACGCAACAGCGCGAGGTCGACACCGAAACCGCGATTGGCCTTTTCGCTGCCGGCGATCGACTGAAACACCAGGTCGACCGGCGCGCCACGTTCGATCGCCTGAATCGAAGTGGTGACATGCGCCAACACGCAGGATTGCATGGGAATGTCGAAACGACGGCGCAGGGCATCCAGCATCTCCAGCAGGCGAATGCATTCGCCCAGATCGTCCGAAGCCGGGTTGACGCCGATCACCGCATCGCCCATGCCGAACAGCAGGCCGTCGAGCGTCGAGGCGGCGATGCCCATCGGATCGTCCGTCGGATGATTGGGCTGCAGTCGCGAACCGAGGCGGCCCGGCAGACCGAGCGTGGTGCGCATGCCGGTGATGACGCGACACTTCGCGCCGACCGCGATCAGATCCTGATTGCGCATCAGCTTGGACACCGCCGCCACCATTTCCGGCGTCAGGCCCGGCGCCAGGGCCATCAGCGCCTCGCTGTCCGCGGCGTAGGACAGCAACCAGTCGCGGAATTCGCCGACCGTCATCGACGCCACCGGCGCGAATGCGGTGGCGTCATGCCTGTCCATGATCAGCCGCGTGACCTCGTCGTCCTCGTAGGCGATCAGGGCTTCATGCAGAAACGTGCGCAAGGGCAGATCGGCCAGAACGCGCCGTGCCGCCACACGTTGCGCCTCGCTATCCGCAGCGATGCCGGCCAGTTCATCGCCGGAACGGCGTGGCGAGGCGCAGGCCATCACCGCCGCCAGCGAGGCGAAGTGATATCCGCTATGGCCGAAGCTTGCGTGGTATTGCGCCATGCTCGCAGTCTGCCAGCTTCCGCGCGCACACCGCATCACCACAACGGCAAACCTTTTGCAGGGGCCGGGGTCTGATGCCCATGAATCTTTCGACTGTCCAGATCGCCGGCGCGATTACCAACTTCGGCAACGCCGCGGTGCTGATCCTGCTGTCCGCGTTGATCGCCGCCTGGCTGCTGTGGTCCAGCGGTCGCCGCGCCAGCCTGCTGTGGTGCGGGGCGGTAGTGTTCTGCACCGGGATGACCGCGGTGCTCAAGACCTATTTCGCGGCCTGCCCGGTGAGCAGCTGGCAGATGCTCAGCCCCAGCGGCCACACCAGCTTCAGCACCCTGGTCTACGGAGGCGCGGCGCTGAGTCTGGCCGCGGGTCCGGACCGGCGGCGCTGGCAACGCCTGCTGCTGCTGGGCCTGGCACTGGCCTGGGCGCTGGCGATTGGCTGGTCACGTGTGGTGATCCACGCACATAGTGGTCCCGAGGTGATGCTGGGCCTGCTGATCGGCGGCGCCAGCCTGCTCGTCTACGGCGTGCTCGACACCGCGGACTCGCGGCGACGCTTCCCGCCGTTGCTGGGCGTGGGCCTGGCCATGCTGATGCTGTTTCTGGTCTCGCAGGAACGCGGCTTCAACCTGGAAAGTCTGTTCCAGAACCTGGCGCACTGGATCAATCAGCGCACACCGCTATGTCCCAGCATTCAGCCATAGAGCAGACCCACCGCGACGACGATCGACAGGCCGACAATGAGACCGGCCACCACGTCCGACAGGTAGTGCACGCGCAAGACCACGCGCGATACGCCCACGGCACCGATGATCAGGGCGGCCGCCGCCACCAGAAACCATTCGACAGACGGCCACACCTGCAGGCGCACAAACAGCAGCGCGGCGGTGCCGTACAGGCCCGTGGCCATCAGGGTATGGCTGCTCGGAAACGAGGAACCGAAATAGGCGTACTTGCTCAACTCGGGGCGCGTGCGATTGGTCAGGCGTTTGAGCCGGTCTCCCAGCCCGGCACCGACCACCGAGCCGATCAGCAGACACAAGGCCGCGCGAATGTCGCCGGCCAGCCAGAACAGCACCGCGAACAGCGGCGTGAAAAACCACACCAGCGTCGATGAACCGAGCGCCGAAACGTCCATCGCCGTAGCATCGAAACGCAGCGACTGCAGGCGCTCAGAAAACGCATGCCCATAGCCCGGTGCGCCGGAAAAGCGCCCGCGTCGGCGCAGGCGTCCGGCCCACAGCCAGACCAGCAGCGAAGCCGCCAACGGCAGGCAGACAGCGATCAGCAAACGCAGATGGTCTTCGGTCATGCCGCTATGCCTCCCTGGCACTTGAACTTGACAGGATTATCGACAAGAACAGCCGATCAGGGCATGAACGCGCCAACTTCGAAACGCCTTGGACAGTACGGTTGTGCCGCCGACCAGCGTCGCCCTCGCCCCTTGACGTGAATCACGCGCGGCGTGATGCCGACCTCCCCTCGCCCGCTCACGGCAAGGGGAGGACCGCCCGCGGAGCGGGTGGTGGGGAGAGCGTGGCCGTGCCCTGCGCCGGATTCATTTTTCGGGGTTCCTTTGCTGGCATGGCCCGTTAGAGCCGTGGATCTACGCGCCCACTCCTGCAATGCCCGATTCTATGACAGCATTCTGAAGCACCACCCCGTAGAGCTCGTAAAAGCGTGCCTTCACGGCCGACAGATCACTGTCTTTTATGACCTTCATGTCGTCGGGCAGATCAAGCGCGACTCGCTTGTTGCGCTACAAGCTTCGCTCCTGATGCAGGTATCGGGGCGGATCCGCGGCAAAGATTCGCACCACAAGGTTATTCAGAACCTCTGCCCTGCATTTTCCGAGAAAACACCGGGTAAATACGCCGTATCCGTCCGCATTGACCGACGAGTTGGGTTCCACGGCGTCCGCAATAGGTTCAATGACGATAAACGCAAAAACGCCGTACTTGCTGGCGAGCTGACGAAACGCGGGCTCAAGCCCCGCATGCATTGAGGCTGCCGTCCATCCCGTGGACACGGTCGCGCCACCATCCAGCGGAAGGGGATCGTCAATTCTTACAGCGGTCGCATGGCCCTCGAACAACATCGACAACTTCGACATCGTCAATGTCTCCAGGCCCCAGTCCTGACTGATCGACTGCTCAAAGTTGTTGAAGACAGTCGATCCCACATGGACATGCTTGGCTTGAGGATCCGTCAGGAAGATCACGCCGACCCGGCCATGCTCGGTTGGCTCAAAGCGCTGTCCGGGCGCCTGCCGCGGTGGCGCCACGCAGGCCGCCAAGCTGGCGGCTCCAAGCAATAAACACGCGAGAACCGTCCCTTTCATAAACACCTCTTGCGAGTGCTGCTTCCAGGCACCATACACGTCAAGCTCGCGGGCACCAATCGCCGGCTCGAAGCGTCTGTGTCACGAAGAGCCGACTCGCTTCGATCTCCAGATAGTCGAGGATGTTCTCGGCCGCCTACCGGCCTTCGTAGACGGCGGCCACGACCAGATCCGAGTCCGCGCGCACCCCGTCCCGAACAGTTGTCGCCCTGGCAACAGGGTGTGCGGCGTCAGACGCCGAGATAGTCGCAGATGCCCTCGGCGGCCTGCCGGCCTTCATAGACGGCAGTCACGACCAGATCCGAGCCGCGCACCCCGTCTTCTCGAACAGTTGTCGCCCTGGCGACAGGGTGTGTGGCGTCAGACGCCGAGATAGTCGCAGATGCCCTCGGCCGCCTGCCGGCCTTCGTAGACGGCGGTCACGACCAGATCCGAGCCGCGCACCATGTCGCCGCCGGCGAAGATCTTGGGGTTCTTGGTCTGGAACAGGTGCTTGGACAGGGCCGCGCCGTTGACGCGTACGCGGCCGTCCTCATGCAGGTCGATCTGGTGGCCGCCGAACCATTCGGCTGGGCTCGGGCGGAATCCGAAGGCGATGATCACGCGATCCGCCGGAATGATTTCCTCGGAGCCGGGAACGATTTCGGGACGACGGCGACCACGGGCATCCGGCGGGCCGAGACGCGTGGTCGCGAGCTTGACGCCTTCGACCCGGTCCTTGCCGACGATTTCGATCGGCTGCCGGTTCCATTGGAACTCCACGCCTTCTTCCTTGGCGTTGGCGACTTCGCGACGCGAACCGGGCATGTTGGCCTCGTCGCGGCGATAGGCGCAGATCACGCTTTCGGCGCCCTGGCGGATCGAGGTGCGATTGCAGTCCATCGCGGTGTCGCCGCCACCGAGCACCACCACGTTCTGGCCCTTGACGTCGTAACCCATGCCGGCCACGTCTTCGTAGTTCAGCAGACGGTTGGCATTGGCGATCAGGAACGGCAGCGCCTCGAACACGCCCGGCAGGTCCTCGCCCGGAAAGCCGCCGCGCATGTAGGTGTAGGTACCCATGCCGAGGAACACGGCGTCGTACTCTTCGAGCAGCGATTCGAACGTGATGTCCTTGCCGATCTCGGTGTTGAGCCGGAACTCGACACCCATGCCTTCGAGGATCTGGCGGCGCGTGCGGATCACATCCTTTTCGAGCTTGAACGGCGGAATGCCGAAGGTCAGCAGGCCGCCGATTTCGGGGTACTTGTCGAACACCACCGGGCGCACGCCGTTGCGGATCAGCACGTCCGCACAGCCCAGGCCGGCCGGGCCGGCGCCGATCACGGCGACGCGCTTCTTGGTCCACTTGACCTTGGACATGTCGGGGCGCCAGCCCTGCTTGAAGGCTTCGTCCGAAATGTACTTTTCGATGCTGCCGATGGTGACGGCGCCGAAGCCGTCGTTGAGCGTGCAGTCGCCTTCGCACAAGCGGTCCTGCGGGCAGACGCGGCCGCAGACCTCGGGCAGGGAATTGGTCTGGTGCGACAGCTCCGCCGCCTCGAACAGATTGCCTTCCTCGATCAGCTTGAGCCAGTTCGGGATGTAGTTGTGCACCGGGCACTTCCACTCGCAGTACGGATTGCCGCAGGCCAGGCAACGCCCGGACTGGGCCTTGGCCTGCTCCGGCTGGAACTGCCCGTAGATCTCACGGAAGTCGTGAATGCGCACTTCCACCGGCAGCTTTTTCGGATCCTGCCGCGGCGTGTCGAGAAACTGGTTTGCGTTTTTGGCGCCCATGGCTGTATGGCTCTAGGTCGGGTGACGGGGGCGGCTCAAGCGGCCGCCCGCACTGAATCGATGAGCGTCCCGATTTCCGCCGCCCGTGGCTTGACCAGCCAGAAGCGGCCGACAAAATCGGCCCAGTCGCTGAGAATCTGCTGCGCCCAACGCGACCCGGTCACCGTGGCGTAGTCGGCGATCATCGCGCGCAGGTAGTGCTCGTGCGCCTCCATCGACTCCGACACCACGCGATGGATGTCGATCAGCTCGTGGTTGTAGCGATCGACGAAGTTGCGCTTCTCGTCGAGCACATAGGCAAAGCCGCCGGTCATGCCGGCACCGAAGTTGACACCGGTGCGGCCCAGCACCACGACCACGCCGCCGGTCATGTATTCGCAGCCATGATCGCCCACGCCTTCGACCACCGCGTGCGCGCCCGAATTGCGCACCGCGAAGCGCTCGCCGGCCAGACCGGCCGCGTACAGCGTGCCGCCGGTGGCGCCGTACAGGCAGGTGTTGCCGATGATCACCGCCTCCCGCGTGTCATAGCGCGAATCCTTGGGCGGCCGGATCATGATGCGGCCACCGGTCATGCCCTTGCCGACGAAGTCGTTGGCGTCGCCGTCGAGTTCGATGTGCAGGCCGCCGGCGTTCCACACGCCGAGACTCTGTCCGGCCGTGCCCTTGAGCTTGAGCGTGATCGGCTTGTCGCTCATGCCGAGATTGCCGTGGCGCCGCGCGATCTCGCCGGACAGCCGCGCCCCGATCGAGCGGTGGCGGTTCTGCACGGTGTAGTGGAACATGCCGCCGGTCTTGTGCTCGATCGCCGGCAACGTGTCCTGCGTCATCGCCTCGGCCAGCTCGCCCTTGTCGAAGGGTTCGTTGTTGAACATGCAGTAGTGCGCGCTGTCCAGCGTCATGCCGGCCGAGTCGAGAATCGGCGACAGGTCCAGACCGCGCGCCTTGCCGGACTTCGCTTCGACGATCTTCAGCAGATCGGTGCGGCCGATCAGTTCCGCGATCGAACGCACGCCGAGCTGCGCCAGACGCTCACGCGTTTCCTGGGCGATGAAGCGGAAGTAGTTGGCGACCATTTCCGGCAGGCCGATGAAATGGTTGAGACGCAGCACGCTGTTCTGGGTGGCGACGCCGGTGGCGCAGTTGTTGAGATGGCAGATGCGCAGGTACTTGCAGCCCAGCGCCACCATCGGCGCGGTGCCGAAACCGAAGCTCTCGGCGCCGAGGATCGCGGCCTTGACCACGTCCAGACCGGTCTTGAGGCCGCCGTCGGTCTGCACCCGGACCTTGTCGCGCAGATTGTTCATGCGCAGCGTCTGGTGGGTTTCGGACAGGCCCAGTTCCCACGGCGTGCCGGCGTACTTGACCGAGGTCAGCGGGCTGGCGCCGGTGCCACCGTCATAGCCGGAGATCGTGATCAGGTCGGCATAGGCCTTGGCCACGCCGGCCGCGATCGTGCCGACACCGGGGCCGGACACCAGCTTGACCGAGACCAGTGCCTTGGGGTTGACCTGCTTGAGGTCGAAGATCAGCTGCGCCAGATCCTCGATCGAGTAGATGTCGTGGTGCGGCGGCGGCGAGATCAGGGCAACGCCGGGCTTGGAATAGCGCAGCGTGGCGATCATGTCGTTGACCTTGTCGCCCGGCAGCTGTCCGCCTTCGCCCGGCTTGGCGCCCTGCGCGACCTTGATCTGCAGCACCTCGGCATTGACCAGATAGGCCGGCGTGACGCCGAAGCGGCCGCTCGCCACCTGCTTGATCTTGGACATCTTGTCGGTGCCGTAACGCGCCGGGTCTTCGCCGCCTTCGCCGGAATTGCTGCGGCCGCCGAGGCGGTTCATCGCCATCGCCAGCGCCTCGTGCGCCTCCGGCGACAGCGCGCCCAGCGACATGCCGGCCGAATCGAAACGCCGCAGGATCGCCTCGATCGGCTCGACATCCTCGATCGGGATCGGATGGTCGGTATTGATGCGGAACAGATCGCGAATCGTCGCGACCGGGCGTTCGTTCACGGCCGCCGCGTAGACCTGATAGTCCTCGTAGCGACCGCTCTTGACGGCGCGCTGCAGGGTACCGATCACATCCGGGTTGTAGGCATGATATTCGCCGCCGTGCACGTACTTGTGCAAGCCGCCCTGTTCGATCGGCTTGCGTGCGCTCCAGGCCAGCTCGGCGAGACTGTCCTGCTCGGCTTGCAGATCATCGAAGCGTGAGCCCTGGATCCGCGACACCGTGCCTTCGAAACACAGGCCCACGATGTCCTGGTGCAGGCCGACGATCTCGAACAGCTGCGCGCCGCGATAGCTGGAGATCGTCGAAATCCCCATCTTCGAGATGATCTTGTACAGACCCTTGTTGATGCCCTTGCGATAGCTCTGCGCCATCTGCTCGGCGGGCTTGTTCTTGACCTGGCCGGCGCGTGCCATTTCGTAGAGCGAGGCATAGGCCAGATACGGGTAGATCACCGAGGCGCCATAGCCGATCAGGCAGGCGAAATGGTGCGGATCGCGTGCGGTCGCGGTCTCCACGACGATGTTGCAGTCGCAGCGCAACCCTTCCTTCACCAGCCGGTTGTTGACCGCGCCGACCGCCATCAGTGCGTGAATCGGCAGGCGTCCGCGCTCGATCGCACGATCCGACAGCACGATCACCACCTTGCCGTTCCGCACCGCCGCCACGGTTTCCTCGCACACCGCCTCCAGCGCTGCCTTGAGTCCGAGCGCCGGGTCATAGTTGAGGTCGATGACTTGCTGCGCGTAGGCCGGATCGCTCTCGCCGATTGCGTTGAGCGCGCGGAACTTGGCTTCCGACAGTACCGGTGAATCCATCAGCAGGCGCGCGCAACGTGCCGGAGAATCCTCGAACATGCCGCGTTCGGCGCCCAACTGGCATTCCAGCGACATCACGATCTGTTCGCGCAGCGGATCGATCGGCGGATTGGTGACCTGGGCGAACATCTGCCGGAAATAGTCATAGACCGACCGGACTTTCTCGGACAGCACCGCGAACGGCGTGTCATCGCCCATCGAGCCGATCGCCTCGGTGCCGGCTTCGGCCAACGGGCGCAACACCTGATCGCGCTCCTCGAAACTGAGCTGGAACATCTTGTGGTAGGTCGCCACCGAATCCGGCGGCATGATGTCCAGCGCGTTCGGGTCTTCCGACAGGTGGGCCTGCAGGCGCCGCATATTGGCCTTGAGCCACTGCTTGTACGGCTTGCGCATCGCCAGCATCTTGTCGATGTCTTCCGGGCGCAGCAGCGAGCCGGTTTCGGTGTCCACCGCCAGAATCTCGCCGGGACGCAGACGCCCCTTCTCCACGACCTCGGAGGCCTTGTAGTCGTTGACGCCGATTTCGGAAGCCAGCGTGATGTGCCGGTCCGCGGTGATCACGTAGCGCGCCGGACGCAGGCCGTTGCGATCCAGGCAGCAGGCCGCGTAGCGGCCATCGGTCAGCACCACGCCGGCCGGACCGTCCCAGGGCTCCATGTTCACGGAATTGTATTCGTAGAAGGCGCGCACGTCGGGATCCAGATCCTCGACGTTCTGCCAGGCCGGCGGGATCATCGTGCGCAGCGCCGCGAAGATGTCCATGCCACCCGCCAGCAACACCTCCAGCATGTTGTCCAGGCTCTGCGAATCCGAGCCGCGCATGTTCACCAGCGGCGTGATTTCCTCGATGTCCGGAATCTCGGCGCACTCGAACTTCTTGGCGCGCGCCATCGCCCACTTGCGGTTGCCGGAAATCGTGTTGATCTCGCCGTTGTGCGCGAGATAGCGGAACGGGTGGCACAGCGGCCACTGCGGCAGGGTGTTGGTCGAGAAACGCTGATGGAACACGCACATCGAGGTTTCGAGCGCCGGGTCCGCCAGGTCCGGATAGAAATCCGCCAGAAACTCCGGCATCACCAGGCCCTTGTAGACGATCACGCGGCACGACAGCGTGGTCACATAGAACTCGGTGTCGCCTTCGGCGGCCAGGATTTTCTCGGCACGGCGACGCGCCTTGAACAGCTTGAGCTCGAACGCGAACTTGTGCGTCCCCTCGGGCGCCGTGATGAAGACCTGTTCAATCTTCGGCTGGGTTTTCAAGGCCTCTTCGCCGAGCGCCGATTCCTCGGTGGGCACTTCGCGATAGCCAGCCACGCTGAGGTCGTGAAACTCCAGCGCCTCGTTGAAAACGGTCCGTGCATGTTCGCGCCGGGATTCGTCGCGCGAAAAGAAGACATTGCCGGCACAGTAATCCTGCGGCAACTCGATGCCGAGCTTGGCCGCCTCACGACGCAGAAACGGATCGGGCTTCTTCATCAGCAGCCCGCAACCGTCACCGGTCTTGCCGTCGGCCGCCACCGCGCCGCGATGGGTCATACGCTGCAGGGCGATGATCGCCGACTGCACCAGCTTGTGGCTGGCCTGATCGTCCATGTGTGCGATCAGGCCGAAACCGCAGCTGTCCCTCTCGAATTCCGGCTGATAAAGACCGAAAGGCTGGCGCTCAAACATTGGTGGCTCCGGTAGAGGCCTCTCGCGGATCACTCCGCGTGGCTGGCTCCCAATTCAATACGGCACGACGGCACGCAATCATCCCCGCGAAAACAAGCTGATACGCCACGGGCCGGCCAAGTTACGCCGCCGCCTGACGCGATGCAAACAGCAAGCCCGAAATGCCGGGCCGCGACCCACAAATCAAAATAAATTCATATGTTTACAGACAAACAATATAGCCATTAAGATAGCCATCTTGTTCGTACCCGGACCCTCACGCCGATGAAAACCATCAGCATCGCCGACGCCAGAAATCGCTTCACGGCGCTGATCCGCGAAGCGGAGCGCGGTACGCCGGTGCAGCTTTCACGGCGTGGAACGACCGTAGCGGTTCTGCTGAGCGCCGGCGACTATCAGCGCCTGCAGGCGGCAGCCGCCAACGCCAGCGATTTCGCGGCCTGGGCGCAGGCCTGGCGACAGCGCCTGCCCACCGGCTTCGAGGGTGTGACACCGGAAGAAGTGGCGCGCTGGCGCGAGGACTGAAATCTTGGAAGCGACCCGCTACCTGCTGGACATGGCGGTGATGGCCGAGCTGACGCGGCCCAACGGCAACCGGCGCGTGTTCACCTTGTTCGCGCAGCGCCAATCGATCAGCGCCTTGGCAGCGCCGGTGGTGTTCAAGTTGTTGCAGGGCGTGGATACGCTGCCCGAAGGGCAACGACGCACGCAGTTGGCCGGATTTGTCGCCGAACTATTGCGCAGCGGCCCCCCGGTGCTGCCGTTCGACCGCGAGGCTGCGCTGTGGCTGGCCCGCGAAACACCGCGGCGACGACGCCTGGGGCGGCCCTGGAGCGTCATGGAGGGCCAGCTCGCGGCGATCGCCGGCGCGCGCGAACTGACCCTGGTAACGCGCGTGCCAGCGGTCTTCGCCGGCACCGGGCAACTCGTGACCGAGGACTGGTTCCGGCCCTGAACACAGCCGCGCCGGCGGCACCGCGCGCAGAATCTGGCAGGATCGTGCCAGTGTGGAAATAAGCAAGAGAGGCCCACAAATGACTGGAGTGTCCACCGAAACCCTGTTTCCGCTGCTGTCCGCATGGCTGGTCGGCAGCCTGATCGGCCTGGAGCGCAGCTTCCGCGGACGACCTGCCGGCTTCCGCACGCACGCATTGGTGGCGGTATCGTCCGCGATGCTGATGCTCGTCACCACTCAGCAGCTGCGCTGGCTCGGCGGACTTCCCGAGGACATGCTACGCACCGACCCTGCCCGAATGGCTCAGGGCATCATGACCGGCATCGGCTTTCTCGGCGCCGGCGTGATCTTCAAGGAAGGCATCAATGTCCGTGGACTGACCACGGCGGCTTCGATCTGGGCGACGGCGGCAATCGGCGTTCTGCTGGGGGTCGGCTTGTATTGGGCGGGCATCATCGCCGCGGCGATCACCTTAGGAACACTGTCACTGTTCCATCTGGTGGAAAGCCGCCTGCCAACCCAGAGCTACGCGCACCTGACGCTACGTTTCGCGCGTGAGCACGTACCACCCGAACATGGACTGCGTGAACTGTTGAAGGAACTGGGCTATCAGGTCAGCGACATCGGCTATCGGATGACCGACAACGGCGAGCATTTCGAATACCGGATGGTGGTGCACACCCTGAGTCGCAGCAACGGGCCAGGTCTGGTGGAACGACTCAATGGGCTGCCGGAACTGCGTGAGTACCGCATGTCACGCACCGGTTACTAGGATCGCGGCACGGAGGCTTCGAAACAAGCTGTAGCCCGCTAGGGTCTTCGGATATGGAACAACGGACCCTAACGGCCATGCCGGCGGAGGCACCCCGGAAAATGAATCCTGTGCCAGGCAGGCCGCCCTCTCCCCACCACCCGCTCCGCGGGCGGTCCTCCCCTCTCCCACGTCGTGGGCGAGGGG
>Ga0209404_10000043_pt1 | contig 123820 bp, 160 predicted proteins | sample TroAtlMetagenome_2_FD_187447 | JGI IMG/M metagenome (GOLD analysis project Ga0209404, IMG submission 187447) | Marine eukaryotic phytoplankton communities from Atlantic Ocean - Tropical Atlantic ANT8 Metagenome (SPAdes) (version 2) | ecosystem: Environmental > Aquatic > Marine > Oceanic...
TGATTGTTTTTGGTTTCTATTGTCTGGTGACAGAACCAATAGAAAAAGTTAAGAGGGATTTCAGGAGGAACAAATAATATGATAGAGAATATATCATTTGAATTTATATTTACTTTACCTTTTACTATATTCATGTTCGGCATGAAATATTTCGGTTCGTTATTGGTGTGGGTCGGAATCGTAGTTTATGTATGGACAGAACGCATCAATCTATGGGACTCATGGTGTGATTTGTGTGAGTCAGTATATGACCGTATAAGAGATAAAATGTCTTATCTCTTATCTCTACTAAATAGAAGATAATGGATTTATTTCTTATACATTTTATCTTTATTTCTGTTTGTGCAGGTGGTTCATTTGCATGGGGTTTCATGGCAGGTGAAAAGAATGGCAGTGCCAGAACGATTGAGTTGTTCTTAGATGATAATTTAATTACAGAGAAACAAATCCGAGATAACTATATAAACAAATAGGATTTAATATTATGAGAATCGTTGGCGTAAACATATCACACGACACATCAGTCGCAGAAGTCGAGGACGGTAAATTAGTATCGTGTCATGACGAAGCAAGATTTAGAAGATACAAATATTGGGACCCCGATAAATTGGATGACGACCACGATAAAGGTCTACAATGTGTCATTCAAGCAGGTATCGAAGAACCAGACCACCTGATATTTGCAACATTCGATAGAAGAAATGTTCTTTGGACAATTCATCCATCTATTATAGAGGATAGAATACTTGCCGAACAATTCGCAAAAGATTGTCAAGCACAACAACTAACAATGGATAGAATTCGTGAACTTGAAGAGAAGTATAAAGACCATATGGACTTAGAGTTTCAACAAGACGGTGACGGTGATTACCATGTTGCAGACTTAATCAATGACTTTCATTGGCAGAAACCTGCCTATCATTTAGAACCAGAACATCATTTCTATCATGCAGAGTGTTGTTATCATTTAAGTCCTTATCTTAGAGACAATGAAGATGCAATCTGTATCGTATGGGATGGTGGTGGTGCTATGCGATTGTATGATGAATATCCTGCATATCAAGAGATTGAATCTATCTACAGACTCAGACCTCAACATGAACCACATTTACAGTGGCAAAAATTATCTAATCATCGTATGTGTATGGATATAGGTTGGCAGTTTCCTAACCAAGGTATAGATTCTTTTCATTGCAACGAAGACTTAATCACTACAGACGCACAAGGTGTTGAGTTGTGTATTACAAGTAAACCATCAAGTGGTATGAACTTTAGTCAGATGAGTGTTGCGTTAGGTGCCGATACATTCGGTGGTGCCGCTGGAAAAGTTATGGGTATGGCCTCGTATAGTGCAGGTGTAAACAAAAATCAATTCTGGTCCAACTTCTCAGTTGCACAACAACTCGAAGAAGATACACTTAAAGTATCTATTGAAACAATACAGAAAGCAGTCGACTTGAATCCTGATTGTAAGAACATCGTTCTAAGTGGAGGATACTCTCTCAATTGCACGAATAATTATAAGTATCTTGATGCCTTTCCTGACCATCAGTTCTTTGTGGACCCGATTCCACATGACGGAGGTACCGCTGCTGGTGCCGCTCTATGGTTTGAAAGACAAGTATTACTGAATCAGGAGAATCAAAATGATTAGAACAGAAATATTAAGAGACTTAGATGTTGTAATGGATATGTTAATCGAAAGAGAACAAATCGTTGCAATCTTCCAAGGACAATCAGAATGGGGACCTCGTGCATTAGGTAATCGTAGTATATTATTTGACCCACGAAACCCACAGGCAAAGATGATAGTTAACAGTGTAAAACAAAGAGAAGACTATCGACCATTTGCAGGTTCAGTTATGTTAGAACATGCACATGATTATTTTGAAATGAAACAATTAAAAGAATCTCCATGGATGTCATTTGCTATCCAAGCAAAAGAGAAAGCTTATCGAGAGGTTCCTAGTTTAGTTCATGCAGACGGCACTTGTCGTATTCAGACAGTGACAAGAGAACAAAACAAAAACTATTATGATTTGATAGAAAGATTCTATGAGATTACAGGTTGTCCAATGATATTCAATACATCATTCAACCTAGGTGGTGAAGCGTTAGTAGAAACAATCGAAGACGCACTTACCACCTGTCAACAAAGTCAGATTAACTATCTGTATATACCAGAAGACCAAGACTTTAACATACCTTACAGTATGATTAAACCTAAAGATATAAGTATATTCGAGATTGAAGAGTCAGAGGACTAAATAGGTGGTGTGATAGAAGTTACCGATAACGCAATACAAAAACTCCTGGAAAAGAAAGTCGATAATATAAGACTAGGACTAACAGGTGGTGGGTGTGCTGGTTACGAATACTTCATCGAACATGCAGAGAATATAACCGATAGTGATACATTAATTGACTATGGTAAGTTTAATGTTGTTGTAGATAGTTTATCAGTCCCTTATTTGAGTGGTTCAACCTTTGATTGGATACAAGAAGGACTAAATGAATATTTTAAAATTATTAACCCAAAGGAAGTTTCTTCTTGTGGGTGTGGAGTGAGTGTGCAGTTTAATGAAGACCTCATCAGCTAAAGCAAAAGGTAGAAGATTACAACAATGGGTCGCAAAGATGTTAGTTGAACATCTAGGTGCAGACGAAGAAGATTTAGAATCAAGACCTATGGGTTCTAGTGGTGAAGATATCATCATGGGAAAACAGACTAGACAAATCTTCCCTTATAGTGTAGAATGTAAGAATCAGGAAAAGGTTAATGTGTGGTCATCATATGAACAGGCAGAATCAAACTGTAAAGGGTATGAACCCTTAGTAGTAATTAAAAAGAACGGTAAGAAACCACTTGCTGTAATAGATGCAGAATACTTTGTGGAGTTGCATAACAAATGATTAGAACTTTTAACGAGATAGTTTTACAAGAAGCTAAGGAGAATAAAAATCCTTATCGTCTGGTTGTTCTCGCCGAAAAACCTAAGAAGTCAAACCCCAAAGCTACAAGTGCAAAGATAGTTAAACTTGCAAAGTCATTAAGACTTGAAGTATACGATTGTAGAATCAATGGTGCCTTTATCATGCGTGATGAAGAGAGTGGTCAATTAACAATTCATAGAGAAGATGATTCATTTGGATTTGAAATCGATGAAGATACAGTTGTTCTCATTCGTGGTGCCGTTGGTAAGAAAGATTCATATCTGGATTTAATATCTCAATTAGAGAGATATGGTATTCCTGTTTGCAACTTTAGAGAAACAATCGAAGTATGTGGAGATAAGTTTAGATGTTATCTTCGACTACAAGAGATTGGTATGAATCAACCTAAAACTGTATTGATACCAAATGCAGAGAAAGAATCAGTAGAGACTGCTCATGAGGCATTGAAGTCTAAGTTCCCTATGGTGTTAAAGACACTACAAGGAAGTAAAGGTGTTGGTGTTCTATTAATCGAAACAGAAAGGTCATTACAATCAACCGTTCAATTGGTTTATAAGATTGACCCATTTGCAGATATACTATTACAAGAATACATTGAAGTTGACTTTGATGTCAGATGTATTGTTGTGAATAAAGAAATCATAGGTGCAATGAAACGACCTAAGATACTTGATGACTTTAGAAGTAATGTCTCACAAGGTTCTGAACCAGAAGAGATTAAACTTACAGAAGTTGAACAAGAGTCAGTTCTACAGGCTGCTAAAGCGGTGAACGGACAATGGGTTGGTGTAGACTTTATGCCAGCAAAGAACAGAGATAAAGACGCACCATACATTATCGAAGTTAACCATTCACCTGGTACCGAGGGTATCAACAAAGTAATAGATGGTGATATTAATAAAATTGTTTTAGAAAATCTCCTAGATAGAGATTCATGGAAACGAAGTGCAACAGAATGTGGTGTATTAGAAACATTAGAAGTTGAAGGACAGGAACTAACTGTTAAGATGGATACTGGTAATAATACAACGACTTGTGCCTTGCACGCCGATGACTTGACTGTAAAAAATAAAGTAGTCACATGGACTACAGAAGGAGTAAAATATAAGAAACCTCTACATCGATATGTAGAATTATTAAAACCCGCCGAGAAAAGACCGGTCGTTCTATTGGAAATAAATTTTCTAAATACAGTTTATGAAGTAGAAGTTTCGTTAGACAAAAGGAATCAAATACCATTCCTTGCTAACAGAGACTTTATGAAACGAGCAAACATAATGATAAATCCTGCTCGTAAATTTATGTTGACAAATAGAAACGATGAACACGAAAACGGTTAATATCCAAGAACGAATGCGAAACAAGGCCATCGAGGCCTTAGACATCGTTGAGTTTGAAATTGACAAACTCATGGATAAACAACAAGTTCCTTTTTCTATGTATAAGTATCTTCGAAACTTAGGATACTCAGGTAAAGTTATTGCATACATGAAAGGTTTCACCCATGAAATGCAATACGAACTAAAGAATGAAGAGAAGTGTGAACAGTTAGCAGAAGCATATAACTTCCTTACAAAAGGTCAGAAGACTAAAGTCTTAAAGAAACTCCAATCATTCGAAGATGATATAGAAAAGTATTGTGACGAATACAAACCAGTTCGTAAACCTAGAATTAAAACACCTGCCCAACAGGTTAAGAAACTTCCATATCTTGCAGAGTGGGAGAAATATAAATCAATAAATCCAGAAGAAATCATTCGTGCATCGATGTTGTTTGGATACAACATATCCACAAAGAAACTTACTATGTTTAAATCATATGGTGGTTTAAGAGTAATAGGAAGTAAAATAATGGATGCAGACGAATGTATAGAAAAGACCTTGACAGATTTGAAGTTGCTTGATAGACTGGTATCAGGTGGTAATATTATTGCTAAAGGTTTCATGGACGAGATACCTCGTTCTAAAGAGAAAGAAGGAAACAATAGAATTACTAAGAATACATTATTAATTAAAGTGATAAGATGATACTAATAGATTTTACTCAGACCATAATTGCTGGTCTGATGGCACAACTCAAAATGAATGACGGTGAGATACATGAAGATATGCTCCGTCATATGATATTAAACTCAGTAAGAAATTACAATAAGAGATACTCAGAAGAATACGGTGAAATAGTTTTATGCACCGATGCAAGTAATCCTTGGAGACGAGAATACTTTCCCCAATATAAAGCAAACAGAAAGAAGACAAGAGAAGCATCTGATATGGATTGGAAACTTATCTTCGACACACTACAGAAAGTTAAAGAAGAAATAAGGGACAACTTTCCCTATCACTACCTGTATGTCGATAGATGTGAGGCTGATGATATCATTGCAGTTCTAACTAAACATTCAAAGGAACCAGTCCTAATTGTCTCAGGAGATAAAGACTTTCAACAGTTGCAGAAGTATGACTATGTCACACAATGGTCTCCTAATCTCAATAGGTTCGTTGATGTAGATGATGCAGATACATTTCTGAAAGAACATATTCTCAGAGGAGATAAGTCAGATGGTATACCAAATATACTATCTGCAGACAATTGTTTAGATGAGGGTATCAGGCAGACACCTTTAAGAAAACCTGTAGTAGACAAATACCTCAGGATTAGTATTGAAAAGGACGATAAATACTATAGAAACTATTTAAGAAATCAAACATTAATTGATTTAGAATTTATACCAGAAGATGTTGAGAGTAGTATTCTTGCAGAATTTGGTCATTCTACACCACCTAGTGGCAAGGTGTTTGACTATCTTAGAGAGCATAGATTAAATGAATTGATGGATAACATTGGTGATTTTACAAATTATAACATGGTGAGGACCTAAATTATGACAGAGAAAAAAAGAGGAAGAGGAAGACCTAAGGGTGCTCCTAATAAACCTAAGATGGATTTGGTTACAGAAAGAATCAATCTGCCTAACGGTGCTGATGTATATGAAATATTATGCCAAGCAAATATCGTTGCAGAGACAGATGTGCCAACTGCAGTTAATGGTTTAAAAATATTTAATGATAGAAATGGTGCGGTGAAACCAGTCTTGCAATGGTTGTTTGATAGTAATATCAATTCAACATTACCAGAAGGAGAAACTCCTTACAAAAAGAATGATGCACCTGATTCAACTTTATCAGAAACAGCATTGAGATTTGAATTTAAGAAGTTCAAATACTTTGTGACTGAACAGGTACCACAAACTCGTAGAGAAACAATGTGGATTGAAATGCTTGAGGGTATGCACCCTAAAGAAGCACAAATGATTGACTTGGTTAAGGATAAGAAGAATCCATTCCCTAACATAACAAAGGAAGTAGCGTCAGAAGCGTTTCCTGAGATTCAAGTTTAAATAAATATTAATGTCGCCAGAGACTATACATATAGAAATAGGAAGTTTAGAATTAACTTCGATGTGTAAACTTCTAGTCGAGTGCGGCTCCATGGATTTTTAGGATTATATTATGGCAGAAGAAAAATCACAATTTGCAAGTGAACAAGTAGAACTCTCGGAACTTGAACGAATTCAACAACGACTCAATACCTTTACTGTAGGATTAAAACCTGCGAATGCAGAAGTAGTTAATCAAGTAATGCAGAAAGGGTTATCAGCAGGTAACTTCCAATTAAATGACTTAGACGCTTTAGTTTCAGTCAGAGAAGATGTTGCAAAAGGACTTATTGATTGGAATACACAAGTCACTGTTGCAAACAAACGAATACAGGAACTTCAAGTAGAAGAACTCCAGGCAGCTAGAGATTTAGTTGCAAAGAATCTTGCTGATAAAGATTTACTTATCGATGCAGAAAGACAGGCAAAGAAATCGGCTGAATTAGAAAAGAGAATTGTTGAAGAAGAAAACAAAATTCTTAAAGCAAAACTCGAAGCTCTTTCATCGATTGAAAACAATGTCACATCTAAACCTATTCAGGATTTATTAGATGAATCAAGAAGTGCAGCTGAACACGCTGCGAGTCAAGGAAAAAAGTCTAAAGCATGGGACATGATTCGTGCTTCAAGACCAGAAGAAGAGGAAGAAAGTGGTTACATTCCACAATCTGAAACTTCTTACACTATGCCAGCTACAGACCAAGAAAGGTTTGAGGATAAGGTTGCAGAAACAAAGAAAGCTTTTAAAGACTTCGAAGAAGAATCTAAAATAATTCCTACTCCTGCATTAGAAGATTCAGTTCAATTCCGACCAAAAGGAACTACAACAGAATCTTTCTTAGATGAAGTTGATAGAGTAAATGAAGTTGCAGAAGCAGATGAATTACTTTCAGATGAACCTGTAGGTTATGACAGACCATCTTATGATGACCCTGTAGGTTTTGAAGATGAGTCTTTTGATGAAGATGAAGACTTCGATGATTCAGAAGATTTCTATAATGGTGTTTCACCTTTTGAAGTCACTGCAGACGATGAAGATACTCAACCAAACTTTACTAAACCAATTATCTCAGGTGGTAATGCACCAAACATTCAGGCACAAGTAAATGAACCTGAAAACATTACTGCACCAGTAGAAGAAGAAAAGAAAACTATTCCTACATTTGATACTGAGGAAGATTTATTGGATTCTATTGCACAGAGAGAAGAACCAGAAGAAGACTATGAAGAGATTACAATTCCTTCAAGGTCTGAATTAGAAAGTATGTCTAAGGCAGAAGTTCAAACAGAGGCAGATAATCTAGGGTTTGAAGTTAGTGGTAACAAACAGGTTATGATTGACCAGTTCGAAGAACAAACAGAAGCCTTCATTGCATCGTTGCAAGAAGACGGTGATTTCATCAGTGCATCAGAAACAGATAATACTCGCGAAGACGAGGAGAAGAAAGATGGTGATGATGATGTCAGAGACGGTGGATACTTCTAAACGAAAGTATACCGTCCAGCAATTCAACAAAGAACAAATAAGTAGAATCTATTCAGAGAGACCCTTTGAAGAGAATCTACTTAGGTTCAATCTACCAGAAGACCTTACAATTTTTCTTGGTCTACAATTAAAACAATCAGCATATATCTTTAAGAAGTTAGATAGTAAGAAAAAAGAAAACTTCTATATCAGTGCAATCTCTTATCCTTGTTCTCGTATCGGTGAGACACTAGAGGCAAGAGAAGTTCCTACATATAACTACAAAGAAAACGGAGACCCTAAGTCGTGTCTAGTGAATCAACTAGAAGACCCACAATTTATTCTTCTACATCCAACATGGTGTAATTTAGAAGAGGGTGATGTAATAGAGTTTCAATATGTAGAGGAAGAAGAACCTGATACAGAAAGGTATATAGAAGTCCATGTCTCGTAATATTCCAGTCACAGCAGTTGACCAATACGATTTTCTCCAGCACAGAAGAGAGCAGGAAGAAAAACATTGGAAGAAAAATAGTGGAAGTAATCCATTAGATTCTATTCTTACTGTAGAGGTTAATACAACAGAACTATGTAATCGTAAGTGTGTGTTTTGTCCTAGAAGTGACCCAAATGTTTATGACAATAAAAACTTACATCTTACAGTTAAAGGTGCAAGAATAATCTCAGAAGAGTTGGCCGATAATGGGTACCAAGGAAAGATTTCCTTTAGTGGATTTGGGGAGAATCTCCTAAATCCAAACTTTATAGAAATAGTTAAAGAGTTTCATTTAAATCTTCCAATGGCAACATTAGAATGTAATACAAACGGAGATAAACTTACAGAAGATTATGTCCATTCATTATACAAATCAGGATTATCTTTACTCTATATTAATCTATATGATGGTATAGAACAGATGGAACATTTCGACAAGATGATGAAGAATGTGAGAGAAGAACAATACAAATATAGGTTACATTGGGGAGACTTTGAGAAACATGGATTAATATTAAACAATCGTAGTGGTGTTATGGATTGGGTTGGCATAGAAGAGTCAGACATTCAATCACTTAAAGGTAAACCTTGTCACTATCCATTTTATAAAATGTTTGTGGATTGGAATGGTGATGTATTGTTTTGTTCTAACGATTGGGGTAAAGAACATGTTGTAGGTAATCTTATGCAATCCACTTTACACGAAGTATGGTTTAGTAAACCAATGAACAAGATTAGAAAGAGATTAATGAAAGGAGATAGAAGTCATTCTCCTTGCAACAAGTGTAGTGTAGATGGTTCACTATTTGGAAAACCGTCATTTGATATAGTTAAGGAATATTATGAAAGTAGCAATAACAGGAAGTAGTGGTCTTGCAAAGATTATAAAAGATACACTAGAGTCAACACCTTTCGGAGGACAAACAATTGAAGTGTCAACTATTCGTTGTGAAGATATTACAATGAATGGAGAGAATTGTTGGATATACAATGGTCATAGTCCTTGTGATGTTCTTATTAACTTTGCACACCAAGACCAAGCAAAGATTCTAGGGATAACTCATCGTGCATGGCAAAGTGATAAGACAAAATACATTATCAATATCTCCAGTCGTGCAAGTCAACCAAACATATCAAAAGGTTATGAGTATGCAAGTGATAAAGCACAACTCAACCACCTTGCAAATAATCTAACTTACAACTCAGATAAAAGATATAAAATGACCACAATTAATCTTGGTCTTTTAAACCATGAAGATTTACCAAGTGTCAAACACCAAGATGTTGCAGGTCTTATACACAAACTTATAACATCTTATCCAGATTATGAGATAACAGATGTCACCTTACAGGCACATGCAAACTATCAGGATATACAAAGTGAGAAAGAAATGTTAATGGAGATGGAAAGATTTACTAAATAATAGTATGAGTATAGAATATAACGATTTCGGTTTCACCGCTATGGACGCAGATGAGTTAGCATCTGTAGACACAAAGATAGTAGAAAAAACCACAACAGCAACAGAAGTTATCAATAAACTGGACAACTTCGTCAGACCTCTATTGGAGAATCTTGCTAAAGATTCAGACAAAGACTACATCTATTGGCCAAAAAGGGTCGATATCATAAACGCAAAGCTAAAAGAATTAGACGAAATTCAAAAAGCACTTTAGTCAAAAACCATTTGACAAAGCCCACCACTTTTTTATATAATAGTATCTATTGAATTAAACATAGGAGTTTAACATGGATGATGCAACAATGAAGTTGGTCAAATTGGGTAGGGAAATGATTACTCAGGCAGAAGAGAACAAAGTATTTGCAAAAGATGATATGAAATGGAATACATGTGTGGTTGCTGGTAATAAACTTACCACAATAGGAACGGTTTGGGGTTTACAAGATGTAAAGGATTTAAAGAAGACTGAACGAGAGATTGTTCTGGAATTCTTAGATTTAAACAAGGGTTTACTTGCATGAGAGTATTAGTAGAATCATATGGTGATGTAAGAATCTTCTCAGAAAGACCATTCGGTTATAAAAGATATATTGTTGAGTGGCCAACTCACACACAAATTTTTAGTGGTCTTTGGTATAACGAAAAAACAGTGAGAGAGATTGTTGAAGAGTTTTTAAATAGGGGCTCTGAGCTCGGGTAGGGATAATGGGTCAAGTATCACAAAATCCACAAGCATTAATACGATTGATGTGTGCGACCCACCCGCCAACTTTTTGGAGAAGTGTATGAATGACGAAAGAATACTATGGTATTGTTTTATAGGACTATGTCTTACATGTCTTTATACAGTCTTATTTCTATAGGGCTTGACAATGCGTATCATTTTTTGATACCATGGTTGTATAGATTGAAAAAGGAGATATATGAAATTTAACGCAATATTAAGAGTCCCAAAAGGTGACGAAGGAATACTTGATTCTAAGAAAATATTAAACTTTGTCCACGGACTAGGTTGGAGGACATCAGAAGTCAGAGGTTCTTATAACAAATACTGGATTACTCATAAAGTCGAAGACGGAAAAAAATTAGAGTTAATCGATGGTTCAAAATACTACAAATTAGTTATCAACTCAAATGAGTTTGGTATCGAATGTGGTGGTGATTTAAATGGTTGGCAGTTTGCTGGAGAATTTAGAGACGCAATTAAATCATCTAGGGCTTGACAATGCGTATCATTTTTTGATACCATATAACTATAGATGAGAAAAGGAGACAATATGAAAAATCTAATTGAGTATGTAGAAAGTCTTTGTGAAGATTTGACTACACTAAATCACAGTCGTTGGGACCATTGCAAAGAGCGTGGTGCTTATTATGGTTATAAATCAGGTAGTAAGTATATCAAAGTGATATCATACGATGATTCAAATGGTGGTGGTGCTTCAGTATGGGGTTTCATCAACAAATCAAATCCAAAATTCAAAGAAGGAGATGTTCTTCTCGCTGCTGGGTGGGGAACTCCTGCCTTAAACAAAGCAAGAGGTAATCTCATAGACGGTTATCCAGTTCTTGAAATGGGTGATAGATTCATGTATGGTCCTGGATATTGTTCAGGTGCTATTGCAGGAACACCAAGAAACGGAGACTTTGTTTAATGGATAATTTATACGATATCAAATACGCCAATCTTCCTATGAATGTAAGGAATCACAAGTTCGTTTTAGATTTCTTAAAGGCGAATCCTTCAAGAATTAGGTATAGAGGCAAATCAATTCCAGGTGTTTATAAGAGAGCACCTCATCACTGCATTAAAGAATATGCAACAACTTTCACAATTTATCCGAGGTAATTATTATGCAAACAATACAATTTATACCATGCACTGAGGGCGGTGCAGGAACTTCATTGAGAGGTTCTATCAATGCTTCAACTAGTCAGTTGAAAGAAATGTTCGGTGACCCTTGGTATGAGGGCATCGGTGACAAAATCACTACAGACTTTTGTATTGATTATCAAGTCAGTGACGGTGAGGGTGACAGAAAATATGGTACCTTTACTGTTTACGATTGGCATTATGCCAGAAATCTGCATGATGATTATGCAGAAACAGAATGGAATATCGGCGGTAAGTCATATGATGATTACGAGGCTGCTAGTCTGGCGTTAGATATTTTTAAAGAAACAGATGAGAGTTTAGTGTTTGCTAAACTACATGAGGTTCCTAAAGACCAGGAGTTTTTCTTATGAGTGGAGAATTATTAAAAGCACATCACGAGATATTATCTGATACAAGTGATGGTAAACTTACAGCAGAAGAAGTTTACAATTTAGAAACATATGGTGCCAAACATCCAAGTGAGTTTGATACTGGAGAAAACGAACTGCAACCAGGTGAATGTATTTGTGGTGAGTTTAATTGTAAAGAAGAGTATGTCCATTGGACATCAGGATGGTAATATGAATACATTTATTGGAATTATACTTACAATTATTATGGGACTATTTGCATTCTATTCATGTGTAATAGTAGAAGAACAGAAACGAGGTGAGAAGATAACCTTACCTTGGGAGAAAGACGATGAGTAAACAGTATCGAGCGTTTATGGTAGGCATGGGTTTCGGTGCTTTACTTATGTTTATATTATTATTTCCGTCTACATTGTCAGCGTCAGATGAGAATGGTGAAACAGTTTGTCTTGCAAAGAACATTTACTTCGAGGCAGGTAATCAACCACTTGCAGGTAAAGTTGCAGTTGCACAAGTTGTTCTAAACAGAATCGAACATAGTTCATATGAAGAAACTATTTGTGGTGTTGTTTATCAAGCACAATGGAGAACTAACTACAAAGGCAACATGGTACCAGTCAGAAACAAATGTCAGTTCAGTTGGTTCTGCGATGGTAAATCAGATGAACCTTTAGACACGGATACATTCTTTGAATCGTATCTAATTGCACAAGATGTTATTATGGGTAAGTATCCAGACATTACAGAGGGTGCAACACATTATCATTCTATTATGGTTGAACCCTATTGGGCAGATACCTTAAATGAAACAGTTCAAATAACAGACCATATATTTTACAAATGAGAAAAGAAGAATTAGTTACCCTATTTGAGAAACTTCACCATGAAGACACAAACGGAAAGATTGAAGCAGTTGTTCATGATGTCAATGGTGGTATGTTCAAAACAGATAGTATTAGATTAGACATGGACGGTGGAAGACTTATCATATGTCAAATGAATAGTCCATGTTATGAGTCTAACAAAGAGAATTGGAAACAAGAATTGGAGTTTGTAAAATGAATGATAAATGTATATCGTGTGGAAATGAAACAAGGTTTCCAAAAGAAACTTCGATAGAGGAAAGGAATAATTATATCATCGGTGCCGGACAACTATGTCGTGTGTGCCATGATAAGATTTATAAAATGGAGAAAAATCTCAATTTCAAAGGAGAAGAAGAATGACTAAGAAAACGAAAATGAAAATAACAAGTGCGATGTTGACTGGACTTAAAATAGTCTCAACAATATTCGTAGTTGTTGGGTTAACACTTGCAATGAGTGGGAACTTTCACATGGAAATTTATAGTCTATCTTCCATAATGATTGGTTGTGTAGGTTATATGATTCATAGTGTTAAATCAAATGACCATATGATACTATTGATTAGTGTTGCAGGTTTTACACTTGCAGGTAATCTTTTCTTAAGCACACCAACAGCATTGTTGATTGCAGAGAATTATGGTATTGCATTAACAGAAGAACAAGGTTGGTTTGCACAATATGGAAATATTTTAATATCTATCATTAAGGAGTTAGTATAATGTATGATAAACCAGAAACTCATAGAGAGTTCCTCATAGACACAAATTACATTAATAGTGGTGTTCAACATCGTTATAAATTCAATAATGGTTATGGTGCAAGTGTTGTTAAACATGACCATAGTTATGGTGGAAAGAATGGATTGTGGGAAATTGCTGTCTTAGATTTTCACCTTGACGATTCAGGTGCCTTATGTTATGATAGTGGTATAACAGAAGATGTTATTGGTCACCTCGATTGGAGAATGGTCACAAATGTCTTAGACCAGGTGAAACAATTATGAATCTATTTTACTTACATGAAGAATCTGAAACAAGTGCAAAGTTGCATTGTGACAAACATGTAGTTAAAATGATTATCGAGTATGCTCAAATGTTATCTACAGCACATAGAGTATTAGACGGCAAACCTTATGTTGAACAAAACTTGGGTTTAGGTGGTCGTAGAATTCAGAGGTGGAAACATCCAAATCCATGTATGGAAAAAACCTTATACAAGGCATCGCATGTAAATCATCCTAGTGCTGTATGGGTTCGTGAATCAGCAGTTCAGTATCAATACATGTATGATATGTTTGTTGCATTGTGCGATGAATACAAATTTAGATATGGTAAGGTTCATATGACAGATACTAAACTACGAGTTGTTCTTGATGAGATTCCAAGAAACTTACAGTTAGGTGATTGGCGAGAACCACCTCAATGTATGCCAGATGATGTGAAAGTTCCTGGAGATTCTATTTCTGCGTATCATAAATACTACAAAGAATACAAAACACCTTTTGCAAGGTGGACTGGCAGACCAGTTCCAGAATTTATGATGTAATTATGCCCTTATACGAATTTTATAATGAAGAGATTGATGAGTCATATGAAATGATGATGACCTATGACAACAAGGTCAAATATCTCAAAAAGAATCCCCATATCAGAGAAATCATCGGTGCACCGAACATAGTTGGTGGTCATGGTGATAGAGTAAAAACAGATAGTGGTTTTAAAGATGTCTTAAACAAAGTTGGAAATAATTTCCCTGGTTCTCCACTCCATGATAGACATGGAAGTAAAGATATCAAAACAGAAAAGACTAAAAGAATCGTGGATAAACATGTCAAAATGCAGACGAGAAATCGCCTAGACAAATCAAAAAAGAAGTAGTATAATGTATAGAATGACAAATCATATTGAGATAACGGATTTAGAAAATCTGCAAGCAAAGACCATAAATGATGATGGTAAAAGATTATATAAATTTGAGGGTATTGACGATAAGTATCCTTCGGTGACAACAGTCACAGGTCTCTTAAATAGAGAACACATTAAACTCTGGAGAAAAAGAGTTGGAGAAGAGACTGCAAACAAGATTACAGCATCAGCAACAAAACGAGGAACAAACTTCCACCAATTAGTAGAAGATTATCTTCGTGCTGAGAAAGATATTGTATTGGACAATCCTTTACAGAGAGGTATGTTCAATGCAATGCAACCAGTTTTAGACGAAATAATACCACTTGCTTTAGAGGCACCTTTGTTCTCACCTAATCTTAAAATGGCAGGTCGTGTTGATTGTGTAGGTATCTTTGATGAGAAACTTTGCATTATAGATTTCAAAACAAGTTCAAAGTATAAAGAAGAATACATGGCAAAACCATGGTATATTCAAATGACTGCTTATGCTTTAATGGTGGAAGAATTAACAGGTCAGGCAGTAGAAGAATGTATAGCTTTAGTTGCAGTAGAAGGACTTAACGCATTTCAAATGTTTGTATGTGACCCTTTAGACTATGTTGATGATTTAGTTGGATTAAGAAAACAATATGAGAATGTATATGGAATTTAAACCAAAACAAGATTGGAACTTTCAAAGAATGATTTGGAAAGGTGACGAATGGATTCGTTCACAGGCATATGATAATGCTCACACTTCCATGTTAGAGTATCTCGGAATTGATGATGAAGAACAACTAACTCGTGAACTAATAGGTGAAGCACAACAGTTGATTCAACACTTAGAACAAAAGATTATGACTGAAGCAGACCAATCTAGTCCAACTTACTATGGATATCAAAGAGTAGTGCAAGATTGGGAAGAAAACTTTGAAGAGGAAGAGGGTTAATATGGGAACTAAAGCAAGAGTTAAGTTTAGTCACACAGGTGGAAGAGAAGGAAGAAGAGCACGAGCATTAGAAAGACTCTTAAAAGTTAAAGAACCTAATGACCGTCAAATGAAAGAGATTTCTGTTTTACAAAAAGGAAATAAATTATGATATCAAAAAAAGAGTTCACAGAAAAAGTAGAGAAACTATGCCGTTATGGTAAGTCAGATGTAATGTCTGCTATACTTAAAGTTTGTGAAGAGAACATGTTAGAACCTGAAAGTGCTAAGAGACTTTTATCTCCTCCTTTAAAAGAGAAGTTAGAAGCAGAAGCTACAGGTTTAAATATGGTAAATCGTGGAAGTAATAGTCAAGCAACCTTATCAGGTTTCTTTGACACTAAAAAAGGAAAATAAAATGAAAAAAGGCGATGTAGTCACAGTTGTGACATTTAGTGGAGAGTATGTAGGAGAACTTGCAAAGACCGAACCATTGACTCTTAAAAATCCGAAAATGATTGTTAAGAATCCAGAGGGTGGTATGGGATTTTCTAAGGGAGTTGCAGTGACAGGAAAAGAAAATCCTGAATCAATGGTCTTACAAACTTATATTTTTGTATCAGAGTGTAATGAAATGGTTGCAGAGGCACATAGAAGTGCTGTATCTGGAATCGAACTACCTACACCAGAAGAAACAAAGATAGTCACTAGTTAATGACAAGTCGTGAAGGATATGACGCATACACTTTATACCTTGGTATAAAACTACACTTCTATTCTAACGACTATGACTTTGTTAAGTATAATGGCAAAGTTAAAGCAGATATAAAGTCCTTTCTAAAACGGAAGGACAAATATCATTTTGGTAAACTTTATAGAACACATAAACAAGAACTACAAGATTTCTATATTGCAAACCTTTCAAAAAAGGATTTGTGGGCAGGAGATTTATTGAGTGAAGAATGTGTTAAAGTTTATAAAGAATGGAAGAAGAATAACCAGAAGTTAACTTATCTATTCGAAACAGAAGTAAGTGATTTACTTCGTAAAAAGGATATACAAAAGGTATTAGAAGTTAAGAACGGACAACACCCTATCCTTTTAAAAGAGTTTATGGCAAAGAAAGTATCTTTAGAAACCATCTGTATAATGGATGAGATTATAGAATTTACTAAAGATTGGGATAGAATGATATCAGAAAGAATCGTCTATCCAGAGATACACAATAAGATAAACAAATATAAATCATTCGTTGATTTCGACCGAGTGAAATATAAAAAGGTATTAATAGATTTATGCGGATAAGCGGTGTTCTTAAAAACCAGAACATAGTTATGTATAAAATAATTAATCCTAACACCTAATTTGGGTATAAATATATCCAGATTTGTTATAAGATTTATTGAAAAACCCCTTTACAGGCAAGTAAATAAATCATATAATGGACTAGTCAGTACCACAGGTGTGATACTGATTTATACAATGCTAATACAATGCAATACGATAGGAGAATACAATGTCAGCATCATTAGATAAGCTCAGAGCGGCTATGGAAACCGCATCACCGGCTCAAGGTGAGAAAAAATCCTACAATGACGATACTATGTGGAAACCAGAACTTGATAAATCAGGTAATGGTTATGCAGTAGTTCGTTTTTTACCAACACCAGAAGGAGAAGAAATGCCGTGGGTTTCATATTGGGACCATGGTTTTCAAGGACCTGGAGGTTGGTATATTGAGAAGTCTTTAACGACTCTTAATAAAAAAGACCCTGTAAGTGAATACAACACTACCTTATGGAATTCAGGTATTGAAGCCAACAAAGAACAGGCAAGAAAACAGAAACGCAGATTGCATTATGTTTCAAATGTCTATGTGGTTTCAGACCCTAAAAATCCTGATAACGAAGGAAAAGTTTTCAAATACAGATATGGTAAGAAAATCTTTGAACAACTCAAAGAAGCTATCTCACCAGCATTTGAAGATGAATCTGCAATTAACCCATTCGATTTAAGAGAGGGTGCTAATTTCAAAATCAAAATCCGTAAGGTTGATGGTTATTGGAATTATGACAAATCAGAGTTTGACTCAACTTCACCATTAGGTGATGAGACAATGATTAACTCTACATTTAGTCAAGTTCATTCCTTAAATGAAGTAATCGCTCCAAGTGAGTTTAAAACTTACGAAGAGTTGAAAGAGAAACTTGATAGAGTATTAGGTCTATCAGGTGCAGTCTCAAATAGCACTGCAGAAAGTATAGCAGAAGACCAGGAAGAAGTGCCATGGTCAAATGTCAATACTGAAACAGTAGCTGATGAACCTGTAATCGCATCAGCCGAAACCACTGCCGAAACATCAAGCGAAGGCGGAGACGACGCGATGGATTACTTCAAAAGATTAGCAGAGGATAGCTAATCTTTGTGTTGGGTGCTCTTGTGTATACATTATGTGTTAGTGGTGAAGGACGAGAGCAGACTTGGACCGTGGAAAATATAAGGGGGCACCAAGTAAGGGAAAGACTTTTAGCAAATAGCGGAGAAGTCGGTATAGAGCGGGTATGCTGTAAAGCGAGGGGCGAATATACATCTATTTAAAGGAGAATTATGCCAGAAGTGAAGCCAAGAATCAACCCTAAGAATCGACAGGAAGAACCTTTCGATAGAATGCTTAGGAGATTCAAGAAACAGTGTGAAAGAGCTGGTATAGTTCAAGAGGTTAGAGATAGACAATATCACATCAAACCAAATACTATAAAGAATCAAAAGAACCAAGACATCAAAAGACGAAAGAAACTTGATGCAAAGAGAGCTTCAATAAAAGGTTATAGACCAAGATAATGACTCAGTGGCATGGTGGTAAGGGTTCTAAAAGAAGAAACTCAGACGAAGATAAGTATGCGGAATCGTGGGAACGAATCTTCGGTAAACCTCAGCCTAAAATAAAGTCTCGCAAAGAGACTCCTTCACATGCAACTACTCAGGTGCATAAAGATAAAACTAAAGTTATTCCTCGTAAAGAGAAGTATTACGATAAGTTAGATTAAGCAGGTAAGGCGTCGTAATAACGCTCATTCTCGTCTCTTGCAGTATCAGTTGAATTCATTACATTCGTTGAAGAGTTATTATTGTTCTGTTGAACTACAGTTCCGTCTCCACCAGTTGCAGGTGTATCATCTGGTCTAGCTGCTAATGTCGCAGCGTCTATTGCACCACCTTTAGCATTAATTTCATCTTGAACCATTTCCATTGCTAAACTAGGGTCACTACCATCGGCCATCATACTGCCGGTATCTAAAGCTTCCTGTGCTTCTTGGTAATCTGCTATGAGTGCCTTTCTGTTATCTAATTCCTTTTGAATTGCCTCATATGACTCTTCTGATATATCATCGTCATTGAGTATTGCCTCTAATTGATTTGTAGGTGCAGTTGCAACCATATCCATGTTGACGAGTGAACTTCTTAAACCTCTCTTAGTGTAAAGTCCTGATTCTTCTGCGGAGTCTTGACCTGCCTCTTGTTCTTCCTCAGTCATTTCTGGTGCTTCGTTTCCACTTCCAAAAATTAACTTAACTGCCCAACCTGGTAACATTTTCTTTGCCATATCTGATATGAATTTACCAATATCGATACCAAAGACATCTCTAAAGAAATTACCAATAGCTTTGAATGGTGCCTTGATTAAATCCCATAGACCACCAAACATATCTTTAATACCAGAGAACATTAAGTCGAAGTCTCCTGTGAATAGACCTTTCCAGAAGTCAAAGAAACCACCGAATATTGTAAAGATTGAATCTTTGATATCTATGAAGTATTGTATAACTGTATCAATGGCAGCTTTAAATGATTCAGATGTTTCATATAGTCTCATACCTGCAAGAACAATACCAACTACTGCAAGAGCAGCTAGTATATATGGAGCAGCTGCGAGTAATAATCCACCTGCAGTCGCCATCAAACCACCTATAAAGGCAGCTGCACCAGCAGCGAATGCGGTTAGTGTTGTCCATAAGGCAGCTCCAGCAGCTGCGAGTCCACTACCCATAGCAGTGAAAGCACCTCGAATAGCAGACATACCTCCTTTAAGAAAACCACCAACATTCTTCTTCAAACCACTTGCCGCATTTCCAATTCCTTTTCCTGCGTCTTGCATGGTTCTACCAAGATTACCCATAATCTTATCACCTAAGACTCCTTCTCCACCAAAAACTTTACCTAGTGCATTTAATTTTTTAGTTGCACCATCGAATGCTCCCATGATATCCATACCTGTAAGTTCTTTAAGACCATCAGAGAAGTTTGAAAGTCCTTCCATTTGAGTTTCTTTAGACTTATCAATTGCAATTTTTAATTGTTCAGAGGCATTCGCTTGGTGTTCATGAATTGATTTTAATGATGACTCATGTTGTTCAACAAAATAACTTCGGTCATCCATCTCTTTGGATAAAAAGTCCTGTTCCTTTTTGTGTTTTTCAGATAAGATTTTATCTTGAGCTGTCTCTTGTTCTGCAAGGGCGTTTTTAGCTTGTGCGACTTGTGCTTGAAGTTTAAAGTCTAAGTTTTTGTCTTCGTTTTCACTTGCTTTCTTTTCTGCATCTTTAACAGCTTGCACTGCATCAGCAACTGCAGAAGATTTCTCATCTGCCATGAGTTTATCTAAGTCGGTAATCTTTTGTTGAGTTTCTGCTTGTCTTATTAAAGCATCTCTTCTAAGTTTAGTAAACTTCTCTTCTTCTTTTTCGAGACCTTGTATTCTTGCAACTTGACCACCAAAAACTTCTGATAGAATATCTTGTTGTTCTTCGGTTAGATTACTCCAACCCTTTTCTGCCATTTCAGTAGCAGCGGACATACCTTTGATAAGGTCTCTATTAAGAACGGCACCCTTAAATGTGTCTGCAGATAGACCTTTAAACTCAGAAACAATTTTAGCTGCCTCTGGTCTTGTTTTAGCTAGAGTATTAATAACATTCTTAAACTCTTTTGTTGTTCCAACTGTAGACTCTTCTAAGTCTTGATTGAATTCAGCACGAATGTTTTTTTCTTCTTCTTTAGCTTTTTTAAGTTCTTCAGCTAACTGTTTCCGAACCTTTTTTATTTCGTCATCTGCCATTTAATTTTCCTTTATTTTCCGAAAGCTTTTCCAGCTTCAGATATTCCAAATGCACCCAATGTCACAACCACAAATGATGTATAAATTGTTTCTGAGACTTTTAAGTCTATATCCCAAACTAGTGCTGTCACTAGGTCAGTAATACCGAAACACATCATTAAAAAGAATGAGATAAATCCTATGATTGCCTTTTCATTCAAGTCGTTGTCGTCTAAGAACAAGTCTATAAACTTTCTTTTTGGTGGGTCGAGTGCTAGTTTGGCCTTTCGAGCCTCTTCTTGCATTTCTTTGATTTGGTCCTCTGATGCGTCCAGTTTTTCGATAAGTGCCATATACTTATCTAAATCAATTTCCACCTCATTTCTGCTGTTATCTTTTTCGTCTGCCATTTTCTACTCCTCATAGTTATTCACGGCACACATAATATAAGTTAATTGTATTTTTTACTATCCTGTCTTTGCTTTTCTTGTTCCAAATAGTTTAAGAGAAGATTTGTATAAATCTCCCTTTCCCACGGCATCATATCCTCTAGTTCTGTTAATGAATAATTATGATGTTGCATCATCTGAAAGTTAGTGTTATAATAATTAAACACCGACTCGTGAGAAAGGGCTATTAGAAAAAATTTTGTAATCCTTCTAAAACCCTATTCTGTTGAGTGCTACAGAGTTCACATTTGAACTCTATTTCCTTTCTTAGTTTAGGAGTTTTCTCAAAGTATTCTGATAGTAGACCAAGTTGTGCAAATGTTAAGTTTTCAATAAACTCATCTACATCTTCGTCAGTTATATCAGTTCTTTCGTAGACACTATCTGCATCAAATATTCTTTCTATAGATTTATTCAATAGATAGAATATGACTTCGTTCTCAGGCATTTCTGCAACACCACTTGTGTCTCCTACTCTAAGTAATCTCAAAACTACTCCAACATCATCACTAAGCATTACGGTACTATCAGGTACTTCACCATGAACTTCTACTTCTTCGAAATTGATGATTGCATCTCCTGTTCCTGAACAGTCATTTTCTTGACATTTCATTTTAACAGTTGCAGTTTCACCAACAGATTTTGAACGAATCTGAATGAACAACCATTCAAGGTCGACCATTGCAAGGTCATTCGCATCTACCTTTTCAAAGGTAACATCGTGTATCATATTCTTAACAGTTTCAAGAGACTCTTCTGAGTTTTCTCCTTCTTTTGCCAACATCAACACTTTTTGTTCTTTTACAAGAAAAGGTCGGAACTTTACTTCACGACCATCACTTGGTAACACCGTCTTATAAGTCGGTGCTGATTGGATTGGTAATCCCATAATTTACTCCATAATTATAATACTAGGAACCTCCTAGTAGTCCACTAAGTCTTGACCCAGCAGAATCTAAATCGTTTAGTTTACCTAACATGTCTTTAGATTTACCATTGAATCGACTAGCGACTGTAAGACTCTCTCTTGCTAAATCAAGATATCGTCTTCCTTTATTTAGTACCGAAAGTTCAGGTGCTGGACCATATTCGGTATCAAATGTTTTAAATGCAAATTTGCATGAAAATTTTAACAATGCACTTTCACCCATTGTGAGTGCCATTGGTTCGTAAGAGATTGGAAAGGCATCATAAAATTTATACTTTAATGCCATTGAATCATCTCTTCTAAATTGTTCTATTTCTATTGTTCCGTAATAATCTTTTGGATATCTAAAGATTGGTTTGATACTATTTCCATCTCCTTCAGTAAATATGAAAGATTGCCATGCTTCGATAATGTATCTATCAAAGAAACTTGAATCACAAACAAACATGAAGTCTACTTCATTTGTATTGTTTACTTGTGTGACTTTCTTTGTATTTGTTCCTGTTGTATGAAAATCTTTTGTTGTTAGACTTCTTCCTGGAAGAGATGTTCCTTCACATCTAATTCCTTCAACACTAAAATTACCATCTGGTCCAAAAATGTTGACTGCAAATCTATTATTCATTGCTCCAGCATCGAAGTTTCCTTTAAACTTGTCGATACTTGATTTACTATTTCTAAAGATACCTTTATTAAAAAAATCCACTAAAATTTCTCCTGACTTTCTGCATATACTGTATTTGCATTTACATTAAACTGTTGAGATGGTAACATTACCATCATGTCCCAATAATCCATAGGTATTTCTGATATCCTAGACTCTATATGACTGAATAGATATCTCTTTACACATGGTTTTGCATACCTAAGTGTTGAAACTGATTTGATTAACTGATAAGATAATAGAACTCGTCTCTCTTCTTCGTTCTCAGTCTCTAATGCAATTTCATATAGACCTAAAAGTAAGGGTGTTCGATATCTTGGTGCAATATAGTGTAGATTTATACCCATAAAGCCGTCAGATAGCAAATCAAAGCAAACTATGAGTGGGAATCTATCCCAATAAGGTAATGTTTCTTTGTATTTTGCATCATAAAGATACATATACATTTTACCTAACTCAGGTCTTGCTACTACTGGAAAATCATCATCAGTTAGTAGCTTATTTACTGGTTGTCTTATCTTTCTAAGTCTTAATTTAAACCAATCTAAACTTTCTTGACTTCTTCTTTCTTGTTCAAGTGGAGTTTCACCTTGTATTTGTTCAAGTAAGTCTAACATACATACTATTTATGTATTATGTAAGATGGTCCTCAGTTAAAATTCGAAATTTTAGTCTTCTTTCTTTACAAAAATCTTCGGCCGCTTTGAATTTTGCTTGATTTACGGCATATGTAGCAACTTCGTTAAGATATCTCTTAGTTTGTCGTTTGGGCTGCTTCGGAGGCAGTAATTGTTTCTTCGGTTTGACTTCAATTACTTCTCTTACTGTTTGACCAGAAGAATTTACATATTTTACATAAAAATCGGGAAAATAACGATGAACTCTCTTGTCTAAGGGTGATTTGTAAGGAATTACGACTTCCTCACTTCCCCATTCTACTACATTTTCGTTATTATCGCAATAAACCATGAATCTACGCTCCCATAGCGAACGATAGAAGATTTTTGTTGGGTCTCCCTTGTATTTTTTGTAATTCTTTGGTTTGAACTTACCACTGTATGACATAAATAGATGTATATAACTCGTTTAAGGATATTTATATGCCCAACATTAATAAAATTTTAAGTAAAGTAAACAAGGCAAAATCCGCAGTTTCAAGTGCAAAAGGAATAAAGTCTAAACTTTCAAACATCAACTACAACTCGGTAATCAATTCAAATGAGTTAGAAGCTCAGGCTGAAATAGCAAAACAGACTTTAGATAAGAGAAAATCGTCTTTACAGAAGTCTTTAGATGCAAATAACACTGCAAAGAACAAGGCTAAGAAATCACCAGACTCACCATACATAGAAATGCAATATCCTTTAAATGAGGAACATGATAACTATATCGTATTCAGAAGTAGACAAAGAATCAATCGTCAAAGAAGAGCTGAAGACGGTAAAATTATGAGTGCTGATGCAAATAGAGCATCACTCTTATCAGGAGATGGTTCTGAACAAGTAGAAATTGCATTACATATTCCTTTAACACTAGAACAAGACACTACCGTTGGGTATTCTAAAAAAGATGTTGGTTCACTTGCAAGAGGAGTTCAACAAGGTGGTGCTGGTGGATTTATTCAAGGTATGATTCAAGGACTATCACAAGCAGCTCAAAAGATGTTAAACAGTATGACTGGTAATGCAATGTTTATCATGCAAGGTAAAGCAGTTAACCCTATGCAAGAAATGGCACTAGAGGGTGTTGACTTTAGAACATTAACTTTTTCATATACAATGTCACCAACATCACAAGAAGAGGCAGACATGATTAGAGACATCATTTACTATTTCAAAACTGCAATGTTACCTGATACATATCCGGCACTAGGTGCTGGTCAGTCAGATGCAGAAGGATTCTTTAACTATCCAAATACTTGGACTGCAGAGTTAGAAGGACCGATTGCAACGAGAGTTGATGGTTATCTTCCAATGATTCTACAAAATTGTAAAGTTGTATATGAGGGAGATGCTTCATCAATGACTTTCTTTAAAGATGGTCAACCAACAAGTGTTAAAATGGACTTATCATTCCAAGAACTCAAAATACTTACACAAGAATCTTACCAAGAGATTACTGCTCACCCAAATGGAGCGGCATCTGGTCTCAAATCTATGCCTAGTATCATTGACCAAAACGCAACAGGTGATACAACAAACATCGAAGCAGGTGCAGCGGCAGAACAAGCAGTCAAAGAGAATGCAGAAAAGGGTAAGAAAAATCCATAAGGTATAAAATATGTCAAATCAATTATTCAAAAACTTTCCAGAAATACAATACACTTTATCAACAGGTAAAATTGTCACCATAAAAGACTTCTTTAGAAAGTCTATGATTGAACGAGAAGCCGTTAACAGTGTAATCAGTTATACATATTACGAGATACAAGATGGTGAAAGACCAGATGTAGTTGCAGATAGATTATACGGTGATAGTGAATTGCATTGGACATTCTTCTTAGTTAATAATATGGACAACTACTATCAATGGCATAAAGATAATGTCACATTTGAGAATTATATAAATGAAATGTATCCAGAGTATTGGTTAACTGCAAGTGATTCAACAGACATAGTATCTTCAACAAATAAGTTTCTATTAGGTGAGATTATCGAATCATCTCTACAACAAGGTAATGTCATCTCAGTTCAACCTACATTTAATAGGATAGGAGTTGCAGGTGGAAGTTGGAATGCAAATGATATAGTCACAGGAAAAGTAAGTGGTAAATCATTTACTGTATCATCAGCTGTGAGAGGACCTGATGGCATTGACCATTATGTTAACTCAGAAGGACTTAAAAGAAATACTTCTGATACAGGTTTTACACCTGTCACATATTATACACATGATTACGAACAGAATGAGGCTAATAGAAAAATAAAGGTTATTAGGCCTGAATATATAAGAAGAGTAGTATCAGAATTTGAAAAAGTAATGGCATCATAATGGCAGAAGCACCACTAAAACAAGGAGAATTCTTAGTAGAATCCTTTGCACTAATAAACCAATTCGGTGAGACTTTAGATATCTCAGGTATAGTTGGTGAATTTACTATGTCAGAAAGTATACATCGGAAGTTTGTATCAGGTGTCGTTGGTGTTGTCGATGGTCTTAATCTACTAAAGAACTATCGTTTTACTGGTCAAGAATTTATTCGTATATCAATAAAACAAAAAGAAGGAATGGGAGATACTGCAGATGCTTTATACAGTATTGATAAAACATTCAGAGTGTTTAAGGCTGATAGAATAACAAGACAATCAGAAAAAATTCAATCGTATCTATTAAGTTTATGTGAACCTAGAGTATTCAATCTTAGAAGAACAAGATTGAGTAGAACATTAAGAGGTTCTTATGATGACATGTTAGAGAATGTCTTAGTAAATGAAGCAAAGATTCCTATGGAAGAATTTGACCATTGGGAAGAAACTAAACCAGACAACTTTCAATTCATAGTTCCTAATTGGACTACAAATAAGATTATAGATTATTGTGTTAAAGAGGCAAACATAGGTGGTGATACTAACTATAGAAATAGTATGTTCTTCTTTCAAACATTAAATGGTGGATTTAGATTTAAGTCAATAGATGAAATGTTTGCACAAGAATTCCCTGTTTCATTCAGTATGAAACCTAGAAACTCATCTCCAACAGAAGATATGGACTTAAATGCTCCTGGAGGTTTGAACAGTCAGATTCTTAGTTATAGAAAAGCTCAAATGTTTGATACTTTAAGGGGAACGGTGGCTGGTGCTTATGCTTCTCATATGAAAGTCTATGACCCTTTGCGTAAATTAGAATCAGAAGAACTTTACGATATGGAAGAAACATGGAAGAGAGGTAAACACTTATCTGGTTTCCCTATGATTCATAATGGTGAATATGAATACACATTTACTGCGGAAAACACAACAGGTGAAGGAGAACCACCACAATATAGTGAAATAGATGTTGACTTACCTCCAAACCAGCATTTTAACGCGTTTTTCATTGAAGCATCTGATATGAGACATTCATATGATGACAATGCAGATATGACAGCACAAGAACTTTTTAGAGGAAAAGAAAATAGAGATAATGCAACATTAGAAAGAATTGCACTTATGGAAATCTTGTCTCAACATAGAATGGTTGTGACAGTTCCCTTTAGAACAGATATGAATGTAGGTCAAGTTATTCAATTGTCTTTACCAGCTGCTGAACCAACATCAGAAAGTGATACTTCTGATAAGTTAAATGATGATAGATATTTAATAACAGATTTAAAATTAGTTGGTGACCCAACACAATTAACAGGCACGATGACAATGGAATGTGTTAAAGAATCTTACATGGATAAAGTAGAGAATGTAAGTCCATTAGATAACACTGCAACACCGAGAGAAGTATGATAACATTTTATGGAATAGTTGAAGATAGAAATGACCCATTGATGGTCGGAAGAGTTCGTGTTCGTATCCATGGAATTCATTCTGAAAATAAACAATACATCGCAACACCTGACCTTCCATGGGCACAAGTTTTATTACCAACAACTTCTGCTGGATTATCCGGTTTAGGAACACAACATGGTTTAGTTGAGGGTTCTACAGTCTATGGATTCTTTAGAGATGGTGAAACTAAACAAGACCCTGTTATAACTCATTCGTCTGCAGGTATTCCTCAGAAAGGTTATAAAGAAACAACAAAAGATGAATTATTAAATAGAAATATTGAAAAGGGTTTTAATGACCCACGAAGATTAAAGGTTGATGACTATAAAGATACTCCTGACGGACCAAATCCTGAACAGGCACCCAATCGTTCACATGGTTTAACAAGTTCATTAGAAACTTCACCAAAAACACCGAAAGAACTTACTATTAATTACGACAACACAGGTTCTACTATCGAAGAGTTAGAGGTAACTGAGGATATGTTACCTTACTATCCTTTATATACAGATGAATCAGATTTATCTAGTATTGCAAGAGGTGGTGTTTTAGACCATGCAATTAAAGGTGATATAGTTCACCCACAAACACAAAGTATTCTAGGAGATTTTGTGGATGTCCAAGCAAAACCTGTATATCCTTACAATAAGGTTTTACAGTCCGAGGCTGGCCATGTTTTAGAAATTGATGACACACCAAAATCAGAAAGATTAAATGTTCATCATAGGTCAGGAACATTCCATGAGATTCATGCAGATGGTTCAGAAGTCACAAGAATAGTAAACAACAATTATACTGCAATACTTAAAGATGATAAAGTTTATATAGCTGGTAATACAGACTTACAAGTAGGACATGGTAATGTAAATATAACAATCAATACAGGTAATGTTGATATGAAAGTATTAAAAGGTAATGTGACCTCAGAGATTACAGAGGGAAATCTTAAAGCAGATATACTTAAAGGAACAACAGATGTATTATCAGAAGGAAAGATAACAATTACAGGTAATAATACAACAGAGATTATATCAGACACAACAGTCACAGGAACATTACATGTGACTGGAGCTCAAACAAACGATTCAACAATACATGCAACAGGAGATATATCAACTTCTGCTGGAAATTCTCCAACACTTGCAACACATAAACACAAATCTACTTCACAAGATACAGGTGCAGGAACAAATGCTGGTAAGAAGAAAGATACTTCGGAACCTGATGCGTAAGAGGTATAAATAGATATATGGCGACCATAAAATCACAAGCAAAGAATGTAGCGGCAACTGAAGTTTATGCAGATTTAGACATGAATTTCACTGCTCACCCAATAACAGGTGATTTGACTATCAAAAAAGATGCAGATGCAATCAAACAGTCGGTAAAAAATATCATAATGACTAATTATTATGAGAGGCCATTCAAACCATCACTTGGTGGAGGTTTTAGAGACTTATTATTTGCACTTGATACTGAAAGACGAGTAAAAAGAGCACAAGTAAAAATAAAACAAGTAATTGAGGATTTTGAACCTAGAGTCACAGCAGTTTTACCTCAATTTGTAATAAAGAGAAACAACGATTTGCATGTCATAATCAATTATACGATTAAAAATGGTATGCCAAATCAAGAAGTCAATATGACACTTAAAAGGGCAAGATAATGGCAACAAAGAGTTCACAAATAAACATTACAGAATTAGATTTCGATTCTATTTCTGAAAACCTTAAATCATATCTTAAAGGTCAAGAAAAATTAAAAGATTATAACTTTGAGGGGTCAACAATGGCAACATTGATTGACTTACTTGCATATTCATCACACATAGGTGCAGTTAATACTAACATAGCTGCGTCAGAACTGTTTTTAGACTCAGCACAAATAAGAAAGAATGTAGTATCTCGTGCAAAAGATTTAGGATTTACACCTGCTTCAGAAAAGTGTTCATCTGCTATTATAGATATTGCATTGAATAATGTTTTAAAGGCCGATGGAACTTATCCGACACTTACAGAAATGACTATACCTAGAGGTCATGTTTTCCAAACAGTTTTTGATGGTGTATCATATGACTTTGTCACTACAGATACAAATAAACCAACTCAGAACAGTTCAACATTTAATTATACAGGTGTTGAGATATCACAAGGGACATATATGTCCGATTCTTTTGTTTATGATAGACAAGTTAAGAATTCTAAATTTGTTTTATCAAATGAGAGAGTTGACAGAAGTAAACTTTCAGTTGTAGTTAACTCAGCTGGAATATCTACTACATTTGCATTATCTACAGACATTTCTACAATTACAACAACATCAAATGTATATTATACACAAGAAAACGAAGAAGGATACTTAGAAATCTATTTTGGTGATGGTGTATTAGGAACAGAACTACTTGATGGTGATATTATAACTGCAACATATATTGTAGTTGATGCAGACCACGCTGATGGTGCAAAAAACTTTCAACAAATCACATCAATAAATGGTTATTCAGATTCAGTTATAACAACAACTACTAATTCAACAGGTGGTGCAGAGAAAGAATCAATAGAATCAATTAAGTTTAAGGCAAATAAATTCTTTACATCACAAAACAGATTAGTCACATTAAATGACTATAAAGCAAAAGTAAGTGAATACTATCCAAACGCAGATGCAGTTGCAGTATGGGGTGGGGAAGATAACAATCCACCACAATATGGTAAAGTATTTCTTGCAATCAAACCTAAAAATTCAGACTACTTAACAGAAGTAGAAAAGGCAGATGTTGTTAAGAAACTAAATTCATTGAATATGGTAACTGTAAGACCAGAGATTGTGAATCCAGAAATTATTAAGATTCTTATCTCAACAACATTTAAATACAACAACAACTTTACAACACTATCAAAAGGAGAGTTGGAACAATTAGTCAATACAACAATCAATACATATGATTCAGACCATTTATCTAACTTCGATAGTATATTCAGACATTCAAACTTAGTAAAGGATATTGATGAAACAGATACATCAATTCTTTCTAATATAACAAACATAAGATTGAAGAAATCAACAAGTCTTACTTTAAACAAAAAGATTGGTTATACAAACGATTTTGGTAACCCTTTCTATCACCCAAATGCACAATACAATAAAGCTTTAGGTGGTATATTATCTTCAACTGGATTTAAGGTTACAGGAGATTCTGTAAACACACAATATTTTGATGACGATGGAGATGGTAATCTGAGAAGATACTATCTTTCTGGTTCAACAAGAATCTATAGTGATACGACTGCAGGAGTAGTCGACTACACTACAGGTAAAATAACAATCAATGCGTTGATGTTTACCTCAACAGTAAATACCAATACAACGATTGATTTCACAATCATACCAGACAGCTACGATGTAGTTGCAACTAGAGGTTCTCTTGTAGATATCTCTTCTGCTGATGTCACGGTCAAAGGTGAAATAGACACCATCGCAAGTGGTGAGAGTAGTGCTGGGGTTGGATTTAGTTCAACATCTAGTTCTACATATTAAGGTATTCATTATGAATAAAGTGGTCGCGAGTCCCGCGAGTAGTTTCCCATTAATTTGGATTATATAAAAGGAGAAAAAAATGGCAGATAAAAAAATATCAGCACTATCAGCAGTAGCAGATTCAGCAATTGGAGCTGATGACTTACTACACATTGTAGATAACCCAGGTGGAACACCTGTAAACAAAAAGATGACTATTGGTCAATTGTTTGAAAATATCCCAACTCACTTAGCAGTTGACGATATTGTCACACATACGGCAACTAGTTCAACATTAGCAGCTCAGTTCTGTAATATCTTTAATCTAACAGCTACATCAAAAGTAGCTTTTGATTTAGGAGTTGGAACACAAACTGGACAGTTAATGGTCTTAATCATGTCAGCTATCGGTTCAGGCGGTTCAGCTGCTGTGACTGTTAGTTCATGGGGTGGTTCAACTGATACTACAGAACAAATTACACTTAATGCTGTGGGTGAATCCTGCATTCTTATGTGGAATGGTTCAAAGTGGTTTGCAATTTCAAATAATAATTGCACAATAACATAAGAGTAAACTAAATGTCTCACGAATCATTATCAGCAGATAAAATAACACAAAGACTGCATACAATCTTACCAGAACATGTAAGAGATGATGCACCAGCTTTTTCGGCATTTTTATCTGCATATTTTGAATTCTTAGAGAGAGAGGTTATAACTCTTAAATCACAAAGCGATTTAGACGGTATTGCTTTAGAAGACGGTCAAGGTGCTCTACTTGTAGAGACTGCGACCGTCTCACCGTCACCAGATGAGAACTCATCTAAAATCATAAACGAGTCGACACCGACAAATCCAAATGTAAGTGCGGAACCTCTTACAGTTGGAGAATATGTTTATGGAAAAGAAAATGGTTCTATTGCAAGAATAGATGTCATCAACGGTGATACATTATATGTTTCTACTGTTTCAGGAAATGGTTTCTCTAAGAATGAAGTTATTGAAGGAAGAAATAGTCTGCAATCTGCAGTTGTTGAATCATATAAAGAAAACAGTATACTTGCAAACAATCGACTATTAGACTATTCTGATATCGACCATACAACAGAAGAATTCTTACAATACTTCCAAAAAGATTTCTTACCATCGATTGATTTATCAAAACTAAAAAACAAAAGATTAACAATCAAAAATATTTCTGATTTATATCAGAGAAAAGGAAGTGAAGAGTCAATCAAATTCTTAATGAGACTCTTATACGGTCAGGATGCAGAAGTTAGATATCCTGACAACGAAACAATTTATGTATCTGAATCAAATTACAACGAAGAAAGAAGATTAGTTTTACAGATGCCTGATGAAAAGGTACCTGCAGAAACAGATAGACTAACTTACTTAGATTCAGATGGCAAGACTATACTTGCAGAAGCAAATATAGAAAGAATAAACACACTTGCAACCAATATTTACTCATGTAGTATATCCAGAAATCACTATGGAACTTTTGTAGAAAACACAACAGTTAATGTTTTAGATAGAGATGGTATTACAAGTTATACAGGAACAGTTCTAGGTGTTAATACAGGAATTAATACATCAGGTGGTTCATCTACTTATGTGGGTCAATTCAATGATGACGATGGCCATGGTATTCTCTTAGCAGAAGATGGTTCTGGTATTCTTATGGAGAAATCTACAATAGGTTCTCTATATTCAATGAATGACAATATCATCTTTACAGGTTCTAAAGATGATGCAGGAGTTGTAGACTCAACTGCAAGAGTTGATATACTATCAGACGGACCTGTTAAAGAAATTATTGTTGAAGCTGGTGGTATAAATTACGAAGCTGGTGAAATGGTCGTCTTTGATGAGACTAACACAGGTGGTAATTCTGCAGAGGGAATCATTGGTGCAACTGGTGATGAAATCATATTAGAGAATGCTACACTTTGGGGTCAATTTGAATTTATTGCAACAGCTGGTCAAACTTTATTTGGTGGTGCAGGTGTAAAAGATGTCAACGGAAGATATGTATTCTTTAATGACCACACTGTTAAAGTCTATAGAGATGGTTTAATACAAACAGACCCAGGTGATGGTTCAGTCTTTACACTTAAAAACGATAGAGTCACATTTGCAGCTGGTCAATCTGCAGGAACAAAAATTGAAATTGTTACCGAATCAAATAGACTATTACACGAAACAGGAAAACCAATAACACTAGATGCCTACGATGATGGTGGAACTATCGTCTCAGATGACGGAAGAATTAGAAGAGTTGAAATCTTAAATGGTGGTGTAGGATATCAACAAGTTCCAGAAGTAAGTCCTGGTGGTTATTTATATTTTGATAAAGGTGTTGCCGAGACATATACAATTGGTGAAACAGTCACAGGTTCAATATCAAATGCAACTGCAATAGTTCTTAGAACAGATGCTAAAAACAAAAGAATAGTAGTAAAAAGAAGTCATACAGACCCAAATGCTTTTCAAACCAACGAACAAATAACAGGTTCACTTTCATTAGTTGCAAAGATAAACAGAAAATCTACTGTTGCAACAGGAACAGGTGCAAAACTTCTTTCATATTCAGATGAAATTGGTGGTGCTGAATCAATTAACATAATAGGACAAGGTTATAACTTTGATTCAGATGGTATTGTTTCATCAGAATCAGACTTCCCTATGTTGATTTCTACACCTAGTGCAACACCTACAAGAGACACAGTAATAACAGGTGCTACATCAGCCACAACTGCAAAGGTTGTGAGTTATAACGCAGCGAGACAGATTTTAACATATAAAGATTTATCAGGTGAGTTCTTAGAAGGAGAAACAATAACATATAATGTTAATGATAAGTTCTCCGTCTTTAAATCAGACCCAATTTCAGGAAGAGGAAGATTTGCTGGAGAGGGAAATATAAATGAAGGACTATTAGGTGATAAAGGAACATTAGACGCTTCTGCAGCTAATATACAAGACGGTTATTATTATCAAACACATTCATATGTTGTTAAAGTTGGTGAATCAATTAACAGTTGGAGAAGTGTATTAAAAGACTTAATACATCCATCTGGTCATATCTTCTTTGGTGAAGTTGCAATTAACTCATCAATCAATACAGTTGCAGATGAACAATTTAGATTTAGACCAACACTTATAATGAACTTAGATGTTGGTATTGCAGTTCCAAATGCCTTTGCAAATTCTTCAAGAGTTGTAAATCTTTGGACTACAGACAGTGAAGTCACAGCTGCTGGTGCAATGATGCAATTATTAGAAGCAGGTATTCCTGGAATAAATGTAGATACATCAGGTATATTAAACACAACAGATACAACAAATAGTGCAGGACAAAGTTTAGGTGCAAGGTCAGAATTCTATGACACTTCACATAGGTCAAGACACATCAACCTTAATATTATAAACTCTTTTGCAACAGTGACAACAAATCATGCAAAAGGTTCCAATGCTGGTCTACCAACAGCATTATCATTAGATTCTTCGGACCATGATTACTTAATAAGAAGTCCAGAAAGAAGACCTGCAGACCAAGGTAAAATTTTCCAACTTGGTTCTCTAGTTGATGAACAACTAATACTTGAAGATGGTGGTCTTATTGAATTAGAAGAAGAAGTATGTAAAGTGAGAATGGAACCTGATGAAAATGCAAGAGTTAAAGGAGATTATGGTGATGTCTTCACAATGGAAGACGGAAGTATATTCAGACTTGAAAGTGCAACTACAGATGAACCTGTTCATTACTTTACGACTGAAAGGTCTATAGAATTGGCAGGAAAATATCTTAGAATGGAAGATAATGAAAGAATCTGTATGGAAGATGGAGACATACTAATTGATGAAGAGAACTCAGAAAATGGCATAGTCAGTTTCGTTCCTTTAGGGTCTCGATTTAACACTATAAATACAATTAGTGAACAAGACACTTATCGAATATCATATCATATGAGGCAAGAATCTGGTAACGCAGCTAACAATAGTGGTGGTATTAATATAGAAGGCCAAGGTAGTGGAACAAATCCATCTTATAATGGTGACAATATAATAATGGAAGATAATTCAGGTAGTGTATTGATGGAAGAGTCAATAAAAGAGGGATTGAGAATATCAGACTTAGAAACTTATTATCCTAAGTTCTATGTATCAGAATACGACAATCACAGAAATTTAAGAACAAATTTAACATTTAATGCTTATGTTAAGTCGGCCACGACATAAATAGTATTAAAGAAAATTATAATCTGAGGAGATTAAGAAAATGGCAGCAATAATAACAGAGAAGTTTCGTGTTCATAATGCGAGACAATTCAAAGAAGACTTTGGTGAAGCAGAATCATCAACATATGTTTTCATAGGTCGTTCATCATCATGGGCAGACGATAATAGTCCACCAGCACCTGCAAACGGAGTCGGTGAAGAAATACAAGCATGGGAAGACATGTTGGCACTTAAAAAAGTTGACCCAGCAGATGTATCTCATGGTATAACAAGATATAACTGGACATCAGGAACAAAATACGATGAGTATTCACATGATTACAGTGCAACAAATAAAACACCTGCAACAAACAAAGATAGTTTGTATGAAGGAAGATTTTATGTGATGACTGATGAATATCATGTCTACAAATGTATCAGAACAGGAAGAGATAGTTCAGGTGCAGTTGTAAACTCAGTAAACAAACCAACAGGAACAGATGTATCAGTTCTATTTGAAGGAACACCAGCTGATGAGGGTGGAACAGACGGAATGCCTTATCTTTGGAAGTATATGTATACTATATCTGCTTCAGATACAATCAAGTTCGTGACTAACGACTTTATACCTGTTAAGACATTAGGTGCAAAGACAGGTATTTTTGGAACTCATACAAACGGTGGTCTGAACTCCTCAGCAGACAACGATAGTTCACAACAATATCAAGTAGAGACAAATGCTGTCGATGGTTCAATCTTACATATTAAAGTTGACAATCCAGGTTCTGGATATACAGATGGAACTTACACGAATGTCGATATCGATGGAGATGGTTCATCTGGAAAATGCACTGTTAAGGTAGTTTCAGGTGGTCTAAGAGAAATCGATGTGACTAACCGAGGAAGTTTATATAAACAAGCATCTATTGATGTTGCGGGTATATCAAGCATCGGTGGTGGTTCAGGTGGAGTTGCAACTCCAGTAATATCACCTCAGTTCGGACATGGTGCTGACCCTGTAGAAGAATTAGGTGGAAACTACATCATCGTTAATTCAAGATTAGAATTCAATGAGGGTGCAGGAGATTTCCCTGTAGATAACGATTTCAGACGAATTGGTCTATGTCAAGACCCATTTGCATTTGGAACAACAAACAGAGCAACTGCAGCTACTATGTTTGCTTATGGCAAAATGACTTTATCTGCAATTGGTTCACTTGGTGTAGATGACTTAATACATAGTGCATCATCTGATGGTTCTGGTGTGGCTGCGGCTAGAGTAGTTTCAATTTCAGGAACAGTAGTATCATTTTTACCAATCGCAAACAGTGCGGGTGGTTATGTAGACTTCGTAGCAGGAAATACAGTTCACAAAATAGGAGTTGGTTCAATCGGAACTATAAACTCTTCAAGTATGGTGAATCCAGAGGTTGCAAAACATACAGGTAGAATGATGTATATTGAGAATAGAGGTGCGGTAACTCGTGCAAGTGACCAGATTGAAGATATCAAACTGATTATCGAAATGTAATTCATGGGAGTCAAAGGACTCCCATATATAAAATTTAGGACAAACAATGGCAGAGAAAACTGATTTAAATATATCACCCTATTACGATGACTATTCAGAAGATAAGAACTTTCAAAAAGTTCTTTATCGTGCTGGTAGACCACTTCAAGCAAGAGAATTAACTCAGTCTCAATCAATTTTACAAAATCAAATTGAAAGATTTGGTGACCACTTCTTTAAAGAGGGTTCTATAGTATCTGGTGCTCAATGTGATGTTGACATGGACTTATACTATGTTAAAGTAAAGTCTGCTAATCCAAATTCCTCAGGTGATGCAAGTATCGAAACATTCAGAACTGCATCACATGGTTTACATATTCAAGGTAAAACATCAGGTGTTGTTGCAAAGATTATAACATCAACTGCTGAAACATCAGATGATAAAGCGACACTATTTGTTTACTACTTACAACAAGGAACAAATACAACCAATGATTTTGCATTCACACCAAATGAAGAATTACAACTAGTCACATTAGATGGTTCTGGTAATGTATCAGATATTGGCACAAACAACAATGACTTTCAGGTAGAAGTTGAAACAGAAACACCAAATGGTCGTGCTTCTATAGCAAACATCTCAGAGGGTGTTGTCTTTAGTAGAGGTTTCTTCCTAAAAGTTGACAAACAAGAACTCATACTTGAAAAGTATTCAGGTAAACCAAGTTATAAAGTTGGTCTCTCTATTGTAGAATCGTTTGTTGATTCTGCAGAAGATAACACACTAGAAGACAATGCAACAGGAACATCAAACGAAAACGCTGCAGGTGCAGATAGATTTAAAGTTGCATTAACCCTAACAAAACAATCATTAACTACCTCAGATGATACAAACTTCATCGAACTAACAAGAGTTAATCAAGGTGTTATTGAACTACATGTCAATAGACCTGTTTACAATGAAATAGAAAATACACTTGCAAGAAGAACATTCGATGCAAATGGTGATTTTGTTGTAAAACAATTCACTCAATCAATGAGAGAACATTTAGATGATACTACTAACAGAGGATTCTATACTGCAACAAATGGTGGTAAAGAAGACCAATTTGTTATGCAAGTATCTCCAGGTAAAGCATATGTTAAAGGTTACGAAGTAGAGAAGATAGGAACTTCTATAATACCTATAAACAAAGCAAGGTCTACTGCAACTTTAACATCAACAAATACTCCTATTAGATTAGGAAACAGATTAAGAGTCACAAAATTACATTCATTACCAGAATTTGGTAATGAATCAGGAACAGATGCACAAGACCCATTTCAAACTTGTGAATTATTTCCTAGTGCGGTTGCATCACAAGGTGTAAAGAATAGTGAAAACCCAATTGGTTATGCAAGAGTAAGAGATGTAGTTCATCATTCAGGTGTAGATTCATCTAATGTCTATGGTGATGATGCACAATTTGATTTATCTATGTTTGACATTAAGATGTTTACACAATTGTCTTTCAGTAGTGTAGCTAGTAATACTGAGGTCAAAGTTGGAGATAAAATTACAGAAACAAATAGTGGAGTTCCGACAGGTGCTTCAGGTATTGTAGCCGTTTGTGACAGCACAAATAATGTCTACATGTTGCACGATGTTATTGGACAATTTACAGTAGGATATGGATTATCTTCCTCAGGACAAACTGCCCACACTAAATCAAATGCGGCGGGAATAACAGCAGTTAGAAATTATAACATAGATAGAGTTCGTTCTATATATCAAGAACCTTTGGCTACATCTAGTAGAGAAGAGTTCACTGCAAATGTTATAACAAACTCAGAATTTATATTAACAGGAACAGTTCAATTTACAGCTAGTTCAACTGCATTAACAGGATTTGGAACTGCATTTACAAGAGAACTAAAAGAAGGAGATGTTGTTTACAATCCTTCAGGTTCAGGTCAAGAAAGAATTGTTGCCTCAGTCACAGATAATACAACTGCTGTTCTTACAGCAAATTCAACAGCTGCTTTCCAAGGAAATGTCACAAGACGAAGAGCTGCTTTAATTGACCAAGACCAATCTGCAAGTATATTCAGTTGGCCTAGAGATTGGGTTAAAGACCATACACCAGACCAAGTAAAAGTAAGAAGACAAAAAGTTGTGACAGTCACTTCAAATTCTTTCACTCTTAATGTTGGTTCTAGTGAGTCGTTTGATTCAAATCTTCCTACTACTGATGATTTAACGATTGCAGTTATTGAAGCTGGTTCAGGTTCTTCTGCAAAAGCAGTTGGTGACTTATTGAATGTAGAAGATTACACTAAAACAGCAGGCACAGGAACATTATCAATTGGTGGTTTTCATTCAGACGATAACGATGCAGTATTAAAAGTCACATATACAGTTGACATTAATACACCTGTTAACAGAGATAAAACATTACACAAAAACAGATGTCTGAAAGTAGGAACTGCTTCAGGTAATAATGGTTTCTATGGAACTAATTACAACGATAAAGAAATATCACTTGGTGTTTCAGATGTATTTAAAGTAAGAGGTATATATGAAGGAGTTGATAATACTCCTCTAACACCAAGTGCAACATTTACAATCACATCAGGAGCATTTACAAACCATGAAGTAATCATTGGTCAAACATCAGACGCAAGGGCAGTATTAGTCACAAATAATGGTAATGCAGCTACAAGTTATTTCTATTATACAACACCAGAAAGATTTATAGATACTGAGGTTATTACTGGTAAAGATTCAAGTGCAACTGCAACACTAACAAATGTTAATGCAGGTTCTCCAGACATCACAAGTAGATACTTCTTTGATGATGGTCAAAGAGATGGTATGTATGACTTAGCAAAATTAACACTTAAATCTGGTGAACCAGTTCCACAAGGACCGATTCTAATAGTATATGATTACTTTACAGCATCAAACGCTGGTGATTTCTATGATGTAAATTCATACAGTAATATTGACTATAAAGATATACCTGTTTACTCTCCAAGTAGAGTTGACTTAGGTGGTTTAGAACCAGACGGAACATTCGAACTATCAGATTGTGCAGACTTTAGACCAAATTGTGGTCAAGTATTTGCATCTTCAACATTTAAAACCGATTTACAACATAATGTTGCAAGTCCATTAGACTTATCTAATACAACTAATGGTGCAAGGTATTCTCCATTTTCATATGATGAGGGTCGTTCATTTGCATCTAGTAGAACAAACATAACATCTGCTAATGCAAGTGCTGTAGACTCACCTGTTAATGGTTCAAATATGACTGGTGCTATTGACTTCTATGTTGGAAGAATAGATAAAGTGTTTATGCACAAAACAGGTCAGTTCATGGTATCAACAGGTATTCCTTCGTTGACACCAACCAAACCAAAAGCAATCGATGATGCAATCGAAATGTTTGAACTGAGAATACCACCTTACACGAACAATCTAAAAGATATTAGAGTAAGGTCACATGACCATAGACGATATACTATGAAAGATATCGGTAAGATTAATAATAGGGTCACAAACTTAGAAAGAATTACTGCATTATCTTTATTAGAAAAAGACACACAAACAAAACAAATTTTAGATGCAGACGGATTTGATAGATTCAAATCAGGTTTCTTAGTAGATAACTTTAGAGGTCATAGAGTTGGTGATGTAAATCATCCAGACTATAATGTTTCTATTGATGCAAAATTAGGTGCAATGAGACCTAAATCATATTCACAATTCTTTGATTTAGATTTAGATACTACTGCATCATCAAACTATACTAAGACTGGTGATTTAATTACATTACCATTCTCAGAATTATCATATGTAAACCAAGATAAAGCATCAAGACAATTGAATGTTAATCCATATCATGTCTTTGCATTCGATGGTCAACTTAAATTAACACCTGGTACCGATATATGGCAAGACACAGAACAATTACCAGAAGTAAGAGTTAATAGAGAAGGAAACTTTGATGCTGTTATGGCTGAAAACGATAATGCCTTAGGAACAGTTTGGAATAACTGGCAAACAACATGGGCAGGAGAACCAACTGCAGTAAGTTCAGAAGTTCAAGCAACTTCAAATGGTTCTTGGTCAGGAGACCCAGCACAAGGTGGTGAATGGGTTGCAGGTTTACAAGTCACAAGAGAAATTACAGAAACACCTGAAACACAAACAAGAACAGGTGTGACAACAAGTGTTGTTGAAGACTTTGTAGAAACAAGAAACGATAGAGTCGTATCAGTATCAATGATACCATTCTGTAGAGCAAGAACAATTGAAATAGATGCAACGAACTTAAAACCAGGTTCAAATCACTATGTCTTCTTTGATAACATCGATGTAAATAAATTTGTAAGACCTTATAATGCAAGTTATTCACAAGACGGTGGAACTACAGTATCATCAGGAGTTAAGACAGACGGAAACGGAAGATGTCGTGCATATTTTGAATTGCCTAATAGTAATGCACAAAGATTCCCTTCAGGAATGAGGGAGATGATGATTACAACATCTGCATTCAATCTATCTAATCCAGCTTCAAGTGCTAGTGTTATATATCAAGCACAAGGACTATTACAATCTTCTCAAACAGAAATAGTATCAACAAGAAATGGTCGAGTAATTACAGAAAGAACAAGAGGAGAAAGACAATTTACAAGAAGAGGTGAGAATATAAACTCAACTGAGTGGGATTCACAAGCACCAGAAATACCAGTAAATGATGTTGTCGTGACTCCACCAAGTTCACCGATAGTTCCACCTCCAGTAGAACCACCAATTCCTGTGCCAGCACCAATACAACCTCCACAATTGGAGTCATTCCCTGCTACTGGTGTAGACAGAAGATTCATAACCAGATTAGATGGTGGTGGAAGAGGTGGTTGGAAAGACCCATTAGCACAATCATTCATGTGTGAACCACAAGGTGGAATGTTCTTATCATCAATCGATTTATACTTTGCAACTAAGTCAGATAACTTACCTGTATCTGTAGAAATCAGAAATATGGTAAACGGATATCCAGGTCAAACAGTATTACCATTCTCAGTAGTCACTAAGAATCCAGGAGATGTTAATACATCATCAGATGGTTCAGTGGTAACAACATTCACATTCGAATCACCAGTTTATATAGAAGAGGGTGCAGAAATGTGTTTCGTTGTTCTATCTAACTCAAATGATTACGAAGTATTCATTTCAAGAATGGGTGAATCAGATATAATTTCTGGTGAGACAATATCAGGACAACCTTATGCAGGTTCTTTATTCTTATCTCAGAATGCGTCAACATGGACTGCAGAACAAACAGATGATATGAAGTTCAACATGAAGATATGTTCATTCGATACAACAAAAACACCTGATTTAAGATTTAATAATAGTGCATTACCAACACACACATTACAAAACAATCCAGTAGAAGCATTCTCAGGCAAAAACTTTGTTAAAGTTTATAACTACTCACATGGAATGTATACACCAAATTCAAGTGTGACACTTGCAGGATTAACAGGAGACAAACAAGGTTCTGCCTTAACTGTTGATACATTTACTACATCAGGAAGTCCAACTGCATCTTCAACATTTGCTGATAAAGCACAAAGTTCAACATCTGGTCAAGGTTCAGGTATGGTAGTAGAACTTACTACAGATGCTTCTAGTCCACCTGTAGTCACAGGTGTTAAGATAAAAGACCCAGGTCAAGGACATGTAGTTGGAGATGTTATTACTATCGAGAATTTTGAATCAACACATGATTGCACATTTAGAATTGCCTCAATCGGAGAGACAATTGGTGGTATGCCAGTAGATGCTATAAACGCATCATTCACTGCCATTAAAGAAATTGGTATTGATTCATTCTGCGTGACACCAGATGTATCATCATATCACTTCGTATCAAATTATACTGCACCTGCATCAACAGTAAGTGGTGGTTCAGTTGCAACATCAACAAGAAACTATTACTTTGATACACTGCATACTATGATACCTAACATTCAATTTAAAAACACAAGAATATATTCAAGTGTTTATATGTCACCAATGCAATCACCAGAAGGATTTGTTGGTGGTGGTGCAAACTATGTTAAGAAAACAGTCACAGAATTTATAACACTAAATGATAATAGTCATTTTAGTAATTCACATGTTGTTGCATCTCCAGTAAATGAATCTGCTTACAATGGTAACACAAAATCATTTACTGCTCAGTTGCAATTACAATCATTTAATTCTAACTTATCACCTGTAGTCGATGTAGGAACATTGGGTGCTATTGGTATTATGAATAGATTGAACAATATTGATAGTGCAACAAGTAAGAAAATAGATACAACTACAAATTCATTACCAGAAGGAACAGTATATGTTGCATCAACTGAACCTGAGGGTGATAATAATGCAATGGTATATTGCACAAGAAAAGTTAATTTAAAAACACCTGCAACTGCATTAAGAGTCACAGCAGATTTATTTAAACCTGCAACAGCAGATATCAAGTTTATGTATAAGATTCTAAAGAATGATGAATCTACTCCTTGGGACGATTTGGGTTGGGAATTCTTCAACACTGATGGTTCACCAGATGCAACACTTGAATCAGATGCAAGAAACTTTAAAGAATATGATTATACTGCAGAAGGACTTGCAGAGTTTTCATCATTTGCAATTAAGATTGTAGGACAAGGAACAAATACATGTGAAATACCGTTAGTAGCGGCTTTAAGATGTATTGCATTAGCAACATAATATTATGGAAGAGTATGCACAAGTTGAAGGACATTCTAATCTTTTAAGAGATGAAGAATCTTCTGCAATTGTAAATACAGACATTGAACAATGGAAACTTGCAAAACAAAGAAAATTGCGTTTTCAAAACCAAGCGAAAGAGATAAATAGTTTAAAGAGTGAAGTTGGTGAAATTAAAAACCTACTTAACGATATATTAGGAAAGTTAAATGGCTAAAACCGTAGATAATTACAGCACAATAAACGAATTCAGAGAGAGATATAATGAACTTGCCACAGATGTAGGTGAGGTTTCAGGATTAAGACCTGCGTTAGGAGAAAATCTTGTTGATGCCGTTAACGCAGTAGAAGATAAAGCATTCTATTTTGGAAAGTATAGATATGTTGCAACTGCAGGACAACAAACATTCACAGGTGCAGATGCAAATGGAAACACTCTTAAATATAAAGGAAATAGAGTTCAAGTATTTAAGAATGGTTCGTTATTAGAAGAACAAACTGATTGGCAGGTTGGTGGACTTGCAGGTGCTTTCTATTATGACATACAATTGATATCGGCGGCAAGTGCTAATGATTTAATACAAATCTATGCTTACACAGGTTCTTTTGAAGGAACTGCTACATCAACTGCAATACTTTCATTCTTTACAGAAACATTACAGAACACAATCTATAACACAAATTCAAATGGTGTTATACTTCAAGGAGATAATTCATCTCCTACAACAACCTTACAAGGTGGATATACTTTACAACTTGCAGGTAAAACTTATGCAGAAGATGACCTAACACTTGCAACAGGTAAACTATTAACTGCACCTACTATGACTGATGGCACTTTATCAATCGATAATGGTAACATAACAGCTGCGGTCAATGGAACATTCTCAGCACAAGTTCAAGCAGAACACTTAAAATCAACAGATGATTTAGAAGTAGCCGAAGATGCAACAATTGGTGGTGACTTAGGAGTCACTGGAACTGCAACAGTAGGAACTTTGTCATCAGGTGGTATAACAGGAACAACTGCAAGTTTTACAGGAAATGTAGACTTAGGAAGTGATGCAAATGATACAGTATCAATTCTTGGTGTTGTAGATACAAATATAATGCCTAATTCAGATAATACTAGAACATTAGGTTCTTCTACAAAGAGATTTCAGAGTTTACATGCAACAACTATTACTGCAACAACATTAAATGGTGAACTAGTAGGTAATGTAAAAGGTGATATCCTTAAAGATGACGGAACCAAAATTTTAGAAAACTCAACAGGTGCGTTGACTGGTACCGTTTCTAGTGTTTCAAATCATGCAGCGTCAGGATTATCAGATATTAATTATACATCATCACCAGCTGCTGGTCAAGTCTTAGCATGGGATGCCTCAAACAATTATTGGGAACCTGTTAACCCTACAAATACAACAGACTCAGTATCAGAGGGTTCAAACAATTATTACTTTACAGATGATAGGGTCAATGCAATCATTAATGCTAATGCAGGTTTAGCCAAATCATATGCTACCAACACAGGAAATTCTTTGGATGGTGACATAAATATTAGTGTTAACACCGCAGAAGGAGTCAAAATTGATGGTGATAATGTGGTGATGGACAAAACAATAGTAAGTTCAGCTCCTTCTGGAGTTGGGTCGACATCATCAGGTCACTTATGGTTTGTAGTATAAATTATGTCAGAGAAAATTTATGTAAATACTGGTTCGACCTTTCAACAACCATTTAATGATAGGTCACCTAAGAATGCTCAGCAACCTTATATAGCTAATGCTCAGACTCCCTATATAGCTAATTCACAAACACCCTTTACATATTCAAATAGACAACCTGCAAAGTATCAGAATCCAACTGATGCTCAGCAACCTTATATAGCTAATGCACAACAGTCGTATCCATATATTGCTAATGCAAGACAACCTTACATAGCTAACGCACAACAACCTTATCCATATCAGGCAAATAGTCAGAATCCTTATATTGCGAATGCAAGGCAACCTGCGAAGTATCAACATCCGACATCTTCTCAGACTCCTTACATAGCTAATGCACAGACACCGTATCCTGCTAATGCAAGACAACCTAGTGATTATCAAACACCTTATATTGCAAATTATCAAACAGCGTATCCTGCAAATGCGAGACAACCTGTAGATGCTCAACAACCTAGTAATAGTCAAACACCATATCCTGCAAATGCTAGGCAACCTGCAAAATATAGAAACCCATTTACATATAATGCGAGGACTCCAGCATCTTCACAAACTCCTGTAACCTATGATGTGTGGGGTGGGGGAAATGCTCAATCAACATCACAATTAGAAACCACAACTGATGTGTCAGCACCTATGGCACCCTTTTCACAAACGCCTACTTTTAATTACCAGACTGTAGGTCAACCAACATCAATTCATTGGGGTCCAGGTTCAACACATATAAAAAATAGTCCAAATTCATCATATGCTCCAACAACTGCACCTATGATTTGGAGTACCCAGCAATATAACACTTATAATTACAGTTTCGGTTCTTGTTGGGCTCAGTTCTTTATTGGTTATGAATCTAGTTCAGGCAAAGTTTACTACGGTTATGGTGCGGGTAATTCTCAATTCGGAGGCACAAGTGTTGGCACCTCTGGTAATAGAGTATATTTACCTTTAACTGAATTAAGTAATAATAATGTTATTGATAGTTCTTGGTCAATATCAGTCAAATATACAGTTCAATCACAAAGTATAGTTCAAGGTGGTACATCTTCTCAACATCCAGCTAGTCCGAGTTATGGTACAGGTTTAGCTGCTGGAACATATGTAAACATATGGGATGGTTCTTCTGTTCAAAGTAGTGGCATTGAAACATTCATGTGGGAGGCGGTATCATCATCTAACCCAGGAAATGGAGATGCAAGGGTTTCTGCAAGTGGTGTAGTATTTACAGTTAAGGCACATAAGACTGGTCAAACATCATACTATACACATTATATTGTAGCACAACATGGAGCTGGTACCAGCTCACCTTTTGGTGAAATATATTTGAGGTCACTCTATGGTAATAACCATGCACCAGTATAAGGAGATGAGAAGATATGCCTACAGTTAGTCAACCAGTCATAATTCAGCAACCTTATATTGCAAGTGGTCAATCGCCGGTCGATTATAGAGTTCCGTTTACATATCAGGCAAGACAACCTGGAACATATAGACACCCCTTTACATATCAAGTTCCGTTTACATATCAGGCAAGACAACCTGGAACATATGATGCAAGGCAACCTGCAAAGTATCAACACCCATTTATATATCAGGCACGACAGCCTTCTACATATCAGGCAAGACAACCTGCTATATACAGACATCCGGCAGATTATCAAACACCATTTACATATGCTCGTAGACAACCGGCAACATATGCAAGACAAGGTCAAACTCCGTTTACATATCAAGCAAGAACACCTTTCACATATGATAGACAAGGTCAAACACCATTTACATATCAGGCAAGAAGTCCGTTTACATACAGAAATCCAACAGACTATCAGACACCTTATATTGCAGATGCAAGACAACCTGGAACATATTCTAATAGACAACCATCCACTTATCAGAATAGACAACCATTCACATATCAACTTTCGGTTCCAAGCACAAGACCAATAGGTCCTTTGGCAAAAGCAAAACAAGTTTGGGTAAATGATAACGGAACTTTAAAAAAGGCAAGTAGTGTATATGTAAATGATGGTGGAACGGCTAAAAAGATACATCAAACACAACCTACAGCACAATTAACAGAACCTAATACCTAGAGTTCTTTTTTCGTATAAATAGTTATATGGCTATTATCGCAAACTTATATATTGACCAAGGAACAGACTTCACAATTACAGTTGATGTCACAGACGCTGCTGGAGATGTTCTTAATTTGACTAACTATTCTGCGCTTGCACAAGTAAGAAAAACATATAGTTCTTCTAGTGCTTCAGTAGCATTTACTACTTCGATATCAGCAGCTCAAGGTCAAGTCACATTAAGTCTAAATGATACACAAACAAAAGCTTTAGAAGCAGGTCGATATGTTTACGATTTAAATATCACAAGTGCTGGTGGGATAACTACTAGAGTTGTCGAAGGACAAGCAATAGTGACACCAGGAGTAAGTCGGAGTTAATTATGTCGAACATTAAAGGAACAGTTTCAAGAGTTGTAGGTATCTCAGGTAGAGTTGGAGGCACAGGAAACATTCGTGCTAAACAAGTCCAAGTTGGTTCAGGTGGAGGTGCAGACTTATCAGCAAAATCTATAAATGAACTTGCAGATGTTAATGCAACTGAAACAGATGATGGTCTTCTTTCATATGACCAAGCATCAGATAAATGGACAACCACTACTACGATAGACGGCGGAACATTTTAAAAAGTTTTAATATATTATGGATGAATGGTCACCTTTGCGTGAAATCATTGTAGGCACACTTCAAGGTTTCGAAGAACATAATCACTATTCATCATATCATTCCTCAAATAAATTCATTAAATCATTATATGATGAAGCAGAAGAGGGTCTACAAACATTTCAAAAACTATTAGAGAAAGAGGGTGTAATTGTTCATCGTCCTCGTGGTTTTTGTTATAATGTAAGAGATTGTGCTGTAGTATTAGGTGATACTATTGTTGAGGGTTCTATGAGATATGAAGAAGAGTATCTTTGGTTGGAATCTTTAAGACCAATATTCTTAGAAAGTGATTTAAATTATTTGATAGGTCCTAAACCCACATGGAAAAATGACGAACCCATATTTGATGGTGCAAATCTTTGTAAACTAGGAGATAGTGTTCTAATTGCAATTAATGAAACTGCAAATGATAAAGGAAAAATGTGGTTAGAGAAAACATTTCCAAATATAAACTTCAATTCAATAAATCTAAAAGAAGATGTATCTCATATAGATACAACTATAGTTCCTATATCTTCTAATACTGTTTTATTAAACTCAAATAGATTAGACGAAGATACACTTCCATCTGTATTGAATGATTGGAATAAAATATGGGTTAAAGAAGAAGATTTAGTAGATGAAGCTAAAATGTTTGGATTTAAATATGGTGCAAGTAAGTGGATAGGTATGAATACTCTTTCTCTTAATGAGAATACACTATTCATTAGTGAAGGACAAGTAAAACTTATAGACATATTAGAGAGTAAGAACTTTAATTGTATACCTGTTCCTTTAAGATATACCAGAGAACTTTGTGGTGGTTTACATTGTTGCACTTTAGACCTGGTTAGAGAATAGGATTTGTATAAATACTAATACAATCAATGTGCCATTCAGTGAGGCACGAACCTCATAGTGAGAGGATAGCATATATGATTTCAATCTAGGGATAGTGAACTAGAATTTTGCAAAATTTTATTAAATATATTTTCTTTAGGAGAGAAAAATGGCAACAGTAATTCAAATCAAACGAAGCACAGGAGTATCCGCACCAGCAGTCTCAGACTTAGCTGAAGGCGAATTAGCTTATGTGCAGGATAGGTCGAATTCAGGTGCTGGTGCTAAACTATACATCGAATCAGTAGATTCTGATAACTCTACTCCATTAATTCAAGCAATTGGTGGTAAGTATTATACAGATATCTTAGCTGGTTCAGCTGCGACTCCTGCCAACTTTAAAGTTGGTAATGGTTCAACAGCAGGTGCAAGTTTACAACTATTAGAAGACAGTGACAACGGAACACATTTCGTTGGATTAAAAGCTGCCGATACAATAGCTTCATCAGTTACCTTTACACTTCCAGCTGCCGACGGTTCTGCTAACCAAGTGTTAGGAACAGACGGCTCAGGAACACTTTCGTTCTTATCAACAACATCTACGCTCGCAGGTGCAAGTGATACTAATATCACAACACCAGCTGATGCGTCAATGCTTTTATATGACACAGGAACATCGAAATGGATAGACAATGTTATGTCCGGCGATGCTACTATGACAGATGGTGGTGTTTTAACAATCGCAAACGATGCCGTTGAACAGGCTATGATTGCAGACGACGCTGTTGGTGCAGACCAACTTGCGGCTTCAGCAGTTGTATTTGGTTCATTAGCAGGTGCGATGGTACAAACATCAGGTGAATCATTTAGTGATGACGATGTCTCATTAATGACTTCAGCTGCAATCTTGGACAAAATCCAAGCAACTGCAACACTAGAAGACTTAGATGTCGCTGGTGATTCAGGAACAGGTGCAGTAGATTTAGACTCACAATCATTAACAATCGCTGGTACAGCGAACGAGATTGAAACATCTGCTAGTGGACAAACTATAACAGTTGGTCTTCCTAACAATGTGACAGTCGCAAACAATTTAACCGTTTCAGGAAACTTAATATCAGACGATATTACAACTGCAACTTTAACAACATCTGGTAACTTAACAGTCACAGGAAACTTGGCCGTTAACGGAACTACAACTACAGTAAACTCAACAACAGTAAATATTGCTGACCCTGTATTTGAAATTGGTGACGATTCATCAGATGACAACCTAGACAGAGGTATTAAATTTAAATACAACTCTGGTGGTGCAAAGATTGGTTTCTTCGGAATGGATGATACTGACGGTTCTTTTGTTGCTCTATCAAGTGCAACAGATAGTTCATCAGTATTCTCTGGAACTGCAATGGCAGGTAAATTCGGCAACTTAACAGCTGCTGGTTTAGCAATGTCAGGAAGTATTTCTTCTTATGCAGGTTCAGCTCCAACAGATGGACAGTTATTAATAGGTGATACAGCTTCAGGAATAATGGACGCTGCTACTCTTACTGCTGGTGATGGTATTGACATCACTAACGGTGCAGGTGCAATTACGATTGCTACCGAAGTGGGTACTGCTTCTAACTTAGGTTCTGTAATTATCGCAGTTGGGGAAGGCATGGATGTGGCTTACTCAGGTGGTACTGCTACTCTTTCAGGAGAGGATGCAACTACAACCAATAAAGGTATTGCAAGTTTTGCTACAGCAAACTTTACAGTATCAAGTGGTGCGGTTTCTATCACAGGTATCGATGGCGGTACATTTTAATAACGCTTAATCTAACGGAGAATTCAGATGGCAACAGTAATACAATTCAAAAGAAGTTCTACTCAGAATAGTGTTCCTGCTACTAGTGATTTAGCACTAGGTGAATTAGCAGTCAACACTTACCACGGTAGATTCTATACTGAAAAGAACGATGGTTCTGCTTCAGTTGTAGAAGTTGGGTCTAACCCAGCATCTCTTACTGTTAACGACGCATTCTCATTCCCAACTGCTGACGGTTCTTCGAATCAGGTCTTAAAGACTAATGGTTCAGGAACTTTAGCGTGGTCAGACCAACCAAGTTCAGGCATGGTAGTATTTACATATACAATGTCTGGCACTACAACATCAATCACAGGTAATGATGATAGTTCAAACTCATTATCATATACAAGTGGTTCAGAATCAGTATACATCAACGGTGTTAAATTAGTTGGAGGTGGTGCAGACTATACTGCAACTAGCTCAACAGTTATAACACTTGCTGAGAATGCTGTATCTGGTGATGTTGTTCAGGTTGTTGCAATAACAGCGGCTAGTAATCTAGTCCAAGGTTTCTTCACAACAGGAAGCTTTACAGCTACTACTGCAGACCAGGTCTTATCATCAAACGCAGTTGCGAACAAGGCAGTTAAGTATGTTATTAACGCCACACACGCGTCAGCAGGAACTCACGCAGCTGAGGTCCTACTGATTAATAATGGTACAAATTCATATTTTGTGCAATACGGTGATGTTTATTCATCATCTTCATTGTTTACTTTGAGTTCAGATATTGATTCAGGAAACATGAGATTACTCGTGACTCCTGCCAATACTAACACAACGATAGACACTTTCCAAATTAGACATAGTTAAGGAGTAGAAAATGGCTAAAACAAACGCATTTAAAATCGCTGAGTTAATAAGAGTTTTCTCTTATGATTCATCTGCTGATGTTATCACTACTTCTAAGGAACTAGATACTAAACATAGAACTTCAAGTTCTTTGACAACAACTGCAACTACAGAGGTAAATTTAGATACCTTTGCTCATGCTTCTTATAGAGCAGCGAGATACATTGTGGCAATGTCAAAGGGTTCTGATTTCCATTCTACAGAGATAGTATTAGTTCATGACGGAAGTGCGGTGACAATGACTCAGTATGGCACACTCAAATCGGCCACTTTGGCATCATTTGATTCAGATATTTCTGGTTCAGATGCACGATTGAGGGTAACTCCAGCGTCAAGCAGTTCTACGGTTATTAATATTCATAGAGTATTAGTTTCAGCGTAAGACTTCTTTATATTATTCGAAAGGGGAACTTAGTTCCCCTTTTTTTGGTCTACAAATCTTATAAATAGTATAACACAAGAGATTCTTTTATATGGCAACAAAATCTAAATTTTATGCAGACTTAGGATTAGAATCAGCAAGTAATTTGCAAGTTGATGGTAATGCAACCATTACAGGTAATTTAACTGTAAACGGAACAACCGTGACAGTTAATAGTGCCACAACTTCTGTTGCTGATTCAATGTTAGAACTTGCAAACGGCAATACATCGTCAGATACACTAGACATTGGGTTCTACGGAAACTATAATGACGGTATTGGTAGTGAAAGTGGTGTTTCAGAATATACAGGACTCTTTAGAGATGCAAGTGATTCAACATGGAAACTATTTGATGGTTTAGAAGTAGAACCAACTTCAACTGTTAATGTTTCAGGAACAAATTATGCACTTGCAGACATGCAGGTAGGTGACTTGACAGCAACAACTCTTACTGCAACAAACAGTATTACAGGTGCTTCGATAGTCTTTCCAACCAGTGACGGAACTAGTGGACAAGCTATTGTGACTAATGGTTCAGGAACTTTATCATTTGAGACCGTCTCAGGTGGTTTAGATGGTGGAACATTGACAACAACTTCAACTTCTGAAACTACAATGGATAGTTTTGTAATATCAACATATAGAAGTGGAAAATACCAAATCTCAATATCAGATTCAACTAGTGGAGATTATCAACAAACAGAAATCTCAGTAGTTCATGACGGAACGAGTGCCTACTTTACCCAATACGGAACGATAACAACAGATACAAGTGAATTGGCAACATTTGGAGTTGATATAAATATCAATACCTTACGAATCAGGATAACTCCTGCTTCATCTAATTCAACTGTATTTAAATTTAAGAAAATACTTGTAGATATTTAAATTTAGTCCGTGCCGAGAGGACACAACTATTATAAATATCTGTATACTAACACATTCTAAACTAGGACAGATATATGGCAACAACAAATACATTTGTAGTAGAATACGGATTGACAGTTGGAACAACCGAAGTTATAAATTCATCAGGAAAGATACAAGCGGCAGCTATTTCAACCTTAGATTCTGATGACCTTTCGGAAGGTTCTACAAATCAATATTTTACTAACGCGAGAGCAAGAGGGTCTATATCCTTAGCTTCTGGAGAGACAAATCTCAGTTATAATTCTACATCTGGAGAACTTAGTCTACCAACAGTTAACGGAGGTACCATCTAATGGCGGGTGAAAAGAACTTTAATATTAAAAATGGACTATCAGTTCAAGGCGTAGAAGTAATAAACTCGTCTGGTGACTTAGTTGCCGGCGGAGTTGGAACAGCAGTTCAAGAGGCCATTGCAGATAAAATCGGTGGAATACTCAGTGCAACAGGTGGTGCAACTGCAACATACAATGATGGTGCAGACACTATCGTTATTGATGTTCCAATTACAGATGAAGATAACATGGCATCAAACAGTGCTACTGCTATTCCTTCACAACAATCAGTCAAAGCATATGTAGACTCTCAAATCTTAACAAAAGACAATACAGATGAGATAACAGAGGGTTCAACTAATTTATATTTCACAAACGCAAGAGCAGATGCCAGAATTGCAAACGCAATCAAAGATGAAGATAACATGGCATCAGATAGTGCAACTCATGTTCCTTCACAACAATCTGTTAAGGCTTTTGTAGCCACACAACTTGCAACTAAAGACGCATTATCAGAACTTTCAGGTGATTCAGACGATATCACAGAGGGTACAACAAACTTATTCCATACATCTGAAAGAGTTGCAGATGTTGTTGGAGGAATGGTGACTTCAAATACCGAATCTGGTATAACAGTCACATATGAGGATGGTGATAACACTTTAGACTTTGCAATAGGAACACTAAACCAAAACACAACAGGTTCAGCAGCTACTCTAACAACTCCAAGAGCAATTTCAGGTACCAACTTTGATGGTTCTGCAGACATTACTTTAACGACTGCCGGAATAACAGAAAACACAAATCTCTACTATACAAACGAAAGAGTTGATGATAGAGTCAACGCATTATTGACTGCTGGTACTAACATAACAACATCATACGATGATGCAAATGGTACCTTAACAATTAACTCTTCAGGTAAAACAGAAGAAGAAATTGAAGACATTGTAAACGGATTAGTTGTTGGTGGAACAGGAATATCATCAACATATGATGACGCTGCTGGAACATTAACACTTGCAACTTCTATTACACAATATGCAGATTCAGATGCTAGAGGTGCTATCTCAGTCACAGATTCAGGTGGAGATGGTAGTTTAGCATATAATAACTCAACAGGTGTAATAACTTATACAGGACCAAGTGCATCAGAAGTAAGAGCTCATCTAAGTGCTGGAACTGGTGTATCATATTCAGGTGGTGCAATCAGTATTGGTCAGGCAGTTTCAACTTCTTCAGATGTCACATTTGGGGATATAGCTGCAACAGATATAACACTATCTGGAAACTTAACAGTTAATGGTACCACAACAACAGCTGCTTCTACTAACACAGTAATCACAGATAGATTGATTGAGTTAGGAAACGGAACAACAGGAACACCAGCAAATGATATGGGTCTTGTCTTCGAAAGAGGAAGTTCAGACAATGTATTTGTAGGTTGGGACGAAAGTGCAGACGCTGTTACCGTAGGAACAGGTTCATTTACAGGTGCTAGCACAGGTGATTTAACACATACAGTAGCTAACTTTACTGCTGGTGTTGGAACATTTGCCTCATTAGATATTTCAGGAAACGCAGACATTGACGGAACAATGGAAGCAGATGCGTATACAGTTGACGGAACTGCATTAAACGAATACATTGCCGATACAGTTGGTGCAATGGTATCGTCAAATACTGAAAGTGGCATCACAGTTGCTTATCAAGACGGAGACAATACATTAGACTTTACAATCGGAACACTTAACCAAAACACTACAGGTTCAGCGGCAACATTAACAACAGCCAGAGCAATAGCATTAGGTGGAGATTTATCAGGTTCTGCAAACTTTGATGGTTCTGCAGATATAACAATTACTGCTACAGTAGCAGATGATTCACACAATCATACAATTGCAAATGTAGATGGACTACAAACTGCATTAGATTCAAAATATGATTCAGGTGATAATATTGCAGCGGGAACAATAACAACAACGAATGCAAGTAATTCGGGTGGATATGTAAGAAATGTATATCAGTCAACATCTAATCCAGGCAGTAGTGATGGTGCAGTTGGTGACTTATGGATATTATACAGTTAATAACTGTAAGGTGAAAATAAATGGTAACAGGTAATCAAAAGGTTAAAACCCCAGCTGGTTGGAATTCAACTAGAGGGGCTTGGGTTAAGACTGCATCAGACACATGGACAGATGTTGACCAGATTTATGTAAAAACTCCAACAGGTTGGAATAATGCGTCAGGTCAGGCAATTACTCAGAACCCTTACCCATATATTGCGAATAATCAAACCCCTTATATTGCTAATGCTCAACAGCCTTATCCTTATATTGCGAATAACCAGACTCCATATATTGCAAATGGTCAACAACCATATCCGTATATAGCAAACAGTCAGACTCCTTATATAGCAAACGGTCAACAACCTTATCCATATCAGGCAAATAGTCAGACTCCTTATATTGCTAACGCACAACAACCGTATCCATATATTGCGAATAGTCAATCACCATATATTGCTAATGCAAGACAACCTGCAAAATATCAGAATCCTGTAAATGGACAACAACCCTATATTGCAAATGGTCAAAGAAATGAGTCATACAGAAATCCTGTAAACTATCAGACACCTTATATTGCAAATGCTAGACAACCTGCACATTATAGGAATCCTGTAAGTTATCGTGTGCCTTATATTGCAAATGGTCAACAACCATTTACCTATAATGCAAGGTATCCGGCAACATATCCGGCAAATGCTCAGCAACCATTCACCTACAATGCAAGGTATCCTGCAACATATCCGGCAAATGCAAGACAACCATTTACATATAATGCAAGATATCCTGCAAATGCAACATATCCTGCAAACGGACAACAACCGTCTACATATCCGTTCTTGTATAATGCACCTTATCCATTCTTCCAACCATTTGGTGGCGGCGGTGGTTCACCTAACATGAACTTGAAATAATGGAGTATATAATGAATAAAACGGAGAACACACAATGGCTATAGGATTTTACTGGACAAGTGCTCAAGGTAACACTAGGTCACCGTTTACTTATCAAGTCCCATTTACATATCGTGTGCCTTACATTGCAAATGGTAGGTCACCATTTACTTATCAAGCATCATATCGTGTGCCTTATATTGCGAATGGTAGAAGTCCTTTCACATATCAAGCATCATATCGTGTGCCTTACATTGCAAATGGTAGGTCACCGTTTACATATAATGCAAGGTATCCGGCAGGTTATAGAAATCCGGTAAGTTATCGAGTTCCGTTTACATATTCAAATAGACAACCTGCATTATATCAGAATCCTGTAATTTATCAAGTTCCGTTTACTTACAACAATAGGTCTCCGTTTACATACAGAAACCCTGTAGATTATAGAATACCGTTTACATATCAGTCAAGACAACCAGGCACATATCAGAGAACAGGACAAACTCCATTCACTTATCAGAATAGACAACCTGGAACATATGAAACACAAGGTCAAACACCATTTACCTATCAAAACAGGCAACCAGGAACATATGATAGGCAAGGACAGACTCCATTCACTTATCAGAATAGACAACCTGGAACATATGCAAGACAAGGTCAGACTCCATTCACTTATCAGAATAGACAACCTGGAACATATGCTACACAAGGTAGAACACCAGTGTCTCGTTGGGATGGAGTTTTATCACAAACTTGGCCAGCAGCTCCGTTTGATGCTACAAACTCATAAATCAACTCATAAAATAACACCTAAATATCTGTATTAAACAAACTTAATACAGGTATTTTATGGCAGCTGATTCTAAATTTATTGACATCAAAACAGTTGAAGATGTTGATAAGATAAAACAAATAGATTTCTCAGATGTAGAGAACGCATTCTCTATAAGAAACAAAGAAGATTCTGAACACTATCATTTAGGAAGTCTAAATGTGAATCGTGTTATGAAAGATATCAATCCTTGTTATCAAGTTCTTAAAAAAGTATTCGAAGAGAAAAAAATACCACCTCTTAAATTATTTACATATGGTGATGTAATAAATGATAGAAGAGGAAATACAATGTTGACTATGCACGGTTTAAAACACCATTCTCTAGTATATAACGCATTCCTACCTTATGGTTATACTTGTGCTCCAACTCCAGAAATGTTTCCAACAGGAACAAATACATCTGTAATTAGAACAGAAGAAGACCCAAATGGAGAAAGGTCTATAAATTATTATGCAGTAGAAAAAGATGAAGAAGATAGTCAATCTCAACCACAAAAAACACTTTGGGATAGTTCTTACTATCACGCTGCGAAAGCACACTGGTTAACTCAAAGTATAATTGAAGATGGTTTATGGGCACCAATACAAGGAATTATTTTAAAAGATACTTCATGGATTGATGAAAACAATCCAGATGAAAAGTATAAATTCTATGTTCATCCAGGTTCTGTTCGTTCAGGTGTTATTGAAGAAATGCAAGACCCTAGTATGATGTGTCATTTCTTTGACCCACATAACAAGGTTCCTGATGTTGAACCAGCAACAGTAGATGAGTTTTTGGATTATTGGAAAGACTTACTTGAAAAAAGAAATATAGAACAAGACAATCTATCTTTTATTATAACAGGTGGAGTTATAGAGGTAAGCAGTGAGTTTGCAAATGTGTCTGATTTTAGGCCTAAAATATATGAGTTTAATAAGAAAGTTCATAAACTTGCAAAAGGTAAACCTCTAAACATATACATTGGTTATGACTCAACACATAATCAATTAGAAGAATTAACCAAGTTCTCCATAGAAGACTCAATTAAACAAAGTTTTTCTGCAAATACAAAAACAAATCGATTCATTCCTGAGATAAAAATGCTTGACTATTCTAAGATTCCAGTGTATAATAGGGAGTATGCAAATCAATCTACTGCGTTTACATACAGTAGATTTTTGATACCTTACTTAGAGAATTATGAAGGATTCAGTATGTTTCTTGATGATGATATTCTTTTTGAAGAGAATTTATTACCAATGTTCTACTATCTAAATCCTGATGATGCGGTTGCGTGTATTCAATACCCACAATATAAACACGATTCTGTTAAGTTTAATGGTGAAATAAACATAGATTATCCATGTAAGTTGTGGTCTTCATTAATGATATTTAATAATGGACATGAAGACTGTAAGAAACTAACACCAGAAGTTGTTAATACATGGACAGGTGCTCAGTTGCATCAGTTCGAATGGACAGATAAATTGAGTAAGATACCTGAACACTATATTTTTACTGAAGGATATGATAATCCAGAAACCAAATGGGGTTGTTCTGGTTATCATTATACAAGAGGTGGTCCTTGGATAGATAACATGGACACATCTAATATTAAAAGACTATCACACTATGAGAAAATAAAGACTCGTAGAGACAACCTAAATAATTTGAAGAGAGGATAAATTATGAATGATATAAAAAACGCTTTAGTTTTTTGTGAGAACAGAAATCTTTGGATAAGAAAACCAAACGGACTTGAATACGAATTTCAGAATGTTGATAAACCTGCATTAGGTTTTGAATTTGATGTTGTAATATATGATGAGATGGAAAGTAAAATTCTTAAATGGGACCCAAATAAAAATTTTGACGAACAAGAAATAGTTCCTTTAAATGAAAGTGAGAAAGAACTTTGTGAACAATATATTGCAAATTCAGAAGCACCAGAAGGAATAAATCTACACAATCAATATGTAGAAAGACTTGGTGATTATTGCAGACAACAACAAGAAGAAGTTCGAATGACTTATGGTTTCCGTGATATGGAAATGGTATTGGTTGCTGGTAGAGAGGGTTCAAATCATCCTATGAGAGGAAATGCCAGAAGAGTATTAGAGTATGTTGATAATACACATCAAATATTTGCTTCGGTAACTGATGAAATCTTTGCAACTAAAGAAGAACTACTTAAAGATTATGATGTTTATAGAAGACAGATACCTCAATCGTCTATGGCTACAGGCCATGCCGAATTAGGTAATGCCTAAAGATGCAAGTCGTTCACATTGATAAACCCTTTAAGATACAGGACATGCCTTTAAAAGATGTCTATGTATTAGATAATTGGTTATCAACTGAACTACATCAACACTTCGATAAACTAATTTCTAATAATTCTTGGTGGTCTAAAACAAATCAAGTAGGCAGTAATAGTCCTACAGGTCTTCCACACCATTCTTTTTGGGGTGCGTCTTTCTTTAGAGACAACTATGAAATAGAACATGACATGGAACCTCTACATACATATTTTGTTAAATCTATTATAGAAAGACTTGAAGTTGAATTTGGATTTAAATATACTCGTTTTCAATATGCAGGCCTAAACTCACAAACACAAGGTTGTCCAGGAACAATACATACAGACTGTTCAAATGATGACGCATGGAATATATCCTTTCTATATTACCCAAATAGATTTTGGAATCCAAAATGGGGTGGGACATTAAGATTGCTTGATGAACCACATCAAGGTTTAGATGGAAGACAAGAACATATTGAGAAACATCAGATAGCCGAAGTAGAGTTTGTTCCAAATCGACTAGTTATATTTGACGGAAGAATACCTCATGGTGCAGATGCACCAAATGAAAGTGCAAGATATATGGATAGAAAATCTTTAGTAATAAGAGGAGATGAGGTAGAATTAATAAAAAACACAGAGGTGTTGTATAAATCTTATAGAAGGCCAATGACAGAATGGGCCGCTGGAACACACCTACAACCTTACTTTTAAAATGCCAACAATAGAATTTACATGTTATAACGATAGAACTCTAAAAGAGACTAGACCTATTCTTGCGTCTAAAGTCCAACCAGAATGGTGGAAAGGGTTGAAAATTAATGAGATAGTCAGAGGTGATAAACAACAGACTATTAGAGCATGTCCAGCTATGCAAGATTGGTTGACTATGGGGTATTACCTAATTGCAGAAAAGGATATGTATGTTCAAATAGGTAGAGACAAATATGATGAGAGTGGAAAGGCTTCTGTTGCATGGTCATATGAAGACCCAAAATTAGGTTCGTCATCTCATCCAGACACACAATTTGGAAATGCGTTCGAACCTGAAAAAAGAGCTGGACTTCCAGTGAAAGACGCATTCAAATTTAGGAATGCCTGGAATATAAAAACCCCACCTGGTTATTCTTGTTTATATCTTGACCCATTTTTACATCAAAACAATTTCTTTAGTGTATGGCCAGGTATAATAGACACTGATAAGTTTAATTTAAATATGGATAATTCACAAGTTATATTTTATCCTAAAGTAGACCATTCATTTGTCATAAAGAAAGGAACTCCTTTAACTCAAATCATACCATTTAGAAGAGAAGAATGGAATTCTTCTGCTCAGGTTAAAGACCCAAAAACATTTATAGACAATTTATCTGATGTGACATCTGTATATGGACCTGATAAACCAGTCACTTTACATATGGAATATGCAGAATGGCAAGAAAAAGATAGGAAAGAAAAAGAAAAATTCAATGAGAGCAGAATTGCAACAGACGCTCTTATGGAAAATGCAAAAGGTAATAAAATTAGAAAGTCTGTTCAAGGTGCCATAAACGAGGCAAATCTATTAGAAGCAAATGGATTAGGTCCTTATAGAAAAGTTGGAATGCACATGCCTAAAACTAAACTATACAAGAATAAAGGTAATGAATTGGATATAGAGATACCACCAGAATGCCCTATGCACAAGAAAACAGAAGAGTCTCCTGAAATTCAATTAGAAATGGACTTCAATGATAAACAACGAGAGTTAACAGATTTAAATTGGGACGGTTCGGAGTCAAAGAAAATAGATAGAGATTAGATTATGTCAGTTAAATTTTTTGCACCTCAGATGGTGTTTATAAGAGACTTGTTAGACCCAAGTTTAGGTGACATTGGTGTTGATGATAATTATATAAGTCTTCTTAAAAGAACTATAGATGAAATGAGGAGTGATGACCCAATAGGAAGAAGAATTTCAAATGCAGATACAGGTTGGCAATCAAATGACGGTTGTGAAGACCATCCAGCCTTTGTAAAATTAATGAGATGTATAAGAGAATCTCTTTATGAAGAAGTTTGGCCTTTTTGGGGATTAGATAGAAATAAGGGTCATATGGTTGAAATGCACAACTCATGGGCAAATATAAATGATAAGGGTGCCTGGAATAAACCACACAAACACAATGGTTGTTGGATGTCTGGTGCCTTTTATATAAATGCACAAGGAGATGAGGGTGATTTCATAGCAATGTCAGATTCAGATAGAGTAATGGGTGATTTTCCACATTCACAAAGAATGCAAGAGACTGAAAATTTAAGACCTAAAACAGGAATGTTGTATATGTTTCCTAGTGGTTTGTCTCACATGGTTGCACCAAATACAACTGATAATGATAGATATAGTATATCATTTAATGTAGGATTTAGATACAAAGGAGAAAGACCAACAGGAGATATTCCAAATTGGCGTTGGGATGAAACTCTTTTTGATATCACACCAGACGGAAAACTTATACAAGTATCTACTGCAGAAGAATAAGATTCCATAAATAGTTGTATGGAATTAATCATAGACGCTCATGTAATTTGGAATATACTCTTAACGCTGATATTAGCACCGTTAGGATTTCTTGTAAGGTCGGTTTTGTCTGAACAAAAACGATTGGACATTCTTGTCAATAAAACAAGAGAAGAAGTTGCTAGAGACTATGTGACTAGACAAGAGATTGAACAAGACTTTGAACGACTAGCAAGACAACTTCAAAGAATTGATGAGAAAATCGACAGACTTCAAAGTAAAACCTATTTCCAAGATTAGGATTCGTATAAATAGTAGTAGACCTTAAAATGGAATATTACTATGGCAACACCAAATAGCAAAGCAACTTTCAAAGAATACATCAAAAGAAAACTCGGTGCGCCTGTTCTGGAAATCAATGTCGATGACGACCAATTTGAAGATAGAATGGATGAGGCAATACAGTGGTTTCAAGAGTATCACTATGATGGTTCTATAAAAACATACTTAAAACATGAGTTAACCGACTCAGAACTAACACAAATGAAGACGGATACGAGTATGACATCGTCTCCAGCTGGTTCACACGACTACTCAAACACTGCATTTAAAGAACAACAGAATTATATTGTTCTTCCAGAGTTCGTTCTTGCAGTTAATAACATATTTCCTTTCAACGATAAACACAATTTAAATATGTTTGACTTACGATATCAATTAAGACTAAATGATATCTATGATTTAACATCAACAAACATTCTAAACTATTCAATGGTTCAACAACACATTAGTATGTTAGATGATATACTAGTTGGAAAAACACCAATCAGATATAACACACATCAAAATAGACTATACTTAGATATGGCTACATCAAATGTATCTGCAGGTGAGTATATCATTATTGAATGTTATAGAAAATTAGACCCCACAGACATGACAGATATCTATAATGATATGTGGTTGAAAAAATATGCAACTGCATTAGTCAAGTATCAGTGGGCAGAAAACTTATCTAAGTTCTCAGGAGTTGCACTACCAGGTGGTGTCACACTTGATGCTGAGAGAATGAAAACTGAAGCACAAGAAGAGATTACAAGATTAGAAGAAGAGTCAAGATTAAATCATCAAATGATGCCAATCGACTTAATGGGATAATATTATGCCGACAAATGTATACTTTAACCATGCAGTTAATACTGAACAACACCTCTATGAGGATTTAGTTGTTGAATCACTTAGATTCTATGGTCATGAAACATACTATCTACCAAGACAGATAATAGAAGAAGATAGTATTCTTGGTGAAGATGTGCAATCAACATTCGGTGATGCGTATTCTGTAGAAATGTATTTAGATAATGTTGAGGGGTTTGAAGGAGAGGACCTATTCTCTAAGTTTGGTATTCAAACACAAGAAGAATGCACATTTACACTTGCACTTAGAACATGGGAAAGATTCATTTCATTAGACTCCAACTTAGTCACATCACTTAGACCAAATGAGGGAGACTTAGTATACTTCCCTATGTCTGGTTCTATGTTTGAAATCAGATATGTCGAAGACCAAAATCCTTTCTTTCAGATAGGAAAACTTTTTGTATTCAAACTTAAATGCACATTATTCGAATACAGTGGAGAAGACTTCGATACAAACATTGATGCAATTGACATTGTTGAAGACCAACAAGCATATACAATTCAATTAACAATGAATTCAAGTGGTTCAGGTGATTACGCAGCGAATGAATCAATTAAGATTGGTTCAACAGTAATTGGTGAAGTCACATCTTGGAAAGCGTCTACACATCTACTTACAGTTAAAGATGTCACCACAACGATTCAGGTTGGTGATACGATAGAGGGTGCTGTTAACGGTGCATCTTATACAGTTGCAAGTATTAGAGACATTCTAACTATGAATGACGGAACAGGTGCTGATAATGCAGATTTAGAAACTACTGCAGACAACTACTTAGACTTCTCAGAAACAAACCCATTTGGTGAGGTTACATAATGATAGAAAAAATAATTGCAGATACACTTAATGTAAAAGAAGATGTTATTAAAGACGATTCAAACTTTGTAGAAGATTTAGGTGCAGACTCACTTAACATTGTTGAACTAGTTATGCAAGTTGAAGAAAACTACGACATGGAAATTTCTGATGATGATGCAGAAACATTACATACAGTTGCAGACTTGAAACAGTATATAGAGGACTATTCATAATGTTTGGTACCTATTTTTATAATGAAACAATCAAAAGGTCTGTTTCTATATTTGGAACTTTGTTTAATAACATAACTCTCAAAAAAATCAAATCAGATGGAACAATTCTTGGAGAACAGATAGTTCCTATATCATATGGTCCAAAACAAAAATGGTTAGAAAGAATCAATGTTGACCCAAAACAGAGAGATGGCAATATTACAGGCATGACATTTCCTCGAATGGCATTCGAGTTATCTGGTATAGAATATGATGCAACTCGTCAACAAAACAAATTAATTAGAAGTCAGAAAAGCACCTTAGAATCAGATGGTGTTAAAAGAGCATTTCAATATAATCCTGCACCATATACATTAACCTTTAAGTTAAGTATTATGACTAAGAATATGAATGATGCACTACAAATTGTAGAACAAATCATACCATATTTTCAACCAGAGTATACAGTCACAATGAAGATGATTGATTCTATGACTGATTATAGAGATGTTCCAATCACTTTAGAATCTGTTGCATTTGAAGATAACTATGAGAGTGGTTATGAAGAAAGAAGATTTATAGAATATTCTTTAGACTTTAAAATGAAACTATACTTCTTTGGACCTGTTTACACTGGTGATGTTATTAAGAGTGTTATCGAAAGAGACTATATTAATACAGATAAGGGTGGATTCACATCAACTCAAATTACTGGTTCAGGTCTTGTAAAAGAAGTTAAACACTATGAACCTGCATTCGAAGAAGTTGCAAATGCTGTAAGTAATTCAACTACAGTGACCTTTGCAAATGCAATAAATAGTAAGATAAGTGCAAACGATGAAGTATTCGGAACAAACTTAACTACGAATCCTACAATATCATCAATTGCAAATGATAAAAAATCAATAGTATTGTCGACTGCAGTGACTATTGATGCACTTACGAAGTTATTATTCGTTGGTTCAGTAGACCCAGGTGATACATTCGTAGTTGCAGAAACAGTGAATTTTTATGATGATGGAGGTTCTACAACATATAGTGAAGACCTCGCAAGTGATGCTTAATTATGCCAAAAGATATAGATAAAAAATTGGATGATGTCCTAGACATTCAACAAACAATCAAAAAAGAGACAACTGCAGTAGTTGTTCCTAAAGAAAGGTCTCAAAACATTGAGACTGATTACAAATACACTAGAGAAAACTTATATGGTCTTGTCGAAAGAGGACAAGATGCCATTGAAGGAATCTTAGATGTCTGTAAAGAGACGGAGAATCCTCGTGCATATGAAGTTGCAGGTCAATTAATCAAAACAGTCGGTGAAACTGCAGAGAAACTCATCGATGTTCAACAAAAACTTAAAAAATTAGAAGATGAAAATGAAAGTATTAAGACACAACACAATCACTTGTATGTCGGAAATACTGCAGAACTCCAGAAGTTCTTAAAGAAAAACAAATAGTGAAGAAATATTTTTATAATTCCACCAGACAGATGGAACCTACAGTTGAAAATTGTTTTTGGGACTTTAATAGAACCAATGCCTATGAAAAGTGGATTAAAGAAAATGTTGAAGATAAAGTTGTTTGTGATTTAGGAACAGGAAGTGGTATTCTATGTTATCTTGCATACTATTACGGTGCTAAACATGTTTATGGTTGTGAGATAAGAGAAGAGATAGTCGAAGATTTAACTAATAGATTTAAAGATTTTCCAATAACTATAGTTCATTGTGATGTATTAGAAGATGAATGGCCAGAAGCAGACATATATCTACAAGAATTTATTGCAAGTCCTTTTATAGGTGAGAATATAGAATTACTATTCAAAGAAACTGTAAAAAGGGAATTAGAAGATAGATTATATCCAAATATCATATCAATATACAATGGTGAGGGTGATAACGATGGTTTTAAAATATCAACAAACGATGACTTTTTAGAGGGGTCAAAACACTTTATAGATTACTTAGATTTTGAAGAAAAATCTCCAAGAGAAGGAAGAAAACTTTGGTCGAATAATGTATCAGAAACATCTCTTCATTGGACTGGTCACTTAAAAGATTGGAATAATAAAGTTTTACATGATATGGGTGTAGTTGAAGAGGATGACGGAACAATAACAGGAAAGGTATTGTGGGAAATGTCGTTTGATGGAAAATATCCTATATCTAATTTTTCTCAATCATACAGTCATTGGGCAATAGATAGAATGGACACTTTAAGATACAGAAGATTGGAAGCGGGTTTAAGATAATGGTTCAACCAAAAAATGAAGGATACTTAGGTAACACTCTCATTAAAAGAAGTGGTGTTGAGACTAAGTATTCAGACAAAGAGATGGCAGAGTATGTGAAATGTTCACAAGACCCTTGTCATTTTATAGAAAACTATACACAAATTATCTCACTAGATGAGGGTATGGTTCCTTTTAAACTTCGTGGGTACCAAGACAAACTTATAGAACATTATAATGCAAATCGTTTTAATATCGTTCTTGCATCTCGTCAATCAGGTAAATCTATAACATCTTGTGCATATCTACTATGGTTCTTACTGTTTAATCCAGAAGTCACTGTTGCTGTTTTGGCAAACAAAGGTGCAATTGCAAGAGAGATGATTGCAAGAATGGTAACCATGTTGGAAAGTGTTCCCTTTTTCCTACAACCTGGTGTAAAAATTCTCAACAAAGGGTCCATAGAATTTGCAAACGATTCAAAAGTAGTCGCCGCGGCAACTTCCAGTTCTAGTATCCGTGGATTGTCTATTAACCTCTTGTATCTTGACGAGTTTGCATTCGTTGATGATGCAGAGACATTTTATACTGCAACATATCCTGTTGTCACATCAGGTAAAGATTCAAAGGTTATCATAACATCTACTGCAAATGGTGTTGGTAATATGTTCTATAAAATATATCAAAGTGCCGTTCATGACCAATCAGAGTATAAACACTTTACGATTAGTTGGGACGATGTGCCAGGTCGAGATGACGAATGGAAGAAAGAGACAATTGCAAACACATCAGAGGCACAATTTGAACAAGAATATGGTAATAGTTTCTTAGGAACAGGTAATACTCTTATAAATGCAAACACATTATTAGGAATGATGGCAAAAGAACCTGATTGGAATAAAGATAATGTAAATGTATATGAAAAACCTAAAGAAGGACACTCTTATATTTGCACGGTTGATGTATCTAAAGGTCGTGGAATAGACTATTCTACATTTACTATTACTGATATATCAGTCAAACCATTCAGAACAGTATGCACATATAGAGATAATATGATATCTCCTATGTTATTTCCAGACTTAATAGCTAAGTATGCAAGACCATATAACGAAGCATTAGTAATAATAGAGAACAATGCAGAGGGTGGAATGGTTGCAACTCAGATGCACTATGACATAGAATATCCAAATGTATTTACACAAGGAATGAGTAAAGCAGAAGATATTGGTGTCACTATGACTAAGAAAATTAAAAGAATTGGTTGTTCTACATTAAAAGAACTATTAGAAGAGAATAGAATGGAGTTATGTGATAGAAATACCATTACCGAACTTATGACTTTTATAAGTAAAGGTAATAGTTTTGAAGCCGATAGAGGGTTTCACGATGATATGGTTATGAACCTAGTCTTATTCTCTTGGTTTGTCACAACAGACCACTTCTTCCACTTAACTGATAGACAAGTTAAAGAACTATTATACGCAGAACAACAAAAATTAATTGAAGACGATATACTACCACCAGGAATATTCGATACAGGACAGAACAATACAGAGTCCTTTGTCGATGCAGACGGTGATAGATGGTTTTTAGATTAACTAAATACAATATAACCATGTAAAAAGGGTTTCATTGGGTATTATAAACTTATAAATAATCTAGTAAACAAACTTTTTACATTAACAGGAGAAAAGTATGGCATTTCAAGTATCACCAGGAGTTCAAGTCTCAGAGATAGACTTAACAAATGTTGTGCCTGCAGTTTCAAGCACGACTGGTGCTTTTGCAGGTCAATTTCAGTGGGGACCTGTTGATGAAGTAAAAACAGTTTCAGATAGTAAGGGTTTGATAGATGAGTTTTCGTCACCTGCAAATACCGATGCTGGAGCTGAAGACTTTTATTCAGCAGAAGCATTCTTGAAGTATGGGTCATCATTAAGAGTAGTTAGAATTTCCAACGGAGCAAAAAGTGCTAACGCGGCTGGAGCAACATCAGCTATTCTTAAAAACGATGCAGAATACACAAGCACCTACAAAGGTGGAACCCAAGCCGGCACAGTCGGTGCGTGGGTAGCAAGATATGCGGGTTCTCTAGGAAACAATTTAAAAGTTTCCCTTTGTGCGTCAGCGAACGCATATTTTAACGATGCAGTTACCACAGTAAATGGAACTGAAGCGGTTGGTCAGACTACTATAACAGTCTCAGCTTCTAATGTGTTTAACATTAGAGACCAGGTTAAATTCCAAGGCGACGATAACTTCTATAGAGTTCTATCAAAACCAAGTTCAACCACTATAACAATCGAAGCATTAAATCAACCACAAGGAACTGGACTATTAGTTAACCAGACTGCAGGACAAAATATCGATAGATATTGGGAATTCCACAATTTGTTTGACAAAACACCAGGAACTTCAGCAGGACAAACCCAAGCGGGTGGAGCTGCAGATGAGGTTCATGTAGTTGTTGTAGACGAAGATGGCGGAATAACAGGAACAGCACATAGCGTTTTAGAAACACACGCATTTATGTCATTGGCATCAGATGCAAAAGGTCCTGACGGAAAATCTAATTACTACAAAAATGTAATTGAAAGAGAATCTTCATGGATTTGGTGGTCTGGACACGAATCAACAGTTATTGCAAGTGCTGTAGCAAATACAACACACGCGGCGTCAGTATCAGGAACAGCATTCCTAAGACCAGCATTACCACTAAATGCTTCAATTTCAGGTGGTTCAGATGGACTAAGTCCAACTGCAGGTCTAAAATATGGTGCATGGGATACTTTCTTCTCAGACGGAGATACAGTAGATATCTCTTTCCTAATTTGTGGTTCAACAAGAACTACTACAGGTTCAGCTGACCAAGATATACTTGCAGACCATAACACAATAGTAAATCAAGGTATATTACTTGCAGAGTCAAGAAAAGACTGCATGTTTATATGTTCACCAAGAAAAGCATCAATAGTTGATGTTAGTTCAGAATCAACACAAACAACCAATGTTAAAGCTGATTTTGCAAATGTTTCTTCAAGTTCATATGCAGTGTTAGATTCAGGTTGGGTATATCAATACGACAGATTCAACGACAGATATTGCTGGGTTCCAGGAAACGGACACACAGCAGGTATCATGGCAAGGGCAGACTTACTAAGAGACCCTTGGTTCTCACCTGCTGGATTCAGCAGAGGTCAATACCTAGGTATTACTAAACTTGCTTACAATCCTAAACAAGCAAGTAGAGATGACTTATATCGTGCAAGAATTAACCCAATAGTGACATTCCCAGGACAGGGAACAGTTCTATTTGGAGACAAAACTGCATTAACAGTACCATCTGCATTTGATAGAATCAATGTAAGAAGACTGTTCATCGTATTAGAAAAGGCAATTTCACAAGCTGCTCAAGCACAACTCTTTGAATTCAACGATGCGTTCACAAGAGCACAGTTTAGAAGTGCTGTAGAACCTTTCCTAAGAGATGTGAAAAACAGAAGAGGACTAGTAGACTTCTCAGTATTATGTGATGAAACAAACAACACTGATACAGTTATTGATAGAAATGAATTCGTTTGTTCTATCTTTGTAAAACCTGCTCGTTCTATTAACTATATAACATTAAACTTTGTAGCTGCTAGAAGTGGTGTAGAGTTTAGTGAAATCTATTCAGCAGTTTAACAGGAGTATAAAGAATGGCAACAATAGACCAATTTAAAGCGAACTTAATCGGAGGTGGACCAAGAGCCAACCGATTCAAAGTTTTTGTTCCTAGAACAGGAAACAAAATTGAATTCTTGTGTAAAGCTTCTACTCTACCAGGTTCATCTTTTGGAGAGACGACTGTAAAATATATGGGTAATACTTTAAAATTACCTGGTGACAGAGCCTTTGAAAATTGGACAACAACAATCATCAATGATGTTAACTTTGAAGTTAGAACAGGTCTTGAATCTTGGATGAATGAGATACAAGGCACTGGAACTGGTGAAGGCTCAACAAGTCTTGACTACTTAGTAGACAGAGCTTTTGTTGAACAATTAGATAAATCGGATGCAGTGTTAGCTCGATATGAGTTCTTTAACATGTATCCACAATCAGTTGCACCAATAACATTAGACTATGATAATGGTGACGCGGTACAGACATTTGATGCAGTATTCTCTTTTTCCCATTGGGAAAGAGTAGTTTAATAAGTGAGATAACACCTAAAATGGTGTTATAAATAATAGTATGGAATTATTCGGGTTTGAAATCACTCGTAAAAGAGACGAGTTAAGAGCAACAGAGGTTGATAAAAAAGCAATCTCTTTTGTGCCTCCAGTCGATGATGATGGCACACCAGTTATACAATCACAACCAGGTGGTTTTATTACAGGTGGTGCATATGGGTCATACATCGATATGGAAGGCGGTATTAAGAATGAGGCAGAACTCATTCGTAGATACCGTGAGATATCCTTAATACCTGAATGTGATTCAGCAATAGAGGATATCGTTAATGAGTGTATCACATCTGACACTTCGGATAGGATAGTTTCACTCGACCTCAGAGATGTAAAGCTCTCTGATAGCATCAAAGATAAGGTGCAAGACGAGTTTTATCACATCCTAAACATCATGAGATTCAATCAGAACTCTCATGAATTATTCAGAAAATGGTACATCGATGGTAGAGTCTACTTCCATAAGGTCGTGGATTCGAAACGACCTAAGGCAGGTATCGTTGACATCAGAAATATTGACCCTATAAAGATTAAGAAAGTTCGTAATATTGAGAAAGACAGAGACAATAAGACGAATGTTGAAAAGATTACAAAGATGGAAGAGTTCTATCTTTTCAACGATAGAGGTTTTGATAAGAGTGGTTCTGGAGAAGGAAACACTGTTAAAATTGCACCAGAGGCAGTATGTTATACAACTTCTGGTCTACTAGACTACACTAAAAATGTTGTAGTTGGTTATCTTCATAAAGCAATGAAGACTGCAAATCAACTATCTATGATAGAAGATGCACTTGTTATCTATAGGATATCAAGAGCACCAGAAAGAAGAATCTTCTACATCGATGTTGGTAACTTGCCAAAAGCAAAGGCAGAACAATACTTATCAGAAGTTATGAACAAGTATAGAAATAAACTTGTTTATAACGCACAGACAGGTGAAATCAAAGATGATAGAAAACACATGTCTATGATGGAAGATTTTTGGTTACCAAGAAGAGAGGGTGGAAGAGGAACAGAGATATCTACACTCCCAGGTGGTCAGAACTTAGATGATATTGCAGATATAGAATACTTCAAAAAGAAACTATATCGTGCATTAAATGTGCCTATATCTCGTATGGAATCAGATAATGGTTTCAATATGGGTAAGTCATCTGAGATTACGAGAGATGAATTGAAGTTTAATAAATTTACTAATAGACTTCAAAAGAAATTTGCAAGAGTATTCAACGATGTGTTGAGAACTCAGTTGATTCTGAAAGAGATTGTTTCTGCAGAAGAGTTTGATAAAATTAAAGATTTTATTCAATACGATTGGGCAACAGACAACCACTTTACAGAATTAAAAGATGCAGAGATTATACGAGAAAGAATGGACACACTTTCACAAGTAAGTGAGTATGTCGGCAAATATTACTCGAATGAGTATATTAGAAAGTATATCCTGAATCAAACGGAAGAGGATATCAAAATCATCGATGCTCAGATAGAGCAAGAGGGTGGTTCTGGTGACGATAGTGAAAACGAAGATGACTTCGGAGGATTTTAATAAATGAATGATATCGCAAAAGAAATAGTAGACCAAATAGAAGATGGTAAAATGGATAATGCCAAAGAAACAATCTTTAAAGGTTTACACCAAAAGGCTGCTGAGAACATCGACATGAAAAGAGTCGAAACTCAGGTAAATTGGATGGATAAGAAAGAAGAAGAGTAATGAAATCATTTCAACAGATGACAGAAGAACTAAACGAGGCAAAATCAATGTTGCCTGTTGGTCATAGACAACTTAAAAATGAAGTTGTATCTGTTGGTGATAAGACTTTTAACTTATCTTATTCACAAAAGGGTAATGATGTCTTTGTATTTTTAGAAGGAATGGACACAGGTGATGTATACGAAGACCTCAAAAGTGCTGAAGCACAAATGAAAGACATAAAAGATGTCTTAAAATCTATGGGGGAATCATTTTCCATAGAAGAATTTAAGGAGTTATTCAATGAAACTAATATCTGAATATAACGATTACGCAATATCACCTGTAATCATCGAACAAAACGAAAAAGGTGAGAAAGAATACTACATTGAAGGAGTATTCATGCAATCAGAAATTAAAAATAGAAACGGCAGAGTTTATCCAAAGAACATAATGGAGAAAGAAGTAGGTCGTTATAGAAAAGAATTCATTGAAAAAGACCGAGCATTCGGTGAGTTGGGACATCCAGAGGGACCAACTATTAATTTAGACAGAGTTTCCCATTTAATTACATCACTAGAAGAAGATGGTGATAATTATATAGGGAGAGCAAAGATTTTAAGCACTCCAAATGGTCAAATCGTAAGAAGTTTGATTTCAGATGGTGCTAAATTAGGTGTTTCATCAAGAGGACTAGGTTCACTAGAGTCAAAAGGTGATGCACAATATGTTAAGGGTGACTTTCAGCTGGCAACAGCTGCGGACATCGTAGCAGACCCAAGTGCTCCAGAGGCCTTCGTTGAAGGAATCTATGAAGGAGTAGAGTGGGTAATGGAGAACGGTTTACTTAAAGCTGTTGAACTTGAAGCAATGCAGAGAGAAATCCGCACTGTCCAAGCGTCAAAACTAGAGGAAACCAAATTAAATTTATGGAAAAGGTTCGTTGAGAGTCTATAACATATAAATAAAAAAGTAAACTATAAATAGTTTAATACTCATAACAGGAGAAAAAAATGGCAGAGTTAGAAAATAACCTAGAATCAACAGAAGAAGAAACTGTTGAAACAGTTGCGGAGGCAGGTCAACCTGACGCTAAGGCTGAAAAAGGTGACACAAAACCTGTTAAGCAAGGTTCATCCGACGAGGAGAAAATCGAATCGGGTAAGGGTGAGGTCGTTAAACCTGAAGAAAATCCTGTTGACAAATCAGTAGCATCAGTAAAAAAAGCTGGTGACGAAACTAAACAAGTTAAAGATGCAGTAAACAAATCTGCACCTGCTCCTGAGAAATCAGAAAAACTTAAAGAAGATGAAGATTCTGCGAAAGACGAAGTTAAAATGTCTAAAATGGAATCAATCAAGGCGATTGTCAACAACATGAAGGATATGACCAAAGAGGAACTTCAAAAAACTTTTGGTGAAATGTCAGAAGAAGAAGTTGACGAGACCTTGACTAAAGCAGAAGTCGCTAGAAAAATCGTTGAAATGCTTAAAGCAATGGATGAAGAAGCAGTTCTTAAAATTGCAGAGAAGTATGAAGACGAAGAAGAAGAAGACGATGATGACGATGACAATGACGAAATGGAAGAGTCAGTCGACACATCAGACTTAGAATCTTCATTAGTAGAGATAGAAGTTGAAGACGACCTCAATGCAATCTCAGAAGCACTCGACTTATCAGAAGAGAATGCAGAGAAAGCTAGAACAATCTTTAAAGCAGCTGTTCAATCAAAAGTTGCAGAGATTAAAGAGTCTTTAGAATCTCAGTATTCAGACGAATTAAAAACCTCAGTAGAAAAAGTCAAAGGTGACCTTGCGGAAGCAGTTGATAAATATCTTACATATTGTGCAGAAGAGTGGACGAAAGAAAACGAACTTGCAATAGAAAGAGGTTTGAGAGCGGAAATGACTGAAAACTTTATCGAAGGAATGAAAACATTGTTCACTGAACACTATGTTGAAGTACCAGAAGATAAGTATAATGTCATGGACGAACTCGCAAATAGACTCGATGAAATGGAACAAAAACTCGATTCAGAAGTTTCCAAGAATATGGAAGTTTCAGAAGAGTTAGATTCATTGAAGAGAGCAAATGTGGTCAGAGAAGCCTGTGAAGACTTAACTGAATCACAAAAAGAGAAAATGGAATCACTTTCAAACGGAGTAGACTTCAAAGATACAGCAGATTTCTCAGAGAAAGTTGCTGAAATCAAAGAAGCTTATTTCGGTCAAGTTGAGGGTGACAACATTGCAGAAGAAATGACTGTAGAAGAAGGAACAGGTTCTTTCGAAGATGATTCATCATCAGAAGAAGTTCTTGACCCAACTATTGCAAGATATTCATCTGCTATAAGTAAACTAAAACCATTAGGTTAATTTAAAGGAAAAATGTAAAAATGTTTTTATCAGAAAATTTACAAGAAAAATGGTCTCCTATACTTGAGCACTCAGATTTACCAAAAATCGAAGACAACTATAAGAGAGCTGTAACCGCAGTTATCCTTGAAAACCAAGAGAAAGCCCTAAACGAAGATAGAGCAACTCTTGAAGAAGCTGCACCTTTAAATGCTACTGGTTCTGCAATTAGTAATTGGGACCCAATCCTTATTTCACTAGTTCGTAGAGCTATGCCAAATCTCGTTGCTTACGACATTTGTGGTGTTCAACCAATGACAGGTCCAACAGGTCTTATCTTTGCTATGAAAGCAAGATATCATGACGATGTTAACGCGACTAGAGATAATATGTCAGAAGCTTTATTTAATGAAGCTCGTTCAACATACTCTAATTCGCCTCAAACAACTTCAACTTCTGTAGGTTCTGACCCAATTGGTGACCCATTCGACACATCATCTCCTTCATACGCAGACACTACTGGTGCTGGTATGTCAACAGCTAACGCTGAAGCATTAGGTGATGCGGCGGGCAACCATTTTGCAGAAATGGCTTTCACAATCGAGAAAGCAACTGTGACTGCAAAATCCAGAGCATTAAAAGCTGAGTATACACTCGAATTAGCACAAGACCTCAAAGCAATCCACGGTCTTGATGCAGAATCAGAATTGGCAAACATCTTATCATCTGAGATTCTTGCTGAAATCAACCGTGAAGTTATCAGAAATGTTAACATGCAGGCTAAAACAGGTGCGTCAGCAACTGCTTCAGCAGGTACTTTCAACTTAGATGTTGATGCAAACGGAAGATGGTCAGTTGAGAAATTCAAAGGTTTGATTTTCCAAATCGAAAGAGAAGCTAATGTAATAGCAAAAGAAACACGAAGAGGTAAAGGTAACTTTATTCTTTGTTCTTCTGATGTTGCATCTGCTCTTTCAATGGCAGGAGTATTAGATTACGCACCTGCTTTATCAACTTCTTTAAATGTTGATGACACAGGCAATACATTTGCTGGTGTTCTTAACGGTAAAGTTAAAGTATACATCGACCCTTATGCAGGTGTTGATTATATGACAGTTGGTTACAGAGGAAGCAATCCTTATGACGCTGGTCTATTCTATTGCCCATATGTTCCACTTCAAATGGTGAGAGCAGTTGGCGAGAATACTTTCCAACCGAAAATTGGTTTCAAAACAAGATACGGAATGGTATCTAATCCTTTTGTTGGTGCTACACCAGCTGACGGAATGGCAACTGCCGGAACAAACCAATACTACAGAAAGATGGCTGTTTCAAACATTCTATAATCTGTATAATCGATTTATCGATATTAAAATCCCCTCCTTTCGAGGGGATTTTTTTTGGTTCAGATAAACGAAACCCCAATCACTTCTAGCTCTTCAGCAGGTTAATTGGGGTCTCTATTCTAGGAACTTCGCACCTCACTATCGTCATTAGTTCTTGTGCCTGGTTTACCAGAGAGGTTGACGATTCCTCGGTTTCCTAAAAATCTCCGTCTGCAACTTGGACTACATTAAATCCTTTTGCTCTCCACATATCAACGACTTTATTTCTATCATCGAAGATTAAATCAATCTTACCACCTAAAGCAAAGAACTTGTCTGCTAAATGTGATTTGAACTCAGCATCATCTGAGAAGTCTCCATCAGGTCTCAAAAAGACTCCTTGATGGCCATCTCCAATCCATTCAGAGATTTGTTTCTCAGTGATAGCTCTTTCAGATTCATTTCTTGCAGAGAAAAATGCAACATTATCTCCTTGTGCAATAAATCTTTTTGCAATATCACACACCCATTGAACAGGTGTATCATTTACTGTTTCTTTTTTGAAAGAATTCCAATCTTTATTACCACCATTAACAAAATGTCTTCTATGTTCGACATCTGCAATAGTGCCGTCAACATCAAAAATGACAGTTTTTGGTGGAATTGTGTTGAATCTTTTAGTCATGTATACATTATATAAAAAAAGTGACCGCTTTGTCAACGCATAAATATAAATAGTTATGGAGAATACTATGAAACAATATGAAAAGACTGTTGATGTTTTAGAAGGACCTTGGGAATCGAAATCATTTCCAAAAGGAAAAGAAACAACTAAAAACATAATCAGCAGAAAGATAACAACAGTGTATAAAAAAGATGGTTATCTATGTGAAGAAATCAATCTAAGAGAGTATCGAGGTGAAGATTACCATGATACTTCAACAAGCAAGAGGATAATCAAACTTGACAACAACGATTAATAAATCTATTCTAAATAAGAATAACTTTAGATTACTTATAGACAAGATACCAACAGTTGAATACTATGTTCAATCTGTTAATATACCTGGTCTTGCATTCACTGAACTCAGACAAGGTGCTGGTGTTGGGTTAGACGCATATTTTCCAGGTGATAAAATTGAATTTGGTAAACTAAGTGTCAAATTCTTAGTAGATGAAGATTTAGAAAACTTCAAAGAAGTTTATGATTGGATGAATGCAATCGTTCCAATAAAAGACCCAGCAGATTATAGTGCCTACACAGCTACTCAAAAAACTTCATCAGGTTTAATGAGTGGTGTTGATAGTGATTTAAATCAGTATTCTGATATCACATTAGTGACAAATACAAATAAGAACATACCAAACAAGTTCTTTAGATTTCATGACTGTTTTCCTACATCATTAGGAGAACTAGAATTGATTTCTGGTTCAGATAGTGAACCAGTGACATGCCAAGTAGATTTTATATTCTCGTATTACGATATAGATTCTGGCTCTTAAATCCCCTTATAAATACTAGTATATTATGTTATAATGGTCGTATATGACTTTAGATGAAATTAAATTGATGTGGAAAGAAGACTGTATTGTCGATGATATAGAACTCGACAAATCAAGTCTCGATGTCCCTAAACTACATGCAAAGTATTCAGAACTACTTACTGATACTTTGGTCAAACTCAAACAATGCCAGTTTCAATATAACCTTATTCTTAAAGATAAATGGTTGTGGTATAATGGTAAGTTAGATAAAGAGACCATAGAGAAACATGGTTGGAAAGATGACCCATTTGATGGCATGAGAGTAATGAAAGCTGATATGCACTACTTCTTTAATTCAGATGAAGACTTAACCAAATTAAAAGCAAGAGAAGATTTACTAAAAATACAAATGGACTTTCTCAAAGAGTGTATGCAAAACATCACTTGGAGACACCAAACGATTAAGAATACAATCGATTGGAGAAAGTTTATGGCAGGACAATAATGTTATATCATAACTATCTATATGGATTACCAGCATTCTTTACAGATGAAGAATGTGAACTACTTATAGATATTGCAAGTCAAACTGAAATAAAAACAGGACAAGTAGGAAATCCAACCAATAAAAAAGGAGATAAAGGAACTGAAGATAACCGAATAAGAAGTTCTTCAGTATGTTGGTTTTTAGAAGATATGGTTCCTGCTCATATAGAACAGAAGATACACGATGCAATGTGTTTAGCAAATGAAGACACAGGTTGGAATTTTGATATTGCATATAGACAATCATATCAATATACAATATATAATTCTCCTGAAACAACTAAAAAGGATAAAGGAGATTTTTATACTTGGCATACAGATTCAGGTCCAGAAAGAGACGAACAAAATATGTTAAGAAAATTAAGTTTCACATTACAGTTATCATCTCCAGATGATTATGAGGGTGGTTATTTTCAATGGATGGAACCACAAAGAGCATTTGATTGCATGGATGATTCCCCTATTATAGATATGACTGACCACATCAAGACATTACCTTACTCAGTAAAAGATAAAGGTTCAATATTTTTCTTTCCTTCATATATGCACCATAGAGTCACACCTGTGACAAGAGGCCAAAGAAAATCCTTTGTCGGCTGGTGTGTAGGTAATAGTTATGTCTAATATAGTAAGAGTTTCTAAAATAGATGAGGTCTTTTTAAAAGTCCATTGTGATGATGGTCTTGCAAGAGACTTATTTGATTTCTTTTCTTTTACAGTTCCAAATGCAAAGTTCATGCCGTCTTATAGAAACAAATTTTGGGATGGTAAAGTTAGACTATTCTCTATCAAAACACATAAAATTTACATAGGTCTATTACCTTATATCGATGAATTCTGTAAAGAAAGAGGATTTGAATTCGAAGGAGTTGAAGAGGTTTTAGGTATTAAAGAGAGACAGCCTGAATTAGATGAATTTGTCAAGGGGCTTGACTTACCATTTGAACCTCGTGGATATCAATTAGAAGCATTAAAATCCAGTGTTCAGTATGGAAGACAACTTCTTTTATCTCCAACTGCATCTGGTAAATCTCTTATCATCTATATGTTGGCAAGATACTACAACAAGAAAACAATTATCATAGTGCCAACTACATCACTTGTAGAACAAATGTCAAAGGACTTTATAGATTATGGTTATAAAGAACCAGTCTGTAAGATATATCATGGTCAAGAAGTATTCGATGCACCTATAACAGTGACAACATGGCAGAGTTTTGCAAAGGCACCTAAAGAAGTATTACAATCATTTGATGTTGTAGTAGGAGATGAAGCACATCTATTTAAAGCACAAACACTGAAAGGTATCTTAGAGAAGATGAAGACTACTGCAATTAGAATAGGAACCACAGGAACTTTAGATGGTACCGAAGTTCATAGATTACAACTAGAGGGTCTTTTTGGTCCTGTTAAGAAAGTTATATCTTCTGCAGAGTTGATTGAAGAGGGTACGATTGCAAAAATTGACATACAAACCGTCATACTCCGTCATACTAAACAAAAAAAGATGTCATACCAAGATGAAATGAATTATCTAGTATCACATCAAGGTAGAAATCAGTTTATAACAAATCTAGTAGGAAGTTTAAGAGGTAATACATTAGTATTGTTTCAGTATGTAGAGAAACATGGTCAAGTCTTGTGGGAGATGTTTAACCCAATGGTAAGTAGAATGAACGGAACATTACACTATGTTTATGGTGGAACAGATACAGAAGATAGAGAAAATGTAAGAGAGATAGTAGAGAATAGTAAAAAGAAAAACAATGTTATACTTGCATCATATGGAACATTCTCAACTGGTGTTAATATTAAAAAGATTGATAATGTTGTATTTGCAAGTCCTTCAAAGTCAAGAATAAGAAACTTGCAATCGATTGGTAGAGGTCTTCGTAAGGCCGATGGTAAAGATAGTATGAGACTGTTTGACATTGCAGATGATTTACAATGTGAGAATCATACACTAAATCACTTGAAAGAAAGGATAAATATCTATAACGAGGAAAGTTTTCCTTATACAATCCAACAATTCGATTTAAAGTAATGACAAGACCATCAGATTTAACACCCAAACAATACGAAGTTTTAAAACTTAGAAATGGGTTAGAAGTAGTTGGTATGACAAGAGATACAGCACAAGGTATTGAAGTCACATTACCGATGGTATGCAGACTATCGGCAGGTGCCACACCAGTGGAAACACTTGCAACATTTTATCCTTATGCACCATTATCATCAGATACTACAGTGACAGTTCCTATAGACCACATTCTACATAGAAATGTAATGAATCAACAATACATTCCGTTTTATGATGAAGCAAGTTCTCAGTGGTTAGATATGTTAGAAAACAATTCTATACCTTTGATAAACGGAACTGCAAAAAGAAAATACATAGACAAAATTTTAAACAATTTAATTAATGAAGTATCAGAAGATTATGATTATGAGGACTTTGATTTAGAATTCGAAGAATCTCTCCCACCAATAGATAAGAAAAAACTACATTAGGTTTTATTTCCTTCTAAATAAGTGCGTATAAATTAGGTCTATATACCATTATACAAAATTTTTATAACTAAACTTTTAGGAAAACCATGACCACAGCAACTTTGATTGCGAAGAGCATGGTGCGAAAAGCTAGAGAAGTCAATCATATCATTCGACCTCAAAAACGAAAATTGATTGAAACTATCGAATTTCTAGTGCTGATGACTCTTCCGTTTGTAATACCATTTGTCGTTATATATTTCTCTCGTTGGGGAATATAAAATGTCCAAAAAACAAGTTGAAAAACTTAGAGATACTATGGAGATAACCACTCTTGTGGCTATCTTCATGCTCTCTGTTGTTTCAATTACAGGAATATCATAATGAAAGAAGAAAAAGTATTGCAAATAGTGAACCTTTCTCCTAGTGAATCAGTAATAGAACGAATTGTTGAAGTTCACCCAATGAAACAAATTGCAGTCATGTCAGTAGTGCAAGTTCTTGTATTCGCTTTTATGATGTTATCCTTTTGGTCAATAAACCTATTCTTATGAAACACTATATAATATACACAATGATGAGTTTATGTATGTTTTACCTTGCAATTGGTGAAATGGATAGAATGAGTCGTGCTACCGAGTTCATAACTACTAGTTATAGAGTTAAAGATGTTATCTCTTCCTAATGGTTCCCTAACCGGCAACATATTCATTTTATCATAAATTCCTCCTTTGTATAGTGGTTTTTTAATAAAAACTTAAAAAAAATAAATATAAAAACCACCTTACAGGACACAGGAAATTGTGTATAATGTATACATGACTACGAAAAAAGTAAACGAACACTATGTAAACAACAAAGAGTTCACTGCGGCTGTTGCTGAATACTCAGCAGGAATCAAAGAAGCCAAGGCCAATGACACTGAACTCCCTAAAATGTCTGAATACATAGGTGAATGTATCTACAAAATTGCTACTCGACTATCGACTAGACCCAATTTTATCAATTATACCTACAGAGACGAAATGATATGTGATGCAATCGAAAATTGTATTCAGTATATCGGAAACTTCAATGTAGAAAAGTCAAACAACGCATTTGCGTATATCACTCAGATATGCTATTATGCTTTCCTAAGAAGGATTCAAAAAGAAAAGAAACAAGTCTATATTAAACAGAAGACCATTGAAGAAAGTGGTATCACTATGGATGCTTTTGAAACTATCGATGGCCAACACGACCCAAGTTTATCGAACACGAATGTTGAATGGATGCAGGAGAACATGAATCGTGTTGAATATGAACCACGCAAGTCTAAAAGAAAGACTGCGGTAAAAAAGAAAAACTTAGAAAACTTTACTGAATGAAAATAGCATTGCTGAATGACACACACGCAGGTGTCCGAGGTGATATGGAGGCAATGGCCAAATACCAAGGTCGTTTCTATGAAGAAATATTCTTCCCATATCTAAAAGAAAACAATATAGACCATATCATTCATTTGGGTGATTACTTCGATAGAAGGAAGTATGTAAACTTTGCAACTCTAAAAGCCAATAGAGAACACTTTATAGAACCCTTAATAAAAAATGATATCTCTATGGACTTAATCATAGGGAATCATGACACTTATTATAAGTCTACAAATGATGTCAATGCACCACAACTATTGTTATTCAATGAGGCAAACATAAATGTAATTACAGAACCTTGTGTAAATGAATACGATGGTTTTAATATTGCAATGGTACCTTGGATTAATCCTGAAAACTATGCTGAGACTGTAGAATTTTTAAGAGCTGCAGAGGCAAGTTGGTGTATGGGTCATTTTGAGTTCGAAGGAGCTTTGATGATGCCAGGCATGACATGTCAACATGGATTTGACCACTCTTATGTAAAGAGATTTGAAAAAGTTTTATCAGGTCATTTTCATCAGAAATCAGAGTTTGCAAATATCAGATATCTAGGAAGTCAAATGCAATTTACTTGGTCAGATTATGGAGACCAAAAGTATTTTCATATCTTTGATACTGATACACAAGAACTAACACCAGTTTTAAACCCATTAACATTATTTGAGAAAGCCTTTTATGATGATTCTAAAGAATCATTTGAGACTATTGCAAATGCAGACTACAGTAATTATGCAGGAAAGTTTACAAAAGTTATTGTAGTTAATAAAGACAACCCTTATTGGTTTGATACTTTCTTAGATAAGATACACGCAGAAGGACCTCTTCATGTTTCTGTTGTTGATGATAATAAACATATGGACTTCTTCGAAGATGATGAGATAGAAGATGTTGAAGATACTCTTACTATACTTTCAAAGTATGTTGATTCACTAGACATACAAGGAAAGAAAAAACCCCTTAACGATATTATGCAAGGGTTATATAATGAAGCACTTGATGAACACTCTTACTTATGATAACATTTAGGAATATTAAATACAAAAATTTACTATCGTCTGGTAATACCTTTACCGAAATATCTTTAGATTCTAATGATACTACACTTATTCTTGGTGAGAATGGTGCAGGTAAATCTACCTTACTTGATGCACTATGTTTTGCATTATATGGTAAAGGGTTTAGAAATCTTAAAAAAGACTTATTAGTTAACTCACTTAATCAAAGAGATTTATTAGTAGAGTTAGAATTTTCAATTGGCAAAAGAGATTACAAAGTAATTCGTGGTGCCAAACCAAACAAGTTTGAATTGTATCTTAATGACACTTTCATTAATCAAGATGCAACCGTCAAAGACTACCAAGAACACTTAGAGAAGAACATACTCAAAATGAGTTATCGTTCTTTTACACAGGTGGCAATATTAGGTTCTGCCAACTTTACTCCTTTTATGCAGTTAAAAGCATTACATAGAAGAAAGTTAGTTGAAGACCTACTTGATATATCAATCTTTTCAACCATGATGGAGATTCTTCGTAAGAAGATTGCAAGTCATAAAGTTGAATTGAAAGATACTGAACATGAGATTGACTTATTAGAAGAGAGAGTCTCAGGACTCAATGAACAACTCAATGCACTCCGTGAAAATCGTAATGAAAAACTTGAAAAGTTTCAACACAATGTTGATGAAACAGAAACAAACATTACAAAACTTTTAGGAGACATAGATGAAAAGACGCAAGATGTGGTGGAGAAAAAATCCTCAATCGATAATAAAGACACGACTGAGACTAGACTCAAACAAGTTGTTGACATGGAGGCTAAACTTGAAGACGCTAGAAGAAAAGCAATTAAAGACATTAAATTCTATGAAGACAATGACAATTGTCCAACATGCAAACAAGGTTTAGAACATGAACACAAAGAGAAATGTATACAGGAAAAACAAACTAAGATTGCAGAAATCAAGGAGGCGGTGTCAACACTCGAAGAGCAAGTCACAGAAATCAATGGTGAACTACAACGAATCAACGGAGTCCAAGACGACATAAACACTATTCAAAAAGAAATTGGTTTATTACAGGCAGAAATAACATCTAATCAAAAATATACTCAGAAGATTAACAAAGAGATTGATGAGTTAAAGAATGAAGTAAATGCAAATGATGATGTTCAGGATAAGATTGATGATGTTGAAGAGAAGTTAAACATACTACATTCTAAAAAAGAATCTATGGTTGAGAAAGAACATTACTATGATATTGCATCAATGTTATTAAGAGACCAAGGTGTTAAACAAAAGATTATTAAACAGTATGTTCCTATTATGAATAAACTTATTAATAAGTATCTTGCACAATTAGAATTCTATGTGGGGTTTGAATTGAATGAGGCATTCGAAGAGACTATTAAGTCCAGATTTAGAGACGAATTCAAATACGATAACTTTTCACAAGGAGAAAAGATGAGAATTGACCTTGCATTACTATTCACATGGAGAAGTGTTGCAAGAATGAAGAACTCGGTTAACACTAACTTGTTGATATTAGATGAAGTTTTTGATTCTTCACTTGATGCACAAGGTACCGATGACTTCTTTAAGTTGTTGCATACACTTACAGAGAAAACCAATTGTTTTATTATCTCACATAAAGGTGATGCACTATATGATAAGTTTGAAAATGTTTTAAGATTTGAAAAACATAAGAACTTCTCCAGACTCGCAAGTTAATATAAATAGTATTATGAAATCTTTTCAACAATACACCACACCAAAACTAGAAGAAACTAGATTAGACTTACCTAAGCCTAAACTTATGGAAGCTTCTATTCTTAAACCTGATTATGTTATAGGTCATAAGTTCTTATATAAAGGTGGAATATCTGAAATGGATAAAGAAGGATTCGTATACGGAGATATCTTTACTGCAGTAAAACCAAACAACAATAACATCTTTATAGGAAAAGAAGATGGTGAATTTGAGAAATGGTTAGAATGCAACGGTAAGACCTTTCATATTAAAGGTTCTAAATCATACAAATCAGGTGATTTCAATCATGTAAAAGAAAGTGGTGATACACCAAGTGGTGCTCAGTGGGAAGAACTTATCATCTTTGAATACAATAAACTTAACAGACAGAAAAACGAAAAGGAAATAATACAAACTGCAGAAAGATTTGCATTACATTTACCACAGGCAAAAGAAATTGCAAAGAACTTTAATAAGAATCTATCAGAAAAAAGATTAGTTTCAACAGGTAAGGGTGGAATATCGGTAAGTCTATCTAACATTTATACTAGTGCGGGTGCTTCAAACAAAACACCGAAAACAGATATTGCAGGTTCATCCTTTAAAGAAAAGATATCACTTAAAAAAGAGGGTGGTTCTCAGTTAATGTCAGGTTCAAAAGGTGAGGCAATTGCAACTGTAAACGCTGCCTTATCACAAATGGGTGAACATAAACCTTTTGCAAAGGGGTTAACTAAGGCAATGGAAGAAGGAATGTCTTCTTTAATAACCAGAGAAACAGTCACATCATTAAACAAAAGGATAAAAGATGGTGAGTCAGACGAGGCAATCGTTGACTTCCAAAAGAAAGATACAGACAATAGAGAGTTAACTAATCTATTAGGTTCATACATTAACAATGATAGTGCCGCGAACAAATTATTCTCACTCAATATTATATTAGAGGCCTCAACAGGCAATGTTAAATTTGATGGTGGACAGGCCTCAGCAAATCTACTAGGTAAGTTTTCAGTTAAAGACTCATCAGTTCAAGTAGAACCAATAACATCTATCAACGATAGTATAATTAAAAAGTATGCAGGTTCAGTAAGACCTTATGTTGCATTCAAAAAGGGTGGTGGCAATTCAGCAGCTTATTCTGCTATGAGATTATCACTTAGAGAACAAGGTATAGAAAATTTACAGACATTGGTATTAAATGAGATAAATGGTATTGACGAATTCAATACTCTTCTTACAGAAGACTTCTTAGAAGAAGGAGCATTAGATATGATTAAGAGAGCAGGCAGTTGGGCAAAAGATTTAGGTCCTAAGGTTTGGAACAAGTTTCAGAATATGATTAAGAAAGTAATGCAGTCTATTACTAAAGCACTAAATAAAATTGCAAGTATGGGCAAAAGGATGTTCGAATCATTAATGAATTTTTTAGGACTAGAAATTAGTCATGTTAATAATGTTCCAGTGAATGTAAGTTTATAAAATATGTATCAATTAGTAGAAGAAGCCAGTAAAGTATTAAGACAACCACCAGAGATTTTCGATTTTGAAAATCCACCAGAAGACCCAAAAGAAATTGAAAAGAATATGGCAGAAGCCATGGATAAATTTGGTGGTCTTGGTTTATCTGCAAATCAGGTTGGACTTCCATACAGAATGTTCGTAATGAGAACACAAGACGGAACTCAGGCATTCTTCAATCCAGAACTAACAAAAGTATCACAAGAAACAGACCTACTTAAAGAGGGTTGTTTATCATTTCCAGATATTTACTTAATGATTAAAAGAAGTAAAGTAGTTGAAATGAAATATTATGATGCCGAAGGAGAGGAACATATAACTACACTTGACGGAATAGGTTCAAGATGTGTTCAACATGAGATAGACCATTTAAATGGTATACTCTTCTTACAAAGAGCTTCTAAATTGAAGTTAGAAAGAGCATTAAAAGTAAGACCAAAAGAGAGAAGAAAAAGAATAGATTTCGAAAGACGACAAGCCTTTGCTCGTGCCTTACAAGAAGCACAACAGGAAAAAGAAAATAATGAATCAAGTGAATCCACAGGAGAAAAAGCAGTATCAGCCTGAGATTTATCTTGTAGATAGTTTTACACAAGACGAATGTTGGTTTCTGATAGACTGGTTCAAACACAATAGAGACCTATGTTCTGTAGGTTCATCTTTTGATTATAGTGCAATCACAAAACACACAATCTTAGATAATCGTGTAAGAAAACTTTTTAATCGTATGACATTCGATAACATATCATTTCTTAACGAACTCTTACATAAAAACTATTATCCTGAAATGTCACTATTGGCAGAATGGCCTATCGGAGGTCAACAACACCCACATGTAGATACATATTCCACATATGAAGTTGATAAACCAGATGAGGAATTACAAGGTCATTTAGCTAATAATACTGCAAGTTTCGTAAAAAAAGAAGACCCAAATCGTGAATGGACTAGTATAACCTATCTGAATACCAACTATAATGGTGGGGAAACATGGTTTCCAGAGTTCGCACAGTCGTTTTATGGTGATTCCTACAGACACAAACCAATACAAGGTCAATCGGTCATCTTCCGTGGTGTCTCCACGCTACATGGAGTCTCTCCAGTGAGACGGAACAGTCGATATACTATTGCACAATGGTATACTAGCAAACAAGAGAATATACTCACCGACCTTACTACCGAAGACATTCGTCTAACTCAATTCGACCTTTAATCTAGGCGTTGCCAATGCGTATCATCTTTTGATACCATGGTTGCATAGATTGAAAAAGGAGACGAAATGAGTAATACAGTAAATGACAACATTAAAGAAGGAATCGCAGACGATGTGTGTGCAATGGCCGCTGATGATATATGGAATGTGATTTTTGCAATCGCAAATGATTATGGAATAGACAAACTTCCATATACCAAAGATAATGATACTTTCATTGATACATTAATTGCACTGAAAGTTGCAGACTTAGGTATATAATCTAGGCGTTGACAAAGCATATCACTTTTTGATACCATATACACATGACTGAGAGATTAAAAACCCAAAAAGACAACCTTGCAAAATTACTTGCAAAGGAAAACTTAACAATTGTGCATAGGAAAGTTCCTACTGCATACTTTGATTTGAAGAATAGACTATTATGTTGTCCTATTCTTAAAGAAGATATATCTTCTGAACTTTATGACTTGTTTATGGGTCACGAAGTTTCTCATGCACTGAATACTCCTTATGAGGGTGTTCATTCTGCAGTCTCAAAAAACAGAACACTTAAAGGATATCTTAATGTTGTAGAAGATGTCAGAATTGAGAGAATGATTAAAGACACATATCCTGGTCTTAGAAAATCATTCTTCAAAGCATATAACGAATTAATGGATATCGATTTCTTCGGTATTAAAGAAAAGAATTTACAAGAACTTTCACTGATTGATAAAATTAATCTGATTACAAAATGTGGTTCAAGGATTCAAATAAAACTTTCTAAAGTTGAACAAGAATTTTTAGATTGGGCAATTAGATGTGAGACATGGGAAGAAGTTGAAGAATGTGCAACTGCAATCTATGAATGGTCAAAAGAAAATGAGACAAGAACTTCTGATGATGAGAAGTTAATTCCTCAAATGTTCGATATTGGTGATGATGAAGAGTCAGATGAAGATGAAGAAGAAAACATGGAAGACTTCGGTGAAGATTCAGATTCTTATGAAGACCCTTATGAAGATTCAAATGAAGAAGATGATGATAATCTTCCAGATATAGATGATGGTGATTCTGAGGGTGATGAAGAAGCTGAAGAAGAAGAAGTAGAAGAGAGAAAAGCTACTGGTAAAAAAGGTGGTGAGGGTTTCGGTCCAGAAAATTACGATGATGAAGATGGTGCTAGAGAGTCTATTACAGAACACAATGCACATAACAATGAAGGCCAATTTATTTCAGAAGATAATGTGGTTGTTAGTCACATCAACATGAAAGAAATCATGAATAGTGAGAACATCAAAGACATTGTTTATCCTTACAAAAAAGTTAGACAAGATTGGAAATGGTTCTTCGAAGGAAAAGACAAGTATGGAAAAGAGGTTGATTATCAGACTGATAAAGACCTTGCAAAGATTAAAACAATGGCAGAGAGAAGTGCCAAGAAATTAGTTGATAAGAATAAAAAAGTTGTAATGCACATGGCAAAAGAGTTCGAAATGAAAGCAGCTGCCTATGCTCAAGCACACGCATTCACTGGTAAGACTGGTAAGTTAGATATGAATAGACTTGCTAAGTATCAAATCGTTGATGATGTTTTCAAAAGAATGACATATCTTCCAGAAGGAAAGAATCATGGTGTTCAAGTTCTACTTGACTGGTCTGGTTCTATTTCAAATGAAGTTATGGACTTATTAGAGCAATCATTAGTTCTTGCAATGTTCTGTAAAAAGGTTGATATACCTTTCAGAGTTTATTTGTTCTCAGACCAAATTGGTTATAATGAGCAGTATGGTTGGGATACTGATAGAAGTAAAGTTGGTCTTGTAGAAATGTTATCAAATGAAATGAAGTCAAAAGAATACTTAGACGCACTTACAATTATGGGTGGTCTTTATAATGAGTTCTATTGTTCAAACATTGGTAGTTATCATAGCAGACACTTTGAAAAAAAGGCTACAGCATACAATGAGTGGTTTCATGGTGTTGACTGGATTGACCCCGATGGATATTTCTGGAACACAAGATACAATCACCCAAATGGATATGGATTGGGTGGAACTCCTCTTGACCAGTGTTTAGTTGGCCTAAGAAGATTGATTCCAGAATTCAACAAGCAGTATGGTATTGAGAAATCAATTTTAACAATCATTACAGATGGTTACAGTCATAGAGCAGATTGTCTTTATCAAAGTCAAGAAGAGTCAGAACAAATCAAAGAACAATTAGATGGTGCTGACCATTGGGATGTGACAAAGATTAGAAAAATTGTTGACCCATATTCTGGTAGAGTCCATGACTATGAACAAACAAGATATTATGGAAGTGATTTCATGAGAACTACAAATCTTTTAGAGTGGTTGAAATCAGAAACAGGAGTCACAACAACAGGATACTTTGTTTGTGGCAGAAAATCCGACTTTCAAGATTTATTGTCTGCCATAGGAAAACTTGATGCTGATAATCAAGCCAAATGGTTAGAGACTAGAAGAACTGGTACCGTTTGGGAAACCAAAGGATACGGAAAACTATTCACAACTGCAGCGACAACTTTAGTTGTTGGTGGTGAAGACGAACTTGACGATGAATTAGTCGGTGCGAAGAAAGGTAAATTAACAACTGCCTTTAAGAAAAACCAAAAGACTAAAACAACATCAAGATTTTTAACTAACGAATTTATCAAGGAGATAGCATAATGGAAGTTATATTAAACGAAGACGATTATAGAGAATTTACTCAGAGAGTAGATATCGCATCATCAAAAGGTGTTGATGTTCCTCACATGGTCGAAACAATAGGTGACAAATTTAAAATCACTTTATTGGAAAAGATTGATGTGGATTTATTAGACGAAATTACAGAGGTTCAGTAATGAGAGACCCATTAAAGGTAGATGAAGCCTATTATCATAATTTCGATAGTTCATATTCTAAATTTGCCGATGCGGTTATGGATGTTGGAGATAGCCCTTGTGTTAAATTCGAATGTCCAAGATTTAAGCAATGTGCTGAAGAAAAAGTAGAATGTAAAGCATTCAGATTTTGGGTTAACAATGGAGAAATGGAAACCTATTCTAAAAAAACTAAAGGTATGGTATCAATTGAAAAAGACTTAGAGAGGATTTTAAGAATCTGTGAATAAGAGCGTTGACAATGCGTATCACTTTTTGTTACCATATCCAAATGATGAGAAATAACGAAATGGAGGCTATATGAGTTATTCAACAATGACGGAATCTGTATCAGTAAATGGTAAAGATTTCAGAATGAGTCCAGACAGACAAGAATTTGTCGCGACTCTACAATCGGTCTATCCAGACCAAACTTCGTTCTCTAAAGAAGACTTAGAGAATGTTGGTGCAATACCCTATTGGGTTAAATCAACCAAATATCCATTCAGGAATTCTGATGCAACGATATTTGATTTATCTGCATTAATGACCAATGTCATTCCAATGCCAGTTAAACCTGCACCAGTTATGCCGACTTCACCAGCAATACCGTCTCAAATGCCGGTAGCTGCTCAAACTGAGTCGGTCAATATCTTAGAAGACAATGTTAAAATTGTTCCTGAGAAAATGTCTAATTATGTTCCTTTTGGTCATTTCAAAGATGTCAAAAACATAATCAAATCTGGAATATTCTTTCCAGTGTTTGTGACTGGTCTTTCAGGTAATGGTAAAACTCTTATGATTGAACAAGTATGTGCGTCATTAAAGAGGGAACTTTTCAGAGTCAATGTCACTATTGAGACTGATGAAGATGATTTAATGGGTGGTCACACACTTGTTAATGGTAATATTACTTTCAGAGAGGGTCCTGTTATCAAAGCAATGAGAAAAGGTGCCGTTTTACTTCTTGATGAAGTAGATTTAGGTTCTAATAAACTCATGTGTTTACAATCAGTTCTTGAAGGAAAAGGTTATCTAATTAAGAAAACTGGAGAGTGGGTGACACCAAAACCAGGTTTCACAATTCTTGCAACTGCAAATACTAAAGGTCAAGGTTCAGAAGATGGCAAGTTCATAGGAACTCAAATCATGAATGAGGCGATGTTAGAAAGATTTGCAATCACTATGCAACAAGAATATCCTCCAGTGACTACTGAGAGAAAAATTCTTGAAAAAGAAATGGCCTTAACAGGTGAAGTTGATTCAGAGTTCACAACCAAGTTGGTTGATTGGGCAGACATTATCAGAAAAACATTCTACGAGGGTGCTATCGATGATGTGATTACTACAAGAAGACTTGTTCACATAGTCAATGCGTTCAGAATGTTTAACGACAGAATGAAGTCCATTGAAATGTGTATTTCAAGGTTTGATGAAGAGACAAGAAACAGTATTCTTGACCTCTACACCAAAGTCGATGAGGGTGTTTCCTTAACAGAGGAAGAAAACCCCATTGACGAAACTGAGTCAGACGAGTATAATGGTTATGATGAGTAATATTGATTACAAGTATAATGAGGACAACTTGATTAAAGAGTTGTCTTCATATATTGATAACACTTATGACCAACATTACTCACTCAACAAATACCAATCAACTGAGTTTATTATTGACTCAGGTCATGGTGAGGGTTTCTGTATCGGAAACATAATGAAATATGCACAACGATATGGTAAAAAAGGTGGGAAGAATAGGGCAGACTTACTTAAAGTAATTCATTATGCAATATTCATGCTACATGTTCACGACAAAGCGATGAAGGAGGCTAACAGTGATGAAAATAAGTAATGATACGAGGAATGTCTTAAAGAATTTCTCAACAATAAACTCTGGTATTAAAGTTACCAGTGGTAAACAACTACAGACAATTTCAAATATGAAAAATATTCTGGCAGTTGCAACCGTAGATGAAGAGTTTCCACAGGATTTCTCAATCTACAATCTACCTGAATTCTTAGGTGCAACTTCTCTATTAGAAGATGCAGACTTTCAATTCGGAGACGCAAGTGTGACCATATCAGATAGTAATTCTGCATTGGCATACTTTTATGCAAGTGAAGGAATGGTGACATCACCAGAAAAAATGATAACTATGCCAGACGCAGAGGTATCTTTTGATGTATCATCAACACTTCTATCAGATTTAAACAAAGCTGCTAGTGTTCTAGGAGTGAATGATTTGATTCTTAAATCAGACGGAACTACCATGACATTGGAAGTGACAGACAAAAAGAATGCAACATCTAATTCATTTAGTAGAACTGTAGGCACAGGTGACGGAACACCATTTACTTTTAATTTCAAGATTGATAATCTAAAAGTATTAGACGGAAACTATTCAGTTTCAGTATCGTCTAAAGGTATTTCTCACTTCAATAATAAAGATATAGAGTTAGAATACTTTATTGCACTTGAGCCAGACTCAAAGTATGGTCAGTAGACATATATATAATAGTGTGAATAGGGTTATAGTCTCAGCTCTATACTCGGGATGTAAGAAATCTCATCAATCTTCAAGGGTTCTTACAACAGTTAATTCGGAGGGGTTTTAACATCTTATTATGAATACAGAATTTTTATTTGTTGAAAAGTATCGTCCTCAAAATATTGAGGACACGATACTACCTGATTCAATCAAAGCTACTTTTAAAGAGTTCGTTAAACAAGAACAAATACCAAATCTCATGTTATGTGGTTCTGCAGGTTGTGGTAAAACAACCATTGCAAAGGCATTATGTAATGAACTTGGTGCAGACTTCATTGTTATAAACGGTTCAGATGAAGGAAGATTGATTGATACACTCAGAACTAAAATCAAAAACTTTGCATCAACAGTATCACTTTCAGGTGGACCTAAAGTTGTGATACTAGATGAGGCAGATTACATATCTGCTGATTCAGTGCAACCTGCATTGAGAAACTTTATAGAAGAGTTCTCATCTAATTGCAGATTTATCTTTACTTGTAATTACAAGAACAGGATTATTCCACCTTTACATTCAAGAACAACAGTAATTGATTTTCTAATCAAACCATCAGACAAACCAGCTCTTGCAAAACAGATGATGAAAAGATGCAGAGAGATTTGTGAAACTGAGGGTATAGAAGCAGACAGCCAAGTCCTTGCAGAACTTATTATGAAGTTCTTTCCAGATTTCAGAAGATGTCTAAATGAGATTCAAAGATATGGTGCAAGTGGTGTTATTGATAGTGGATTATTATCCACATTATCAGAAGAGAAACTTACGCCTCTTATAAATATGATAAAAGACAAGAAATGGTCCGACATGAGAAAATGGGTCGGACAGAATTCAGATAATGACTTCAATACACTTTATAGAAAGGTGTTTAATTCACTTGAATCTAAATTAGAACCAAGTTCCATACCAGCAGCTGTATTAATCATTGCAGACTATCAATACAAATCTGCATTTTCAATGGATAGTGAAATCAATTTCGTTGCATGTCTTACAGAGATTATGTCGGAGTGTAAATTCAAATAATGGAGAAAAAATGACACAATATGATGATAGAGTTCAATTTCAAAGAGACTTATTAGCCGCTGAGGAGTGGGCATGGGGTTTTAAGTCTTTGCAAGTTCACGCATTACAGAGCATGTGGTATGACGATAGACCAGAAGATACAGAAGATGGAACTAGTGTCACTGATGTTCAATACAATAACGGTGTGATTGTCAGGTCAAAGCAAGGTGAAGAGATTCATAGATTCGGTAAAGCACTGAAAGGTGAAGAATTAGTCCGTTCATATTTAAGACATCAACAAAGATAAGATGTCTAAACGAAATCCATTTGATTTTGTCAAGTCGGTCTCTTACGACAAAAAAGATATCATGGTTGATGATATCGAAGAGAAAGCATATCAACCATTCCTAGTAAATAAATCATTATCTTATCACGAAGATTGTATCTTCTTGACCAACGAAATGAATACACGACACTCTACCGAGAGTCGTCTTCAATATGTATTTTTTCTAAATACCCTTAGAAGACGACAAAGGTTCTCCAAATGGAGTAAACCATATGTCTCAAAGAAACTCGATGTAATCAAACAGTATTATCAGGTATCCACAAGAGAGGCAAAAGAGTATGTTTCACTTTTATCTGATAAACAGTATCGTGAGTTGAAGAATAGAATGCACCTTGGTGGTAGAAATAATGAATGAAATAGACCCTATAGTAGAAACACTAGTAGAAATATCCTTTGAACAAGAGGATGACTTCCTAAAAATAAGAGAAACCCTATCCAGAATAGGCGTTGCCTCTCGCAAAGAACAAGAACTTTTTCAATCATGCCATATCTTACACAAAAGAGGTAAGTATTATATCGTGCATTTTAAAGAACTATTTGCACTTGATGGTAAACCAACCAACCTAGATGAGAATGATATTGGTAGGAGAAACACTATCTGTAATCTACTTCAACAATGGAATCTTATCAAAGTCTTAAATCCTGACATGATAAAAGAACCAGAAGCACCACTTTCACAAGTCAAAATCATACCTTATAAAGAAAAAGGTAATTGGAAATTGACAACAAAATACTCAATCGGCAGTAATAAAACCTAAATAAACCAGATATTAATCAAATAAAGGAGGCGCATATGCTAACAGCAATCGCAGAATTTATTATGGGAATTTGGAATATATTAATGGTAATACCAGTTGTTATCTCTATTTGTAGTGTTATAGTTGCTTTAACTCCAACACCAGCAGACGATAAGATTTGGGCTAAAGTGTATAAATACTTAGAAGTTCTTGCACTAGCAATTGGTAAGGCAAAGGATAAGAATCCTTTGTTGGATAAATAAGTATATAAATTAGAGGAAAAATTATGGAATATGTAATTCTTGTAGTCGTTGGCCTTGCAGCGGTCTATTATTTCTTAGAGAAATCTATGAAAAATGATAAACCTGTTGTTAAGAAACCAGCATCTAAGAAGCCTGTAAAAAAAGGTCCTTCACAAGCAGAATTGAAAAAACTAACTAAGGTTCAGTTGATTCAACTTGCAGAGAAGAACAAACTTAAAGTTAAAGTTTCAGGTTCAAAAGCAGAAGTGATTAAATCAATCCATTCTCAAATGAAATAACTTAGACTACCTAGTCAAAAAAGGGTGCTTATGTGCCCTTTTTTTATGGGATTAGAAAGCCAAAAGTATAAATAATGGCATGGAAGATATCTTTGGATTAATAAGTGAAGTCGGAGCCCCTATTGCTGGAAGTCTAGTTATGGGGTTTTTTATCTTTACAGTAATCAAACAGATATTAGAAGGCGTAGTAGACGATATAAAAACTCTTACTATGTTCTGTAAGTCACTGGAAAACCGTGCAAGAACCATGTCTAACGAAATGATTAAGATAGATATGTTAGTAAGTTCAGCGTTAGAACTTAGGCCTGATATAGAGCGAGTCGCAAGGGCAGAGAACTTTATAGAAGACGGCAAAGTAGACGCTAGGAGAGACTAGTGGAAAACCTGGCACAACTTATATCCGAATACGGATTTCCAATCGTTATGATGGTTGGCTTGGGGTATTTTGTATACTACATCTGGTGGTTTGTCGGAGAAAAACTAGAACCAGAAATCGAAGAGCAACATATGGCATTAATAAGATTGATTGACCAAGTTCGTATGTTAGACCAAGACCTTATTCGACTGCAACAAAAGGTTGATGTAGTTTTAGAATATAGGGAAAATGAAAAGAAGAAGGAGATAAAATGAAGAACACAGAAGGAAGCTTTACAGGTAAGAAACTTGCTTTAATCAAAATGGCAAAATCACCTATAGTTTTTATGTTTGTATGTCTCTTCCTATTACTTGTATCACTTCCATTATCTTCAACAGAGATAGTTCACAAGTTTAAAAATCCAAGTTTCAGTGGAATAGGAACAGCATCACATTATTTAACCGTGGAGAACCAAGAGTTTTCGCGTAAGAAAGCAATCGAAGAGGCCTTAGAGGCTGCGAGAAAAGCGGCTGAGAGAGAAGAGAATAACACAACCTTAGCAAAATTTATTAGAAATTTAGAATCGAGAATTTATGCCCAAATGGCAAAACAGTTAGTTGAAAATATGTTCAACAACGATAATCCAGTTAGATTTGGGTCATTCGTATTAGAGGGTTCAACAGTCACCTATGAAGTTATAACAAATGTAGACGGAACAGAATTCATAAGAATGACTATTATATCAGAAGACGGAACAGAAACAATATTAGAAATACCAATTGGAAGTGGAAACTTCGGGAGTGACGATGGCTCAGGTGACGGCTCGACTGACGGCGGTTAGTCTATCAATACTTATACTTGCATCTTGCGCGTCCGTTCCTAGATTTTCAAACGACCCACAAGAATGTAATCCAGAAACATGGGGTGAAGAATACAACCATGATTTGTGGAACTATGCTAAGGCAGCGGGTAGAACTTTTGAAAGAGCAATGCCTTTCATTTGTGTTGATGAACCACAACCAGTTAAACTTCCAAGTTTTATACAGTTATTAGATTTACCACCAGCAGAATCATCACCTGTTGTTGCAGTATATAAGTTTCAAGATTTAACAGGTCAAAGAAAAGCACAAGACAATATAGCCTCTTTCTCTACTGCTGTGACACAAGGTGGAACTGAGATGCTCATTGATGCACTCAAAACTGCAGGTTCTGGAACTTGGTTCAGAGTGGTAGAGAGACAAGGTTTAGACCACCTTGTTAGAGAAAGGCAAATTATTCGTTCTGCCAGAGACGATATTGCAAAGAAAAAGGGAGAGGAATCTCCAGGTGTTGCACCACTTTTATTTGCAGGAATGATTATCGAGGGTGGAATTATTGGTTACGATACCAATCTTGAAAGTGGTGGCCGAGGTGCCAGAACATTAGGGATTGGTATGAGTAGAATGTATAGAAAGGATGCTGTGACAGTTTCATTAAGAGCAGTATCAGTTCTAACAGGTGAAGTATTATTAAATGTCCAAACAAGAAAGACTATCCTTTCTTATGGCGGAGGAGGCGATGTGTTTCGATTCATTGAAGAAGGAACACAACTAGTCGAGTTCGAGGACGGAGTGGGAAATAATGAGTCAGTGACTTATGCAACACGGTCAGCTATTGAAGCTGCTGTGTTCGAATTAATACACCAAGGCCATGATAGAGGGTATTGGGAAATAAAAGGAAAAGAAAAATGAAAAAATATCTATTAGCGCTAAGTATATTTCTTTCTACACCTTTTCTGTTTGCCGCTGCGGACGATGATAACGAAATTAACATAACACAAACTGGTGATACTTTAACATTATATATTGACCAGATTGGTTATGGAAACAAAATGGGATTGGATAACTTTGATAGTAGTTCAAGTGCCATGCCTATCACAGGTACTTCGTTGACTTTTAACATCGACCAGCTGGGTAACGAGAACTTACTCTATGGTAAGGTCACAGCAGATTCTTCATCTTACACTTTAGAGTGGAATGGTGATAGTAATGTTTGGGACTGGATGATAGGTGAAACAGGTTCATCAGATACTACAAATATGTTAGTAGACATAACTGGTGACTCTAATACAATGGACTTTGACCAAGGTTCAGTTGCTCAAGCAGAGAGGTTAGATTTCGATTTAATAGTAATTGGTAGCTCCAATGTTTTTGATGTAGATGTTGAATCAGATGATGCAACCTGGGATTTTGATATAACAGGTGCTTCAAACAACATCAACACATTGCAAAAAGATGGTGCTTATCATAACATCACTTTTGAATTGACTGGTGATTCTGCAGATGTAGACATCAATCAGTTAAGTGGAACATGCCCACAAGGTGTTTCTACTTGCAAAGGTCAGATTACATTGGACATTACAAGTGATAACTCAACTATCCAAATCAATCAGAAAGACACATCTAACGATTCTTAGTATCTTACTCTTCATGGGGTCTGTTCAGGCAGACTCCATCGGAGATATAGTTGAATCAACAGGTATTGGTTCTGTTCTTAGAAACAATACCGAAATAGGCAACGATGTTGGAACAGGAATTGTTCTCTATGATGAGGCAATAACAGGAAACGGCAGAATGCTTATTGAGTTCCTTGATGAAGAGGAACTTGCACTTACAGAACACACACAAGTATACATAGACGAAGTATACTACGACCCAAATCCAAGTTTATCCAAGATGTCTTTAAGAATGGTTCAAGGCACCGCAAGATTTGCTTCTGGAAATGGACAAAGAATTAAAAAGTCTAACATAGACATACGAACACCTACGGCACAAATAGCAATCCGTGGAACAGATTTCACAACAACCATTGACGAACTCGGAAGGAGTTTGATAGTTTTACTTCCTGATAGATTCGGAGATTCATCAGGAGAGATAACAGTTATAAATGATGGTGGAGAAATAGTCTTAGATAAGGCATTTCAAGCAACAATGGTTACAAGTTTAGATAGTCCTCCAACTCCACCAGTCACAATAACAAATTTAACAGTTAATCAAATAGATAATATGTTCATCGTTGCACCACCACCTGCAGTAGAACAAGCAGTTGAGGAACAGGCAAGAGATGATAACAACGAAGACCAAGGAATACTAGATGTAGATTTCTTAGAGTTCAATGAACTAGAAAAGGACTATGATGATTATGCAAATGACCCAGACTATGATGCAAGATATAGTTCTATTGATATTGATTTCTTAGATGCAGACTTTCTAGTGGACATGTTAGATGTCGTTGAAGAATTAATTAAAACTACAAAAGATTTAGGAGATAGACAAGCATCATCAGGTGGTGGTGCTGGAAGTTCAGATTTTAATATAAAAGGTGCCTCTTTTGGTAAGAATACAGACTCACAATACAACATTTTTGTTGAAGATGGTGGTCTTGTATTCTATAGAGAGGTTGAAGGAAAGATAAGATTGGTATTTCAAGCAGGTGCCTCAGTAAGATTAGACACTAGAGTTCCAACTTATGAGGGTGTTATAACAGTAAATGGTGGTGATGAAATCTTCATTTACATCAACCAATCTAACTAAATACCACTACGACAACATAAAAAAGAGGAGGTCGTATGATAAATATGTTATCACAACTCCGTTCATGGCATGAAGACCAACTATTTGGATTTCAAAAAGCAATGAGACTAGATGACTACCATATGTTATGGATTGCATTTAGTAAAGGGGTTCTATTAACGATGATATTACTATGGATTATATAACTAAATCATTATTGACATTAATTATAGGGGTATTTTTTACCCCTATAGTTTCAGCAGGTGACAACCATGTTCATGTTGAACAAGTTGCCGGCGGAGATAATTTTGAATTAAATATCACTCAAATCGGATTTGAACAAATGATTCGATTCTCTTTTGACCATGCCAACAACGATGTAAATCTAATACAAAAAGGAAACAACATGTATATCGGATATACTGATGCGTGGGGTTCAGGTAAAGCATGGGGTGGAGATTTAGATGGTATAGATAATGAAGTCGATATAAGGCAAAGATGTTCTTTTGCAACTTGTAATGAAACTGATTTCCAATTTCACATTTGGGGAGACGACAATGAAGTTGTCTTTGGTCAAGGATATGAAAACAATAACAGCACTACACCAAACTGGAATTACGATGGTACCGAACCTGGTGGAAACTTTGTGAGATTAGATATACATGGTGATGATAACAAATTTAAAGGAAGTCAAAAACAAGATTCAAGTTCAATTAATCATTCTATTACTGCAAACATATACGGAGATAATAATGATGTATGGGTTAAACAGATGCAGAATGGTGATAAGACTTTAAATCTAACAATCAATAGTGATTGGAATGAAGTTGCAATCCAACAAAAGAACAATGGAGCTCATACAGCAACAATTAGTTTAACTGGAACAGAGGCAATTACTATGTTCTTAAATCAAGTGGGAAATACAACTCAATCATATTCACTAACACAAAATTGTGTTACCGTTGGTGGTTGCACTGTTAGCGTCACACAAGGTAACTAACATGTCAATCAAAGCAAAAGCAATACGATTCCTTGAATGGTGTCTAACCAAGGTAGTATCATGGAAGTAGAATGTCCAGAAGAATATTACGAATGTCTCACATATGAAGAGTTTGATGAGATAGTAGACATATTAGAAGAGAATGATATTCCAATGCCAGAAGCAATGGGTGATGCAGAAGCAGCCGCAAATTTTGTTTGGCAAGTTCTCTTTCTAACACCAGTCGAACTAATCTACATTGGTATTACTATGACAGTTCTTGCTACATATGGACTCTCTATATACTACATGTATAAAAGAATACAAAAGAAATTTTCATGAGTTATCCCCAAAGAGTCGTTGATATGGTCAACGAATACAGAAGAAATGAACGAAAGAAATTTTGGTCAAAAACTTGGTCAATATTTTTAGCCTGTGTTTTAATAGGTGGTGCTTTATATCTCTTCTTCTATGTTTAGTTGGAAATCAGTTTTAATATCCATATCTTTACTTGTTGGTTTGAAGATATGGTCACCATACCTTGTAGAAAATATACAATGGTCATGGTTCGATGTATTACACCAACAGAAAGGAGAATATTATGTCAATGACATCGTTCTTGTCGACATTGATGAGAAAACTTTGGAAGTTCTTGGTCAGTATCCATTACCTCGCAGTGATTATAGTAAACTCATGCTTGATAGTCATTATAGCAATACTCATGTTTTTAGTATGGTCTTTAGTGAACCTGACCGAACCCCTAACGAAGACTTATTATTCGCAGAAGGACTTGTAAATAGACTTTCGATACTAAGCAGCGCGCCTAGCCCACAAAAAGATTCAGGAGTTGCACCTTTTGTTGGAACTTCCACACTAGGAGGTGCAGAGGCAAAAGACTTTATATGGAATTATTCGGGGATAGTATCACCCATTCCCATACTTAGAGATAATACTTACGGTGTTGGGGTAACCTCCTCAACTCCACCGATTACGGGAACACCAAACTTTGACGGAACAGTTCGTTCTGCACCACTATTAGTCTATGCAAATGACCAAGTATATCCTTCAGTTGCACTAGAAACTCTTCGTGCATTCTTAGACCAGAAATCATATCAGTTAAAAGTCACACCTGAAATGGGTGTAGAGTGGGTCAGAATGGGTAGAAATCCACCCATATCTACAACACCTACAGGTGATGTTATGATATCATATTGGAATACATTTCAAAGAATATCTGCAGTTGATTTACCTGAATCAAACTTAGAGGGTAAGATTCTTATATGGGGTCTTACTGCAGAGGGTCTTAATAATCCAGTTTCAACCCCAATGGGTGTAATGTATCCTCACGAAGTTCAAGCAAACCTAATCCAAACCGTCTTGCAAGACATTCGAATACAACAATCCTACTATCTTGAACAGCTCGAGATTGTTCTTCTGGTGTCAGTTCTCTTATTGATACTTCTGATGGTTTATAAACTTCCCACAGTTCTTGCGGGGATAATGAGTCTAAGTATTGTTGCACTTCAGCTGGGTGGGGGTTTCTATTTCTGGACTTCTCAACTCGTTCTTTTCGATACCTTTTTTTCATCGGTTAGCTCCTTGTTGATATTCGGACATGCTTCGTTTAACAAATACTATATCACATACCAAGAGAAACAACAAATCAAAAAGCAGTTCCAAAAATATTTATCTCCTGATATGATTGAAGAACTACAAAAAGACCCATCAAAATTGAGACTTGGTGGAGATAGAAGAGAGATGTCCTTCATGTTTATGGACATAATCGGATTTACCCCCATAAGCGAACACTATATGAAAGAAGATAATCCTGAGGGATTAGTAGAACTGATAAACAAGTTCTTGGACATGCAAACCAAAATAATACTAAATAATAAAGGAACCATAGATAAGTATATGGGCGATTGTATCATGAGCTTTTGGAATGCGCCTCTTGAATGTAAAGACCACGCCGACCTTGCTGTAAAATCTGCCCTTGAAGTGCTTGAAGCAACGGAGAAATTAAATGAAGAACTTGAACCTCTTAACCTGCCTCCTATTAATGTGGGCATCGGCATCAGCACAGGCGAATGTATTGTCGGAAACATGGGTTCCGAACTTAGATTTGACTATTCCGTCATCGGAGATGCAGTCAACCTCGGTGCTAGACTCGAAGGCCAAACAAGAAATTATCCTGGGGTTAACTTGTTGTTATCGGAAGGAACTTATAGACAATGTAAGAAAGGAGCATTCTCAGAAGTTGATAGAATCAAGGTTAAGGGAAAGGAAATACCAGTCACTATCTACACTCCGATTACATGAACCCATAAGTGATGTTCAATGGGGTATATTCTATACTCTTCAAGTTTTAGATGTCTTTACTACCTATAAAGGTCTTCAATACGATTGTGTTGTAGAAATTAATCCTATTATTGGAGAAAGACCTAGTCTCAACAAAATGATTTTCACCAAGGTGGCTATTCTAACACCTGCAATTAGAGCTGACATGAAAAAAGGCACTGTAGACAGACACATTATGTCAGAAATAAATTTTTTAATGTCTGTTGTAATCATGAATAACTATGAAATTTGGCAAGATTCCACCAAAAAGTGCAATAAAATTTAAAAAACCGCTTGATTAAACCATAAAGAACACTATATACTATAGTAAGAGAACTTAAAAAGAGCTCGGAATCTGGGTTGAAATCGTAAATGGAACCAATTGGCCAATAACCGATAGATACAAGGGGACTTAAAAAGAGCTCGGTTCTCTAACACAGTGGAGAGTTCTAGGTAGAGGCAATCTATAAAGACTAATTGACTGGTCAAAGTGTAGCCACATTAAATCCTAGACACTTCCACACCCTAATGCTCAATTGAGGTTAGGTAATTTTAAACTTGCTAAATTTAGGAGAAATAAAATGACGCATTTAGATATATTTGGTCAATTCAGACCGTTCGCAATTGGATTTGATAGATACTTCGAAGACCTCGAAAGAATGTCAACTCACACTCAAACTAATTATCCACCTTACAACATCGTAAAGGAAGATGATGAAAACTTTTGCATAGAACTTGCAGTTGCAGGTTTCAGCAAAGAGGACATTGAAGTCTCTAGGGAGAAAAATGTTCTTACTATTGAAGGAAAAGTAGATGAAGATTCTAAGGACTTTGTTCATAGAGGACTTGCATCAAGAGCCTTCAAAAGAAGTTTCAATCTTGCTGACTTAGTTGAAGTCACAGGTGCAGACATGAAAGATGGTATTCTACATGTCAAACTGGTTAAAGTTATTCCTGATGAAGACAAACCAGTAGTTATTGAAATTAGTTAAAAACTACCTTTACAGATACACTCATTTGTAATATAATGGGTGTATCTTTATATATTATGGAGTAATTATGAATAAGATTGGATTAGAAATAGTCGAAGGAACAACTCAGATACCTGCAGTGGTTATGCCTGTAAGAGTCGATGGTGATTTTGAATACTTAAACACTAGAGAACAATTTGCTGGTAAAAGAGTGGTTATATTTGCACTACCAGGTGCATTTACACCTACATGTTCATCTTTCCAATTGCCTGGTTTTGAGACAATGTTTTCTCAATTCCAAGAAAAAGGTATAGATGAAATCTATTGTCTATCTGTAAACGATACATTCGTTATGAATGCGTGGTTTGAAGGACAAGGCATAGAGAATGTGAGACCATTACCAGACGGAAATGGTGAATTCACAGAAATGATAGGTGCCTCAGTTCAAAAAGCAAATCTAGGTTTCGGTATTAGAAGTTGGAGATATGCAATGGTAGTTAACGATGGTATTATCGAAAGAATGTTTGCAGAAGCAGGATACGGTGACAACATTTCAACAGACCCATATGAGGTATCAACGCCTGAGAATGTATTGGCAAACTTATAATGCCAGAGTTCAAATGTGATTTAGTCCTAGCTGAAGAAGACGCCTTGTTTGCTTCAGGTAGAATCACAGAGTATTACCAAAACTTTGGTAATATGGCAGACTATCTTAGAAAAATCAAATTAGAGAGAGTTGCAGAAATGCCAACTCCTCTTTTTGGTTTTAATCTATCAGATGATTTCTTTTCAGACTTCACTATGCACCCACAAGATATGGACTTTAGAGTTGGTATTGCAGACCACGAAATTTTCCATAATTACTTAGAGGTTATTACCTCACATGCAATTGAAGCCTCAAATCCTGGTAGAAAAATTATTTTAATGGTCTATGAAAACAATACAAATAAGATTGTAGGTTTCATAAGATTAGGTTCACCAATGATGAACATTGCACCTAGAAATAGGTATTTTGGTGAAGTGTTGGGTGCAGAACAAATGCCTGTATTCAACAAACATGCAATTATGGGTATGATTATTGTGCCTACTCAACCATTTGGATTTAACTATCTTGGTGGTAAATTACTTGCATTGATGTGTTGTTCACATGAAGTTAAAAAGATTATAGATGAAAAGTATGATATGAATTTATGTCACTTTGAAACTACATCACTATATGGTTCAACTAAGAGTATGTCTCAGTATGATGGTTTAAAACCCTTTATAAAAGGACAAGGTCTTACTGATAGTAATTTTGCACCACTTATGAACGATAGTTATTTTAAAGACTTAGAAAAGTTCTTTGTTGAAAAGAATGGTGGTCCGATTGTATGGGAAGAAGCTTCAAGTAGAAAGATGAAAGTTCAAGCAAAGATGATTTCTATTATAAAAAAATCTCTCAATGAAACTGATAGAAAAAAATTCGAACAAGTGGTGGACGATGCAAGAAGACTAAATGAGAGAAAAAGATTTTATGTATCTGATTTAGGTTATGAGAATAGTAAAGATGTTATTACAGGTAAAACTGATACATTGATACCAAAATCTAACTATGATAGATACTCAATAGAAAATTTAACAGAATGGTGGAGAAAGAAAGCATCTAATAGATTCGATACTCTCCGTTCTGATGGTAGACTTCGAACAAAACTCGAAGTATGGAATGAGAATCCTGATGAAATCGACATTATTCGGTAATACATATAGAGTAGTAGAGAATCCTCACGAACAGGACGCTGCTATAGAAATCATAGACGGAGAATTTAAAGGTCTTGTCTATCAGTATGGTAAAGTAGGATTTGAAGAGGGAAAACCTAACATAAACTTTGAGAGAACCATAAGAAGATTACCAGAAAGTGGTGAAGAGTTAGATAATCTACTAAATAATAACGACCTAAATAAAATTATGGGTGATATTCTTGTAGAGATAATGCAAGAACAAATTCGAAAAGAGGAACAAAATGGCAATAACAAAATCATATCCGATAGTCAAGACTGATGGTGAGACTATCTTTCTATTAGGAAGAGACTACGAAGCTGGAACACCAGAGAACGAAGCAGAACAAGCTAGACTTCAAAAAAACTACAGAAAATGGGAGTCTGAAAATACAGAACATATAGTGCCTCCAGGCACACCAATGGGTGAAGACGGTGAGGGTGCAAGATTGCCAATGGTTGACTTAAACACAAACTACAACGGAGATTTTGATTACAATGGATAGACAAAGATTAATGGATGAGATTAAGAGACATGAAGGAGAAGTCCTTGAAATCTACGAAGATTCACTAGGATACTTAACTTTTGGTGTAGGACACTTAATCAAAGATAGTGATGATGAACATGGTTTACCAGTTGGCACACCAGTTTCACAAGAAAGAGTAGATGATGTCTACGACTATGACTTTGATAAACATTTAGAAGAAACTATTCATCTATTTGAATCAAAAGGTGGTGAAGACTTCTATTCATTACCAGAAAACATACAACATGTATTAGTTAACATGACATTCAACTTAGGTGGAACAAGATTCGGTAAGTTTAATAACATGTGGAAAGGTGTTGTTTCAGGTGATTGGGAAAAAGTTGCTGTTGAAATGGAAGATTCTAAGTGGTTCAGACAAGTTGGAAGACGAAGTGTTGAACTTCAAGAAATGGTGAGAAGTGCGTAATATCAGAGACGATGTAAGATGTCTAAGATTAGATACAGGAGAAATCTTAATTGGTTTCTTTAAGAATCTATGGTGGAAAGGAAAATACGAACTAGTAGATGCACAACAGTGTTTAGTATCTTTAGAAAATAATAGAATGGAAGTTCAACTAGCACCTTATATACCATTTGCAAAAGAATATATCTTTGAAGTAAGACACGACAAAGTTCAATCAGTATTTCAACCAAAACCACAATTAGAACAGAATTATAAAGTAGAGACTGGTAATAGAGTAGTCAGTCAAAGAGGTAATAAGTAATGGTTGATATGATGAATAGAGTCATGAATGCTCAGGTTAAACAAGCTGAAGCAATGATTGAAAAACACAGAATAAATATAGAAGTTTTAACAAAGAATGCAGTTGGTGTAGCAGAACATCCAGACACAATGAAAACTGTTGAAGATGAGTTAGCCCAAATTGCACATTGGACAGACATCAAATCAGCTGCTTTAAATAATTTCGATTTCGAATCTAAAAGAACCTTGACAGAATAGACCAAGCTGTAGTATAATTACAGTATGGATTTTTATACAAATGTATGTAGAACTCGTGACAAAATTCTAGTCACAGGTTACCAATCAAATAAGAAAGTCAAAATGAAAGTCGATTATCGACCTAAGCATTTTGTTCCCTCCAGAAAAGGTGATACACCTTACAAATCACTAGACGGCAGACCACTTGAAGTTGTAGAACTCAACTCAATGGGTGGTGCAAGAAAGTTTAGAGAGAAGTATCATCAAACACAAGGTTTTGAAATACATGGTTATGATAGATATGTCTACACATATATTTCAGATAAGTTTCCAACAGACTTCGAATACGACACAAAGAAAGTAAGAATTGCCACACTTGATATTGAGTGTGAATGTGAAGATGGTTTTCCAGAACCAATGAGAGCAGATGAGAAAGTAAATGCAATTGCAATTAAACCTTTCGGTCATAATACACATGTTTTTGGTTTAGGTCCTTGGGATGATAAACCGGCTAATTGTGTTTATTATGATTGTGTAGATGAAGCACAACTTCTAACAGAGTTCATTAAGTTCTGGAGAAAGGCTTCTTTTGATATTGTCACAGGTTGGAATGTAGACTCATTTGATATCACATATCTTTGTAATAGAATTGATAAAGTTTTCGGTGAAGGAGAACATAAGAAATTATCTCCTTGGAATATGTCAGATGTTAGAGAATACACATCTAACTTTGGTCAGAAACAACAAACATTTAATCTTTATGGTATTAGTATTGTCGATTACTTAGATTTATATCGTAAACATACACCACAAACACAAGAGTCATACAAACTAGAACATATTGCACAAGTAGAACTTAATAAAGGTAAGATTGATTACTCAGAGTATGGTAATCTACACACACTTTATAAACAAGACTACTCTAAGTTCCTTGCATATAATGTTAAAGACGCCGTTCTTGTTGAAGAACTAGAAGAGAAACTTGGTTTCTTAGAACTCACAATTGTGATGGCTTATTCTGCCAAGTGTAATTACAATGACACTTTCGGTATGGTTAAGTATTGGGAAACAATCATCTATAATCATCTAAAGAAACAGGGAATTCAAACACCACCTCAGGCATTAAAGAGAGACCAAAAGAACTATCGTATTGAGGGTGCATATGTAAAAGAACCAATCGTTGGTGGTCATAATTGGGTGATGTCTTTTGATTTGAACTCACTTTATCCTCATTTGATTATGCAGTTTAATATTTCACCTGAGAAGATGATAAAGGGTGGTCTTATGGACACAAAGATTACATCTATGTTAGATAAGAAGAATGACTTATCTGAACTTAAAAAACAAAATGCAACTGTCACACCAAATGGTGTTAAGTTCAAAAGAGACAAACAAGGTTTTCTTCCTGAACTCATGGAAACATTATACGATGAGAGAAGAGAATACAAACAGAAGATGATTTCACATCAAAAAGAACTACAAGTTTGTGATGACCCTATTGAAAGAAAAAGACTTGAAGTTAAAATCAAAAGGGCATACAACAATCAACAGGTTAGAAAGATATCTTTGAACAGTGCATATGGTGTTCTTGCAAATCAGTGGTTTGCTTTCTTTGACCCACAACTTGCAGAGTCAGTCACTACTGCAGGCCAGTTAGTAATCAAATGGTCAGAGAAGACTGCAAATGATTATCTAAACAAAGTTCTAAAAACAAACAAAGATTACATTGTTGCAATGGATACTGATTCAATCTATATCACACTTGATGATTTAGTGAATCAAATCTTTACACCAGAACAACAGAAAGATAAGAGTCGAGTTGTAGATTTCTTATGTAAGATTGAAGAAGAAATTGAGAATGCTTTGAGAGAAGGATTTGACGACCTTAAAGATTATACAAATGCGTTTCAACAGAAAATGGAAATGGGTAGAGAAGTTATTGCAGACCGTGGTATTTGGACTGCAAAGAAAAGATATATTCTAAATGTATATGATAATGAGGGTGTAAGACTCAGAACTCCAAAACTAAAAATGATGGGTATTGAAACTGCAAAGTCTTCTACTCCTCAATGGGTCAGAAAGAAACTTACTGAAGCATTGAATATTGTAATGACAAAGACTGAACAAGAGTTGTGGGAATTTGTTGAGACAACAAGAAAAGAATTTAGAAATCTTCCTGCAGAAGAGATTGCATCACCAAGAGGGTGTAATAACATTAAACAATATGCAGATAACTCAGACATCTACTCAAAGGGAACACCCATACATGTCCGTGGTGCTTTACTTTATAATCATCACTTAGAGAAACTAAACTTAGATAAAAGATATGAGTTGATAAAGAACGGAGATAAACTACACTTTACATATCTTACAACACCAAATCCAATCAAAGAGAATGTTATCTCATTCTTATCGGTTCTGCCTCGTGAGTTTGACATACACAAATATGTTGATTATGACTTACAGTTTGATAAGGCATTCATTGAACCACTGAAAGGAATTATTAGTCTTATTGACTGGAATGTAGAACCAGTTGCAAGTCTGGATAGTTTTTTTGCATAAATAATTCCATGGAAGTAGAACAAATCCTAGTGTTATTAGTTGTTATAATAACATTTTGGGCATTAAAATAATATGGCATATAGTAAAAAAGTAGTAGATAGATTCGAAGATGTATTAAACAATCCTGCAGAACATTCAGTTGGCAGATTTGACCCAAATGACCCAATGGTCGCAACAGGCATGACAGGAGCACCTGCATGTGGTGATGTAATGAAACTTCAATTAAAACTAGACGATGATGATAGAATCGTTGATGTTAAGTTTAAGACTTATGGTTGTGGAAGTGCAATTGCAAGTAGTTCATTATTTGTTGACTTACTTACAGGCAAAACAATTACTGAGGCAAAGGAGATAAAGGATAAAGATATTGCAGAAGTTTTAGAATTACCACCAATCAAATTACATTGTTCTGTTCTTGCAGAAGATTCCATAAAAAGAGCAATATTAGATTGGGAAGAGAAAACTCAGAACCGAAGACACAATTATCCTAAATAATCGTATGAAAAATACATATGAATACAATGTGACCGTTTCAAAGGTCGTGGACGGAGATACAGTAGATGTAGATATCGACCTTGGTTTTGGAATGGTTTATAAAAAACAAAGAGTAAGGATGTTAGGCATCGATACTCCTGAATCCAGAACAAGAGACTTAGTTGAAAAGAAATTCGGTAAGGCATCTAAGAAACATCTAAAGAAATTATTAGAAGAAGCCGAGTCAATCACATTAATATCACATGACAAAGGAAAGTTTGGAAGAATTCTAGGTGAATTGTTTGCACATCACATTGAAGGACATCCAGTGTTTGGTCATAGAGTTAATGTTAATGAACAAATGATTGCAGACCATCATGCAGTTCCATATACAGGTGAAAATAAAGACTTAGTAGAGGGACAACACATGGCAAATAGAGAAGTTCTACTTGCAAATGGAACAGTTGTATTAGACGACTAATGGCTTTCGAAACTATCGACCTAGTTTACATGTTTTTAATAGGTGGTCTATATGCCGGATTTATATTCATGGAAGTTCAAATATCCCAAATCAAGGCAATGATGGAAGAACATGTCAAATGTGATGAGTCCATCAAAGAAATGGCTCAAAGATATCACACCCAAAAAGACTAAAAAAACCACTTTACAAATTACACTTCTACCTCTATAATAGAGTTATGATTAAAAACATTATGAGAGGTGTGAAATTATGGCAAGATTCTTAGACGAATTAATTAAATCAACAGGTAATGAATACGCAGGTATTGTTGCCGACGGAGTTCAAGCAGGAGATGTAGACTCGTTTGTAGATACAGGCAGTTATATCTTTAATGGTCTCCTTTCTGGTTCACTACACGGTGGACTTCCCAAAAACAAAATTACTGCCATTGCAGGTGAATCTGCAACAGGTAAAACTTTCTTCGCATTAGGAATGGTAAAACAATTCTTAGAAGATAATCCTGAGGCAGCCGTAATTTATTTTGAATCTGAATCTGCAATCACAAAAGAAATGATTGAAGATAGAGGAATAGATTCAAACAGAATTGTTATTGTGCCAGTTGTGACTGTTCAACAGTTTAGAACTCAATCAATAAACATCTTAGACAAATACTTGGAGTCAGATGAATCTGATAGACCTCCAATGATGTTTGTCTTAGACTCACTTGGCATGTTATCTACTACAAAAGAGATAGAAGATACTGCAGACGGAAAAGAGACTAGAGATATGACTCGTGCCCAAATTGTAAAGGGTGCTTTCAGAGTATTAACTTTGAAATTAGGTCGTGCAAAAGTCCCTATGATTGTGACTAATCACACTTATGATGTAATCGGTTCTATGTTCCCACAAAAAGAAATGGGTGGTGGTAGTGGTCTTAAATACGCTGCTTCATCAATCATTTATCTTTCTAAAAGAAAAGAGAAAGAAGGAACAGAGATTATCGGTAATATTATTCATTGTAAGAATGCAAAGTCGAGACTTACTGTTGAGAACAAAGTTGTTGATGTCAGATTGACATACGATAAAGGCCTCGATAGATATTATGGTCTTTTAGACCTTGCACTTGCACATGGTATATTTGAGAAATCATCTACAAGAGTTAAGTTGCCAAATGGTAAAACAGAATTTGGTAAAACAATCAATAATAATCCAGAGAAATACTTCACTGATGAAGTAATGGAGAGATTAGAGTTAGCAGTTAATACAGAGTTTAAATATGGAACAAGCGAGATTAGAACAGACGATACTAAAGAATCTGATTCAGAATGAACCTTTCACAAGAAAGGTTCTACCTTTCTTAAAGTCAGAGTATTTCACCGAGAGTGACGAGAAGATAGTATTCAAAGAAATACAAGATTATTTCTTAAAGTATACTAAACCACCTACTACGGAAGCACTTCTCATAAACCTAGACAACAATACTTCTATTAATGAGAATGAATTGAAAATGTCTAAAACCGTAGTAGGTCAATTCGACAAAGAATCAACTCCAATGGATTGGTTAGTCGAAGAGACCGAAAAGTGGTGCAAAGATAGAGCAATCTATATTGCAGTCATGGATTCTATTGAGGTTATCGATAAGAAATCTCAAAGGTCAACTGGTGAAATACCTGAACTTTTAAAAGATGCTTTGTCAGTCTCATTTGACACAAATATTGGTCATGACCAGATTGAAGATGCAGATGATAGATTTGAATTCTATCATACGGAAGAAGAGAAGATTCCGTTTGACTTAGAATACTTCAACAAGATTACAAAGGGTGGTTTACCAAACAAAACACTTAATATCTGCCTTGCAGGAACAGGTGTTGGTAAATCATTATTCATGTGTCATATGGCAGCTGCTGGTTTGATGATGAATAAGAATATATTATACATCACACTTGAAATGTCAGAAGAAAGAATTGCAGAAAGAATCGATGCAAATGTTCTAAACATTCCAATGAAAGAACTTCCTGATTTATCCAAGAAGATGTTTTCTAAAAAGGTTGAGAAGATTAGTGCAAAGACAAAAGGTAAATTAATCATTAAAGAATATCCAACTGCATCAGCTCATGTTGGACATTTCAGACATCTTTTACAAGAACTAGAAATCAAAAAAGATTTCAGACCTGATTTGATATTCATTGATTATCTAAACATATGTGCATCACATAGAATCAGACCTGGTTCTGGTGCAAACTCTTATACATTAGTTAAGAGTATTGCAGAAGAACTTCGTGGTCTTGCAGTAGAATTTGATGTGCCTATTATGAGTGCAACTCAAACGACCAGAAGTGGTTATGGTTCCACAGATATTGGACTCGAAGACACTTCTGAATCTTTTGGTTTGCCTGCAACTGCAGATATGATGTTTGCACTGATTACATCCGAAGAACTTGAAGAGTTAGACCAAATGGTCGTAAAACAATTGAAGAATAGATACAACGACCCTACAGTATTTAAAAGATTTGTAATTGGTGTTGATAGAAGTCGTATGAAGTTATACGATTGTGAACAAGAGGCACAAGAAGAACTGGTTGATAGTGCCATAGAGGGTGATGATACACCAGTATTTGATAGAAACCGAGGTGCAGAGAAATTCCAAGACTTTAATGTTTGATGATAAATTAATACAAAAACAATACGAAGAGTATAAAGAAAACTATGTAGAACCTGATGCAATGGGTAGGTCTTTGATGAGAGATAGAATTACAGAAGATTTATCTTTTGTATCTCAAATGTCAGTAGAAGAATACACTTTATATCTAAAGTATCAGGAGATACATCGTAAATATCCTACACATGAGATTGGAACTTTGTTTGGTTCTGAAAAACAATTTGTAGATGAGAAACATATCAAACTGATTGATGAAGTTAAGAACAACATATGGATTCCTAATTCATATGAAGACTATGAGAAATTAGAACCAGAATTAATTTACACATCTATGACATCTGATGATAGAGAATCAGCAGGTTCATGGTCAGAAATCTGGAATTGTATCAGAACATTTACATCTACTATGAAGAACTCTTCTAATATTGGTAGAAATTTACATTATGTTGTCAGAGATAAAGTCACAGGTAAATATCTTGGAGTTATTTGTATTACAGGTGATTTCATCGACTTAACTCCTCGTGATAATTGGATTGGTTGGGATAGAGAATACAAAACTAATAGTGGTATTCTAAATCACTCATGTATTGGTTCTACGATTGTGCCATTGCAACCACTAGGATTTAACTATACAGGTGGAAAACTACTTGCACTTTTATGTCTATCAGATGATATACAGAAACAGTGGGAAGAAAACTATGGTAATAAATTAGTGAGTGTGACTACTACATCATTATATGGTAAATCCAAAACAGGTGGTTTATCACAATATGATAGACTCAAACATTGGAAGAAATGTGGATACTCAAATGGTTCTATGACATATGAATTGACCAAAGATACTGAACGAGAAATGTTGAAATATGGTGAGAAGAATTACAACGATAGATACTTCTCATTATATGTTGCAACAAGAGAAAATGGTCAACCTTGGAAAAGAGACCATAGAAATAGATTTAGAAGCTTTTTATTCCCCAAACTAGAGATACCTAAGAACATAATTCGTTCAGACCATCAAAGAGGTATCTATTGGTCTGCCTTATACGATAACTCCAGAGAGTTTCTAAGAGGTGAGATTACAGAAGACCAACTAGTTCGTTCACAAGACTTCTCTACAGAGGCACTTTCCACACTATGGAAAGAAAAGTATGCAGGTAAGAGAATCAATAACCTTATGAATGCAGAGAGACAAAGACTCGATGATACTCTCTTTTATGACGATATTGCATTCATGTCATGGGATGAAACTAAGGCAAAATACCTTACACAAGTAGGCAGATAAAGCTTGACAATGCGGTCACTTTTTTGTTATTATATAACAGTAATAAAGAAAAGGAGATTACATGGAAAGAAAGGCTTACATAATAACTACTCAAAACCTTGAAGAATATGGTGATAATTACCATAAATTTAAAGGTGGTTCAGACTATGTTGTCTACTTTGATGTAGAACTTTGTGTCTATGAAGAAGACGCATATGGTCCTGGAGAACATTCTTACTACGAATGCCCTTTAGTTAACGAAGCTTCAGCAGCTGCTGAGGTCATGAAACATGTTAACAGATTCAATAGTCTTAGAGGTTCATTCGATTATATTACTAACATAGAAACAGTTCCTGCCATTGATTGTATTGGTCAATATGACGATGCAGAATTCAAAGGTGATTTTGACAGTCTTTGTATGTTGACTAGTAAGATAAAACATTCAGTTAATAAATTTATGGGAGAAGCAGCGTAATGAAATTCAGAGAATATCCAAAAAAATTCAAAGACACTGTAAATGTTGCAGGTAGGTCTTATAAAAGGTGGGGTGTGACAGGCACTTTCGCAACAACTGAGGATTCAGTTAATTGGTGTAAAGGCAAATACTATATTGCACCAGGAGATATCGTAAGATGGCATTCTAACAATCAAATACCTTTTGGTGATATGTTGTTAGATTTATGTGAGGCACTATTGATTACACCTAAACAATTAAGAGTTTCATCTGAACTTAGAGAAAAAGAAACAGATGAATTTTGGGCAAATTTTTATAATGAAGACAATGCAAAAGAAGCTCTTCTGGAGACAAAGTAATGTTATATCAAGACGAAAGATACAATAAAGAATTTACAGGTCAAACTTCTACACAATTTAAGGATATAATTCCTCGTGCAAAAGGAATGAACTTCTTATACTTTATTGAATTAGATATCAATGATATCGACTATGATGGTTCTGATGAAGACTTAGCAAGGAAAGAGGGTGCAATCGTTCAGAATGCTGAAGGATTTGCAGACATGTTAAGAAAAGGAAAGTATAAACCTCTTAACTATGAACCACCAGTTGTTTACTATGTTGAAGAAACAGGTAAGTATATTTGTGATAACGGAAGAACAAGATACAATGGTCACAGAATTGCAAAGAAAGGTAAGATATTTGTTGCAGTTGTTGAGTTTGTAGAGTATGACAATTTACCAGGAAGTTATTGGGCAGGTGTTTATGCGTCTACTTCAAATGCAGAAGAGACAGAAGATTATATAAAAGCACCAAGAACTACAGCAGATATTTCTTTTTCTGCTTCAAAGTTGATTGAAGAGAACAATTTATTAGTTGACTTAACTCCAACAGGAAAAGCACAAAAGACTGATGAAAATACTGCAATTATCTGGAGAGTTTTACAAGATTTAAAAGTAAGAGATAAAAAGAGTTATTGGGTTGAATCTGTTTATGCAGAGATTGGTAAAGGAGAAACTATTAAAGTTTATCAGAAACATGAATTGGCTGATACTCCTCAAAAAATATTACCAAGTATCGTTTTATCTACACCATCAAAGATTCAAGCAGTTGATAATACTATCTACTATGTTGCAAAGTTTAACGGTGTTGGTGGTGATAGTGTGGGTTCTGATAGAGATTATGACCCGCGTGTATACAACATCATTATGAAAATGAGAAAGAGTAATCCTACTACAAATGTTTGTTTGATATGTCACTATGATAAAGTATCAACAACACAATTAGATGTATTGAGAGAGTTTAAAACCAATCACATGATGGTTGAACAAGCAAACAATGGTATTGATAACTTAAACATACTGAAAGGTGAGAACAATGAACATGTTGATAATGAATATTTTGAATGGTTAGACATTGTTCACTTACCACAAAAAACTAAATCGGAGAGTAAAAATGAATTTGTCAGAATATAGAAGATACGAAATAACAGATGCACAATGGTCAAGAATTCAACCATGGGCATTATCACTTTGGCATGGAATCAATGCTCAAATGGAATTATGGAAGAGTAATCAACCAGTGTATCAACCAATCTGGAGAAATACTATGTATCAATCAATATGTAAGTCAATGTGTATTGAATTACCATACAGATTAGATACTGCAGATAAGTCAAAGAAAGCAACTTTTGACCATGTATACTCACCAGGTCCACACTCAGATATAATTGTTGAATACTCAGATGAGTTCTTATCAGGAGAGTTCAATAGAGATTGCCTCTTTGTTGCATGGTTTCATTTTATGTGTCATGGTATTAAAGTATCAGATAAGATTAATACTCAATTAAGAGGCATGAACGGTAAAGTCTTACAGAAAGATAAGTATAATCAAATTTTATCAGAGAATCCAGATTGGTCTTTCAATGAGAAATTTGAAAATGCTGGTATGGATATACATAATTCAGACCCTATTTTCTATACAGAAACTTACACGGAGTATGAGTCAAGGACAATAAAAGCATAAATAGATATATACAACATGTAGTATTATGACTAAGAATTTAAAAAGTGAAGAGGTAATTGATATGATTTCAAAGAAGATAGCTTTGAAAAAAGAATTACGCATGGCTAAAAAAGATTCTGACGATAAACAAATTAGTAATATCACCAAAAAAATCTCTAAAATAGAGACTAAATTACATTCCACTCCGCTCTCAAAAACCTAAATACTAACATGGAAACCAATTCATGTAAATGTTGTAAGTGCTGTAGTTGCACTTGCTGTTAGGAGATTAACAATGGGCGTATACCAAGACGAAATTACAAACAATATTCAACCTTTAATAGATAAATTAACAGGTGATATTGCAAATCTTAATACTATATTAACCTTTTTACAGGCACAGGCATCTGATATAACAACTGCAGACTTTAAAACTGCATGTGCAAATCACTCTTCTGATTTAGTTAAATCATATGGAACTGCAACTGACGATGCAGCTACAAACGCAAATGTTCAAGCCGATATAGAACTAGAGATTGATAGAATTCAAGTTATGTTAGGAACACATTCTTCTTTGACTGCATATCAGGACTTCAAGGTTAAAGGAGATGCTTCATCAAATTCTTGGAGAACAGGTAGTTTACAAGGTGATTTAGATGCACTAAACGCCAAGAAAACTGCATGGACAGCTAAAGAATCAAATCCACATGATACAACTTCTTACACAGGCATAGTTCAACCTGCTTAAATAGAACTTCCAAAACACATAAATAGTAGACAAACACATTAAAAAGGTGTATAATCTACTATTATGGGCGCAAAAAACCTACACTTAGAACATTTAGAAGACGAAATCATTAATCAAGGGATTGATGGAGGTCGTGGTGCAATTAACTTTCTTCAAGGTCTAAGAGATATGTTGAAAGGTAATTCAAACAGTTCTGTTAACATGACTGTTAAATGGGATGGAGCTCCTGCAATCTTTTGTGGAAAACATCCAGAAACAAATCAATTCTTTGTTGCAAAGAAATCACTGTTCAATAAAACAGGTCCTATGTTCTATACCTCAGAACAAGAAATCAAAGAGGCCTCTGAACTCTCAGGTCAATTACAAGAGAAGTTTCTAACATCATTTAAATATCTATCTAAATTATCTTGGAATACAATCATGCAAGGTGACTTAATGTATACTAATGATAAGAAAATGCAAAAGATAGATGGTAAATCTTATGTGACCTTTCAACCAAATACAATTCTATATGCAGTTGATGTTAAATCAGACTTAGGTAAACAAATTGCAAACTCTAAAATGGGAATAGTTTTCCATACCACATATTCAGGTGGAACTATAGAAGATTTATCTGCAAGTTTTGGTGCCAAAACATCGAGTCTTGGAAGTTCATCAGATGTATGGGTTGATGATGCAACATATAAAGATGTATCTGGAAACTCCACAATGACTGCTAAAGAAACACTTAAACTTACACAAGTATTGTCTGCAACAGGTAAAGCATTTCATGGAATCACACGAAAAGATTTACAGAAGTTTATGCAACTACAGGCAACGATACAACAGAAAGGTGCAGGTGCATCATATAAGACATATTGTAATTCACAAATCAGAGGTGGTTCTTACAAACCAACATATGCAGGTTATATGAAACACTTTGAGAACTATTGGAGAGATAAAGTTGTTGGTGCAGTTAAAATGGAAAAGACAAAGGCCATCAAACGAGAGATTGGTGAACAGTTATATGCAGAACTTCGTGCATTAAACAAGTTCATAACCAATCTAACAAAGTTCATGGAGAATCTAGTCATTGCAAAACAGATTATCATCGTTGCACTAAATAGAGTAAAGAGTATAGGAACATTTAAGAAGACTGCAACAGGTTTTGAAGTGGTAAATCCAGAAGGATATGTTGCAATCGACAAAACAGGAAGTGCCGTCAAATTAGTAGATAGAATGGAGTTTGCATTCAATAACTTCACAGCACAAAAGAATTGGGATAAGTAATGAAAAAATTAAGTTCATTTTTGAGAGAAGGAAAAGATAAAGGTGTAGTATTCACTTTTGGTCGTTTCAATCCACCTACTACAGGTCATGCCAAGTTAGTCGAAAAACTTAAAAAGGCATCAAGTGGTGGATACAAACCACTATTATTCACATCACATTCAAACGATAAGAAAAAGAATCCACTTTCACACAAACAAAAGATAACATATCTAAGAAAATTCTTTGGTAGAATTATAGTAGATGCAGACGCAAGAACTGTATTTGATATCTGTAATGAACTACAGAGACAGAAATTTAACAGAGTTAGAATGGTTGTTGGTTCAGATAGAGTTAAAGAGTTTGATTTTCTATTAAAGAAATACAATGGTGTAAAAGCAAGACATGGATTCTATAAGTTTGACGAAATAGAAATTATATCTGCAGGTGAGAGAGACCCCGATGCAGATGATGTTTCAGGAATGTCTGCAAGTAAACTTCGTGCCTTGGCAGAACAAGGAGATTTTAAAGCATTCTCTAAAGGAGTTCCAACAAAGAACAAAAAGGATATAGAGAATCTATATAAAGATATTAGAAAAGGTATGGGTATTGTAGAAGAAACTATGCCTGATTATATGGTTGAAGACATGATTAAGGAAGGAGTCTATGACCCAGGAACATTTAAAGCAGTCTTTTTAATGGGAGGTCCAGGTTCAGGTAAATCTACAGTTGTTAAGAAACTTGGTCTAAAAGCCTTAGGGTTAAAACTTGTTAATACAGATAATGCTTTTGAAAGGGGTTTAAAGAAAGCAGGATTATCCCTAGATTTAAGAAACATTGATGCAAATGTCAGAGATGGTATTCGTGCCAAGGCAAAAAAGATTACAGGTAAAAACTTAGACGCATATATCGAAGGAAGACTAGGTCTTATCTTTGATACAACAAGTGCCAAGTCAGGTAAGATTCAAGGATATAAGAAGATGTTAGACGCATTAGGATATGAATACAAAATGGTATATGTTAATGCAAGTCTTGAAAATGCACAAAAAAGAAATGAACTTCGTGCAAGAAAACTTCCTAAAGAAATTGTAAAATCTGATTGGGATAAAGCACAAAAGAATTTAGATACATTTAAATCAATGTTCAAAAAGGATTTCATTGAAGTTAGAAATGATGATGATATAAAATCATTGGATAATAAGGCATCTAAACTATATGGAAAACTTATGACTTGGTCATCACAATTCCCTGGTAATAAACTTGCAACTGCATGGAAAGAACAGGAGTTAATCGCTAAAAAACGATAAATAGTATTATGGATATATTAGACAATAACATTCAACAAACAAAGAAATTCAGAGACGAATATAGTAAAGTCAATGAAGACAATGTTGCAGTTCAAACTGCTCTTGCAAAGGCAAAACAAGTTGACGAGATGGAGAAGTTGAAAGCACAACACATCAAAGAAATTGAGGCATTGCAAGCCGAACATGAAAGAGAAAACGAAAGACTTGCAGGTGCAAAAGAGAAAGAAGTCATTGATACTCAAATTAAGAAACAAAGAGAAGCAGAAAGAAAAGCAGCTGAAAAGTCAAACACTTCTGAATCAGTTGAATTAGATGAAGAAAGAATGTCTATAGCAACAAAGTTATTTAAATCTTATGAAAAAGATATAGAAAAACTTATGAAAAAACATGATGCGTATGTATCAGATACAGGTCTTAAATTTACATTTATATCATCTCCAAAACCAATGAAAAGGGGATTCATGAAAGACTTACTTAAATTATTAGGTATGTCTGAATCAGTTGAAGAAGGAAAACTTGTTGCTGATACACATACAATAATAGACACCATGATTAAAAAGATTCAATTAAAACTTGAAAAAGAGATTAAGAGGAACAAAGAAAAGGGTTTAGCATTAGTCAATGAACTTGGTAAAGTAATAGGACATAAAGTGACTGATAAGAAACAAGAGAAAGGTAAACTATTTCTAAAGTTCGAAACAGAGTTAGATGAAGAAACAATGCCAGGTAAAGGTAATGCCTCAGATGATGGTGTTTGTGAAATAGGAACAGATGATATAAGACAAAAGTATCAAGCTGACACACCAGGTCAAGCAGAAGAAGGATATGTCAAAGAACAGGAAAAGGCTTTTCATGAACAGAAGTCAAAGGTAAAGAAAAACTTTAAAGATGTATTCCAGAATCCTTTAAAGGGATATCCTGCCAACGAAGATTTTGAAGTAAAAAAACTATAAGATAATTATGAAAACATTGAAAGAGGTTGCAATCGAGGAAACCCTTGAAGCAATGCAAACTAAGGGAATCAATCTCTTAGACAATCCATTTAGACTAGGTTCTACACTGTATTTTGAATGTATACATCAAGCAAGAACACTAGTATCAGAAAACAAATATACACTAACGGAAGTCGACAAAAACATATTAGAGACTGATATAGGGTCATTTGAGACATATAACGGTGAATTAGTGCCTTTAGACTGCCCTATGTATGAGATATCCGAAGAAGAAGAACCGGAACTCAACAAACCTAAAAGAGGTGGTCCTAAAAAATACTATGTTTATGTAAAAGACGGTGATAAGGTTAAGAAAATCACATGGGGAGATACAACAGGCCTCAAAGTTAAGTTAAACAATCCAAAAGCACGAGAATCATTCGCTGCTCGTCACAAATGTGACCAACAAAACGACAAAACAACAGCATCATATTGGGCATGTAGATTGCCTTATTATGCAAAACAACTCGGTTTATCAGGTGGAGGAGACTTTTACTGGTAGCCTAAATATTTGTATATCATGGAAGAAAGAACATTATATCACAACTATGCACAAGGCAATAGAATTGCAGAAATTTATAGGTCTTCAAAGGGTTGGGAAGTCGACTTATTAGAAGATGAAATGTTTGTAGAGTGTAGAAAAGTTCACAATCATTCAGAAAATTATGCAGAAGATGTTGCAGAAAATTGGTGTCAAGGTTTAATTAAACATGACAAAACCGTATAAAGAAGAGATAATTGAACAACACGGAACAGGCAGGTTTTTTAAAGTTAGAACCTTTGACCAGTCTGTTGAAGAAAAAGAACTAGTTTGGCATAGGGACAAGAAGAATAGAACAGTTCATGTGTTAAGTGGAAATGGGTGGAAACTACAGAATGATGATGAATTACCAAGAGAATTAGTAATTGGTAAAGATTATTTCATTGTTAAGAATAGTTACCATAGATTAATCAAGGGAGAAAATAACCTAGTTATTCGAATAGAAGAGTAGGTTTCGAACTAAAATATATTATAAATAATACTATGAGTTATAAGTCAGAAAACTGGAAAGAAAAATTAGACGAAGTCCGTTCACATGTTGCTTTAAAACCTGGCAGTTTGGAAAAGAGTGCCGAAGAAATTATAAGTGACCAAATTGATGAGGAACTTGCGTCATTTTTTGAAGACCAAGACACAACAGAGATTGTTGAGAGGATTGAAGCTTCAACAGGTGATATGATTAAGAAATTATTCAATACTGATAGTGAAAATGAATCACTAGGTATAGCAAAACTTCTTTCAATGACTGATGTTAAAGTTGCACTTCAAATGCAGAAACAAAATCCAAAAGGATTTAAGAAAACTACATTTGCTATGGGTGCAGACAACAGCAACAAGTCACTACCTACTGATAAAGACATTCAAAAAATGTTCAAAAAGGCAGGTGTCAAACCTTTACCAGAAGAAGAGACTGTAGAAGAAGTCAAAGAGGAAAAACTTTCCGTTGAAAGAACTATAGAAAAACTCACCGAAAAAAACATGTTAGGTCGTTTATCTAAGTCCCTAAGACTAGATGAAGAGGGCAAAGAAAAATTATTCAATTATTTCGATAAAGGGGAATTAGAACAATGAAATTTACATCACTAGGGTTATCAGACGACCTTTTAGAAGCATCTAAACAAGTCTTACAAAATTCAAAGGAATATGAAGATTTCTTTAAAGCGTCTTTAAAGAAATTTAATGTTGACTCACCTGCTGATTTTAAATCAGATGAAGAAAAGAAGAAGTTCTTCGATTACATAGAAAAGAACTACAAAGGTGAGAAGTCAGAAGAAACAGAAGTAAAAGAAAAATCTAAACCTGCAAAAAAGTTTATTAAACTTGGCGACGAAGCTGAAAAAAAAAATCTAAAGACGGAAGCTACTAGAAGTTATTTTAAAACAGTAGATGACCTTGCCGACAAACATGGTCATGAAGAGGCATTCATTTACAAATCACCTAAACTATCTAACATGATAAATGACCTTAAAAAGGTTATCAAAAGTGAAGTAAAAGCAGGATTTAAAGATTCTAAAAAATATGGTGATAAAGTCATCAAACACTTGCAAAAGATGGAAGTAATGGTCTATAATGACAATGTGGTTATGACAAACAACATGCACGGTAAGTTTAGTAAAGATTGGGAAGGCGATACATCATTTAGAGAAGATATGGCCTCAGTTATCATTAAACATGACGATATACTAGCACACGCAATATTTGGAGTGTAATATGAATTTATTTCATGAATCAAAGAAGATACTCGACAAAGATGGTAAAGTAAATCCATTAGGACCTTATGGTAAGTCAAAACTTACAGGTCAAGAAGTCGCAACTTATTTTCGAAAAAACAAAGTATCAGATGCCAAAGTTAAAAGAGCAGTAGAAGTTGCACTTGACTTAGGTGGTGCGTTTGATGTTGCACAAAAAGAAATCAAAAAGTTCTTTGGTAGTTCTATACTAAAGAAGAAAGAAGTTCAACATGCACTAAAGTATGCAAACGAAGAAAAAATAACAGAAATAACTGATAAAGAAATTAATGCAGTTAAAAAACTTTCTAAAGACCAACAAGCGGTATTGAAAGATTATCAAAAAATCACTAAACTAGGTGATAAAGAACTCAAAGACACAAAACATAACCCTACTTACAAAGCAATCTTAGATGCAAGAGATAAAGTTCTTACACTTATCGGAACACTTCAAACAGACAAATTACTTAAAGGTGAAGACCTCGAAGAGTCTATAAGAGATGTTGAAAAAGAATATATGGACAGAGAATGGGTGCAGATAGTCAGAAAACACAAAAATGCAATCAAAAAGTTTTGGAGAACTGGTCAATTAGATGATAAAGCAGAAGAAGATTTAGTTGGTTACGCAATGGACAATGCTGAAATCAGAACTGATGATGTAGACGAAACAGATGCTTGGTTAGAAGATATAATTCTTTCTAATGAAGAAACAAATGTCATGAACACATATCGTAAGATGTGGGAAGATGGTCAGAAGTATGCACCTATAGAAGAATCAAAAAAGATGACTTCTGCTCAAAAGAAAGAGTTCGATAAACTATACAAAAAAATGGATGGTGGTAAAGAACATCAAGCAATCAAACAAAAGATTAAAAATCCAATAAAGGCAGA